>Ga0206875_1028_pt1 | contig 43171 bp, 35 predicted proteins | sample Alteio_BWOrgCont_9_FD_152616 | JGI IMG/M metagenome (GOLD analysis project Ga0206875, IMG submission 152616) | Enriched cells from forest soil in Barre Woods Harvard Forest LTER site, Petersham, Massachusetts, United States -... | ecosystem: Environmental > Terrestrial > Soil > Temperate forest > O... | reverse complement strand
TGGTTGAAGAAACTCCTTCTCCATTTATGACCGACAAGCTGCGCGATAAAATGGGCAAAGCTGCCATTAAAGCTGCCGAAGCCGTTAGATACGAAGGTGTAGGAACAGTAGAGTTTTTGGTTGACAAGCACCGCAACTTCTACTTTATGGAGATGAACACCCGTATACAGGTGGAGCATCCTATAACAGAAGAAGTAATTAACTACGACCTTATTGCTGAGCAGATAAAGATTGCTGCAGGCGTTAAAATATCGGGCAAAAACTATTTCCCTCAATTGCATGCTATGGAATGCCGTATCAATGCTGAGGATCCAGCCAATGGCTTCCGTCCAAGCCCGGGTAAAATATTGAACTTCCACGTACCGGGTGGCCACGGAATACGCGTAGACACTCACGTTTATGCAGGCTATGTTATTCCGCCAAACTACGATTCTATGATAGCCAAGCTTATTACCGTTGCCCAAACAAGGGAAGAGGTAATTGCTAAAATGAAGCGTGCATTGGAAGAATTTGTAATTGAAGGAATTAAAACTACTATACCGTTCCATTTAAAGCTTATGGAAAACCCCAGGTTCCTGAAAGGCGATTACAATACTCACTTCCTCGAAGAAGAGAAGTTATTTTAAAAATTAACCCAATCCGCATATTCAGGTACTCGTTCTGTTTTGTAAGTTTATTACTATAAAAAATCGCGCTATGAAAAAAACATTTACTTATTCTTCCATTGCAATACTTTTAGCAGGCTCTTATATGCTTGTTAGTTCATGCAAAAACAATGCTGTTGTTGAAACCAACAAGGATGAAATAAACCTTGCCAACTTCGACACTACCGTAAAACCCGGCAACGATTTTTTTGAATATGTAAATGGCAACTGGTTAAAGAACAACCCAATTCCTGCTTCGGAAGCAAGATGGGGAAGCTTTGACATAGCTAACGATACAAACGTTCACCGCGTATATAAATTACTAACTGATGCAGCGGCTGATAAAAACAAAACGGCAGGCAGTGTACCGCAAAAGACAGGTGATTATTTTGCAATGGGCCTTGACTCCGATAAATTAAATAAAGAAGGTATTGCTCCACTGCAAGATGAATTGGCACGTATCAATAAAGTATCTGATAGCAAATCGTTGTGGGAAGAATCTGCCAGACTGATGAAGATGGGCTCGAGCGTTATGTTCAAGTTCACCGTAGGGCAAGATGATAAGATAAGTTCGAAAGAAATAGTCCGTATTGAACAGGGCGGAATGTTATTGCCAAGTAAAGACTACTATGTAGATACTGCTGCACGCATGAAAGACATACGTGCTAAATATGTTGAGTACCTAAGCCAATTATTTTGGCAGGTAGAGCCAGGACCTGGAAATACGAGTGTGACAGCACATGATGCCCAAAAGGTTCTTGCTATGGAAACAGATTTGGCTAATTCAGCCATGACACAAATTGAAACAAGGGATGTGCATGCAGTATATAATAAAATGACTTTTGCTCAACTGGAAAAAGAAACTCCTAATATTGACTGGGCAACCTGTATGAATATTTGGGGTTTGAAATCTATAGATACTGTTTTGGTAGCACAACCTGAGTTTATGAAAAAGGTTAGCGCTGCTGCAAAATCATATTCTATAGATGACTGGAAGACATACATGCGCGCGCAATTGCTTGCTACTGAAGCTATACGCTACAAGTTAAGTGACAAGATAACCGATATCAACTTCGATTTCTGGGGTAAAACAATGCAGGGTTCAAAAGCTCTGAAGCCAAGGTGGAGGCGTTCGGTAGAAGCCACCAATGCTGCTATTGGAGATTTAGTCGGACAATTATATGTAGCTAAATACTTCAGCGCTGAGACCAAAGAAAAAGTTCACACCATGGTTACTAATATTATTAATGCATATAAAGAGCGCATTAATAACTTAACCTGGATGAGCCCTGAGACCAAGAAGTTTGCCATTGGCAAGCTTGATAAGATCACCCTGAAGCTTTGCTACCCTGACAGGTGGAGAGATTACTCAGCACTGGAGATCAAGAACGATGCTTATGCTACCAATGCATTCCGTGTAAATGAATACAAATTCAACTATAACATAAACAGGTTAGGCAAACCGGTAGACAGAACTGAATGGGAAATGACTCCTCAAATGGTAAACGCTTATTATGAACCTACTTTGAATGAAATTTGTTTCCCTGCAGGTATATTGCAATTCCCCTTCTTTGATGCTAACCGCGATGATGCCTTGAACTATGGTGGTATTGGTGTGGTTATCGGCCACGAACTCACCCACGGCTTCGATGACCAGGGTAACCAGTACGATGGCGATGGCAATATGCGCAAATGGTGGACCGATGCCGATTCTATCCACTACTTCAGCAAATTGGGATTAGTTATCAGGCAGTTCGATAATTTCGAAATGGATTCAGTACACGTAAAAGGTAAACTTACCATTGGCGAAAATACCGCTGACTTAGGTGGTGCCACCATAGCTTTCCAGGCATTAGAGAATGACTTAAAACAAAACCCTGAGGGTGTTGTGAAAGGCTTTACACCGGAACAAAGGTTCTTTATCGGCTTCGCACAAGTATGGAGGCAGAATGCAAGGCCTGCTTACATAAGGCAAATGGTTAATACCAATCCTCATGCACCGGCTAATTTTAGGGTATTAGGCCCATTGGCTAACATGAATGAGTTTTACACTGCCTTTAATGTTAAGCCCGGTGATGCTATGTACAGGGCCGATAGCCTGAGAGCAGTTATTTGGTAGAGTACCAATTTTAAATTTTAAGTATTGAATTTTAAATTCAAAATTTAGAATTCAACATTTAAAATTATTTCTGTTATGGATTATAAAACAATTTGTGGTATAATAGCCTCTCTTATTGGTACCGGCTGTTTTATTCCGTACATAAAGGATATTTATAAAAAGAAAACAAAGCCTCATATTTATACCTGGCTCATATGGACCATTTTACAGGTGACAGGCGTTATAGCCATGTTAAAGAACGGAGCTGGTATTGGAGTACTTGCATTAGGTACGGGTTCTGTGCTTTGTGCATATACCTGTATACTCAGTATTAAATATGGCACCAAGAACATTACCAAATTCGATTCACTTTGTCTTATAGGTGCATTGGCAAGTATTGTGGTTTACATTTTAATGAAAGACCCATTACTGGCTATAATACTTATCTCAGCTATCGATTTTGTGGGCTTCCTACCTACCCTGCGTAAAGCATACATAGAGCCTTATTCAGAAACGATAACGATGTTTGCGTTCTTCTCTTTATCGGGAGTATTTACCATGCTGGCGTTACACAGTTACAGTGTGGTTACTGCACTATACCCACTTACATTGATTGGAATTAATGTTATTGCAACTACTGTTTTATGGTGGAGAAGAAGGAAAATACCAAATCCATTATAAATACTATTTTCCTGTTTTCCACTGCTTATATTGCTCGAAATCACGCCTACTATCAGCTATCATCGAATCAGTTGACCTGCCATAAAACTTTTCAAAATCTTCTTTTGATTTAAATTGAGTTAAATAATAACGCATCCGTTTATTAATTAAACTATCAAAGTTTAACTGCCCGGCAATTATGCTATCATAAGTCGGTAATTCTTTATAAGAGTTATTTGAAGTATGCTTTGAATCATTATTCTGGCCAGAAGCAATAAAAACCAGAAGAGAAAAAAGCATTAAAATACCATATTGCTTATTCATGCTCGTGGCGTTAGACTGTTTCTTTATCTCAATAACTTATTTTTTGCAGCCTGCTCCCTTATCATCTGCGCATAATTCAAATGCCTTGCCAACCCATTTACAGCTATGGCAATGCGCTTGGCCTTTGTTTCATCGGTCTTGGCGCTATCTATCCACTTTGAGAAATACTTTTGGTGTGAGCCCGGTTGTGCTTTAAAGAATTTTATCGCTTCCGGTTCATCTTCAAGGCAGGCCAGGAAATCCTGGTTAAAAGCAAACTCGCTTTTATCTTCTTCTATTTGCACCTTTAACATGGCGCCCTTCATCTTTCGTATGCCCTTACGAAGAGTTGCATTAATGGGAATAATAAATTCTCCTTCGCCCATGGGCAGCAAAGCGACTTGTTTTATAGGGTAATTATCTAACTTGCCTTTAACACGGAAAGATACCTTGCAACCGGGCTTTAATTGCTGTGCATATTTTGCAGGTATAACAATATACGTCCAGCCGGTCTTTTCGCCCTGTTCCTTAAACTTTAATATTTCGGTGGTGAATTGAACCACGATGATTTTTTTACGCTTCTACCTTATCTTGCTTCTCATACTGAAAAGCCTTACGGGGTTTCAATCCGAGTACATCAAACATCTTCATATCCTCGTTTGCATCGGGGTTAGGAGTTGTTAAAAGTTTCTCGCCCATAAATATAGAATTGGCTCCTGCCATAAAGCAGAAAGCCTGTGTTTCCCTGTTCATTTGTACACGGCCTGCTGATAGGCGTACTACAGAATCAGCCATTACTATACGTGCCGTAGCGATCATGCGTATCATCTCCCACGATTCCACCAATGGCCTGTCGCCCAATGGGGTGCCTTCTACGGGTACCAGTGCGTTAATAGGCACTGATTCAGGATGCGGGTTTAGGTGTGATAATGTGAGCAGCATACCAATACGGTCATCAGCCGATTCGCCCATGCCTATAATTCCGCCTGAACAAACAGTAAGCCCAGCCTTGCGCACATTATGCAATGTGTTTAGCCTGTCTTCGTATTTGCGGGTGGTAATAATGCTTTCGTAATTCTCTTCCGATGTATCTACATTATGGTTGTATGCATACAAGCCTGCATCAGCCAGTTTCTTCGCTTGTTCTTCGGTAACCATGCCCAATGTGGCACAAACTTCCATGCCTTTGGCATTAACTGCCTTTACCATATCAAGCACCTGGTCAAAATCTTTATTGTTACGCACTTCTCTCCAAGCTGCACCCATGCAAAGGCGCGATGCGCCCATGCTTTGAGCCTTCTCAGCAATGCCATTTACTTCATCAACGCTCATTAACTTATGTACCTTAATATCGGTATGGTAGCGAGCAGCCTGCGGGCAATATGCACAATCTTCAGGGCATCCGCCTGTTTTGATAGAGATAAGTGAACTTATCTGCACTTCATTTGACTTATGATACTTGCGATGTATAGTTGCTGCACGGTAAACAAGGTCCAGTAAAGGAGTATTATAGATCTCAGCTATTTGCTCTTTGGTCCAGTCGTAGCGTATGTCGTTCATATAAGTTGAAAGTTTGTAAAGTTCATAAAGCAAAAAGTCGTAAATCGCAAATGTTTACATATACGGGCTCTAAATTATGTAATTTTCATAAAATAATGGGTATTTCTGAACTTTATAACTTTACAAACTTTATGAACTTTACAAACTGCCTATGCATATCGACATTATAACCCTGCATCCCGGTTTATTGGAAAGCCCTTTTCAGCATTCTATTGTAAAAAGAGCCATTGAGAAGAAACTGGTGGAGGTAAACTTCATAAACCTGCGCGATTATGGCATAGGTAACTATAAGCAAGTTGACGATAGTCCTTTTGGCGGTGGCGCCGGCATGGTTATGACCATTGAGCCTATTGCCAAATGCATTGAGGAATTAAAAGCCAAAAGAACCTACGACGAAGTAATATACCTGAGCCCCGACGGAGAACTGTTTAACCAGCAAATGGCTAACCATTTTTCAATGGCAAAGAACATTATTTTGCTTTGCGGGCATTATAAAGGGGTTGATGAAAGGGTGAGAGAACTATTCATTACCAAAGAAATATCTATCGGCGATTATGTGCTTAGCGGAGGCGAGCTACCTGCCGCCATTTTCTGCGATGCGATAATACGTCTGTTACCGGGAGTATTATCTGACGAGACCTCTGCCCTGTCCGATTCTTTTCAGGATAATTTACTGGCCCCGCCTGTATATACGCGCCCTGCAGATTATAAAGGCCTTAAAGTGCCTGATGTATTATTATCGGGTGACCCTAAGCAAATTGAAAACTGGAGGCACGAACAATCTATTGAGCGCACACAAAAGCGCAGACCTGATATTCTGAAAAAGCACGAATAAAGGCTATCCTGACGACCTCAACCCCAAAAACTTGCTGCTATTCAGCTTATTTTATTAAAATTTGTTAACCCAACCTATTTTAAGAAATCTGCGTAATTTTTTTTATACTTTTGATAGGTAATTTTGTAACCTAGTCTTTTAATTATGATAGCAAGTACAGTTGGTGGAATTTTTGAGCGTGAGTTGAACAAACTTGCCGAAGAAATTAAGCTTTATACACCTGAACAAAGTATTTGGAAGGTAAAAGACGGTATAAAAAACTCCGGAGGTAATCTTTGCCTGCATATTTGTGGCAATCTACAGCATTTTATAGGTACCGTACTTGGCAATAGTGGCTATGTCCGTAACCGCGATAAAGAATTTGCTGATACCAATGTTCCGGTAACAGAACTGTTGAAGGAAATTGAGACCACGAAAAAGATCGTTGTTAAAACACTGGAATCAATACCCGACGAAGATTTAGATAAAGAATACACTGCTTTCCCTGCACATTTGCTTGGCAAAGAGCATATTACAAAATTTTATTTTTTGGCCCATCTAATTGCACATATGGACTACCATATTGGACAGATAAATTATCACCGACGATTGATGTAAATAATTATATGAACAATAAATACAATCTTCCCCAGTTTATTTCTCATATTTGCACATCGCTCACAGCAAAAAAATGTCTGATAGTTTAGTCATAATACCTACGTATAACGAAAAGGGTAATATTGAAAATATTGCCCGTAAGGTACTGTCCCTGCCCGGAGACCTGCATCTGCTTGTTATAGATGATGGCTCACCCGATGGTACTGCGACTATTGTAAAAAACTTAATGAACGAATATACGGGCCGCCTTTTTATAGTGGAACGCGAAGGTAAACTTGGCCTTGGCACGGCATATATAGCAGGTTTTAAATGGGCACTGGCAAAGAACTACGAGTATATTTTTGAAATGGATGCCGATTTTTCGCATAACCCTGAGGACCTTTTAAGATTGAAGGATGCCTGCGTAAAAGGCGCTGACCTGGCAATTGGGTCACGTTATGTAAAAGGGGGAGATGTAAAGAACTGGGATGTGAAACGGGTACTCATGTCATACTTTGCTTCAGTTTATGTACGTACAGTTTTATGGGTGAATATAAAAGATACTACTGCCGGATTTAAATGTTACAGGCGTAAAGTATTGGAAGCATTACCACTTGACACAATTAAATTTATAGGCTATGCCTTCCAGATTGAAATGAAATACCTTACCCATAAAATGGGTTTTAAAATTGCTGAAGTGCCTATTACTTTTATCGACCGCCAGGTAGGCATTTCTAAAATGAGCAAGGGTATATTTAAAGAAGCTTTCTGGGGAGTAATACAAATGCGAATGGGAAAACATGGCAAATAAAAGCACCCTTATTAAAAATGCTTTTATAGTTAATGAAGGGAAAATATTCCAAAGCGACTTACTTATTGTAAATGGCAAGATAGAAGAAGTAAAAGATTCTATTACTTCTTACCCCGAAAACACAACTGTTATTGATGCCACTGGTAAATACCTTTTACCGGGTATTATTGATACCCATGTGCATTTTCGTGAACCGGGCCTTATACATAAAGCCGATATTCACAGTGAATCCAAGGCGGCTGTTGCTGGTGGTGTCACCTCTTTTATGGATATGCCAAATACAGTGCCGGCTGTGCTTACACAAGAATTACTGGAAGATAAATATCGACTTGCAAAAGATAAAGCCCTTGCCAATTATTCGTTTTACATGGGCACTTCGAATAATAACCTTGTTGAAGTATTAAAAACCGACCCTAAGAATGTTTGCGGAGTAAAAGTCTATTTAGGAACATCTACCGGAAATATGTGCGTAGATAATCCTGAAACTATTGAACAACTTTTTGCTAAATGCCCGACCCTATTGGCTGCGCATTGTGAAGACGAACATATTATAGAAGAAAACTCAAAGGCGTTTCGTGAGAAATACGGCGAGAACCCTTCACCTTCAGTCCACCCGCAAATACGTAATGAGGAATGCTGTTATAAGTCTTCATCGCACGCGGTAGAACTGGCAAAGAAACATAGCACACGTTTGCATATCGTTCACATATCTACAGTAAAAGAAACAAACCTGTTCGATAATAAAACAGCTTTAGAGAAGAAAAAAATAACTGCCGAAGTGTGTATCCACCATCTATGGTTTAGCGATAAAGACTATGCCAATAAAGGTAACTGGATAAAATGGAATCCTGCTATTAAAACCGAGAACGACCGTAGCGGGCTTATGCAGGCATTGCTCGACAATAAGATTGATACCGTTGCTACCGACCACGCACCACATACACACGGAGAAAAGGAACAGGAGTATTTTTGCTGCCCTTCGGGTGCGCCAATGGTGCAACACTCTTTAGTGGCTATGCTCGAATTTCATCATGCAAAAAAAATATCGCTGGAAACCATAGTTCAAAAAATGTGCCATGCACCTGCCATATGCTTTCATATTGAAAACAGGGGCTTTATACGCAAAGGATATTTTGCCGACCTTACATTGGTTGATTTAAACAGCCCGTGGACAGTAGATAAATCAAATATTTTATATAAATGCAAGTGGGCACCCATGGAAGGCGAAACTTTCCACAGCCGTGTTACACACACCTTTGTAAACGGAAACATGGTTTATAATAACCAGGTTTTTGATGAATCGGTAAAGGGAATGCGGTTAACATTTAACAGGTAGTAAAGCTATTTGATGAAGCACTTCCTGAAAAATTACTTTATTTTTTTTATTCTTCCGCTCTTGTATCTTGCATTTGCAGCTGTTTACAGGTATAAGTATACATTTTTCTACACTTCTCAGCCCGACCCCGTATATGCGTATTTAATGAATGGCACCAACCTTGCCAGCGGGCATTTGGAAATAGGCCACTTCGACCATCCCGGAACCCCTGTGCAATGCCTTGCTGCTATAATTATTTTTATAAAGCACTTTATTTCGGGCAGCGGTCCATTGTACCAGGATGTGTTGCTACATCCTGAGAATTACCTGTTGGTATGTAGCATAATAATGATACTTATAACCGGTTTTACAATTTATTTTACAGGAAGGTTTGTTTACAAGAATACGGGTAACGTTAGTACTGCCATACTGTTCCAGCTTACCCCTATGCTTACAAAAGACATGCTGAAGAATATCATGTACCTGATGCCGGAAGCGATCATCATACCCCTGGGTACATTTTTTATGGCTTATTTATATGTGCACTTTGTAGTCAACCAATCCGATGAAGATAAACCTTCCGAGTATAGAACCCTTATTATTTGCGGTTTAATTACCGGTTTTCTTATAGCCACCAAAATAAACACTACGCTTATAATCATCGTGCCCCTGTTCTTGATAAAAGGCGTAAGGCAAAGATTAACCTATTTACTGGTAACACTTGTTGCTTTTATAGTATTGGTTATTCCGGTTATGCCTAAATATTATTTTTTCTATAAATGGGTCAGGAGAATAGTTACTCACGATAGTCTTTACGGAAGCGGAAAAGAACAATTTATTGATGCCCACTTATATAGTGCAAACCTTAAGGAACTGTTCACAACCGATGTAGTATTTACGACAGTTTATGCCATTATTACAATTGCTTTTATTATAACCATTATAAAGTTCATGCTAAAAAAGAAGCCCGATGGTGCATTTACAAGGGCTTTAATTGGCGTATGGGTATTTACTACTCTTCTCATATTTACGGTTGCCAAACATTATAAGTTTTACTATGTATTCCCGGCAGGCACATCCTTAGCATTAGGCCTTATTGCAGCCTCCGGCATCTTATTCAACTCACTGCAAAAAACAAAAAATATTATTGCCTATTGTTTCTTAGGGGGGATGTTATTGCTGCAGGCCAATAGCTATATTAAAGATGCCAATAACGTGAACCATGACCATCAAACATTGGCTGCCACCCGGAAGTTTATTGAAACAAGAAAAAATATACCAGTAATTATTGCAAGCACTTATCAGTCAGCCTATATTGAGCTGGCTCTCAATTTTGGTATTGTATATACCGGCAATCAGATTCCATTTTACATGCAATTCGAGAAAACGATCCACCCCACTTCTTATTTATATGACGTTGACTTTAAGAAACTCCTTTTTTGGGGAAAAGAAATGATTACCCCTGAGGTTTTAAGTAAATATGATAGCCTGCTTGCTTATACAAAAGACAGGGATAGTAATGCCGAGAGAGAAATCATGCAGGAGATTACAACATACAATGGGTTGAAATTAGGTGATTATAAATTAATATACAGAGACACAAATACAGGTGAAAATATATATGTTATATACACCCATAGGGGCTTGGCTTCAAAACTCTTAGAAAACAAAACATCAATTTATTGCGACCTTGAAAAATTAACCGATGATAAATCATCTTTCATAGCAAGCGACGGGAAACATCTTTTGGCGAAAGCCTTTGCAGTAACCCAAAAAGAACATCATTCCGGCTTAAATGCTGTTTTACTTAACGACAAGAACCAATATGGGGCAGACCTTATATTTAATGTTAAGCCGGGAGATTTTATTGATGCAACTGTTTGGAGAAAATCGCCTGATGGCGGAGGTATTGTATTAAGTGCCGAAAAACCTGAAATGTTATACAGGGGCGGTGAGTTTGTTATAAATACTGCTGAAAACGGATGGGAACAAATTGAATGTAAATGCAAAGTACCGGACGACTACAAAGAACCCACCGTTCATTTTTACCTTTTTTACCCCGGAAAGGAAGATGTTTATTTTGATGACATAAATATTACTATATATTCAATGGCATTGAACAGCACTAACATTTTTTGTAATCTTGAAAAGCTGACAAATGATAAGTCCCAATTCATTTCAGATGATGGAAATTATACTTTTCTAAAAGCCGACCAGGTTATAACAACTGAACACCATTCGGGTAAAAACTCAATTCATCTTTCACAGGCTACCCCCTACGGATTAGATCTTTTTTTTAATGTTAAACCCGGAGATTCTGTAAGTGCATCAGTATGGAGAAAATCCTCTAGTAAAACTCCAAGCATAGTGCTGTCAGCAGCAAAAGATCAAAATTATTTTTATACCGGGGGCAATACTGTAATTAATATCGATACTACCGGGTGGGAACAAATACAGCTAACCATAAAAATACCACAGGACTATAAGGAATCTGCCCTGCACTTTTATGTTTTTTTATGCGGAATTAAGGATGCCTATATTGATGATGTTTCCATATCAGTTTATCCGGCAAAGTAAGCTACTCCTTGGCATTTTTCAATATGCCTGCCTGCAAAGCAAATTCGTGACTATAATCGTATAACGAAGCCGCCAGTTTTTCATCGCCTAAAGCACGTTTTATAGTATCGCTTTCACCCAATAAAGTTTGGTGCATAAACTGCTTCATTTCATCTGTCATCATATCCTTTGTCCACAGGTGCAGGTGCATTGAGTTTTTCTCTTTTTCATCCCACAACGATAACAGCATACCCTTAACTGCGCCAGTCTCTTTACTATCGCTCGACGACCATTGCATTTTGATGGGCAGGTTGTTTTCGTCCAGTTCAACCGTTATGTTTATTTCCGTCTTTTTAGCCATAATTAAAATGTTCGATAAATGTGCCCAAAAATAGGTCAAATATGCTTACCTGTGGGCATTACTTTTTTTAGCCCCTTTTGTATGCAAATTTATCGGCTACGAATGTTATCTTTGAAGCCTTAATACCTATTTGCTCTTTTATGCAGAAAACGCTCTCGCAGTTCGATGTTGCTGTTAACTCTTGCAGGGATATTTTTATTAAAAAAATGCACGATTATGGCACCGCGTGGCGCATACTCAGGGTATCATCTATTACCGACCAGATATTTATCAAGGCCCAGCGTATTAGAAGTATTGAAGAAAAAGGCTCAAAAAAGGTTGATGAAGATGTTACTGCCGACTTTATTGGCATATATAATTACGCTGCAATAGCCCTTATTCAACTATCATTAAAGGATGACGAACGTACTGAAATGCCTGCTAAAGAAATCGAAGTACTTTTTGACAAACATTCGAAATATGCCCGCCAATTAATGCAGGACAAAAACCACGATTATGGTGAGGCCTGGAGGGAAATGAGAGTGTCCTCGCTCACCGACCTTATTTTGATGAAGCTTTTAAGGATAAAACAAATTGAGGACCATAAGGGGCAAACCCTTATATCTGAGGGGATTGATGCTAACTATTATGACGTTATGAATTATGCTATTTTTGCATTAATACGCCTTACCGAAACTATATAGCTATGAAGGCACTTGTTAAGATCTGTATTTTCCTTGTCGGAGCCCTTTTCATCTTCTCAGGCTTTGTAAAAGCGGATGACCCCTTAGGGTTTTCTTATAAATTACAGGAATATTTTGAAGCCTTTGGTCCGGCTTGGAAATGGGCTATACCTTTTTCATTCCCTTTAGCCTGCTTTATTCCTGTATTGGAAATGATACTTGGTTTTATGGCCCTTATCGGGTCATTCAAAAAGTTTACCCTCTGGATGCTTTTCCTGATGGACCTCTTCTTCACCTTCCTGACATTTTATACTGCCCACTACAACAAGGTGCTCGAATGTGGCTGCTTTGGCGATGCAATATCTATGACACCCTGGGTAACCTTCTGGAAAGATGTGGTAATACTTATCATTATCGGGATAATTGCTTTGGGCAACAAACACTATACGCCGGTATTACCTAAAATGGTACAAAACGGCGCACTTGTTATTTTCATCCTCGGTTCAGCTTCATTTTCATGGTATTGTTATAACTATCTTCCGGTTATCGATTTCCGCCCTTATAAGGTTGGAACCGATATTAAAAAGGATATGAAAGGTATTGATGATGTAGTGAAATATCATTACACCCTGATAAATAAACAGACCAAAGAAAAGAAAGAGTTTGACAAGTTCCCTGATAATTACCAGGCCACGTGGGATTTTGATACCAGTGGAACAAGAACTGAAATACTTAAGAAAGGTATTCCTGCTAAAATATTTGACTTTAATATCGTAAGTCTCGATGGAAACGATTACACTGATAGTGTATTAAGCAACCCGAATTATAACCTGCTATTAGTCTCTTCCACAATTACCGATGCGAATACTTCGCCTGAAACAATTAAAAAAATAAATGATCTTTATGCCGAATGTGTTAAGAACCACATAAAGTTTATGTGTCTTACTGCATCAGGCGAAGGCGATATTAATACCTACAAACAAAAGAACCACGCAGAGTATCCTTTCTTAAATACCGATGATACACAGTTGCGAACTATGATACGTTCGAACCCGGGCCTTGTCATGCTGAAAGCCGGGATAGTAATTGCGATGTGGCACTATCATTCAATACCCGATTACAAGAGCCTTAACGAACAATATTTTAAGAAATAGTGATAAACTTTATAATCAAGAGGACATTTTACGGCTTCCTGGTATTATTGGGTGTGCTCGTTTTGGTTTTCCTTTTATTTAATGCCTTACCCGGCGACCCTGCCCGCTTAATGCTTGGCCAGCGTGCCGATGCACAGGCTATTGCTATTATTGACAAAGACCTGGGCTTAGATAAACCTTTGCATACCCAGTTCTTAATGTATCTCGATGACCTTTCCCCTATTTCAATACATAACGATAAGCAGAAAGACAGCCCGATTTATCTCGATACGGCCAAGTATTCCAGCTATACTAAACTATTCAGGGTATCAGAAAATAAAATTGCAATTCTTAAATTTCCATACCTGCGGCGCTCTTACCAAACCAGGAGAAAAGTATGGGATATTATTAAATCTACATTACCCAATACCGCTGTACTTGCAATTACTGCAATTGTGTTTGCAACCATATTCGGTATATTTCTGGGTATCATAGCTGCTCTTAAAAAAGATTCTGCTTTTGATAAAATTTCGGTTGTCTTCTCGGTACTTGGCCTTGCAGGCCCGTCATTCTTTGTGGGCTTAATATTTGCGTGGCTCTTTGGCCACGTACTTAGTAAATACACAGGGCTTAACACCGTAGGCAACCTTTATAGCATTGATGACTATGGCAACGGCCGATACCTTGATCTTAAAAACCTGATATTACCTGCCCTTACATTGGGTATAAGGCCGCTTGCAATTATTGTTCAGCTTACCCGTGCATCGATGCTTGAGGTATTATCTCATGATTATATACGAACCGCTTCTGCCAAAGGGCTAAAACTAAGATCTATTATTGTTAAACATGCCCTGAAAAATGCACTTAATCCTGTGGTAACGGCTATATCGGGCTGGTTTGCAAGCTTAATTGCAGGTGCAGTTTTTGTTGAATATATTTTTGGCTGGGAAGGTATTGGTAAGGAAGTTATAGAGGCATTGGAGCGGTACGATCTGCCTGTGGTAATGGGTGTAGTACTTGTTACTTCAATTCTGTTTGTTATAATAAATATGCTGGTAGATATTATATACGCCCTGCTCGACCCCCGCATAAGGCTTAAATAAAAGTATGTTATGAGAAAAAAGATTGTAGCCGGAAACTGGAAGATGAATAAAACATATTCTGAAGCTGTGCCGCTTATGTATGAGATAAAAGACCTGTTGTGGAAAAGTAAAAAAGCCGAATCGGTAATTAAGATCATTGTGCCCCCGTATTTATATATCCATGATTTTTATGAAACTGCCAAGGGGCTTAAAAATCTTTTTGTTGGCGGGCAAAATTGTGCTTATGAAGAATCGGGAGCTTATACAGGAGAGGTTTCAGCTTCTATGCTTAAATCGGTTGGGGCTAATTATATAATTATAGGCCATTCCGAAAGAAGAAGCTTTTTTAAAGAAACCAATGCCGAACTGAAAAAGAAAACAGATATTACGTTAAAGCAAGGCCTTACACCTATTTTTTGTATTGGAGAAACAAAAGAAAAGAGGGAAGCCAATGAACACTTTAATGTAGTTGAAACGCAGATCAGTGAAAGCCTGTTTCATCTTTCCACTGAAGAATTTCAGAAATGTGTACTTGCATACGAGCCGGTTTGGGCCATTGGCACAGGGCTTACGGCCACATCGGCACAGGCACAGGAAATGCATCATTACATCCGTTCGCTTATTGAGAAGAAATATAGCAAACCGGTATCTGATAATATTTCAATACTATATGGAGGAAGCTGCAACGAGAAAAATGCAGCAGAACTGTTTGCCTGCCCCGATGTTGATGGAGGGCTTATAGGCGGCGCAGCATTAAAAGCAAAAGAATTTGTAGAAATTATTCATTCCATACCTCAATGAACTTTATAAAAAAGCTTCCGATTCTTCTCATATTTCTATCCTGTTTTCAGTACACACATGCACAGGAAGCGAAGGTTAAAATATTTCTGCAGGATTCTGTAAAGTTTATCGATGACCTGAATACCTATATGGAAACAGGTACTGCCACCCACAAAGATGTAAAAGAATTTCTTGAAAAATTTGTTGCCGTTTGGAAATCGCCCGGGTATAACCATTATTATAAAATTGCCACATATACCATTGCAAATGAAATGCTAACCAGGAAGATACCTGTTTACCCCAGCTTCCAGACCTTCATTTCATCGATGATGAACTTTGTAAGTGCAGGCTTATCGCAAAAACAGTTTGACCAATGGACGGCCGCGCTTGAGAAACTTTTGAAGAAGAGGCCTTACAACGATTTGAACACCTTCCTCACTATGAGTGATAATTTATTCAGCAGCAACACCTTTTTCAAATCACCTACAATTTCATGGAGTGCCAATAACAGCAACTTTACATTTAAAAGTGATAGTGTTCCGGAGGTTATTTTCAGTAAACTAAATCTGAAATGTACCAATGAGCGGAATGATACCGTTGTAATTTATAATACACAAGGGGCTTTTTTCCCTCTCAAAGGTGCCTGGTTTGGTAATAGCGGCAAGGTTGATTGGGTACGTACAGGCCTTGATGCCAATACAGTTTACGGAGAGTTAAGTAATTATGTTGTTATTTGCAAGCAGGGCGGCTTTGTAGCTGATTCGGTAATATTCTGGAACAAAAGCTATTTTGATAAGCCGCTTACAGGTAAGATACTTGAGCGCGATGTTTCTGAAGCAGTAGGTAAGGAAACATATCCCCGGTTTATATCATACGGAAAACGTTTTGCTATTCCCAACCTTACAAATGATGTTACATACAATGGCGGATTTTCTATGCGCGGAAAACGCTTTGTAGGTGCAGGAACACCGGCAGAACCGGCACAGCTTATTTTTAACCGTGATGGAAAACCATACCTTATTGCCTCATCGGTAGAATATGGTATTACTAAAGACCAGATTATAGCAGATGATGCCAGTGTAGTTATACATGTTACCGATACCGATTCCATTTATCACCCAGACATACAACTTGTTTATAATATTGCAAAAAAACACCTTTCGTTAATAAGAAGCGATCAGGGTCTTTCACAAACCCCATACTTTGATACGTACCATAAAGTAAATATGTTCTTCGAAGAGCTTTCATGGAATACCGACCAGCCTAAAATGGAATTCCGTATGCTGGAAGGCGCTGCACAAAGTATTGCAGATTTTGAATCTCAGGATTTCTTCCGGCCCGAACTGTTCAATAAATTTAGTGATGCTACAGGCAACAACATAATTATGAGTATTGCTCAGTATTCAAAATCGGTGCAGGGCAACGATTTTTTAGTAAGTGACATTGCCAGCTTTATGCACACGACATCGGACGATATGCGCCCTGCAATTGTAAAACTGGCTACTGTAGGATTACTGATGTATGATGTACCGTCGGATAAAATACATGTGCAGGACAGGTTATACAGGTTTATAAGCAACAAAATGCGTAAAACCGATTATGATGTTTTAGATTACCACTCAGAAAACCCGGGCAGAGGAGTTGACAACGGAGTAATGGACTTGCTGACAAATGATATTACCATGAATGGTATTAAAGTTATTATAGTAAGCGATTCAGAGAACGTATACATATACCCTAAGGACCAGCAGGTAGTACTGCATAAAAACCGTAATGCAACTTTTGGCGGGAATGTGCATGCCGGCCGCTTCGATTTTTATGGCAAGCATTTTGATTTCAGGTATGATGATTTTAAAATCAAAATGAACATGACCGACTCAATACGTATACAGGCCGAGTCATACGAAACAAACCCAAAAGGCGAACATTATCTTGTCCCCGTAAAAAGTGTTATTGAGCACGTAAGCGGAGAAATTGCGCTTGATAATCCCAACAATAAGTCGGGATTTAAGCCATATCACCAATACCCTATATTAACCAGTGATACAAATTCGTTTGTATTTTATAATAAGAAAACCGTACAAGGCGGAGTTTATAAAAAAGATAATTTCTATTTCAAGCTTGATCCCTTTGTTATTGATAGCTTGAACAGGTTTAGTAATGCAGGATTGCACTTTGGCGGAACATTTGCCTCGGCAGATATTGTGCCTGAAATGCGTGAAGTACTCAAGTTGCAACCCGACTACTCTCTTGGTTTTATACACGATGCACCTGCAGATGGCCTCTCATTATATAGCGGTAAAGGCAAATTTTACAGCAAGCTGAAACTAAGCAATAAAGGATTAAAAGGTGATGGAACAATTAATTATGTTACCTCTGTTTCAAAGTCGAACGACTTTACATTCTATCCCGATTCGATGAACGCTATTGCTAATAAATTTGTAATTAATGAACAAAAAACCGATCCCGAGTTTCCTACAGTAACGGGCGATACTGTGCGTGAACACTGGATGCCGAAGTTGGACCATATGGCCATCAGCGATATAAAATCTCCGTTCCTTATTTATACCGGCCCCAATCAAAGTGTTTTTCATGGCATGTTAGATTTGCAGCCCGATTTACTTTCGGGTAACGGAGAAGTGGACTTTCTGAAAGCCAGCCTTACCTCCAAACTTATTAAATTCAAACAACATAAGTTTACTGCCGATACAGCGGACTTTAGCCTGGAAGCAACTGATAATTCGGGCATTGCGTTTGCCACCAATAACATGAGCGCCGATATAGATTTCCAATTACAAATGGGTGAATTTAAGTCAAATGGCGGTGGCTCTGTGGTTAAGTTTCCTGAGAATGAGTACATAGCTTTTATGGACGAATTTAAGTGGTATATGAACCAGGACCAACTTGAATTGAGTTCGAGCAAAAAACAAACTGCCCAAGTACAGGGTAAGGAATTGCAATTCTCGGGAGCTAAATTTATATCGGTTGATCCTAAACAAGATTCCCTCCAGTTCATAGCTCCTTCGGCAAGGTTTAGTATTAAAGATTACCTGATCACTGCGCAAAAAGTCCCTTTTATTGATGTTGCCGATGCCCAAATTGTGCCAGACAGCGGTAAAATACTGGTGCATAAAAATGCAATAATGGAACCTCTTATACGGGCTGAAATAACTGCCAACACGGTTACCAGGTACCACCATATTTACGGTGCCGACTTAAGTATTACTTCGCGAAAAAATTATAGTGGTTCCGGTTACTACGATTATGTAGATGAAATAAAAAACAAGAAAGCAATTTATTTCAGCAACATACACGTAGATACTACACACCAAACAGTTGCCAATACTACCATTGTAGACTCATCGCATTTTAACCTCAGCCCTAATTTCAGTTACAAAGGCGGTATAACATTAAAGGCTACGGCACCCTTCCTGTATTTTGATGGCGAGGCGCGTATTATGCACCAGTGTAACGAAATTAAAATTGCCTGGGTTAAGTTCGCATCACAGATTGACCCCAACAATGTAGAAATACCTATACTGGGTAACCCTGTAAACGAAAACAATGTGCCGCTTGCCGCATCTCCTGTGCTGGCAGTAACCGATTCCATGCATATGTACGGGGCATTCCTGTCGCCGGTTATTAATGGCAAAAAAGATGTTGTGCTATTGCCAGACAGTGGCTATTTGGCTTTCGATAAACCTTCGCAACAATACAGGATATCGAGTAATGAAAAACTTATAGAGCAATCGTTGCAGGGTAATTACGTGAGCCTCGATACACGCCGCTGCATTCTTTATGGCGAGGGTGTAATGAACCTTGGCCCCGACTACGGCCCGGTTGATATGAAAACAGTTGGAAATGTGACCGATTACCTGGTGCGCGATTCGGTTGAGGCCAAGCTGATGGTACTGCTCAACTTCTTTTTTGATGACGGAGCGCTTGATAAAATGGCAAGCGATTTTAGTAATAACGGCGCTCTTAAGCCTATTGACGTAAGCAAAGGCGATGTGCAGAAAAATCTTCGCCAATTGTTGGGTAAAGAAGATGCCGACAAATTCATATCGGACTTAACGCTTTACGGCAAAGCCAAGAAAACACCTAAAGCGCTGCAATCTACTTTGTTCTTCAGCCAGCTTGATATGAAATGGAACCAGCAGACACGTTCTTATGTTTCTGTAGGAAAAATTGGTGTAGGCGGCATTGGCAAGACTTCAATAAATAAACTCTGCGATGGTAAAATTGAATTTAAGAAGAAGCGTGGTGCCGATGAAATAAATATTTACATAGAAATTGACCCGCAGCACTGGTATTACTTTAACTATGTAAACGGGTTTATGCAGGTATATTCATCCAACAACGATTTCAATACTGCCATATCATCACTTAAGAGCGATAAGAAAGAAACCAAGACAGATAAAGGCAAATTCACTTTTAACGATCAGTCTTCTGCCGGAACTAAAAAGACAATGTTCTTAAGGAAATTCTCTACCGATAGCGATAATAACGGAGGGAACTGATCTGCATTTTTAAATTTCAAACCCCGATATGAAAATCGAAAAACTCCATAAGTCATTTCTTGTTGTTCTCCTTATTTCGCTTTCATCGTATTCATTTGCACAAACATTGAACCCCTCTTTATTCAATTGCATGAAGTGGAGGATGATTGGCCCATACCGTGGCGGGCGAACAGTAGGCGCTTGCGGTGTGGCTCAGCAGCCGAATGTATTTTATATTGGTGTTAACGACGGAGGAGTTTGGAAAACCGATGATTATGGCAGAACATGGAACCCAATATTCGATTCATTGCCTGTTGGCTCAATTGGCGATGTGGCGGTTGCACCATCAAACCCAAATATATTGTATGTTGGCAGCGGCGAGGGCGTTCAGCGCCCCGACCTTTCAGTAGGTGATGGAATGTATAAATCTACCGATGCAGGTAAAACATGGATGCACCTCGGGCTTAGTGATGCGCAGCAAATTGGCGGCCTTGCCATTGATCCGAAAGATGAGAACAAAGTTTTTGTAGCTGCCCTTGGGCATCCCTACGGACCCAACGCAGAACGTGGCGTTTACCGCACTACTGATGGAGGAAAGACATGGCAAAAGGTTTTATATGTTGATGAAAACACGGGAGCTATACAGGTTACTATTGACCCGACAAATACCCAAATAGTTTATGCCGATTTATTTATGGCAAGGAACGGGCCATGGGAAAATTGTTATTTCAGTGGGCCTAAGAGCGGTTTGTATAAATCGGAAGACGGAGGTACGACATGGAAAAAACTATCGGGCGGATTGCCTACAGGTGAACAAGGCTTAGGGAGAATTGGATTTTGTATTGCGCCAAGCAACCATAACCGCTTATATGCAACCGTAGATTCAAAAAAAGGCGGAGGCGAATACCGCAGCGATGATGGTGGAAATACATGGATATTATTAAGTGACGATATGAGGCTATGGGATCGTGGCGATGACTTTGCTGAAGTAAGAGTTGACCCTAAAAATGCAGATGTAGTTTATGATGTGAATGTAGTGGTATGGAAATCGACCGATGCGGGTAAAACATGGAAAGGCTTTAAAGGTGCACCGGGCGGAGATGATTACCACAGGCTTTGGATAAACCCCGACAATACTAATGTAATGCTTTTGGCAGGCGACCAGGGTGCGGCAGTTACAGTTAACGGAGGAGAAACATGGGGTTCGTGGTATAACCAGCCTACAGCACAATTGTATCATGTTAGCGCCGATAATGCATTCCCTTATAATGTTTACAGTGGCCAGCAGGAAAGCGGTTCGGTGGGTATTGCATCGCGCGGAAACGACGGTGGAATAACTATACGCGAATGGCACCCGGTAGCAGCCGAAGAATATGGTTATGTAGTCGCTGACCCTATGGATCCGAATATTGTTTATGGCGGAAAGATCTCGAAATATGATAAGCGCACCGGGCAGGTTCAGGATATTTCTCCGGATGCAACGCGCACAGGCAAATACCGTTTTTTACGCACTGCGCCTATTGTATTCTCCACCATTGATAATAAGACATTGTACTTTGCAGGTAACGTAGTTTTTAAAACGCACGACGGTGGCAATTCATGGCAAACCATCAGTCCTGATCTTACTCGTCAAAAGTATGACCTGCCGAAAAACGTAGGAGTATACACTTCTGATTCATTAATTAAGATGCCTACACGCGGAGTGATATATACACTTGCTCCATCTCCATTGGACAGTAATACCATATGGGCAGGAACCGATGACGGCTATATACAGGTTACCCGCGACGGAGGAAAGACATGGAAGAATGTAACTCCTGCAGCCATTACCTGCTGGAGCAAAATTTGCCTGATGGATGCTAGCCATACAGATGTTAATTGTGCTTATGCAGCCGTTAACCGTTCGAAACTGGATGACCTGCGCCCGCATATTTACAAAACCATAGATGGCGGCGCAACATGGAAAGAAATTGTAAACGGTTTACCCGATGATCCTATTAACGTGGTCAAAGAAGACCCATTACGTAAAGGATTATTATTCGCGGGCTCTGAAAGAATGACTTATGTTTCCTTTGATGATGGTGCACACTGGCAATCGTTACGGTTGAATATGCCATGTTCTTCCATTCGCGATTTGGTAATAAAAGATAATGACCTGGTGGTTGCAACACATGGACGTTCCTTTTGGATACTGGATGATATTACTCCTTTAAGGCAAGTAACGAAAGAAACTGCGAAACAAAATGCTGTATTATATAAACCCGAGCCAAGCTACCGTGTGCGTTGGGATATGTATCCCGACACTCCCCTGCCTGCCGACGAGCCTGCAGGAAAGAACCCGCCTGACGGAGCTATTATTGATTATTACCTCTCTGCTAATTCAACCAGTGAGGTTACGATTGATATAACCACACATAGCGGTGGACTGATACGCCATTACAGCAGCAAGGATACTATGTACAAAATTCCGCCTGTAAATATTCCTTTGTACTGGGTTAGGCCGCAGCAAATACTTTCTGCTGATTCGGGCTCGCACCGCTTTTTGTGGGATATGCGTTACACCCCGCTTAATGTTGCACCTGAATATCCTATTTCTGCAACTGTTGGCGAAACTGCCCCTGCCCCTACCTCACCTTGGGTTAAACCGGGCTTTTATATTATTACACTTACCGTAAACGGGCAAAAATACGCACAGACCATTGAAATAAAAATGGACCCGCGTGTTAAGACTCCAATACCTGCCATTATGCAGCAGTTTGATTTATCGAGCATGTGTTATACCGACAGAAAAATGACGGTGGAAGCATTAAAACAAATTGAATCGATAAAAGCGCAAGTAAAAACATTGCTCCCGAAAATTACCGGGCCACTAATAGATACCTTGAAAACCTTTGTGAGAAATTGCGACTCACTTTACATGGGCAAATTAGACTATAAACTGAAGGTATTGTTTGATGAAATAAACGGGGTTGATTTAGCCCCTACCAGGCAATGTGTTGATGCTGTAGCTGCTATACAAAAAGACTATATGCTTATACTGACAAAATGGCGCGATCTTAGATTAGAGCAGATGAAAATTGATGAACAATTGAAAAAGGCTGGATTCGACAGGGTGTATTGATAATTATTGCTTTATTTCTTCCACCATTGATAAGCTTCAATTTGGTTTGCTTTTTTTACTGCACTACTATCATCTCCAAACAAAGAAAGTCTATAATCCTCCCAGCCATTTTTTAAGTACTTGTCAGATGGGCTAAACATAGCAGCCCCCATATCAAGGTCACCAGATTCCGGTATTCTATAATCACCCCAGCTACATTTTTTTGTTCTTTTTGTTTTGTAACTTGTCCAATTGCACACAACTTCATTATTAAAAAAAGCGTCAGCACCCCATTCCAATGAATTATACTTAGGTTGGCCTTTTTTATCAATATAAAAATAAGTCATCATTTTACCCTTAATTACACCTGAACCGACTTGATTTGTGTCTTCGTAGAATAGTATTTCACCCACTGCAAAGCCTACTTTGAATTTAGGAAACTCCTCAGAAGTATAAACTTCTGCTTTCTTAAAAGTTATTGTTCCCTTAAAATCACAAATATTATTTTTCACTTTTGTCCTACCAATTATTTCGTATTCGTAGGGGTTATCTTTATTCTTTGTCGCTGAAATGATGTGAATATAAAACCGAGTGTAGTTAGTGTCAATACATCCAAGCGGCTCATCTCTTTTTACTCTAATTCTATGCGCCCAGGGATCTGTTGCAGAAAAACTATCGGGTGAAAATATTATGGCCAGGTTGAAATCTTTAATTTGGGAATAAAAGTTTATCGTGTCTTGTTGGCTTTTTGCCTTTGCTTTAGTAGCAATCTTGCTTTTCTGCTGCCCAAAAGCGGTAAGGGTAAAAGAAAGGGATAGTATTAGAATCAAAAAGGGCTTCATGTTTTATTTCATTGCTGTTTTCATCGTATTTTATCGTTTACAGAACGATAAATATCATGCTCTTCCGTTAACGTAAAGGTCAAATAATTTATGTGCATCAAGGTCAAATCTTACATGCCAATAAAAACTACATCCATCCATTACATCAATAAAGCTTTTTGTGAAATTTTTATAGGAGTCATCGCTTTTCCATACGCAATTTATGTACAGTATTCTATGGCCAGCACTATCAACATATCCAAAATATTGCCGACTATATTTCCTCAAATTCTTATGAATAACTGGGCAATCGCCTCCTTGGTTAATTTGAGGTGTATTTAAACATTGTAATTGAACTTTTAATGCTGTTTCCGCTGTATCAATATCCTGTTTATTGGGAGTAAATCTCTTTTGGCCGAAAACCAATGCCCAAGAGCTTGAAGGGAAAATGGCACAGTCAAAATGTTGGGTTTTATAGTGGACTGCACTAATCGTACTATCCTGCTGCCCAAAAACAGTAAGGGTAAAAGAAAGGGCTATTATTAGAATAAAGAGGGGCTTCATATTATTTTGTGATTCGTTTAAAAACTCTTGACCCATTCTTAAATTTTGAAGAATTCCCTACCCATAGGCGCAGATAATTCTTGCCGATAGAATAAACACCTTCAAATACGCAGCATCCAAAAATAAAATAACTGTCAGTTGGGGAAATATCTACATCACAATGTATCAAATTATAATCTGATTCCCGTCCAGGGTACTCGTAGCTTTTGTGCGGGTAATGATCTTGGTTCCCTCCAGATTCCAGATAATGGTCATAGGCAGTATCGTAAAACAATATAACATACTTGCATTTCTCAGTATCATACTCTTTCTTATAAGGATTATAATAAATTGACATAGCATTCTTACCCTTAAATGATAGTTTATTGTTGGTATCGGAAACAAGTTCCCACTTACCCTGAAGCATTTTGTAAATAAGCGATACGTTAGTGTTACGGTCAATACCTGAAATGCTATCCTGTGCTTTACAGCATGGTACAATAAAGAATAATATTAATATTAGAATGGGTTTCATGCTAATAGGTTATTTCATCACCGTTTTCATCGTAGTCTTCTCCTCCTAAAAAAGCTCCATTGTTGTATCTTCGCACCGATTTAACTTTCCCGTTTTTATAAAATTCCTTCCAGGTTCCTACAGGCATTCCTTTAATGTGGAAGGATTCACGTTGAATAGTCCCGTCTTGATAATACTCCATATCTGCACCATCGAACTGGCCCTTAACATATGGACATACTATTGCGGGTTTTCCATCAACATAATATGTTTTATAAACTCCATCCAATGTATCATTCACCCAGGGGTATTCCGAACACAATGCGCCGCTGTCGCAATAACATTTTTCAACACCATTTCTTTCGCCATTCCTATATATTACTCTATCTTCTAATGTTCCATTCTCCCAATAACCATAGGCGGTATCGAGTATAGTATCATTCCTGTATTTAGTCAGTCGAAATAATTTACCACTTATGTAATATTGCTTTTCTGTCCCGGTCCTTTTACCGTTTACGTAGGGACTTACCCTCTCTAATATACCTTTCCAATCGTACCTTCTTGCAATACCATAAGGCTTGCCTTGTTTATATACCGTCAAGGTATACCAATCATTAATATTTGCGTCGGTTGCTTCTGCCGGAATTGAAATTGAACCGGGCTCATACCATCCAACACGTTTATACCATTTACCCTCTTTTTTACCATGTACTTTTAAATTCCTAGCCTCAGCTTTATTAGTAAAGCCGCTATCGGGATATTCGGGTTGTTGCGCAAACGCAGAAAGGGTAAAAGAAAAGAATAGTATTAGAATTAATAAGGGTTGCATTTATTGTAATTATATCTATTTAAACGTAATATTTCCGCCCGAATAATGAGATCCATTTAAGGTCCATTCTCCAAGGATATTTGCATGACCTACCGGAGTGTGATTTATACTGCCAACACAAACAATATGAAATTTCATATCTTTTAAGTCGTATTTAATTGTGTCGCTACCATCATTAAAAAAAAATCTATAATCGTACTGAATATCAATTGGATCTCCTAAATTAAACTCCCACTCGGTACCTGCGGCAGTGCTTCTATTTTGAATCTTATCATATTCTCTTTTTATCAAAACTGAAAAATTGCTGCCTTTTTTATATTGTTCAATTAATATTGAACCGGTTTTAAAAATATCATGCCGGGTAAAGAATAGTTCATTACGTAATTTTGTGGTATCATATACTTCTTCAATACTGTCTTCTTCAACTTTAACACCACGTTTGTAAATAATCTCGCTCTTTAACTTCCCGTTTTTATCATACTCTTTCATCGTGCCATCTATTGTATCATTGCTGTAAGGAGTTTCAGCCATTAATTTACCATTAGGCCAATATTGCTTCATCAAGCCATTCTTTTTACCATTTTGGCATCCGGCAATAAGTAGCCACATAAAACATAAAGACAGGGCTATACCTATCTTAGTTTTAATGAATGGCAAATCTTTCATCATTTTCTATTTAAGTGGTTTATTGAAACACTAAGGTACGAAAAATTATTAAAAGCTTCAAACTGTTTAGGGGTTACTCGCAACGTACTTTATTTTATAGGAACTCGTGAGCCCAAAACCATCGCCGCCTTTTAATACCTGGTTTTGGAGTTGTTAATAATTAATTTACTATTTTATTACATATAATAAATATATTAACTAAATTTGTCTTTAGTTCTTTGAATACATTTATTACCTTTCCGATAGGTGTTATTCTGTACCGACAGAAACCGACCTAACCAACGGGTTGACACGGGTTGACACTTTTCATATGCTTTTCGGAAAATTGCTATTGATTTTCAATAAGTTATATTTTTTAGGGGCCAAAAAGTGTCAACCCAGCCAAGTCATTGATTTAAAGCACTTAGTGCTTTAAATCGAAAATATGGGAATCAGTGTTGGTTTGGCTCAGCGTCTTTGCGAGAAAAAATCAAGAAAAAAAATACTGAGACTGCCACATCCCGAAGCGTTATTATTTACTGGAACGGGATTCGCAGTGACGGAGTGCAGAAAGTAACGGCACGTGAGGTGAAGAGATTTGATAACAGGAGATTGACACATAGATGCAAAATACTGTGCCAAATACAGGTATAATACTGAGACTGCCACATCCTGATATTAATTATTTTTTGGAACAGGATTCGCAGTGACGATTATGTGTAAAAGACTATCGACTTATGACTAACGACTTTCGACTAATCAAGCATTCGCCAAAATAGGCTTCTCATTTATCTCATCCGATTCTACAGCGCCATCTTTGAGGCGGATAATACGGTGAGCATAGCGGGCAATATCTTCTTCGTGGGTTACAAGGATGATGGTATTCCCTTTTTTATGGATGTCTTCAAACAAGCCCATAATCTCGACAGATGTCTTAGAATCGAGGTTACCGGTAGGTTCATCGGCAAGTATAATGGCAGGGTGATTTACCAAAGCACGTGCTACAGCAACACGCTGACGCTGCCCACCCGATAGCTCATTGGGTTTGTGCGTCATACGTTCTTTTAAACCCACCTGCGCAAGTACTTCTTCAGCCCTTTGTTTACGTTGCAGTTTAGTTGTACCAGCATATATCATAGGCAGGGTAACATTCTCTAATGCTGTTGAACGTGGCAAAAGGTTAAAGGTCTGGAACACAAAACCGATCTGTTTGTTTCGCACTTCAGCAAGGTCGTTATCGAGCATTTTATCTACCGATATGCCATTTAAAATATATTGGCCTCCGGTAGGAGTATCGAGGCAACCAAGCACATTCATAAGCGTTGACTTACCGGAACCCGATGGGCCCATAAGCGCTACATACTCGTTCTTTTTAATGGTCATGGTAACAGAACGGAGCGCGTTGATGGTCTCCATACCCATTCTGTAAACTTTACTTATTTCCTTAAGCTCAATTATATTTTCCATGACCTCTAATAACATGCGAATATACCAGTTTAGAATTTAAGGGTAAAATGTTCCTTTACCTGCCCCTTACGGAAGAACACGAGCCCAAATGAAAACAAATCGATAGTTACGGTTGCCGATGGTTCTTTGATTATCTCCTGCCATGCCTGGTACATCCCATCGGACCAGCGTATGTCGTCACAAACAAATACGCAATTGTCAGATGCCAATGGCAGGCACTGTTTAAAATAGTTGAGCGTAGGTTCTTTGCGGTGGTTGCCATCGAAGAAAACATAATCTAGGGAAGAAAAAGTTTTTAATACCTGTGGCAGAGTTTCATCAAAATTACCGGTAACTTGCTTTATGTTATTAGCCTTGAGTAGTTTAAAGTTCTTAGCTGCCAGTTGAGCCGTCTGCGGACTGCCTTCCATGGTGGTAAAATTGGCATTGGGGCAAGCTTTGGATTGGTAAAGGGTACTTATCCCCAACGATGTCCCCATTTCAAGCATTACTTTGGGCTGCATAAAATTCACCAACCGGAAAAGCAAGCGCCCTTGTTTAGAAGGTATGGATGATTTAGCTGCAATATCTTTAGCCTTTCTATTTCCCCCTGCTCCGGCGCCAAAGTCAACCACTTGAATAACTTCATCGGACTGGAGCAGCATAGCGCGAAGGTGTTCGATGGGGGCAAAATCGTAGTACTGCAGATCGCCTTCAATAACCCTTTGGTAAAACTCATACACAAAAGCAGAATGAGTGCCGTGAAGGGTTTTGGCCCTGAGCAAATAATTGAGGTAATGAAACGGAAGAAATATTTTTTTCACTGCACGAAAATACAAATCTGCTGCGACAATTTTTCCTACTTTTGACAAGCTTTTAATTTTAGATATGGGAAATTACGCAATAGCGATACATGGCGGCGCCGGAACCCTTATGACAGGGTCAGTTTCTCCGGAAAAAGAAAAAGAATTTCACGAAAAACTTTCAGAGGCACTGCAAGCAGGGTACAGCATACTTGCTAAAGGCGGATCGGCAGTTGATGCAGTGGAAGCAGCAGTAAGGGTAATGGAAGACAGCCCTTTGTTTAATGCAGGTAAAGGTTCGGTATTTAACTGCGACGGTGTAAATGAAATGGATGCAGCTATTATGAATGGTAAGAACTTAAAAGCCGGAGCTATTGCAGAGGTACATACCATTCGCAATCCCATATCGGCGGCAAAAGCAGTAATGGAAAAGACAAAACACGTTTTGCTAGCCAGTGCGGGAGCCGAGAAATTTGCTAAAGAAAACGGACTTGAAATAGTTGACCCGTCGTACTTTTATTACGAAGAACGTCACAAACAATGGTTAGCTACTAAAGATGACGACAGCACCAATTCATGGGCTGGTGATGGCATACCGGAAGGCACAAAGAAATTCGGGACCGTTGGCTGTGTGGCTTTAGATAATCAAGGCAATATTGCCGCAGCAACATCGACAGGCGGAGTAAACAATAAAAAATTTGGCCGCGTGGGTGATTCACCGATAATTGGGGCTGGTACTTATGCCAATAATAAAACGTGTGCTGTTTCCTGCACAGGCGAAGGTGAATATTTTATACGCAATGTAGTGGCATATGATATATCGGCACTTATGGAATACAAAGGCATGAACCTTGCACAAGCCACTGCTGAAGTGATGAAAAAAGTCGCTTTACTTGGTGGTGAAGGTGGGCTTATTGCTATAGATAACCAGGGAAATATTTCTGCCCCTTTCAATACATCATCCATGTTCAGGGGATGGATAAATACTGTCGGAGAGAAATATACCGGCGTGTTCCGCTAAGACAATCTACCTTAAATGAAAACCTACAGCGAAGTTTTAGAGTACCTGTATGCACGCTTACCTATTTTCCAGCGGGTGGGTGCCATTGCATATAAAGGCGGCCTGGATAATATCATCAAGCTTTGCAATGCGCTTGATAATCCTCAACAAAAGTTTCCAGTCATACATATTGCAGGTACAAATGGCAAAGGCTCTACATCACATTATTTAGCCTCGGTATTACAAAGTGCGGGTTATAAAAAGGTAGGACTACATACTTCACCTCATTTGAAAGATTTCAGGGAACGGATAAAGATCAATGGCATACCAATGCCTGAGCAGGATGTGGTAGATTTCATTAACGCGAATAAAGAACTGGTCGAGCAAATGGATTGTTCCTTTTTTGAGGTGAGTGTAGCCATGACCTTCTGGTATTTTGCAAAAGAGAAATGCGATATAACCGTTATTGAAACGGGCCTTGGTGGCAGGTTAGATTCAACCAATATTGTCAATCCTATAGTATCAGTAATTACCAATATCAGCTACGACCACGTTGCACTGCTTGGTGACACCCTGCCTAAAATAGCAGCAGAAAAAGCGGGAATAATAAAACGAAGAAAACCGGTAGTAATAGGAGAAACACAAGAAGAAACCAAAGAGGTATTCGAACAAAAAGCAAAGGAATCTAAATCCCCTATCCGATTTGCCGATTCAATTTATAGTACTGCAAATGCGCACACTGAAGCAAAAGGTAACGAGCCGTATTTGGTAATAGATGTTTTAAAGAATGGCAGGCCATACTTGCAGGAATTACAGTCGGAATTAAATGGATTGTACCAGCAAAAAAATATTTGCACGGTGCTTTCTGCTATAGATGTGTTGAACGAATCGGGTTATAAGATAAGTGAAGAAAATATTCGGGATGGTATTTCTAAAGTGGTTTCGCAAACAGGTTTATTGGGCAGATGGCAGACCCTTTCACAAAACCCGCTTACTATTGCAGATACGGGCCATAACGAAGCAGGAATAAAAGAAGTCATTAACCAGTTAGCTAAAATAAAATACAACAATTTGCATTTTGTTTTTGGCATGGTGAATGATAAAGAACCCGATAAGGTGTTGAAATTATTACCTACCAATGCTCATTATTACTTCTGCAAGGCAAACATACCAAGAGCATTGAGTGAAAATGAATTAGCCACTATTGCCGGAAAATATAACTTGAATGGTAATTACTTTGCTACAGTGAAAGAAGCTTTACACGCTGCACAAAAGAATGCAGCCAAAGATGATCTGGTATTCGTGGGAGGCAGTACCTTTATTGTAGCCGATGCTCTTTAATTCAAATGGCTCTCATCAACTGAACGAATCCACTTACCGGCTTCGGCAGTAACTTCTTCCAGGCAACCATCATCAAATGGAGAAGTAAGATTAGCCAGTTTCACCAGGTCTAAAAACGATTGGCTACCACCTGCATTGCAAAGGTTCTGGTAATCCTCAAGGGCTAACTTCCTGTCGGCATTAGATCTTTCCCAAAATTGTAAAGCACAAACCTGGGCTAGTGTATAATCGATATAATAGAACGGGCTTTGATAAATATGACCTTGTTGCTGCCAGAATCCGCCTGATTGCAAATAGGTATTATCCTCGTAATCGCGATGAGGCAAATATTTCATTTCAATATTCCTCCATTGCAGTTTTCTTTCAGTAGGTGTGGCATCCGGGTTATCATACACCCAGTGCTGGAATTCATCAACCGTTACACCATAAGGCAGAAACTGTAACGCACCGCATAGATGTTCAAACAAAAATTTATCGGTACTCTCTTCGAAGAACAATTTCATCCATGGCCAGGTAAGAAACTCCATGCTCATCGAATGTATCTCACAGGCTTCGTAAGTAGGAAAATAATATTCAGGTGTGGTATAATGGCGGCTCGAATAACCCTGAAAAGCATGACCTACTTCGTGCGTAAGCACCGTAACATCGTGCATAGTGCCATTAAAGTTCGCAAATATGAAGGGGCTTTTATAGTCATTTAAAAAACTGCAATACCCACCAGCTGCTTTATTTTTTCTTGATACCAGGTCCATTAATTCATTATCCAGCATGTATGCAAAAAACTCCGATGTACGCGGAGATAGCTCATCATACATTTGTTTTGCTTTGTTCAGTATCCACTTCTCATCACCCTTTGGTTTTGCATTACCGGCTTTAAACAAAAGAGACTCATCGTAATACTTCAGACTATCTAAGCCAAGGCGTTTTGCCTGCTTGGTTTTTAACTCCTGCACAAGCGGCACCACATATTTACGTATCTGCTCACGGTAGTTCTTAACCATGCTTGCATTGTAATCGCTACGCATAAGGCGCATGTAAGCAAGTTCAGTAAAAGACTTAAAGCCAAGCTGGCGGGCAATCTTAGTACGTTGTTTTACCAATTCATCATAAATACGGTCAAGGTCGGCAGATTTCTCGGTAAAGAATTTGTACTTGGCTATGTTGGCATTCTTTCTGGTATCGCGATCATGCGAAGTCAGGTAAGGAGAAAGTTCTGATAAGCTAAGTTCCTTTCCATCGAACTGAATATGAGCAGATGCAATAAGCTTGGTGTATTCGCTGCCGAGTTTATTTTCTAATATAAGGTCGGGTTCTACTTCAGCCGAATAGGTTTTCAATTTCATTTCAGCAATGCTGAACAACTGCTTGCCAAGTTTCTTCTCTAACTGAGTCCGGTATTTTGATTCAACCAGTGCCCTATAAAATTCAGTCACTAAACCTGTATATGCGGGTTCGTTATCATCAAAAAAATCTTGTTCGTCCTGATACTGGGCATTCGATGTGTCTTGTGTGTAGCGTATGCTGGCAAAGGCATACATGGTCTCAAAACTATTTCGCAGCAGGTTGATCTCGTGAGTAATTTCAACTTGCTTTGCTTCATTTGCCTCATTAAAATCTTTAACAAGAGTTTTAAAGCGTTTGGATAAAGAGTCTAAATCAGGACGCTGGTAAGGTATCTGTGTAAATCGCATGAAAGAATTTTAGAAATCGTGTCCGAATCGGTAAAGGAGCCCAACGCCAAAAGATGCAGAAACGGCGTTAGTAGTCTGGTACTTTGAATAAAAAGGATTACTACCAGAATATAAGGCATCATCCTTCATATTTTGCCCAAGGGCGTCAACACCCTTCATATCTGTAAAATCGTATGAAAAGCGGAGGTTAATATTAAAAAAGAAAGAATGTGAAATACGTATGTTATTACCAAAAGACAACACTCCGCATATCATATCATTAGCATAATATTGTCCCACATCAGAGCTAAAAGATGTACTTGGACCTCCTTTATATGTTGCCGAATAGTTAGCATCGGTAATAATATCAACTTCAGGGCCCAATTCCACATAAGCCCCGTTACCCGAAAGGAAACGGAAAAATATCGGTATCTGTAGAGCGTTAACAGTGACTTCAGACTTAAAGGTTTCGCTCGCATAATATACCATACCATTATCAGGTAAATAACCACCCTTATCTGTTGGAAAATTACCGTTATAAGATTGCGACAAAGTTGCCATAAGCAAATTAGCTTCAAGCCCGGTGTGTTCGTTAAAGTTATATGCTAAATGCAGCCCATAGGTAGATGAATAAACGGCCGAATAGTTTTGCGCCGTAACACTTTCTGAGCCCCCGGAATTTGTAACATTCGAATTAAAGAACCAATTACTGGTAGCCAGATAACGGCCTCCAATTTCAAAACTCTGAGCTTGGACAAAAGTAAAAAAAGCAATAGAGAACAAGAGGGTAAAAGTTTTTTTCATGCGAAGACTTCTTTTTATGCTATTTTTGGTAACCAAATGTACGGCAAATATATTTTAAATACCAATAATCCGTATTTTCAACTATGAAGTTATTACAAAACCAAACCATTATAGTTACAGGCGCCTCTCGCGGTATCGGAAGAGGTATTGCTTTAAAAGTAGCAGAACAGGGAGCCAATGTGGCATTTACCTACCTTTCATCGGAAGCAAAAGCCAAAGAACTGGAAACTGAAATAGCTGCTAAAGGAGTAAAAGCTAAGGCTTATCATTCAGATGCGGCAGATTATAAAGCGGCAGAACAATTAGTAACCGATGTTTTAGCTGATTTCGGCAAAGTAGATACGCTGGTAAATAATGCCGGCATTACTAAAGACGGATTGCTTATGCGTATGAGCGAAGAGCAATTTGATGCCGTTATTAAAGCCAACCTTAAATCGGTATTCAACCTTACTAAAGCAATACAACGCCCAATGCTGAAAGAGCGCAAAGGCTCTATTATAAACATAACGTCAGTAGTTGGTATACGTGGTAATGCAGGACAATCGAACTATGCTGCATCAAAAGCCGGTATTATTGGTTTCACCAAATCAATTGCGCTTGAGCTGGGCTCACGCAACATACGTTGCAATGCAGTTGCACCGGGTTTTATTGAAACTGAAATGACCGGCGCGCTCGATGAGAAAGTTGTAGCGCAATGGAGAGAAGCTATACCACTGAAAAGAGGCGGCACGGCAGAAGATGTAGCTAATGCAGTTGCTTTCCTCGCATCCGACTGGTCGACTTATATTACCGGGCAGGTAATACAGGTTTGCGGCGGAATGCTTACATAAGTTAAATAACAAATACCTTGTCGTTCAGCATCGCATATTCTGCATGGCTTTTAATACTTTGCCCATTGGCAGGGGCAGTATATTCATGGGCATTTTATTACAAAGATTCCCGTACCGCTGAACTTCATCCGGCACTAAAGTGGGTATTAACTACATTCCGATTTTTACTGGTTTCATTTTTAGTCTTCTTAGTGCTTTCTCCTTTAATACGGAGTTCAAAAAACACGGTTGAAAAACCTATTGTAATTATTGCGCAGGATAATTCCGCATCTATAGTTGGCGGGAAGGATTCCGCATTTTACAAACATGCCTATCCTGCCAGCTGGGATAAAGTAATAAGTCAATTATCAGCTAAATATGATATACGTATAATGTCATTTGGTAACGAGGTGGCAGATAGCATGAGTTATTCGTTTGCCGAGAAAGAAACTGATATCTCTTCTTTATTCGATGCTATTATAAAAAGGTATTACGGTAAAAACCTTGGTGCAGTTGTTGTGGCATCCGATGGTATTTATAACAAAGGTTTTAATCCGTTATACGCTGCTCGTTCATTAAAATGCAATATATATAGTGTTGCATTGGGAGATACTACTGTTAAACGTGATGCAATAGTTACGAAAGTTGATCATAACCCCACCGCATTCCTGGGCAATACCTTTCCATTACAAATTATTTTAGATGCACAAAAACTGGAAGGCAAAACTTCGACACTAACTGTAAGTGAACTGAATGATGGAAAAGAAGACAAGCTATTTGTTAAGCCAATTGCATTTTCATCTTCTGAATTTCATTTAAGTGTTCCGGTGCAGCTAACTGCAAAATCTGCAGGCTTAAAACATTATGTAGTGAAACTTGAACCGGTTGAAGGCGAAGAAAACCTTACGAACAATATTCAAGATGTATACATACATGTGCTCGACCAGAAACAGCACATACTTATATTATCAAATCCGCACCCCGATGTTGCAGCCATTACCGAGTGCATAAACAGCACTGATGGCTTTGAGGCAGAAGCTTATACACCTGATAAATTCACAGGGGAGTTAAACAAATATTGCCTTGTGATACTCAATCAACTTCCATCGAGCAGTAATGCTATGACACAGGTACTGCAAAATATAAATAAATTGAATATTCCGGTTGCATATATATTAGGTGAGGAAACGAACCTAACCTCATTCAACCAGCTTAATTCCGGGTTACGAATAACGGGCTTTGGCAGCCGAAGCAATGATGCAGAGGTATCACCTGCCACTAATTTTTCACTCTTTACCCTTAGCGATGATTTCCGGAATTATGTTAGCCAGCTACCTGCCCTGTCTGCTCCATTTGGCAGTGGTTACCAGGTTAGCCCATCTATGAATGTATTGTTTTATCAAAAAATACAGAGTGTTACAACCGGCTACCCGCTTATTGCTTTCAATACTTCGGGGAACTCGAAAGTATGTGTTATAGCAGGTGAGGGTATCTTCCGGTGGAAGTTGCAAGACTACATGGACCACAAGAGCCATAAAATATTTGATGAGCTTGTTACCAAAACTGTTCAATACTTAGCAGTAAAAGATGATAAAAGCTTCTTCCGTATACATTGCCCCAATAGCTTTAAAGAAGATGAACCGGTTGAAATGGATGCAGAGCTTTACAACCCAAGCTACCAGCTAATAAATGACCCGGAAGTAAATATTGCAATTACAAATTCCCAGGGTAAAAAGTTCTCTTTCACTTTCAACCGCACATCAAATGCTTATCATTTAAATGCAGGTCAGTTGCAGGCAGGTCAATACAGTTACGATGCAAGTGTAAAGGTCGGCGACCAGTTTTATACTAAAAAGGGAGAATTTAATTTAACCCCTGTTCAGTTAGAATCGACCCATACCATTGCCGACCACCATTTAATGTTCCAGTTAGCAAATGAACATTCGGGCAAAATGCTTTTTCCGAATCAAATTGAAGAATTACCAAAATTGCTCGATAGCCGAGACGATATAAAACCTGTAATCTATTCGCATGTTTCTTACTCTCCGCTAATAGATTTAAAGTGGGTATTTTATGTACTGCTTGTTTTGGCATGTACCGAATGGTTTATTCGTAAATGGAATGGAACTTATTAATTACTGATGGCTAAACTACTTTCCATATTTCCTGAGCATATTGAAGGACACAAATTGGTGCAGGCTGCCGATATTATGAAGGAAGGCGGTGTTGTAATTTATCCTACCGATACTATATACGCTATGGGTTGCAGTATTATGCAGCCCAAGGCAATTGAGCGCATGGCAAAAATTAAAGGTATACGTGTAGATAAAGCTGTATTCTCATTAATAGTTCACGACCTTGGCCATATTACCGAATACACCCGGCCAATGAATAACTCAGTTTATAAACTAATGAAGCGCTGCCTGCCCGGTCCTTTCACCTTTATATTAGAAGCCAACAGCAATATTATACGTATGATGAGTAGTCGCAGGAAAACAGTGGGAATACGTATACCAAGGAATCCTGTTATACTTGGCCTGGCCGAGAAATTAGGAGGGCCAATAGTATCCACATCACTGCATGCCGATGATGAGATTGCTAAGTTTCCTACCGATCCTGATGAAATTTTCAACCAGTACAATGATAAAGTTGATGCAGTAATAAATGGTGGCTATGGCAATAACGAAGAATCGACCATTATTGATTGCACCGGGCAAGAACCTGTGATAGTGAGGCAGGGCAAGGGTATTGCTTAGATATTGCTGTATAAAAAACGAACACCAATCAACCCTTTATTTCTTTAAAGGCTTTACCAAGGCAATTGGTAATGTCTTCTGCTATAAGAGAATTTTCGCCCATTTCAAAAGCTCCAATATCTCCTGCAAGTCCATGTAAGTATACACCTAATATGGCAGCTTGCTTTGCAGAATAACTTTGAGCAAGCAGGCCGGTAATAATACCGGTCAGTGTATCTCCACTACCGCCGGTTGCCATGCCCGGGTTACCTGTTGAATTAAAATAAACTTCACCATCGGGAGTAGCAATAGAAGTATGTGCACCTTTTAACACCAAATACACACTATTCTTTATAGCAAACTCACGTTGCAAAGTATAAGCATCATAACCTGTCGATGTTTTACCAGCAAGCCTAGCAAACTCACCAGGGTGTGGTGTAAATATGCAACCCTTAGGTAAAAAAGCAAGCCACGTTTTATTTTCGGCAAGTATATTAAGTGCGTCGGCATCCAATACCATTGGCGTTTTAGACTGTATCAATAACTTCACTGCATTTTGTGTTGCCTTTGCTGTTCCAATGCCGGGACCAATTCCAATAACATTAAACATGCCTATACCTTTTATTCCTGATATTTCTTTTTCATCCTCATCAACATTAAGCATGGCTTCAGGTACAGCACTTTGCAAAATTTCATACCCGCATTTAGGAACGTGAACCGTAAGCAGACCAACACCCGAACGAAGGCAAGCTTTAGCTGCAAGTACTGCTGCCCCTATCTTTCCGTAAGAACCCGCAATTAAAAGAGCATGTCCATAATTTCCTTTATGTGAATATTTTGGTCTATGCCTTACTAAAGGCGCAACCATTTCTGTGGTTACATAATAATTAAGTGATTTCTGTTCAGCTATAAATTTTTTATCTAGACCTATATCCAACACATAAAAATCGCCAATATGCAAAGCATTCTCAGCAAACATAAATGAAAGTTTGGGTGATTCGAATGTTAGTGTTGCATTAGCATTAACAATACTCTTATGATCAGTTTTTGAATTATCTTCCATCATTAAGCCCGATGGAATATCAATAGCTATAACCGGGCAATGAAGCGAATTGACCTTTTGAATAACATTAGCCAATTTTCCATCAACCGGTCTTGACAAGCCGGAGCCCAACAAGGCATCAATAATTACATTGGGCTTATTTGCAGTTAAAACAATATCATCAACACTACTTATCTCTTTAACATTTATCCCTTTAATAGCTTCCAACCTTTCTTTATTGGCTGTAAAATCATTTGACGCTTTTGAAAAATAGGGGGTAATAAATACATTAATATTATAACCTTCTTTAAACAATAATCTGGCAATTGCAAGCCCATCCCCCCCATTATTACCCATTCCGCATATAGCAACAAAATGGGTTTGTTTGTCAAAATGTTCAATAATCCAGTTTAAGCATGCTATTGCCGCCCTTTCCATTAAGTTTAATGAGCCAATTGGCTCATTAGCTATTGTAAAAGCATCGGCATCACGTATCTGTTTTGCATTGAGTATCTTCATAAATTATATACCGAATTGAAAGCCTAAAAGTAAGCATTATGCAAGTACCGAATAGTTATTTAAGAGCTCTAATGTAAGTTCTACTTCTCCCCTTGCTAACTCATTGTTAATGAAATATTTAATATCTTTTTTATACATCCCTATTTATTTATTCTTTAGGTAATTAAAATTTAGCTAATATTGCACGCAGTTTATAACAATAATCTTCAAAATAACCAATGAGAAAACAACAATTCCAGATCTTATCTGCATTGTGCATAGCAGGTATAGGTGTTGCCGGTTGTAATGGCCTCTCTAAAATGATAAAGGATGCCAGTAAAATCAGCTATTCTGTAACTCCAAACCCATTGCAAGACAACGGGGACAGTGTGGCAGTAAATATTTCAGTAAAGTACCCTGCTGAGTATTTCAACAAAAAAGCAGTAGTAACAGTTACCCCTACCTTTAAGTTAGCGGGCGGTAAAGAGCAAGCTCTTGACCCTGTAACACTGGTTGGTGAAAGCGCAACAGCTGCCGGCACTAAGATCAATTACAAATCAGGTGGAAGCATTAACTATAACAAGAAAGTGGCTTATACCCCGGATATGAAGATGGATTCTCTGGTTATTAAAGCTACTATAACTAACAACAAAAAGGATTTCCCTGCAATGAAAATTGCAAACGGAACCATTGCTACAGCTTTATTGATCCAAAATGATGATAAGCTTGTAATGGCAAAGGATAATTTCCAGAAGACAATTCCGGAAATGGATACAACTCATATCTATTATCTTATCAGCCAATCAGGAGTTCGCCCTGCAGAAATGAAGAGCGAAGAGATGAAGAAATTTAATGCATATGTAGAAAATGCAGTTAAAGAAGGCTGGAAATTTGATGGTATTAGTGTTTCGGCTTATGCATCACCTGATGGAGAAACCGACATGAACCAACACCTAGCTGACGACCGTGCTAAAACAGCCATCAAAGCTATGAAGGACATGTTCAAAGAAATGGAAAGCAAGAAAATGGATACCAAATTTGGTGCTGACGATGCTTTCTATAAAACAGGAACAACTGGACTTGACTGGGATGGATTTAAGAACTCCGTTCAATCCTCAAACATAAAAGATAAGGACCTTATCATCCGTGTACTTTCTATGTACACTGACCACGACCAAAGGATGAAGGAAATTAAGAATATGACCAAAACTTACTCAGAGTTAGCTGAACATATCCTTCCTAAGTTAAGAAGGGCTATCATTCAGTTAAATGCTGAAAAGATGAGCCGCACCGATGCACAACTTAGCCAATTGGCTACTTCGCATCCTGACAGTCTTTCTGTAGAAGAATTACTGTATGCTGCTACTCTTACCACCGACATGAACCAAAAGCTGAACATCTATATGTCAGCTGAGAAGCAAAATCCAAATGACTGGAGATGCGCTAACAATGTTGGTTATGTAGAAATGATGCAAAACAAAGTTTCTGATGCTGATGGCGAATTCCAGAAAGCTGCTAAACTTGCTCCAAGTAATGCTGCAGTTGCAAACAACCAGGGTGTTGTTGCACGTTGGAAAGGCGACCGCAAAACAGCTATGGATGACTTCAAAAAATCAGGTTCTGCTGAAGCTAACTACAACATGGGGCTTGTTGACATACAAATGGGCAACTATGCCGATGCAGCTACCAGTGTAGGAAGCAACAATACGTTCAACGCAGCACTTGCAAAACTTTTAAATGGCGACTTAGCCGGAGCAAAATCAGCTCTCGATGCTTCTGGCCTTGATAACGCTTGGGTATCATACCTAAGGGCCGTTATCGCGGCTCGCGGTGGAGACAAAGCTGATGTGGTTAATCAATTGAAAGCAGCTATCAACAAAGATGCTTCTTTGAAAACACAAGCTCAATCAGACTGCGAATTCCTGAAATTCCAGAATGACAATGAATTTAAAGCTGCTATACAATAAGCAGTAAAATAAATGCACATATAAAAGCCCTGCAGAAATGCGGGGCTTTTATATTTTAGTAAAGCAAGTAAGCCTATAATTGTTTCAGCACCATTTGGGCTGCTTCCTGGCCAACAAGAGTGCCAATAGCAACACCCATACCACCAAGCCTTACAGCACAATGCACATGTGGAGAGATGCTTTTTATTATGGGGGATTTATCTCCATCTCCCATGCCCATAATTCCACTCCAGCGGCGCTCTATTTTATAGCTTTCCCCGGGCAGTATTCTTTCCTTCAGCATTGTTTCCAAAGCAGATTGTATTCTTTCTGTGGTCTCCAATTCAGTTGTGGTTTCTCCCTCAAAATCGAGGTTTCTTCCACCGCCAAACAACACCCTATCTCCTACATTCCTGAAATAATAATACCCTTTATCGTAATGGAAGGTACCTTTGATCTTTACTCCAGCAACCGGAGTGGTAATTAGCACTTGGGCACGGGCAGGTTTAACACTAATTTCTTTTAGTACCAATGACGTATATGCATTGGTAGCAAATAATAGATTCTTTGCTTTAAAATCTTGCCAGTTTGTCATAATAGTAACACCATCACCCTCTTCTTTGAAACCCTTCACCTCAATTCCATTCATAAGTATCACTCCCAATTCCGCTGCTTTACTTATCAAAGCACGCATCATTTTTCCGGTATTTATCTGCGCCTCGCAGCGGTTTTCAATCATGTGCGAAAACCCTTTAAACCCAAATGAGCCTATTCTCTCATCAGTCACTCTATAAGTCTCTTTCTCTCCCGTAATATGGCTTATTTCCTTATTAAATCTATCTATTGCTTCACGGCTTTCATTAAAAGAACCTTCATTGTCAAACAATTCATACCCTCCCAGCGCCTCATATTCCATTACTCCATCACCAATCAAGTTTCTAAGGGCCAATAAACCCTTCCAACGCCTTTCTACCAACTGAAAAACCTGGGTAGCGGAACGGGTTTTAAGGTCATCTAATAGCTCCGTTGGAGAACCAAAACAGGCAAAACCGGCATTTCGCAGGCTTGCACCCATTAAAACTACTCCTTTTTCGAGAACTATGACCTTTAAAGCATGATTGGTCTTTTTAGCGGCAATTGCAGTATTTAGCCCAACTATACCTCCCCCAACAATTACTAAATCAACAGATTTAAAATAAGAATCGTATTCCCAATGACTATAATTCATATTTTTGTAAGTTACTAATAGTGTATTATTTTCTGTAAAAGTACATTGAATTTTGCATAGAGGAGGATTTATATATAAGTCAAAGGTTTCCAGCTTATTGACCCGGTGGGTTATGGCATGTTTTGTATTGCTGTTATCTGTACCGGTTCTGGCGCAGCAGGCATCCATAAGAGTGTATGGAAATGTAACTGAAAACAACAAGAAATTACCCGGTGCAGTAATATCACTTTATGCCAACGGAAGCCTTCTTAAAACAGTTACTTCTGATAACGGAAAGTATGAGTTGAACCTTGAGCTCGGTGTCGATTATGTTATAACATATACTAAGCCCGGTTTCATTACCAAGCGTATAGAGTTTAATACAAAGAACGTTCCTCCTGACAGGGCTAAGAACCTGTTCTCCGACTTCCCTATAGATATTGATATTTTCCCGGAAGTACCGGGTACCGATATTGATAAGGTATTAATGCAGCCCATTGGTAAAATTTTATTTAATAAAGACTACGAAAAAGTTGGCGACTTCCAATCTGATGAGGCATATCACCGGTCGATTCAGAATGCTTTAGACCAGATTGAAGCTGCACGTAAAGCTGCAGAGGATAAACAAAAGGAAATTGATGCTCAATACAAAAAACTTATCTCGAAGGCAGATGGAGAATTCAAAACTCAAAAGTATACTGATGCCCAGCCCGATTACCAGGCAGCTTCGCAATTGAAACCTGGAGAACAATACCCCAAAGACCAACTTGCATTAATAGACAAGGCTTTAAAACAAGCTAGCGCGGATGCTGGCGCAAGTGCAGCTGAAAAGGCGGCTCAGGCAAAGTATGATTCGCTAATGAAAATCGGTGATGCTGCATTTGTATCTAAAACGTGGGATAATGCCAAAGCGGCGTATAATGCAGCATTAAAAGTAAAGCCTAACGAGCAGCGCCCTAAGGACCAACTAGCTGCAATTGATAAAGCTATTGCAGATGCGAAAAATGCTGCCGCTGCAAATGCCACTAAGGCTAAGTACGATTCGCTGATGAAAATTGGCGACGCTGCATTTGCCTCAAAGACATGGGATAATGCTAAAGCTGCATATACTTCAGCTTTGCAAGTTAAACCTAACGAACAACGCCCTAAGGACCAATTGCAAGCTATTAACCAAGCAATAGCACTTGACAAAGCTCAAAAAGATAAGCACGCTGCAGATTCTATAGCAAATGCTAAAAAAGCTGCGGATGCTGCCGCTGCTGCACTCGCCGCCAAAAATAAACATGCTGCTGACTCGATTGCTGCTGCCAAGAAAGCTGCCGATGACGCTGCTGCTGCACTTGCTGCTAAGAATAAACATGCTGCAGACTCAATTGCTGCGGCTAAGAAGGCGGCGGATGCTGCCGCTGCTGCACTTGCTGCCAAAAACAAACATACTGCTGATTCTTTAGCTGCTGCCAAAAAGGCCGCCGATGACGCTGCTGCTGCACTTGCTGCTAAGAATAAACATGCTGCAGACTCAATTGCTGCGGCTAAGAAGGTG
>Ga0206875_1026_pt1 | contig 43899 bp, 37 predicted proteins | sample Alteio_BWOrgCont_9_FD_152616 | JGI IMG/M metagenome (GOLD analysis project Ga0206875, IMG submission 152616) | Enriched cells from forest soil in Barre Woods Harvard Forest LTER site, Petersham, Massachusetts, United States -... | ecosystem: Environmental > Terrestrial > Soil > Temperate forest > O... | reverse complement strand
TTTTTTGATTGGACTAAAAAAGCAATTAGAAGTAAAGAATGATATGGCACAGGCCATAATAAACCAACAACTTTTACAAAATGAATTTAATTATTGGAATCATTAAGCCTGTGAGAAGCAGGTTAATGTTCATTTGTTTCGTATTTGTATCTATGCTTGTTTTACCTGGCTGCGGCGGCAAGGCTGGAAGCAAGGATGACGATGATGAAACTCCATCAAATGCAGTGAAAGGAAAAATTGAAGTGAAGGTTACTTCGCCGCGGATAGGTACCATTGCTCAGTATGAAACATTAAATGCAACTACAGTTTACCAGCTTAATGATGCGGTACGGGCGCCAATAGCTGGTTACATAAGAAAGATAAATGTGGCTCCCGGGCAAATAGTAAAACAGGGCGATGTGTTGTTCTCTATGCAAACCAAAGAGGCTGCTGCACTGGGTTCAATGAATGACAGCTTGTTCCCTGCTAAAGGTGCAATACTTGTTAAGGCTACCGAAGCCGGAATTGTAAAAACATTGACAAGGCAGGTAGGAGATTATATGCAGGATGGTGATGAGTTATGTACCATTGCCAATAATGCCAGTTTGGTATTTATGCTCGATGTACCTTATGAAATTCGGAAGTATGTGAGAGAAGATCGCACATATAAAATTACGTTGCCCGATGGAGGAATGGTGCAGACGCACATAGCATCCCAGGTTCCGGAAATGGATAAGGCTGTGCAAATGCAGCGGTTTATTTTGCGTTCATCTGCTACACTTAATTTGCCTGAAGGATTGATTGGCACAATAGCTATACCAACTATTTCGCAAGCCAATGCAACCATATTGCCTAAAGCTGCAGTGTTAAGTAATGAGGCACAAACCCAGTTCTGGTTAATGAAACTCACTCACGATTCTGTAGCCGTGAAAGTGGATATTGAAAAAGGAATTGAAACTAAAGATAGCGTGCAGGTAAAGAGTCCTGCCTTTAGTGAAAAAGACAGGATATTAATTTCAGGTAACTATGGACTTGCAGATACGGTACTTGTAAAAATAGAGGGAGCTAAATAATGAAAGATAAGTTTTACATAAAGTTTAAAAACCCGCTTATAGCGATTGTCATTTTTTCGCTTGTTGGGGGCTTTTTTGCTTTTAAGAAAACAGAGACTGCTTTACTGCCAAATATCGTGTTCCCCAAAGTGAAAATTATTGCGGAGAATGGTGAACAGCCGGTAGATAAGATGATGATCACCGTTACCAAACCATTGGAAGAGGCTATTAAGCAGGTGCCGTTTCTGCAAAAGGTTGTAAGTACTACCAGCCGTGGCGAGTGCGAGATAAATGTGTATTTAAATTGGGATGCCGATATTGATATAAGCGAACAGCAAATAGAATCGCGCATTAACCAGATACGAAATTCGCTTCCGGCAGATGTAGATATAAAAGTGGAGAAGATGAGCCTGTACTCTGTTACTGCTGTAATGGGGTATGTAATAAGCAGCCCTGATAAAACTCCTATTGATCTTAACTGGGCTGCTCAATACACTATAAAGCCTTTCTTTTCGCAGGTAGAAGGAGTATCGAGAGTTGAGATAACCGGAGGAAAGAATAAGGAATATTGGGTGGAGTTGAATCCTACTAAAATGAGTAGCCTGGGTATAACGCCACAGATGATAAAAGATGCCATTCAGAAAAGCGATTTTATAGAATCGAATGGTTATTCATCTGACTACCGGAGAATGTATTTGTCGCTCACCGATGCTAGTATTTATAATATGTCGCAATTGGAAAACATCATCATCAATTCCGATTCATCGGGCTATGTGCGGTTGAAAGATATTGGTACTGTAAAGGTGCATGAAGAGATTGCCTTTACCCGTATTAGTGCTGATGGTAAACCTGCATTATTGGTTGATGTATTACAACAACCGAATACCAACCTTGTTGACCTTTCTGCCCGCATGGATGAGAAGCTGAAAGAATTGAAAAAGATTCTTCCTTCGGACATACATGTTGAAAGTTATTACGACCAGGCATCTTTTGTAAATGACGCTATACGTGGTGTGAAAGATGCTTTGCTTATTGGTTTGGCGCTTGCAATTATCATGGTGGTGATTTTCCTGCGTTCTTTCAGGGCATCGTTTGCGGTGCTGCTTACCATACCGGTTACATTATCACTTACTATTATGGTGTTGTTTGCAGGAGGATATACATTCAACATTATGACATTGGGTGCTGTTGCCGCAGCCATTGGTTTAATAATTGATGATGCCATAGTTGTGGTTGAACAGATACACCGTATTAGAGAAGAGCACCCGGAAGTGACTGCATTTGAAGCTTCGCAAAAGGCTATACATAAACTGTTGCCTGTAATGGTAGGCTCTTCGTTGAGCACCATTGTAATTTTTGTACCATTTATGTTTTTGCTCAGTGGTGTATCGGGCGCATATTTTAAAGTACTTACCGCAACTATGTTAATAGCCTTGGTTTGTTCCTTCTTTGCTACATGGCTTATTTTGCCGGTTATATATTCATATTTCTCAAAAGGTATTCAAACAACTAAGACATCTCATATTGTAAAAAGGCAAAAGTGGGTGGTGTTTTTTGTGGAAAAGCCCTGGACGAGTTTTATACTTGTTGCACTTATGATCACTGCGTTTGTTATCATCTTCCCAAAACTTGAAACAGGTTTTCTGCCCGATATGGATGAAGGCACTATTGTAATGGATTACTTCACTCCACCCGGAACATCGTTTGAAGAAACCGACAGCATTTTAAATAAAGTAGAAAAAGCTGTAATGGCAGTTCCTGAAGTGAGAACTTATGTTAGGCGTACAGGTACCGAAATGGGCTTTTTTGTTACAGAGCAAAACCGGGGCGATTTTCTGATTCAGCTAAAGGCCGATCGTAAAAGAACTACCGATGATGTAATTGGCGATATACGAAAGGCTGTATTGGCAACGGGCCAGCCGGTACACATAGAATTCGGACAAAGAATAGAAGATATCTTGGGCGATTTGATGGGCGAAACACAACCCATACAGGTTAAGATTTATGGCAGCGATCCGGATGTACTCAATAAGCTTGCATATAAAGTTGCGGATACTATTAAAAATGTAAATGGTGTAGCTGATGTAAATAGCGGAGTAACTATTGCCGGTCCATATATCAGTATTAGGCCTGACCTTACCCAATTAAAAAAGTTTGGCATTTCGCCCGACGATTTTCAATTTCAATTGCAAACCCAACTTAATGGTTCAATTGTAGGTAATGTATTTGAGAAACAACAAATGACCAATATCCGGCTGATGCAGGGCACTTCGGGCTATTACCAGAGTGTAGATGAATTAAGAAACAGCAGTATATTTTTCCCCGATGGCAGGTTGCAACCTATAACGCATCTTGCAACTGTAACTCCTACTGATGGTGTACCTGAAATAAACAGGGAGAACCTTCAACCTGTAGTAATGATTACCACACGACTTGATAATCGTGACCTTGGTAGTACCATGAAGGATGTAAAAAAAGTGGTAGATAAAATTGTTTTGCCACAAGGCTATCATATCGATTATGGAGGAGCCTACGAAGAGCAACAGCAATCTTTCCATGAGTTAATGCTCATACTTATTACATCCTGTTTGCTTGTATTTAGTATTGTACTTTTCCTGTTTAAAGATTTCAGACCGGCATTTATTGTGTTATTTATTGCGGTCTTAGGTGTAACTGGCAGTTGTGTGGCTTTATTTATAACCGGCACACCACTTAACGTTGGCAGTTATACCGGCCTTATAATGATCGTAGGTATAATTGGTGAGAACGCCATATTTACCTTCCAGCAATTTGCCGAAAACCGCCTGACTGCAAGTATAAATGAATCACTGGTGTTTGCCATATCAACCCGTTTAAGGCCTAAAATAATGACCGCCTTAAGTGCCATTATTGCCTTAATGCCATTGGCTTTAGGGGTAGGCGCTGGGGCCACATTACACAAACCACTTGCCATTGCAGTGATAGGTGGATTAATTGTTGGCTTACCATTATTATTGATTGTTTATCCTGCGTTATTAGCAATTGCCTACAGAAAAAGTAAGATCTAATTTTTACAAGGACAGGCTGGGGAAAAGTAAATGGTGGTATTAGGCAAGTAAGATTTTACGGTAGTTTGCATTTCATCATTTACAAGTATATCCCGTATGTCAAAGTATTTCAGGTTAGTCAGCTTATTAAGCTGGCTTGGGAAATACCCGATATTATCGCCCCACATATCGAGGTACCTTAAATTAGTAAGCCCGCCAATAGCATCCGGTATGGCTTCCAATGGGTCGCGGTTCATTACAAACCATTTTAAATTTGTGAGATTGCCAATTTGCGGAGGCAGTGTGTCAATGTCGTTATGAGAAAGTATGAGCATTTGCAGAGAGGTTAGTTCGCCAATCCAGGGTGGTAATTTTTTTATTTTGTTCTTGCTGAGGTCAAGGCATTGAATATTTTTGAATTGCCTTATTTCTTCAGGTACTTCGGTAAGTTTATGTTTTGAAAGTACAAGCTTAATAACCTTATCAGGATTTATTTTAGCATCACCAATAGATGTAAATCCTTTCATGGTATCCAACGAAAGTGAATCGAGGGCCTGAGTGGTACCCTGTTTAAAAGCAAATAATAAGATAAGGAGAACAACCCGTTTCATGGCTGCAATTTACTCTTTTCCTTCAAATACTCCCATAGCGCAGAACTTGTTTATACGTTTCTGTACCAGTTTATCGGGTTCTGTTTTGCAGAGTTTTTCCAATTGTTTTATAATCTCATCCTTTACATATTGGAAGGCGCCTTTAGGGTCCACATGGGCTCCGCCAAGAGGTTCTTTAATAATACCGTCAATAAGTTTATTGGCAAGCATATCTTCAGCAGTAAGCTTTAATGCTTCAGCTGCTTTTTCTTTAAAGTCCCAGCTCCTCCATAATATCGATGAGCATGATTCCGGAGATATTACCGAGTACCATGTGTTTTCCAACATCAATACTTTATCGCCAATACCAATGCCCAAAGCTCCGCCCGACGCACCTTCGCCAATTATAATGCATATAACAGGCACTTTAAGGCGCATCATTTCAAAAATGTTGCGGGCTATAGCTTCTGCCTGTCCGCGTTCTTCAGCTTCAAGGCCAGGGTAAGCGCCGGGAGTATCTATAAGGCAAACAATGGGCATATTAAATTTCTCAGCCAGCTTAAATAATCGTAAAGCTTTGCGGTACCCCTCAGGGTTTGGCATACCAAAGTTGCGGTATTGACGCAGTTTGGTGGTGTTCCCTTTTTGTTGCCCCACAAACATTATGCTCCTGTCTTCTATCTTTCCAATGCCACCTACCATGGCCTTATCGTCGTTTACACCACGATCGCCATGCAGTTCGAAAAAGTTACCGTTGGTAATGTATTGTATATAGTCTAAGGTATAAGGCCTGTCAGGGTGGCGAGATAACTGAACGCGCTGCCATGGGGTAAGTTTTTCGGCAATTTCTTTCCTGGTTACCTTTATCTTTTCCTCAATTTCCTTTGCACTTGCCGAAATATCTATCTTGCTTTTTTCTTTAACCTGCTGTAATGCATCAAGCTGCCCTATAAGTTCTTCTACCGGTTTTTCAAAATCTAAAAAGTTCATCTATCTTCTTTTGAGGGTGCGAATTTATAAAAATACTACTGCTATGGTGTTAAATATGGCTAAGGTGCTGTTATGCAAGCAGTTTCAATGTAACATCCCTGTCGTTATCCATTTGTTTCTTAAGCGCTTCCATACTATCGAACTTTGCTTCGTTGCGTATCTTTTTATGGAAGAAAACGCTCAGGTGCTTATCATATATAATATTGTCAAAATCAAAAATATGTACTTCCATGCTTCTGCCTTTACCCTCTACCGTCGGGTTGAGGCCTATGCTCATCATGCCTTTATAAGTCGTTAGTGGTAAGTCGTTAGTCGTAAGTGATGACTGACCACTGGTCACTGGCCACTGATCACCAATTTTAACATAAACTGCATATATGCCATCGCCGGGCATTATTTTTTTCTTGTCTTCCACTTCCAGGTTAGCGGTAGGGTAGCCCAGTTCTTTTCCTCCCAGGTTTAGCCCTCTTACCACTTTAGCATGTATAGAATAAGTATATCCTAAATAGGTATTTGCAGTCTGCATATCTCCATCGGCAAGCGCCTTGCGTATTTTGCTCGAGCTTATGGTTATACCATCCGATTGAAACGGAGTCATTTCTTCTACCATAAAACCCAATGTTGGCGCCCATTCTTTCAGTTCTTTAATAGAGCCTTCGCGTTTGTGTCCAAAGCGGTGGTCGTGGCCAATTACAAGGGTTTGCACGTGCAGTTTATCTACCAAAATGGTCTTTACATAATCGTATGCCGATACTTGCGAAAGCTCTTTGGTAAAGGGATGTATGATAAGGTATTTTATACCGGCTTTCTCTAATAAGGCTTGTTTCTCGGGAAAAGTAGAAAGAAATCTCATTTCGGGCCCATCGGGGAAAAGTACGGTGCGGGGGTGGGGGTGAAAAGTGAGTAGTACGCTCTCGGCATTTTGTTTTATAGCCAGTTCATTTACCCTTTTAAGTATAGTTTGGTGGCCGAGGTGCACCCCGTCGAAGGTGCCAATGGTAACAATGGCTTTGTTGACCCCGGAAGCTGCAAATTCATCGATGGAACTGTATATTTTCATGTCTTATTTCCGCCCTAAGGAATTTGTTAACGGGTGTGCAAAATTAAAAATTTGCGAAAGCTATTGGAAGCATAAAAAATATTATATCTTCGCACCACTTTTTAAAAATAACATTTTACTATGACAACTGCTACCAAAAAAGGCAAAATCGTTCAGATAATAGGACCTGTTATCGACGTAAGGTTTGAAGGCACTACCCTTCCTAATATTCTTGATGCATTGGAAGTATACAGGGCTGATGGCCAGAAAATTATACTTGAGTGCGAACAGCATATAGGTGAAGATACAGTGCGTACCATAGCCATGGATTCGACGGACGGGTTGAGAAGGGGTGTGGAGGTTACTGCATTGGGCGGACCTATTACTATGCCTACAGGCGATAAAATTAAAGGCAGGTTGTTTAACGTGGTGGGTGAGGCTATCGATGGTATAAATACTATGAGCAATGAGGGCGGATATTCTATCCACCGCGATCCACCTTTATTTAAAGATCTTTCTACTTCTACTGAAGTATTATATACCGGTATCAAGGTTATCGACCTTTTAGAGCCTTATGCAAAGGGTGGTAAAATTGGTCTGTTTGGTGGTGCAGGTGTTGGTAAAACAGTTCTTATTATGGAATTGGTAAACAACATTGCAAAAGCATATTCAGGTTTATCGGTATTTGCCGGTGTGGGTGAACGTACACGTGAAGGAAATGACTTGTTACGTGAGTTCATTGAATCGGACGTTATAAAATATGGCGAAGAGTTTAAACATTCAATGGAAAAAGGCGGATGGGATCTTTCGAAAGTAGATACCAAAGCATTGGCTGAATCAAAGGCTACCCTTGTTTTCGGACAGATGAATGAGCCTCCGGGAGCCCGTGCACGTGTTGCGCTTTCAGGCTTAACCATGGCAGAATACTTCCGCGATGGAGGTGATGACAGCAGTGCACAAGGCCGCGATATTCTTTTCTTCGTAGATAACATTTTCCGTTTTACACAAGCCGGTGCCGAGGTATCTGCGCTGTTGGGCCGTATGCCTTCAGCCGTGGGTTACCAGCCTACACTTGCTTCTGAAATGGGATTAATGCAAGAGCGTATCACATCAACCAAACGCGGTTCAATTACATCGGTGCAAGCCGTGTATGTACCAGCGGATGACTTGACTGACCCTGCGCCTGCAACAACATTTGCCCACTTAGATGCTACAACCGTATTGAACCGTAAGATTGCTGAGTTGGGTATTTACCCTGCGGTTGATCCTCTCGATTCTACATCACGTATTCTTTCTGCTGCTGTATTGGGCGATGCTCACTATAACACTGCACAAAGAGTTAAATCTATATTACAGCGTTATAAAGAATTACAAGATATTATTGCTATTTTAGGTATGGATGAGCTTTCGGAAGAAGATAAGCTTGTAGTTAGCCGCGCTCGTCGTGTACAGCGTTTTTTATCACAACCTTTCTTTGTGGCTGAACAGTTTACCGGCTTAAAAGGAGAATTCGTTAGTATTGAAGATACCATTAAGGGTTTCAATATGATTATGGATGGTAAGGTTGATGAATATCCAGAGGCAGCATTTAACCTGGTGGGTAACATTGAACAGGCAATTGAAAAAGGTAAAAAGATATTAGCTGAAGCTAAATAAGTTAGTAAAGTAAAAAGTTCATAAAGTAGAAAGTGAAACTTTAAGAACTCCAAAACTTTACAAACTTTAAGAACTTTACAAACTTTATAAACTAATGTACTTAGAAATTCTAACACCCGATAAAAAACTGTTCAGCGGAGATGCTGAATATGTTGACGTACCCGGCGAAGCTGGCAGGACAGGCGTTTTAAGGAATCATGCCCCGCTTATTAGTGCATTAAAAGCCGGAAAAGTTAAAGTGCGTGATATGGCTAAGAAAGAACACTTTTTTGATATTAACGGTGGTATAATGGAGGTACGTAACGATAAGGTTATAGTATTGGCTGAATAAATTAGTATTGGGTATTTAGTACAGAGTATTGATAAGGTCCTGCAGTGATGCGGGACTTTTTTTTGACTAGTGCAGGATTCCTCATTCCGAATGGAGTAAAACGGAATGAGGAATCCTGCTACTTAATATTTAAGCTCGGGTAAACGAATAATAAAGAGTAACATATACTTTCAATTAATATTATACATTTGCTGCAAATCGTTTAACTCCTAAAAACATGAAAAACAAGTACTTATTAATTCTATTTTGCTGTTGCAGCATATTATTTACTGCATGTCCTTACAATTCCGATGTATCTATTGATGATGCTACTGCTTCAAAGATAGATGCTAAGCTTGTTGGTAAATGGCAACAACGCAGTTCTGATGACGTTACCTATGTGGTAAAAGAAAAGGATGCGAATACTTATACTATTGTTGAAAAACATAAAAAGACCGAAGGTTCAACCCAGCAAGATGATAAAACCTATAATGGCTTTTTGTCGAATGTAGATGGCACCGTATTTTTAAACCTGTATGAGCCTGACCAGGATACAAAATCATACTATTTCTATAAAGTAGAGTTCAGTACCGAAACAGATGGATTTACATTATATCCTGTAACCGATTACATTACTGAGAAATTTACTGCTTCTGCCGATTTGAAAAAGTTTGTACAACAGTACAAAGGCCTTAGTTTCTTCTATGGTAGCAAGGAAGATTATATTAAGGTTGGTAAATAGTATTTAACTTAAGTATTGAAAACCCCGCAGCATTGCGGGGTTTTTTTATGCCCTGAATTAAGCAGGTGTTGTTAGTAATCTTAGTAAAAGCCTATATAAAGATGAATAATTGAGCCTAATTTTGTGTAGATGAAATTTAACGGCATAACATCTGAGGTATTAGAATCGCTTTGTAAAATAGTGGGCAGTGAATACCTGTTTACCGATGCTGAAACATTAAAGAATTATGGGCACGATGAGACTGAGGACCTTAGTTTTCTGCCATCGGTTGTAGTTAAGCCACGCAAAGCTGAAGAGGTTTCGGAGATACTTAAAATTTGCAATAAAGAAAATATACCACTTACTCCGCGTGGAGCAGGCACAGGGCTCAGTGGTGGTGCTTTACCCGTTTATGGAGGTATAGTGCTTTCTATGGAAAGGTTCAATCAAATCCTCCAGGTAGATGAAAGGAATTTGCAGGCTACAGTTGAGCCGGGTGTAATTAACCAGGTTTTCCAGGAAACAGTAATGGAAAAAGGTTTATTCTATCCACCAGACCCTGCCAGCAAAGGAAGTTGCTTTTTGGGCGGTAATGTGGCTGAACGCGCCGGTGGCCCCAAGGCTGTCAAATATGGAGTTACAAAAGATTATGTGCTTAACCTGGAAGTGGTTTTACCCACCGGCGAAATAATGTGGACCGGCGCCAATGTGCTGAAAAATTCTACAGGATATAATATTACCCAATTAATGACGGGTAGTGAAGGCACATTGGGTATCATTACTAAAATAGTTTTCAGGCTTATACCATTGCCTAAACATAACCTGCTTATGCTGGTTCCGTTCTTCTCTGCAATAAAAGCTTGCGAGGCGGTATCGGCTATTTTCAGGGCAGGTATTGTGCCATCGGCATTAGAGTTTATTGAGCGCGATGCAATTGATTGGGCATTAAAATATGTAGATGGTATTACGGTGAATGTAAAAGACGAAATACAGGCCCACCTCATTATTGAGGTAGATGGTAACGACACAGATGTGCTGATGAAGGACTGCGAAAAAATTTCTGAAGTGGTTCAGCAATTTGACTGTGATGAAATATTATTTGCAGATACTGCAGAACAAAAAAATGCATTGTGGAAAATGCGCCGCAGTGTGGCTGAAGCAGTAAAATCACATTCGGTTTATAAAGAAGAAGATACCGTTGTACCCCGCGCAGAATTGCCTAAATTGCTGGCAGGAGTAAAGGAAATTGGAAGAAAATATGGCTTTAATTCGGTTTGCTACGGCCACGCCGGCGATGGTAATTTGCACGTGAATATTATAAAGGGAACTATGGCGGATGAACAATGGAAGAATGTTTTGCCGCAAGGTATTCGTGAAATATTTAAGCTTTGTGTGGAGTTAGGCGGCACACTTTCGGGCGAGCATGGAATAGGATGGGTACAGAAGGAATATATGGATATTGCTTTCACGGAAAAGGCACGCGAATTGCAGAAACAAATTAAGTCGGTATTCGACCCCAATGGAATTTTAAACCCCGGTAAAATATGGCCATGAAAAAGTTATCACAATCGCACGCTGTAAAAAATTTTATAGGTCACCTTATACAGGGCCTGCTGGTATTGGCGCCTGTGGCTATAACCGGGTTTGTTATATATAAAATAGTTGAGTTTGTCCGCTCAACTTTTGGGTTCATCGGGCACATTGTTCATCCATTAATTGACCCGTTTATAATACTTGGCATAATTGTTTTTGTTATTTATATCATTGGAAGGATATCAGCCTCGTTCTTATTTACTCCTATGTACGACCGCTTTGAGAAAGATATTGAAAAGGTCCCGCTGATCCGCATTGTATATTCTTCGGTAAAAGATATTATGTCAGCATTTGTTGGAAGTAAAAAGAAATTTAATAAACCTGTACTTGTTACCATTGATAAGATAAATGGCATAAAGCAAATTGGCTTTGTAACACAGGATGACTTGAGCAATATGTCGATAGATGCGACATATACTGCTGTTTATATGCCCTTTTCATATGGATTTTCGGGTAAGTTGCTTATTGTAAAAAAGGAAAGCATCGAGCCATTGGATGCTACATCTGCAGAAGCCATGAAATTTGTAGTTTCGGGCGGAGTTACTCATGTTGATTGATTAGAAATAATTAAATGGTAAACGGTTCTAAAAAAAGTTTTTTAATACCTATACTACTTGTAGTTGCAGGTGCAATAATGTTCTTGCCATTCTTGGGTAAAGTGCACCTGTTCGATTGGGATGAAATAAATTTTGCCGAATGCGCCCGCGAAATGATTGCTGCAAAGCAATATTTCTTGGTGACTATAAACTATCTTCCTTTTTGGGAAAAACCGCCACTCTTTATATGGATGCAGGCATTAAGTATGAAGCTATTCGGGGTGAGTGATTATGCAGCACGCTTCCCCAATGCATTGTGCGGCATTGCAACTATGCTGGTACTTTATAATATCGGTAAACTATTGAAGGATAAACGCTTTGGCTTGCTTTGGGTATTGGTTTATGTTGGCTCATTGTTGCCGCATTTTTACTTTAAATCGGGCATTATCGATCCGTGGTTTAACCTGTTTATTTTCTCGGGTGTTTACTTTTTTATGCGCTTTCAAATGCAGAAAAAAAATATAATGAAAGGCAGTAAAATGCACCTTGTGTTATCAGCTTTTTGCATCGGGCTTGCTATGTTCACTAAAGGCCCTGTAGCTTTTTTGATATTCTCACTAACTACAGTTATTTATTGGTGGATGGAGAGAAGGTGGAACCTTATTAATTTCCAACAAGCTGTGATTTATTTATTGGTTGTGGTGGCGGCCGGTGGTGCATGGTTCGCATCGGAAGCATTGACGGGGCATTGGGATACTATCAAGCAATTTATGGCTTATCAAATAAGGCTATTCAATACGCAAGATTCCGGCCATGGCGGACCATTTTATTATCATTTTATTATTCTGTTAATTGGCTGTTTTCCTGCATCAATATTTGCTATAAAAGGTATGATGATAAAGCCTCAGGATGAAAAAATGCGTGAAGCGGCACGATGGATGAGTATTTTATTTTGGGTTGTGTTGATTTTGTTTTCAATAGTAAAAACAAAAATTCTACACTATTCGTCGTTATGCTATTATCCGCTTACTTTTTTTGCTGCACTTGCCATGTATGAGCTATTCGAAAATGCAGCAATGTGGAAAAAATGGATGGGCTGGATAATTGGAATACTTGGCGGAATTTTGGTTATAGCATTTGCTCTTTTACCAGTTGCCGGTATGAATAAGCAGGCACTTATTCCGTATATAAAAGACCCTTTTGCAGTTGCTAATATGGATGCAAATGTAACATGGGCATATACTGATAGCATTGTAGGTTTTATATTATTGGCATCTCTTATAAGCGGCTTTATATTTATTAAGCGGGGCAGGGTTGCATTGGGAGCCGTAGCTTTTTTTGTAGGAACACTCATTACTACCAATACTGCACTAATAATTATTGCACCGAAAATAGAACAGATAACGCAGGAATCGGCCATTGAATTTTACCAGAGTTTGAAAGGAAAAGATGTGTATGTAACCACTATAGATTTTAAAAGCTATGCTCATTATTTTTACACCGATGAGCAGCCTTGGAAGGACAGCAGATGCACTGACAATGATTGGCTTTTACATGGTAATATTGATAAGCCAGCTTATTTTGTATGTAAGATAAACAGGGCAAATGATATTGAAAAGGAGAACCCTCAATTAAAGGAGCTTTACCGCAAAAATGGCTTTGTGTTCCTGCAAAGGGCTTTAAGCAGCCAATAAAGGCTTAATTTGCAGGTATTGTTCTTTTGTTATTTTTGTAAAAGTTAGATTATAATTCCATGAAAATAGTTGTTTTATCAAGAAGCCCTAATGCTTATTCTACCAAGAAGTTAGTGGATGCCGGAAAAAGCCGTGGCCACGAAACATTGGTGGTTGATCATCTTAAATGTGTGTTGATGATTGAGAAGGGGCGCCCCCATATATATTATAAAGACGAAGAGATAAAGGATGTAGATGCTGTAATACCCCGCATTGGCGCATCGGTAACCTTTTATGGCGCAGCCGTAGTAAGGCAATTTGAAATGATGAAAATATTTACCGCTGTTGAATCACAGGCATTGGTTCGTTCGAGAGATAAGTTGAGGAGCCTGCAAATAATGGCTAAATCTGGCATTCCTATCCCTAAATCGGCATTTGTTTCTACCCCAAAACACGTTGAGAACGTTATTAATTTGGTGGGTGGTGCGCCGGTAGTTATTAAGCTGCTGGAAGGTACACAAGGCATAGGCGTTATTTTAGCAGAAACAAAGAACTCTGCAAAATCGGTTGTAGAAGCCTTTTTAGATGTAGAGGTAGATATACTGGTACAGGAATTTATAAAGGAAGCAGGAGGACAGGATGTGCGTGCCTTTGTAGTAGATGGACAGGTAGTTGGCGCTATGAAACGTACCGGTGCTAAAGGCGACTTTAGGTCGAACCTACATAGGGGTGGTACAGCCGAAGTAGTGCAGTTAAGTGCAGCGGAAAAAAAGATGGCCATACGTGCCGCTAAAATATTGGGCCTTGGTATAGCAGGGGTAGATATGCTGCCTACCGCTAACGGACTTATAGTAAATGAGGTAAACTCTTCACCCGGCCTTGAGGGTATTGAGGGAGCTACAGGTGTTGATATAGCGGGCAAGATTATAGAATATGTTGAAAGAAACGAAGTCTCAAACAATTAGTACAAGCCAAAACATACAGACCGATTCTATGGAGATTCTCCATCCCGACCACTTTGCCGATTACGAATTAATTGATTGCGGCGATTTTGAAAAACTGGAACGCTTTGGTAGTTATATTACTATTCGCCCTGAACCGCAGGCAGTGTGGGATAAAGGCATGAAGCCACAGGAATGGGAAAGGCTTGCCCACGTTCGGTTTATGCCCAATTCGAGCTATGCGGGTAGTTGGAAAAAACTTAAGCCCATGCCCGATGAATGGGAAATAGAATATAGTTTACCTAACGGCCCCAAGCTCAAATTCCATTTGGCGCTTACTTCATTTAAGCATGTGGGTATTTTCCCTGAACAAGCGGTGCATTGGGATTATATATATGAAAAAGTAAAAGGCTTTAATATTGATAAGCCTAAGTTTTTAAACCTGTTTGCATATACCGGTGGTGCTTCATTGGCTGCAAAGGCCGCAGGTGCCGATGTAACGCACTTAGATGCTATACGTCAGGTAGTTACCTGGGCAAGGCAAAACATGGAATTATCGAACCTGAAGGATATACGCTGGTTGGTGGAAGATGCTATGAAATATGTAAGACGGGAGTTAAAACGCGGAACAAAATACAACGGAATTATTCTCGATCCTCCTGCATACGGACACGGGCCAAACAGAGAGCAATGGAAACTGGAGGAGAACATCAATGAAATGGTGCATAGTGTTTTGGATATGCTTGACGAGCAAAAACACATACTTATACTGAACACTTATTCGCTTGGTTTTTCATCTCTTATAATTGAGAATTTGATGGCAAAACGGAAAAAAGAATTGAAATACGGCGAATTATACCTCCAGGCAACCTCGGGTTATAAACTCCCGCTTGGCGTATTTGGTAAGGCTTACAGGGGTGTTTAAACAGCACTCTTTAAAACAAAAGTTTGCTTTTTAAGAAATAGATATAGATTTTTGCCGCCGCAATTTTGCAGAACACAGTTCCCTTAAATATAAGCATGGCTAAAAATTTACTCATAGTAGAGTCGCCCGCAAAGGCTAAAACAATAGAGAAGTATTTAGGTAAAGACTTTACTGTTAAATCGAGCATTGGCCACATTGTCGACCTGCCTGAAAAAGGCCTTGGTGTTGACATAAAGGACAACTTTAAACCGGACTACCAGGTTTCTTCCGATAAAAAGAAAGTGGTTGCTGAGCTTAAAAAATTAGCCAAAGCCGCTGAAATGGTTTGGTTAGCGACTGATGAGGACCGTGAGGGAGAAGCTATTGCATGGCACTTATATAATGAGTTAGGCCTTACTCCGAAAAAAACCAAACGGGTAGTTTATCATGAAATTACCAAGTCGGCAATTGAGGCCGCTATTAAAAATCCGAGAGAAATAAATAAAGATCTTGTAGATGCTCAGCAAGCCAGGCGTATATTAGACAGGTTAGTGGGCTATGAACTTTCTCCTATTCTATGGAAGAAAATAAAACCTTCTCTGTCTGCGGGCCGTGTACAATCGGTTGCGGTAAGGGTAATTGTAGAACGTGAAAGAGAGATTACTGCTTTTGGAGTTACTTCCTTTTTTAAAGTAGTTGGTTATTTTTCTTCGAATGGAGTAAGTTTTAAAGCGGAGCTCGATAAGAAATTCAATACAGAAAAAGAGGCCAACGAGTTTTTAAATAAACTAAAAGGAACTGAATTTTTTGTAAAGAACCAGGAGAAGAAGCCATCAAAGCGTACGCCTTCTGCACCGTTTACAACTTCAACATTACAGCAAGAAGCAAGCCGGAAACTAAGTTTCTCGGTATTGCAAACCATGCGCGTGGCACAAACGCTCTACGAACGTGGAGATATTACATACATGCGTACTGACTCGGTAAACCTTTCGCAACTGGCAATTGATGCAGCAAAGGAAGAGATAGAAAAAGTATATGGCGATAAATATGCGCAAACAAGGCAGTTTAAAACCAAGTCGGCATCCGCACAAGAAGCTCACGAAGCTATAAGGCCAACCAATTTTTCTATTAAAGCTACTACAAGCGAAGAGTATAATGAACAGCGTTTGTATGAACTGATATGGAAACGCGCCATTGCATCTCAAATGGCAGACGCTGAAATTGAAAAGACAGTAATTACAATTGGAAATAAAGCAACCGAAAATAATTTTATTGCAACAGGCGAGGTAATTAAGTTCGATGGATTCCTGAAAGTATATATGGAGTCATCCGAGGATGAGGGAGAAGAAGAAGAAACAGAAGGCCAATTGCCAATGGTGAATACCAATGATAAGGTTGGCCTTTCGCACATTGATGCGGTACAACGTTTTACGCAACCGCCATCGCGTTATACTGAAGCAAGCCTTGTTAAGAAATTAGAAGGACTGGGTATTGGAAGGCCGTCAACGTATGCTCCAACAATTTCTACCGTTCAAAAAAGAGGATATGTAGTAAAGGAAACCCGTGAAGGTACTGAGAGAAAATATAATGTACTTACATTAAAGGATAACGAAATTACATCGGTAACCAAAACTGAAATTACAGGTGCTGAAAAATCGAAACTGTTTCCAACCGATGTTGGAATTGTGGTGAATGATTTTCTGATCAGCAACTTTGCTGAAATATTAGATTATAATTTTACTGCACACGTAGAGGAAGAGTTTGATATAATTGCCGATGGCAAGTTGGCGTGGCAAAAAATGTTGAAAGATTTTTACAAGCCTTTCCATGCTACAGTTGAAAAAACTACAGCAGTAAAAGAAAGAGCATCGGGTGAAAGATTATTGGGGCAAGACACAAATGGCAAAAATGTATTTGTGAAAATTGGCCGCTATGGACCAATGGTTCAGATAGGTGATACCGAATCGGAAGAGAAACCGCGCTTTGCCAAGATACGTGCCGACCAAAGAATGGAAAGCATGACACTTGAACAGGCGCTTGAATTATTCAGGCTTCCGAGAAAAGTGGGTGTGTATGAAGATAAGGATCTGGATGTATCGATAGGCAGGTTCGGCCCATATATCCGTCACGATGGAAAATTTTATTCTCTCCCCAAAGAAGATGACCCGTATACAGTAAAAGAAGACAGGGCAATTATTGTAATTGAGGAGAAGCGAAAAAAAGAAAGAGAAAAAGTCATTCAAATATTGAAGCGCGACCCTGAACCCGAAATACAGGTATTGAATGGCAGGTATGGCCCATATATAACTACTGATAAGGAAATTTATAAAATACCAAAGGATAAAGAACCTGCTAAACTTACACTTGAGGAATGCCTTGAAATTATTAAGGCTGATAAAGCATCGGGTAAAAAGAAAAGAAAATTCTTTCCAAAGAAAAAAGCCTAAGCAGATAATATAACAGAATGGAAATAGAGCAATACTTAACACCATCTGCAATTAGTGCCAAAGAGTATGCTCCGTTTATGTGGGGGAGCAATATCCGGAAAAATTCTTCTGCAGGATTTCCCGATATGGATAAAGTACAAATTGCAATTGTTGGAGTGGGTGAGGCCCGCAGTTCAAATGGCAATGAAGGATGCGCTGCAGCACCTGATAAAGTACGGGAGAATTTTTATGCTCTTTCTTCTATTGCAACAATTGCTGTAGCAGATCTTGGAAATATTGTTCCCGGCAATACCGTAAAAGATACTTACAGCGCACTCGAATTTGTTTGTGCCGAATTACTCGACAGGAAAATTATTCCTGTAATAATCGGCGGCAGCCAGGATTTAACGTATGCAAACTATGCGGCTTACCAGCGTTTGCAACAAACCGTAAACATTGTTAGTGTTGACCGTAAAATTGATTTGGGTGAAATAGACAGTGAAATAGGTTCTTCAACATACCTCAGTAAAATATTGCAGTTCCAGCCTAGCCTGCTTTTTAATTACAGCATCATGGGTTATCAAACTCATTTTGTAAATAGTGAGGAAATTGAGACGATCAAGAAAATGTATTTCGATTTATATCGTCTCGGGCAAATTCAATCGAACATGGAAGAAGCTGAACCGATTGTGCGTAATGCCGATATTTTAAGTTTCGATATTTCTGCAATCAGAAGGTCAGATGCTCCGGGAACATTGAATTCTACGCCCAACGGACTTTACGGAGAAGAAGCTTGTCAAATACTTAAATATGCCGGCATGAGCGATAAACTTTCGTCAGTTGGCATTTATGAAATTAACCCGCTATTTGATGACCGTGAACAAACCACTGCTCTGGCCGCACAAATGATTTGGTATTTTTTAGAAGGCTTTGTAAACAGGAAAAGTGATTTTCCCGGTACTGCCGAAAAAGATTATTTGAAATACAGGGTAACTATGAAATCGGCGGATCATGAAATTGTTTTTTATAAAAGTTTAAAAACTAACCGCTGGTGGATGGAAGTACCTTATCGTATCGGGGCTAAATCTAAATACGAGCGGCATCACATGGTTCCATGTTCGTATGAAGATTATCAACTTGCATGCACTGAAGAGATGCCTGACAGGTGGTGGCAGGCCTATCAGAAACTAAGTTAATGATAATATGCTGATAATCATAATGTTTTGTGTTATTTACCCAAAAACATTTGGTTACTAATTGGAAAATGATTAGTTTAGCATTCTCTTTCTCATAGGAAGGGGGATGTTATTTTAACTAAATACACGAAGAATGAAAAAGATAATTACATCTGTAGCGCTAGTTGGAATGGGACTTATGGCTCATGCACAACAGGACGCGCAATTCAGCCAGAACTTTTTTAACAGGTTAAATATTAATCCGGGATATGCGGGTATAAGCCAGGCATATTGCGGAAGTTTAATTTACAGGAGCCAGTGGTTAAATTTCCCTGGTCAGCCTACTACCATTGTATTTAATGGCGATGCATACTTGCCAATGATTGGCGGCGGAGCAGGACTTACTGTGTATGAAGATAAACTTGGATTTCAAAGCAACTTAGATGCCAAGTTAGCCTATTCATATCACTTAGTATTAGGCCCTGGTGTATTGGGTATTGGCGCTTCAGTTGGTTATTACCAAATGGGCCTTAGCGGAAACTGGATGACCCCGGATGGCAAAAGCCAAAGTGCGGGTAATATTACCGATCCTCTTGTACCTGTTGGTGGCAACACTGTTTCAACATACGACGTAAACTTTGGTTTATATTATGCTACTCCACAAGGTCTTTATGTAGGTATTTCTACTTCTCACTTACCAGCACAAACCATACAAGGTTCTTTCAGGCAATATCAATATGATATAGCAAGGCACTATTTTGTACAGGCAGGTTATGTTTATAATGCAAGTGCAACATGGGATATTATTCCTGACGTATATGTTGAATCAGATGCTTCATCGACTCAGTTTCAATTAAACTTAAGGGCTAACTGGAACAAAACGATTTGGTTTGGTGCCGGCTACCGTATGAATGATGCTTTTGTTGCTTTGCTTGGATACCAGAAACAAATAGGCCTTGGCGAGATTAAAATAGGATATTCCTATGATTTCACTACATCAGATATTCACACATACAGCAGTGGCTCACATGAGTTAGCACTTCAATACTGCTTTACACCAAAGCCACCTTCAAAAACAGAATACCATCAAAATCCGAGGTTCTTGTAATATAAGTATGAAGATTATTTGTAACTATTTATCAGTATTAGCGTAAAAGAATTTTCACACTATTTTATTTATGGTTGCTCCGTCATATATGTTTAATTTAAAATCAAAGAGGTCGATATGAGAAGATTGCTGCTGCTAGCGTGCTTTATTGCACTTATTACAGGTTGTAATAAGTTCGATGGCCAGTTAATAGGTGTCCAGAACCGTCCTTCATGGTTTCAAGCTGATCCATATGGAATGGTTTATATACCTATGGGTAGTTACATGATGGGCCCTGATGATCAGGAAGTACCTTATGCATTTACTACCAAGTCAAAAATGGTGTCTGTTCAGGCATTTTACATGGATGACTCTGAAATATCCAACAATGAGTATCGCCAGTTTGTATATTGGGTTCGTGATTCATTGATGCACGTAATACTTGGTGCTGATGTTGATCCTGCGAACTTATTTACTACTGATGCGGCTGGTAATGATTTGGATCCTCCTGCAATTAACTGGGATGAGAAGATAAAATTAGATGATAAAGCCACTATGGAAGCTTTAACAGATGGTGGTTTATACTTGCCTCCTCAGGAAAGATTTTATCAAAAAGTGGAGATTGATACACGCAGGCTTAACTTTTTATTTTACACCATAAATATTCGTTTGGCTGCAGTAAAAAATGGTGAATATGGTAACCGTTTTATACCTGATAAAGATCCTGCTGATAAAAAAGGCCAGCAGTATGTTAATGGTAAAGGGCACTATGATGTAACTGACCAAACTTATGATCCAACCCAGGCACAACCATATAACCCTAATACCGGGTATCATTCAAGGTCAAGGCCAAAAGTAGATCGTAGTGTTTTCATAGATAAACAGGTTATTAATGTTTATCCCGATACATTAGCGTGGGTGCATGACTTTACTTACTCATTCAATGAGCCAATGACCAATATGTATTTCTGGCATCCGGCGTATGATAACTATCCAGTTGTGGGAGTATCATGGAAACAGGCAACTGCATTTTGCGTATGGCGCACACAGTTAATGGATAGCTACCTGGTTCGTACAGGTCAATCTATTGTAAATGATTTCCGACTCCCAACCGAAGCTGAATGGGAATATGCAGCACGCGGCGGACTGGCATTAAGCCCGTACCCTTGGGGTGGTCCTTATATCAGGAACTCAAGAGGTTGTTTCTTATGTAACTTTAAACCTATGAGAGGTAGTTATATGGATGATGGCGGTTTCCATACTGTAGGTATTTATTCATATAATCCTAACGACTATGGTTTGTATTGCATGGCTGGTAATGCTTCTGAGTGGACCAGTAATGCATATGATGAATCTGCTGAAGATTTTGAGCATGATTTGAACCCGAATTATGTATATGATGCTGATGATAAAGAACCACCTGTAATGAAACGTAAAGTTATCAGGGGCGGTTCATGGAAAGATGTTGGATACTATTGCCAAACCAGCGCCAGGACGTATGAATACCAGGATACTGCAAAGTGCTATGTTGGTTTCCGTTGTGTTGAAACATACCTTGGACGTGCTAAAGGTGATAATATTGATAATGTTTCTTCAGCGCACGAATAAAAAAACAATTAATATAAACGTAATAATTAACCCTTTAAACTAAACAATTATGGGACTCGTACACTGGCTAAGTGCAACTAAGAGAGGAAAAGACACAATGAATAAAATCGTGTGTTGGGGTGCTTCTGTCGTTATTACAGGAGCCTTGTTTAAGATTCAGCACTATCCGGGTGCATCTGTCATGCTTATTTTGGGGCTTTCTACAGAAGCCTTGATTTTTATATTTTATGGTATTTTGCCTGAACACGAAGAAGTGGATTGGAGTTTGGTATACCCGGAATTAGCGGGTATGCACGGCGAGGAAGAACATGGCGAAAAAGATGAAAAGAAGGGAAGTATTACCGAACAATTAGATGACTTGCTTGAAGAAGCTAAAATTGGCCCTGAATTAATAGCAAGTTTGGGAAGCGGTTTAAAAAGCCTTAGCGACAATACTGCTAAAATGAGTGATATTGCTGATGCAAGTGTTGCAACCAGTGATTACGCAAATAATATTAAGAACGCTTCGAAGAATATTAATGATTTATCTAATAATTCTTCAAAAGCTTCCGATTCACTTAGTTCAATTGCATCAAGTGATATTTCGGGTACTACAAAAGATTACGTAAGTAAAATTCAATCAGTTGCTGATAGCATGGGCGAACTGAACAGTTCTTCTATCAAAGCTGCTAAAACTATGGAAGGCTTAAGCGTTGGAAATCCTAGTGCTTATGTTCAACACATGGAAAAAATGGCAGATAATGTTGCTGCTTTGAATACAGTTTATGAAATGCAATTAAAGTCATCTAACGACCAGGTTAAAGCTTCGGGCGCATTGTATGACAGTATTTCTAAGCTTGTTGAAAATGTAAGTGAATCAGTTGAAGACACCCGTCGTTATAAGACAGAAATGGGTCAGTTGGTTCAACACCTTGAATCTCTTAATACAGTTTATGGCGGTATGTTAACTGCTATGAACAGGAAATAAGGAATAAAAGTTTTTTAATTAATTAGATTGTTAACTTTCTAAATAAAGAATAAGTTATGTCACTTCCCAAAGAGCCGCGGCAAAAGATGATCAACATTATGTACCTGGTGCTAACAGCTCTGCTGGCGCTTAACGTATCAAAGCAAATTGTGCATGCGTTTGTGGTTGTAAACACAGGTTTACAAAAAACAAATAAGAATACAGTTGATCAGAACAAGTCGCTGCATGATAAATTTGATGCTGCTTTCAGTAAAGACGCTGCCGGAACAAAGAAATATAAAGATGCGGCAGATGTGGTTACCAGGCAGGCTGATGAAATGGTGAAGTACATACAAGACATGAAAGCTGATTTGATTAAAGAAGTTGATAAGCCTAAATGGTCATTGGACAAAGCTGATACCATGCTGGAATATGTTGAAGCTAAAGAAGATTTTACTACTCCTACAGGTATAATGTGCGGCGAAGGTGATGACGTTACTAAAGGTAAGGCACATGAATTAAAAGTAAAACTTGGCCAGTTCAGGAAAAGCCTGATTTCGATGTTTGCCAATAAGGATATTTGTATTGGCGGATATACCGATACTATGAAAGTAAATTTGGGGTTATTAACTCCATCTCAATATGCACCTGATGAAGGAAAGCAAACATGGGAATACTACTACTTTGGTGAGGCTCCTCTTGTTTCGGACGTTGTAACATTTACCAAATTGCAGGCTGATGTTAGGAACGCTGAATCTGCTATGTTAAACTACTTTTATACCAGTATTGGTGCAAAGGATGTTAAGGTAAGTTCTTTTGTAGGAAAAATTCTTCCTGCTTCTACTTATGTTTTAGTAGGTGATAGTTTTAAAGCAGATATCTTCCCTACAGCAATTATGAAAACTTTGCCTCCTCAAATTGAAGTAGGCGACTCTAATATGAACGCTCCGGACCCAAGTAAGGAAGGAGTTCAAGTAAAAGTTGGTTCAAATGGTGTAGGTAAATATGCTATAAAGACAGACCATGAAGGACCGAATAAAGTATTTGGTATCATAAGGATTCCTGACCCTGTTACCGGTAAGCCGGTGGCATATCCGTTCTCAACAAGTTACATAGTGGCTAAAGCCGCTGTTACTGTTGCACCAACACAAATGAACGTATTCTATGCCGGTGTTGATAACCCGGTTGACATTTCTGCTGCAGGTTTTGATAACTCTGCTTTACATCCTTCTATGAGTGCGGGTTCTATTTCTCCTTCAGGAGCAAAAGGACATTATATTGTAAGAGCCGGTGCCGATGCTATTGGCAGGGATGCTACTATAACAGTAAGCGCTACAATGCCTGACGGTTCTCATAAATCTCTTCCAGCTGTACACTTTAGAATAAAGAAAATTCCTGATCCGGCTTGCTATACAGCGGGTAAACCTGTTGGACCTATAAGCAAGGCTCAGTTACAGAGTATTCCGAAAGTTGAAGCAAAGATGCCTCAGGATTTTGATTTTGCCGGCGTAAGTTTCACTGTAATCTCATTTACGATGGCTGTTCAAAGTGCCAGCGGTATTTGGCAGAATGAGCCATCTTCAGGTCCGGGTGGTAGATTTACCGGAAAGATGATAAGTTTAATTGGCCAGACACCAAGAGGTGCATATATAATTATCCAGGATGTTGTTGTAAAGGGCCCTGACGGAAAGAACCGGCCTATTTCGGGAATGTCTATTAAGATTAACTAAAAGTATAACCAGTAATAAAGCGGCAGCCATGAAACATATAATGAAATTTGCAGGTGTAGTAGGCCTAATGTTTTTGGGAAGCGGAATGTTTGCCCAGGGCGTACTTAATCCTCAACAAAGCCAAATGCTTGATGGATTATATAATAAGGAGAATTCTCCCAGCCGCAGGGTAATTGCATATCCTTATTTACGTGAGGCCGATGTTATATGGTCAAAAAGGGTTTGGAGAGTGTTGGACTTAAGGGAAAAAATGAACCTTGATTTTTACTATCCTACTATACCCAATGCCAACAGAAGAAGTTTGTGGGATGTGCTAGTAGCATCTATAAAGAATAAGGATAATGGCTTGAAGGTATATGACTTTAATGGTAACGACCTTGACCAGTCTTTTATGGTACAAAAGACCAAGACTGAGGCTGACAGCGCATTATACAGAACTACATCTTTGGTTGACTCAAATGGTAATGCACATCAAACTTTGTCACCTTTTGAATCGCAGGATATTCTTCAATATCTTTTAAAAGAGGACTGGTTTTTTGATAAACAGCGTTCGGTAATGGATGTGCGTGTTTTGGGCCTTTCAGTGTTGGTGAAAAAGTTTGATGATCAGGGTAATGAACTGCCTGGACAATCTTCTACTTTTTGGATATATTTTCCTGCATTAAGGCCTATACTTGCTAATGCAGAGGTGTTTAATACCCACAATGATGCTGAGCGCAGGACGTATGAGGATATATTCTGGAAAAGGCAATTTTCAAGCTATATAATACAAGAGAGTAACGTGGCCAACAGGCCAATAGCTGCATATATTAAGAATCCTTTAGATGCTTTGTTAGAAGCTGAAGGAATAAAGAATAAAATGTTCAATCTTGAACATGATATGTGGCAGTACTAGAAGGAAAGTATTAATAAGGAGTCCCGCAATGTTGCGGGACTTTTTTATTTATGGCAATATGACTATTTGACAGACTCTTTTTGTAAATTTGCGGGCCTATAGTACTATATAATATAGCGAAAATGCAGGTTTTAGAGAAAGAAATAATAGAAAAAGAGGCTCCAAAAGGAACTAAGCGGTTCTTCCTAGAAACCTATGGATGTGCCATGAATTTTTCGGATAGTGAGATTGTGGCATCTATCCTTAAAAGTGAGGGCTATACTATAACTTCTGAAGCTTCAGAAGCAGATGTGATATTAATGAACACCTGTGCTATACGGGAGAATGCCGAACAAAGGGCTCGCCAACGGTTAACTGAATTCAGGGTGTTTAAGAAAGAGAAGCCATCGTTGGTAATTGGTGTGTTGGGTTGTATGGCTGAGCGAATGAAGACAAAATTGCTGGAAGAAGAAGATTTAGTTGATATAGTAGTTGGGCCTGATGCATACCGCAGTATACCAAATTTGATTGGCGAAGTAGAAGGCGGGCAGAAAGCTATTAACGTGCTTTTATCGAGAGAAGAGACCTATGCCGATATAAACCCGGTAAGGTTATCAGAGAATGGAATTACGGCCTTTATATCTATAACCCGCGGATGTGATAATATGTGCACATTTTGTGTGGTGCCTTTTACAAGGGGAAGAGAGAGAAGCCGTGATCCGCATACTATTGTTAAAGAAGCAAAGAATTTATTTGATAATGGATACAGGGAGGTTACCCTGCTTGGGCAGAATGTAGATTCGTACTTGTGGTATGGAGGAGGATTGAAGAAAGATTTTGAAAAAGCCACTGAAGAACAAAAAAATAAGGCCGTTAATTTTGCAAATCTGTTGGAAATGGTTGCACAAGTAAGCCCATTATTGCGTGTTAGATTCTCAACCTCTAACCCGCAAGATATGACGGATGAAGTATTGCATACCATGGCTAAATATGAAAATATATGCAAGTATGTGCATTTGCCAATGCAATCAGGTAATACAAGAGTATTAAAGCAAATGAACAGAGGTTATGACCGGGAAAAGTATTTAGACAGGATAAAAGCTATCAAAACTATAATGCCTGACTGTGGCCTTTCGACCGATATTATTTCGGGTTTTTGTACTGAAACGGAAGAAGAACATAAGGAAACATTATCGTTAATGGATGAAGTGCAATTTGATTATGCTTATATGTTCAAGTATAATGAACGCCCGGGAACATTGGCCGCAAAGAAGTATACCGATGATATACCTGAAGATATAAAATCAAGAAGGCTACAGGAAATAGTCGATTTGCACCGAAAGCATGCAGGAGAAAGTAACCTCAGGGATATTGGCGGGGTTTTTGAAGTATTGGCAGAGGGTTCATCGAAAAAATCTTCGGAAGACCTGTATGGCAGGACCACGCATAATAAAGTTGTTGTTTTTCCTAAAGAACACTATAAACCCGGAGATTACGTTAAAGTAAAGGTCCACAGTTGTACGTCGGGTACATTGCTGGGACAGGCCGTAAAGTAATAATATAATATGACCGTTCAGGAAATAAAAAACAGGTTCAGAATAATTGGTAATGCTGTTTCTTTAGACAGAGCCATTGATATTGCCCGTCAGGTTGCAGCTACTGATCTTTCAGTTTTAATTACAGGTGAAAGCGGTACAGGTAAAGAAGTCTTTCCTCAGATAATACATCAACTAAGCCCGCGCAAACATAACCAATACATAGCGGTCAATTGTGGTGCTATACCCGAAGGAACTATTGACTCAGAATTATTTGGCCATGAAAAGGGCTCGTTTACCGGTGCACATGATGCCCGTAAAGGATATTTTGAAGTGGCTAACGGCGGAACAATATTCCTTGATGAAGTGGCGGAATTACCTTTAACCACCCAGGTTAGATTATTGCGTGTATTGGAAACAGGTGAGTTTATTAGGGTTGGTTCATCTAAAGTGATGAAAACCAATGTCCGTATTGTTGCTGCTACTAACATAAACATGCTCCAGCTTATTGAAAAGGGCCGCTTTAGGGAAGATTTGTATTATCGTTTGAACACAGTTCCCCTGCATATACCACCATTGCGCGAGCGTAAAGAAGATATTCCGCTATTGTTTCGCAAGTTTGCTACCGATTTTGCCGATAAATATAAAATGCCTCCGATAAAACTTACCCATGATGGTGAAGATTTACTCCTTAACTACTATTGGAAGGGCAATGTTCGTCAACTTAAAAATGTAACGGAACAAATATCGGTTATAGAAAAGAACAGGGAGATAAATGCGAATATTCTCCGCCCGTATTTACCCGATGGCACTTCTGTTTCTGTTCCTGCCCTTTTCAGGCCTGAACAAAGCGCCGATAATAATGAGTTTACTGAAAGAGAGCTATTGTATAAGGTCCTTTTTGAAATGAGAAAGGATATGGTTGACTTGAAAAGGACAGTACTTAGCCTTTTAGAAAATGAAGGGCAGAACTTGTCAAGGAAAATGCCAAGTACTCCTCAGATAATACATAAACTGCACCAGGATATTGATAAATCAGAAGATGGCCAGATACAGATACACCCGGTAAACAACACTGCCAGAACCATTAACCCCAATATCGGTATCGATGTTGAGGAAGCATTATCGTTAGAAGAAAGAGAGAAGCAATATATATTAAAGGCACTCGAAAAACATCAGGGTAATCGAAGAGCAGCCTCTAAAGAACTTGGCATATCTGAGCGTACCATGTACAGGAAGATAAAAGATTATAATCTCGAATAAAGCAGATGAAAAAGCTTTTGAGTTTATTGTTTATTGGGTTGCTTACAAGTTGTGGTGTAGGTTTTTCTTTTTCCGGTGCTTCTATTCCACCCGACGCTAAATCAATATCCGTTCAATATTTTCAAAACCAGGCTCCGCTAGCAGGCCCCACCATGAGCCAAACCTTTACAGATGCTCTGCGTGATTATGTTACTTCGCAAAGCCATTTAAAACTAGTAACGAATGGAGACCTTGATTTTGCCGGTTCAATTACAGGATTTACCACGCAGCCTGTTGCAGTGGCATCTGGTTCTTCAGGGCAATCATCTCTTACCCGGTTAACTATTACCATTGATGTTACATTCACCGATAAGAATGATTCAAAAAAGAATTTTACCGGGGCTTTTTCCCGTTATGCCGACTACTCGAGTAGCCAGAGCCTTTCAGCAGTTCAGGGTGATTTGATAACACAAATAAACAAGCAACTTGTTCAGGATGTGTTTGACAAAGCTTTCAATAACTGGTAAATAGAAAGCTTTGAATACAGAATTCTTTATCGCGAGGCGAATAATCAGGGGCAGAAGAGGACAGAAGAAAGTTTCGCGCCCTACTGCACGTATCGCAATTGCCGGTGTTGCCATAGGGCTTACGGTAATGATACTCACCATATCTATTGTTAATGGTTTTCAGCTATCTATTCGGGATAAGGTGGAAGGCTTTAACGGTGATATACAAATTAATAATTTGGATAACAATAACTCCTTCGAACCTTCACCCATAGAAATTGAACACGCATTTTCAGATGATATAGGAAAGATTTCAGGGGTGAAGCACATACAGGTATATGCTACTAAAAATGGTATTATAAAAACTAAAACCGAGAATGAGGGCGTTATACTTAAAGGCGTTAGTAAAGATTATGACTGGACCTTTATAAAAAAGAACCTCGTAAAAGGTGATGTGTTGAGCCTTAATGACTCAACGCCATCGACCGATATTATTATATCCAAGTCTGTTGCAAATGCTTTGGATATGGACATCGGCAGTAAATTGCTTATATTCTTTATTACTAAAACAAAAGGTGCCGATAGCGGGCATTTCAATTACGAACAGCGTGTTAAAACATTTCATGTAAAGGGAATTTATGAGACCGGGCTTGAAGATTTTGACGGGCAATTTGTATTTACTGATATTGCGCAGATACAAAGCCTGAATTTCTGGAAACCAAAACAGATTGGCGGATTTGAAGTGCAGGTGGATGATTTCGATAAAGTAGATTCACTTACTGATAAAATAAAGGGAATGATTGGTGTCAATCTCAATGCACAAAGTATTCACGAGATAAATGAACCTATGTTTTCCTGGCTCAAATTGCAAAATACCAACGCGTATATTATCATTATACTCATGGCCATTGTCTCTGCCATTGCTATGGTTTCTGCTCTCATAGTACTTATTTTAGAAAACACCAGCATGATTGGCCTTTTGAAAGCGCTTGGCTCAAGAAACCGAAACATAAGGCAGATATTTTTAATTGACGGCGCTTACCTGATCTTCTGGGGGATGCTTATCGGAAATATAATTGGCATTTCTTTCTGCCTTATACAGGAACACTATAAACTCATTCCCCTTGACCAATCAACTTACTATATGCCCTATGTGCCTATTTACTTTAACTGGTTCTACGTTCTGCTGCTCAATATTGGCACGTTCTTCACATGTATGCTAATGCTTATTCTGCCTTCCTTTATTGTTTCGCGTATTACCCCGGTTCGTACACTCAGGTATAGTTAGTGTCTCTCTTCTTACAAGTTAGTTGAAATAAAATTGGTCAACTGGTTGAAAAGGTAGTAACGTGTATTGCCACCTGCTATACTATGGTTTTTGTCAGGAAATATCATAAGCGAAAATGGCACATTAGCTTTTTGTAAAGCATGTATCCATTCTACGCTGTTCTGGAAATGCACATTATCATCTCCTGTGCCATGTATAAGCATATAATGGCCTTTTACCTCATCAGCAAAGTTTATCGGTGATCCATCCCTATACCCGTCTCTATTCTCAGCAGGGGTACGCATGTATCTTTCTGTATAAATGCTGTCATAGAAGCTCCAGTCGATAACCGGTGCAACTGATATAGCTGCTTTAAAATACTTTGCACCCTTGGCTATGCACATTGCCGACATGTAACCGCCATAGCTCCAGCCCCAGATGCCAATACGTGTATTGTCAACATAAGGTTTAAGCGCCATGTATTTTGCTCCTTCAATCTGGTCTTCTACTTCATACTTACCAAGATGCAGGTATGTACATTTTTTAAAATCTGAACCTCTTGCCAATGTCCCCCTGTTATCAATAGATACTATTATATATCCTTTCTCTGCCAGCATCTGGAACCACATGCCATCAAAAGCATTCCATTCATTGTTTACAGTGTTACTGCCCGGGCCACCATAAACATACATTAGCACCGGGTATTTTTTTGTGGAATCAAAGTCAGGTGGCTTAATTACGTAACCGTTAAGGTTATTGCCCTGGCTGGTGGTAAATGTGAAGAAAGTTTGCGGACTCAGGTTATAATGCTTGAGTGTATCTTGTAGTTCTTTGTTGTCTTCCAATATACGTATCTCCTTGCCATCGCTGCTGTTAAGCGTAGTAATGCCGGGGGTATTGGCAGTTGAAAATGTATTAATATAGTAGTGGAATGTCGTACTAAAGTCGGCATCGTTAAAGCCTGTTTTATTGGAAAGTTTTTTCTTGTTCTTTCCTTGCCAGTTGATTGAATAAAGGTCCCTGTCAATAGGTGATGTTTCAGAAGAAATATAAAACAGGGTCTCTGTTTTTTCGTCAATGCCTTTTATATCTATAACATCCCATTTACCAGTCGTTATCTGGTTTATTTGTTTGCCATCAATGGAGTAACGATATAAATGTTCATAACCATCGTTGTCGTCCATCCATATAAACTCTTTGTTGTTATTGATAAAAGTAAGGGCATCATTAATGTCGATGTAGGTTTTACTTCCTTCTGTTAAGATAGGTTTTGCAATGCCATTACTAATATTAGCAAGAGTAAGAACCAGTGAATCCTGGTGGCGATCCATATACTGAACAGAAAGTACTGCAGGATCTTTTGTCCAGGTTACACGCGGAGTGTATTCATAGTGGCCCGGCGCTTTAATGTCAATCACTTTTCCGCCTGCTACCTGGTAAACGTGCACAGTAACTGTCGGGTTGGTTGTACCCGCCTTAGGGTATTTAAAGCTGTAAACACTTGGGTAAAGCGAATCATGATATTCATTCATTGAGAATGTGGTTACCTTGCTATCATCGAAACGATAATAGGCAATAGATTTGCTGTCGGGTGACCAAAAGTAAGAACGGGTAAGCGCATATTCTTCTTCATACACCCAGTCACTTATACCATTAAATATTTCATTACTGCCATCGTGTGTTACTTGTGTTACCTTATTGTCTGTTAAATTCTTTACGTACAAATTGCTTTTATATATAAAAGCAGCCATATTTCCATCTGGCGAAATAGTGGCATAAACTTCTTTTTCACCATCTATTAAAGGTGTTATAGTGCCCTTCTTTTTATCCCAAATGGAGTATTTATAAATTGTAGAGTGCCTGTATATTCGCTCTCCGGCTGTACCCAGCAGGATGGTGTTTTCCTTTGGGCCAAGCTCATAAGTTTGAACGACAAAGCCGACATTATTATTTGCTTTTACTATTTGTGCTGTAGTCAGCAATGTATCGGTAGGTTTGCCGGTAGCATAACTATATTTTATAATGTCCTGGGAATTATATGTCTCAACAAGAGCTGTATAATGGTCACCATCTGCAGTAGATTGCAATTCATCAATACCTTTAGCTGCAAACTTATATTGCTGCCAGATATCATCAAGTGTAATATTTCTTTTTTGTGCATTTACACCAGCGGTAATTGCCAGTGCCATAACTAATAAGGAAACTTTTTTCATAGATTAAATAATTATTTTTTATGAGATACTATTACATCGAATGTTTGCTGTATGCCGTGACTGGGTGGATCGGCAGGCGATTTTAAAAAATGCCCTTTGGAGTTAATCAGGAAAAACTCGGGCAATGTTTTAACATCATACTGTTTAAGTACTTTATGCCCCTCATCAAATAAAAACGGCCAGTTGTAAATTTTATTCTGGTCAAGGAATTTTTGCAGGTCAGCATAGGTATCATCTTCCGATATGCATACAAAGTTTATTTTTTTACCGTATTGTCTCCGTAAGGCTGACATTACATCCAACTCACTCATACACTCGCTTACCGAGCTTTTAAAGAAGCATAGGTATAAGTACTTACCCCTGAAATCAATAAGGCTGGTTTGGTCGCCTTGCATATCTTTCAAGGTAAACTCTGGTGCTTCGTTGCCACCTGTTATTTCGGTAAATGAATTGAGAATGTTTTTTGCAATTAATTTATCTTCATCAATTTTACTAAGAACAGATATGTTTTTCAGCATGGCTTTTATAATGTCCTTATCGTAGTCTCCACTATAATAAAGCTCATATAATCCTTTAAGTAAAACCAGTTCGCAAAGTGAGTCATTGCTTCGTAAAATGGGGTTTATTTTCATTACCTCCAACAGGTTGGGATAATCATTGCCTTTTATAAAACGGTTCACATCATCGTCGTGGTTTGAACGCTCCAGCGCAAACTGGCCGAGGTAATCTTTAAAGTAATCATTAAAGAATTTCATATACTCGTAATTGTGATACAACACCGGCTTATTTTTCAAGTATTTATTCGCCAGTGTTTTTTGCCCAACCAATATGTTTATCTCTATTTCAGCAATAGTATAATTCAGGTATCCCCAGAAATATTCATTTTTAACATCGCTATACCGTTGCTGCATAGTAATACGGAAACTGTCTAGAACAGTAGTGGCTTCTTTACGTACAAAATAGGTGTAGTATTTTTTCCAGAACAGGTCCCATTGCTCGTTAAAGTCAATCACCATGCTGTTAATATCATTGGCCTTGTTATTTACAAATCCAAGGTCAACAATATGCGTTATAAATGGGTTTTGGTAGTGTAGGCTATCGGGTGGAGGGAACACAACCTGGTACGACTTGCCCGGTGCAACATAAATAGAACCGTTAAAATTTTCAATGTTCAGGTATAGGTATTGATCTGTTTTTATGTTGGGTAATGTTATGGTAAAATGCCCGCTGTCGCTTATTTTGTCTGAAGCAATCATAACTGGTGTATTTGTAATGAAGTCTTGGTAGCTATAAGCAGTAATAGTTTTGCCCTTATAGGTATTTGCTGTGCCGGTAATTACCACCGGTTGGGCAAATGTTGCTACCGACAATACACTAAAGAAAAAAGCCAGATGTGTTCTTAACCGCAGCATATATTATTTTAAAACTATACCTGAAGGAATAAATTGCCTGGCATCGCCTCCATGTTTTAAAATATCGCGTACTATGGTGGAACTTATGGCAGTATGCTCAGGCAGGGTAAGCATAAAAATGCTTTCCAGATCGTGTTGCATCATTTTATTCATCTGGGCAATATTACTCTCGAATTCATAATCGCCGGGAGTCCGTATGCCTCTTAAAATATAGTTCGCTCCTTTGCTCCGGCAAAAATCTACCGTAAGGCCACTATACTCTTCTACCTGAACCTGTTTATGTGCAGCAAAGGTTTGCTTAAGCCATTCTTTTCTTTTCTCTAAAGGAAACATATATGTCTTGGTAGAGTTATTGCCTATGGCAACAATAATAGTATCGAAAAGTGGCAATGCCCTTAAAACAATTGATTCGTGGCCTTTGGTAACTGGGTCGAATGAACCCGGAAAAACAGCTATGCGAGCCATTGTAATAGGTTTAGCAGGTTATGTACCTACAAATATAAGGAATTGGCCTAATTAGAGTTAGCAGATGCTTACTGTACTATCAGTTTCTTGCAACTGATTTTGCTGTCTTCATCAATTACAATTAAATACATGCCGCTTTTCAGACTTAGGGAAGATAGGTTAACCATTTGCTGATGTTCTCCTGCGTTTTGCTCTCCGCTAAAAAGCGCAGTTATTTTGTTGCCGTAAATGTCATACAAGTCAGCATGGACATCAGTATTTTCTTTTAATATGTAATTAAGCGTAGCTTGTGTTGTTGCAGGATTGGGAAAAATACTTATACCCAATGTATTTTCTTCTAAAGAAGCAATTCCTGTGGCACCCAATTCGTGTACAGTAATTTTGGTGGAGTTCCATAGATCTCCTGCATCATTAGTGCCGTTATTGTTTACTGCGTTTATAACACCCCAGAAAGAGATAGTTCCTGTTCCTGCTGCGGGAGCGGTCCAGTTAAATGTTTCGCTGTAAATGGTGCCTTTAGCGCCACTTCCTGAAGTTGGAGTAAGTGGTGTGATCTGTTCTACAACACCTGCGAGGTAATACGTAGCTGGCGGTGAGTATTGTGTGCTGGTAGGGAATGGAGCTTTCCAGGTCCCTTCATTAGTTGGGGCAGCTTGTGCAATAGAATCTTTTATGCAGCTTATTTGCAAACCAAATTTAGGAAGACTGCTTGTTGTATTATTTGTTCCTGTGATTTTTACAGTATAGGTTCCCCCTCCCACATAATGTGTGGTAGATATTCCTGCAGAATCTAATTCTAAAGTTATTGCTATACCTGGTGTTGCTGAACCTGCATGGCATCCACCTCCTTTGCAGCCATTCGGGTTGCTCTGGTCAGTTTCTGAACCAGTGCATTGCCAACTGCCATAAGTGGCTGCACCTTCTCTATAGCTGCTGAACACTATACCACAGGTTACGGCGGCAAACAAAATAAGTAATGATTTAATTTTCATAATACACCAGGGTAAAGATGATTGACTATTAAGCTAGACAGCAAAAATAATAATAAGGTTGGGTGAGGCCACCAAACTTAACATACATTTAATATTAGCTCAAAAGGCAGGGTCTAATTCCTCGCGTAAACTTTAATGCCGTCCATTGATTTGAAGGAATAAGCCAATGGCTTTGATATATAAGATTTATCAGGGTTATTAAGAAAGAAGCTAATGCTGTTTGGGTATTTTAAACTTCCGCATGCCACAAGTGTGCCCGGAGCTATTATTGCAATATGGTCGGCGCCATTATCACTAACCATCATGGCCACAACAGCTTTATTGTTGTTAGCGGCATCTTGCGCTTGTTTCAACACATCCTGGCTCGATGCATCACCCAATACTTTCCACTTACTATCCTTTTTAATATAATTGGCAACTGCATTTATATCCATAAATCCTCCGGGTTTGTTAGCGGCATCAAAATCACTTATGCCATAAATTTTCTTCAATGCTTTTGCAACATATGTTTTGCATTCTGCTCCCTTGCTCTGGCTCTTGCAAGTACTAAAGTCAGTTAGCATTTGGTTCAGGTCGGTTTTCCAGTCGGTGGTGAATGATAATGCTACAATGACTAAAATAAGGCCGGTGCAAATTGTGGTTAGTTTTTTCATGGTTTTATATTGATGAGTAATTAGAAGTAAAAGTACAGAAATTTATTATCCCTCGCACTCTACCATTTTACGGGCATGAACCTTTTCTACAGCTTTAATAATATCCGGAGTATCAAGGCCATATTTGCGCATCAGTTCATCAGGCGTACCACTTTCTCCAAAGCTGTCTTTTACGGCAACCATTTCCAGCGGACAAGGGTATTCTCTGGCGAGTAATTGCGCAATACTGTCGCCAAGGCCCCCATTCATCTGGTGTTCTTCGGCAGTTACAACGCATTTGGTCTTTTTTACCGATTGAATTATAGCTACAGCATCAAGCGGTTTTATAGTATGTATATTTATTACTTCTGCCGAAATGCCTTTTTGCGCAAATGCTTCAACAGCTTCTAATGCTTTCCACACAAGGTGGCCGGTTGCAAAAATGCTAACGTCGGTTCCTGTAGTAAAAGTAACTGCTTTACCAATTTCAAATACCTGGTCGGCCGGTGTAAATACTGGTACCGATGGCCTGCCAAAACGCAGGTAAACGGGGCCATTATAATTTGCTATTGCTATGGTTGCTGCTTTGGTTTGGTTAAAATCGCAAGGATTAATAACTACCATACCAGGCAACATTTTCATCAGGCCAATGTCTTCCAGTATCTGGTGCGTGGCGCCATCTTCGCCAAGTGTAAGGCCGGCGTGCGATGCACATATTTTCACATTTTTACCTGAGTAAGCAACCGATTGGCGAATCTGGTCATATACCCTTCCTGTAGAAAAATTAGCGAAGGTTCCGGTATAGGGAATATAACCTCCAATAGTTAAACCCGCAGCAATACCGATCATATTGGCTTCGGCAATGCCCACCTGGAAAAAGCGGTTGGGGAATTCTTTTGCAAAAGCATCCATCTTCAGTGAGCCTGTTAAGTCGGCGCAAAGTGCTACCACTTTAGGGTTCTTTTTTCCAATCTCTGATAATCCAACTCCAAACCCGGAGCGGGTATCTTTTTTTTCGGTGTAGGTATATTTATTCATGTGCCTGATATTACAAGGTTAAAGGTTTACAACGGTTGAAGAACCCGATTTTACGTCGAATGGTTTATCAACTGTATAAATGGTTTCTTTAAGGTTAGCCGAACGGTAAATAATATGATAATGCCCGGGCTGCAAAATAATTATTTGTTGTGCAGGATTAGGGTCGAGGTTGCATACCCAGTCCATTTTGCCGGCATCATCTGCGTAAACACTCAGTGGGCCTGCACCGGGTTTTGTAATGCTTACATAACCTGCCTGCGGAATTTTTACTGTTGTGGTAGTGCTTTCATTTACTTTAACGCCTTTTACATACATACGCGGCATCGTGAGTATTTCCAAATCATACTTACCTACAATATATTTATCTGTTGATTCGACACCCTCCACATTCAGAGTTTGCATATCATCCTGTTTACGAACTATGGCAAAAAGAGCCTTGTATTCATTATCGCCTTCCATTACTAAATGTAGATAACCTTGCGGAGCCTTCAATGCAATTATGTTATGCTTGCCCGATACTAAGGTTACATTGTGTTTATCAACTTCAGGTATGGTGTGAACTACTAAGTGATATGTAGTGTTAGGGTCAAGGGTAATGGTGTCAGGGTTACCGGCATCATTAATGGTATGCATAAAATTATAAACCAGTCTACCGGTATGTTCGTCATAAAAACTCATTGCCACATCTGTTTCGCTGGCACGCCCTTCTAAATCAAGCAGGTTTACTTGTGCTGTAGTATTATTTAATGCTTCTGATATTACCACCTTCAACACACTCCTGAAATCATCTTCTTGCTGCACGTTAAAGAATTTGCCCACGCATGTATATGCATTATTAAAATCTTCCTTGCCAATACCTATTACAAAAGGTTTTAATGTTATGCCTTTTTTCTGCAATTCCTTTGCAGCATCACAGGGATCACCGCCGCACTCTTCAATGCCATCGGTTATTAAAATAATAATGTTGCGGCAATTGGTGCAAGCAGGAAAATCCTCAGAGCACTTACCTAAGGTATATGCAATGGGTGTAGTGCCTTTAGGCTCTATAGATTTTATCTGTCCTTCAATATCCGAAAAATTATTCGGTGAAAAAGGAACTACCAACCTGGTGTCTTCGCAATTTCTTTTAGGGTATAATGTGTAATCTGCACCAAGAGTACGAAGTGCCATTTGAAGGTTGGGTATGGTTTTAAGGCTATCTACCAGTTCAACAAGTACGCGCTTTGCAAAATCAATTTTAGGTGAATGGTCCCACTTATCATACATGCTGAACGAAGCATCGAAAATAAATAGCACCCGCGTTGTCGTCTGCGCCTGAACCCTTAAAGCAGAGTTGCAAAGTGCAAAAAACAATATTACTGAAAATATGTTGCGGGCTTTCTTCACTGTTCTTAGTAATCTCCCAGTGTTTGTTCCAATTGAGCAAGGGCTTTCTCTGTCTGTTCAGGATTGGTTGCTGAACCATGCCACTTGTAACTGCCAACCATAAAGTCAACACCAAAGCCCATTTTGGTATGCATCAATATCATTACAGGTTTTCCTTTTCCGCAATGTTCTTGTGCTTTTTTAACGGTTGCAATTACATCTTCAATATCATTGCCATTCTTTATTTCCAATACATCCCATCCAAAGGCTGTCCATTTGGCTTTCAGGTCGCCCATAGGCAATACATCGTCTGTTGTACCATCTATCTGTGCATTGTTAACGTCGATGGTAGAGATCAAGTTGTCGACTTTTTTTGCTGCTGCAAACATGGCAGCTTCCCAAATTTGCCCTTCCTGTAATTCTCCATCACCATGAAGGCTGTATACAAAATTTTTATCGTTATTCAGTTTTTTAGCAAGTGCTGCACCTATAGCAACCGACATTCCCTGGCCCAATGAACCCGATGCAATACGTACACCTGGTAAATGTTCTGCAGTAGCAGGATGGCCCTGTAACCTCGAATTTAATTTGCGGAATGTTGCCAATTCCTTTACCGGAAAAAAACCTTTGTGGGATAAAACACTATACCAAACCGGTGAAATATGTCCGTTGGAGAGGAAAAATATATCTTCCCCAATACCATCCATATTGAATTTTTCAGGGTTAAGTCGCAGTATCTCGAAGTAAAGGGCTACAAAATATTCAGTGCATCCCAATGACCCTCCCGGGTGACCCGATTGGACTGCGGAAGTCATACGGATAATATCTCGGCGTACCTGTGAGCACACCTTTTTAAGTTCGGCTGTTGATGGCATTTTTGGCTGTTTTTGATGAACGTTCAAATGTAAATTCTTTTCATCGGGGGTTTATTTGTTTGTTGAAAAGAATGGATGAATGTTGAAAACTATTTTGGCAGCTGCTAAATGTGTGAAAACAATAAGTGGCTATCAGAATTCCTGACTAATTTGTGATATCAGCCCGATGCGTCGGATTATCCGTTAACATTAAAAATATAGCATTACAATAAGCATATACGGAATTCACTCAAAAGGTAAGATTAGAAGGGTTAATTATTATATTTTTGCACGAAATCTAAAGAACTGTGAGTTTAAAATGTGGAATAGTAGGATTACCCAATGTTGGTAAGTCCACTTTGTTTAATTGCCTGTCGAATGCAAAGGCCCAGGCTGCGAATTTTCCTTTTTGCACTATTGAACCTAACATAGGTGTAATAACAGTGCCCGACGATAGGTTGCTGAAACTGGAAGACCTTGTAAAACCTCAGAAGGTAGTGCCTGCAACAGTTGATATTGTTGATATTGCCGGCCTTGTAAAAGGTGCCAGTAAAGGTGAAGGATTGGGTAACCAGTTCCTCGCCAACATCAGGGAAACCGACGCTATTATACACGTTTTACGTTGCTTTGACGATGCTAACGTAATTCACGTTGAAGGCTCTGTTAACCCAATCCGCGATAAGGAAATCATAGATATTGAGCTTCAACTGAAAGACTTTGAAACGATTGAAAAGGTTATGCAAAAGGCAGCCAAAGCTGCTAAAGTAGGCACTGATAAAGAAGCTAAAAAGGAATATGAGATACTAAGTATCTATTATAAATGTCTGTCGGAACAGAAATCGGCTCGTACGGTGGAGTTATCGGATGAAGATAAGGCTTACGTGAAAAACCTGCAGTTAATTACCATGAAGCCTGTGCTTTATGTTTGCAATGTTGATCAGACTTCGTTAAAAGGTAACAAGTACACTGATTTAGTTAAGGAAGCAGTAAAGAATGAAAATGCAGAAGTGCTTATCATTGATGCCGGCATTGAGTCGGAAATTGCCCAGTTAGAAAGCCCTGATGACCGCAAGGCATTCCTTGATGAAATGGGATTAGATGAGCCGGGTGTAAGCAAACTGATCAAAGCCGCATACAAACTTCTTAACCTGTCGACCTATTTTACAGCTGGTGTGCAGGAGGTAAGGGCTTGGACAATTTTAAAAGGCTCAAAGGCCCCGCAGGCAGCAGGTGTAATACATACCGACTTTGAAAAGGGCTTTATTAAAGCCGAGGTAATGAGTTATAATGATTTTGTAAGCCTGGGTTCTGAACAGGCCTGCCGCGATGCAGGTAAGCTTATGATACAAGGCAAAGAATATATTGTAAACGATGGCGATGTGATGCATTTCCGTTTCAATAACTGATAAAAAGTAAATATACCTCTCATGAAAAAAAATCGTGGTACTATTATAGCTGTAGTGGCTCTGCTGCTTATATCAGTGTATTTTCTCTTTTTTAAAAATAGCTTTAGTACTCTTGGTGCCAGGGACAACGAATTTGCAGTGCTTGATACTGCTGCTGTTACCAGAATTACCATGGCTGACAGGCAAAATCAGAGTGTTACACTTACGCGTGTAAGTGGTGCAGGGCAGTGGAAGGTAAACGATAAGTATTTTGTTCGGGAGGATGCAATTAACACATTACTCTATACCATGAAAATGGTTACCGTAAAAAACATTATTGACAAACGCGGCTGGGATAAAGTTGTTAAAGACCTGGCTTCCATAGCCATTAAGGTAGATATATATACCGGTGATAAAAAAGTAAAATCGTATTTTGTTGGTGGCCAAACAAACGACCACATGGGTACTTATATGCTTATGGTTAACCCGCGTAACGACCAGAATTATGACCAGCCCTATATAACATACATTCCCGGCTTCGATGGATTTCTCACTTCCCGCTTTTTTATTCAGGAAGATGGCTGGAGGGACAGGACCATTTTCCGTTATTACCCGAATGAGATCAAGTCAGTTAGTATCAAATATCCATTAGCAGACCACAGTTTTACCATAAGTGAGGTTGCCAGGAACAAATACACTATAGAGAACCCTCTTACTCACCAGGCATTGTCAAGGTTTGACACCACGGCCGTAAGGCAATATCTTACTTATTTCCAGTTTGTGTCGTGGGAAGTGGTAGTAAACCCTGAGAAAAAAGATTCGATTCTGGGCTCTACTCCAATAGCTATTATGGATGTACAGGATACCACCGGAAAGACTACTAATATCAGGTTCTTTAACAGGAAAGCTCCTGATAATGTGAATGTAAAATATGGCAAGGATTATACCTATGACCCGGACAGGCTTTATGCGCTCATCAATAACAAAGATTTTGTACTTGTTCAGTACTTCGTTTTTGGCAAGCTTTTGCAGGATCCCTCGTATTTTATCCATCAGGAAGGTATGAATGTTGAAAAAAAGTGAATAAATACTTATATATAGTGTAGTGGATTGATATAGCCTTTCTACATTTGTCACTCTTCGAATAAATAAATACTGAAAATGATGAAGTTTGTAGTATCGAGTAATACACTACTCAAGGAGTTGCAGGTTATCAGCGGTGTGCTGAATTCAAACAATGCGCTCCCTATTCTTGACGATTTCCTGTTCAAATTAAATAAAGGCGAACTCACCATATTTGCTTCTGACCTTGAAACTACCATTAAGACCAACCTTACTGTAGATTCTAAAGATTCAGGCGAGATTACGATACCGGCCAAGTTGCTTATAGAAATGTTAAAAAGCTTTGCTGATCAGCCACTTACATTTATAGTAGACACGACCAAGTTCTCAATAGAAATAAACTCAGAATCAGGTAAATACAAAATAGCTGGCCACGATGGAGAGGAATTCCCTAAGATGATTGCCGTTGAGGCCCCAACTAAAATAGAAGTTGATGCTGAAATGCTTATTGAGGCTATCAACAAAACCATTTTTGCAGTTGCCAACGACGATTTAAGGCCTGTAATGTCAGGTGTTTATTGCAATTTTTCGACTAAAGACATAACCTTTGTAGCTACCGATGCCCATAAACTGGTTAAGTATATTCGCCCGGTAACAGGTGTAACTGTTGAAAATGCTGTGATCATTGCTAAGAAACCAATGAACCTGCTTAAAAACATTTTAACGGTAAAAGATAGCAAGGTTGTAGTTGAATACAATAAAACCAATGCATCATTTACCATTGGCAATGTGCAATTGATTTGCAGGTTGATTGACGGTAAATATCCTAACTACGATGCAGTTATTCCGAAGGACAACCCTAACCAATTAGTGCTCGACAGGAATTCTTTCCTTAGTTCATTGAAGAGGGTATCTATTCTTTCAAATAAAACTACACACCAGGTAAGACTTAAGATTACTGGCAATGCCCTAACACTTACCAGTGAAGACCTGGATTATTCCAGCGAAGCAAATGAGCGTATCTCTTGCCAATATGTTGGCGATGATATGGAGATTGGATTCAACTCGAAATTTCTGCTTGATATGCTTCTGAACTTAGATTGTGAAGAAGTGAGGGTAGGTATGTCGAGCCCGAGCCGTGCGGGTGTAATTACACCTAATCCACAAAAAGAAGGCGAAGACATTTTAATGCTGGTTATGCCGGTTATGTTAAATAATTAATAAAATAAATTGTTAATAGGAAAGTCTCACCTGAAGGTGGGACTTTTTTATTGTATATCCAGCTTCACCGAAGACTCGTAGATCATTTGTGAATTGAATACTTTCAACAAATAAACTCCTTTAGCAAGCCCCTTACCATTGAACTGATATTGCTTATCGGTACACTCCATTGTTTTCAACTTCGTTCCAGCTAAATCATCTAATTCCAAATAGCGCTGTGCAGCATCTGTGAATAAAATGGTTGTGCTGGTAACAAACGGGTTTGGAATTACTTTTATATCATCTGCATTACTTGCATCCGATTCGCTTGCTCCAAATACGGGAGTCACTTTACGGATACTGTTATTATGCCAGTCAACAATATAAATATTTCCCGATGCATCGGCAGTAACTCCTACAGGGTTACGTAATTGCGCCAGTGTAGCGTTCCCTCCGTCTCCGGCATAGCCGGCAGTTCCGTTACCCGCAACAGTACTTATTATACCTGCGCTGTTTATCATGCGTATGCGCTTATTGTAAGAATCAGCAATGTAAAGGTTGCCTGAAGGATCGAAACTCAAAGCTTCGGGGTAGTATAATTTGGCAGCACTGGCAAGGCCTCCATCACCGCCATATCCGGATGTTGATCCTGCAATGGTTGTAATAATTCCTGTTTTGCTATTCACTTTTCTAACCCGGTTATTCCAAGTATCAGCTATAAAAATATTACCTGAATCATCCACTGCAGCGTAGTTCGATTTATTGAGTGTAGCAGCTGTCGCAAGGCCTCCGTCACCACTAAAGCCTTTTGTTCCGTTGCCTGCAACTGTAGTAATAGTACCTGTTGAAGCATCTACTTTTCGTATACGGCTGTTATAGCAATCGGCAATAAAAATATTGCCCGATTTATCTACGGCAATGCCACTGGGCCAATGTAGCTGAGCTGAAGTTGCAGGGCCACCATCACCACTGTAACCTCTTGTTCCATTACCAGCAACAGTTGAAATAATGCCCAAGGTATTTACTTTCCGGATGATGTTGTAGTAGTAATCGGCAATGTAAATATTGCCCGATTTATCTAATGTAATTGAATATGGTTCATCTATTTCTGCGGAAATTGCAGGTCCGTTATCACCTTTATAACCTGCAATTCCATTGCCTGCTATGGTCGTAATAGTCCCCGATGTATTTACCTTGCGGATGCGGTTATTGGAAAAATCTGCAATGTAAATATTGCCTGAAGCATCTACTGCAACGCTTGATGGTTGGTTTAATTTTGCAAAATTGGCAGAAATGCCATCTCCGTTATAACCGGCAGTACTATCTCCTGCAATAGTATTAATTATCTGCCCGTAAGAAAGCGAAGAGGTTATAAGAAGCACCAAAAAAGCAATTGTTACCTTTTTCATCACTATAAATTGATTAACTCAAATATACAAATTATATAACAGTCTAAAAAGGCAACCTCTATAATGGCAAAGCCCCCGGACTATGAAAACCGGGGGCTTAAAACCAACAAAAAAATTAATCCCTTACCTATTTTAACGGGAGTGCCTGAAATAAGTTTCAATTATTTTCAGTTGCTTTACTACTGTCAAAAACATCTGCTAAAGGTTTAGCGCCCCCAAAAGGAAATATGAGCTTGAAGCCTATGTTACGTCCCATATTATATATTCCCTGGATTGGTGATGTTACCTGTACCGGCGAAACCCCGTTATATGCCAAAAAGTACTGCGGGCGGCTGGTATGGTCATAATAAGCAAGATTGGTAAGGTTTGTAATATTAATATAAAACATGCAGATAGTGCGTGCTGTTTTAGGATTAACAAAGCTTGTACCAATGCCTGCATTAAATAAAGTATAGGCTAACGATGG
>Ga0206875_1025_pt1 | contig 45217 bp, 50 predicted proteins | sample Alteio_BWOrgCont_9_FD_152616 | JGI IMG/M metagenome (GOLD analysis project Ga0206875, IMG submission 152616) | Enriched cells from forest soil in Barre Woods Harvard Forest LTER site, Petersham, Massachusetts, United States -... | ecosystem: Environmental > Terrestrial > Soil > Temperate forest > O... | reverse complement strand
TTATGTTTTACTTTTTCTCAAACCAATGTTCAGGCACAAGTCAATACTGTGCCCGAAAAAACCATTAAGCAGAATAAAGGGCACTTTGTATTTGGTACTAACCTGGTGAATTACGGAGCCGGGGGCTCCACCTACAAATCGTATTCGGCAGGTAAAATTAACGACAGCAGTAAAAGCAGTTTCGAGAGTTTTGCTTTTTCGCTGAATATATGGGCAGGTTATTTTGTGTCGGACAGGGTATGTGTGGGCCTGAGTTTTAATAACAATACAGGTTCGGGTTATTTTTACAATGGTACATTTTATGGCTATGCATCCGAATTAGTGCTAGTGCCCAGCAATTTATTTTTCAGGTGGTATTTAACCCCTCACGATTCGGGAATAGTAGATTGTTATCTTGAGGGTTTAATAGGCAGCTCATATGTCAGCAGTAAAGCCGGTGCAGGTTCTGATGTGTCTTCTGAACCGCCGGTAAACCAATTTAACCTGAGCGGTAATGTAAATGTTGCATTTTCCTTTAATGTGTCAAAACACATTGCCGTTCCTTTAAAGTTTGGTTTCCTTGCTGCCTATTCTGAATCAAACAGCCCTGCTTTTAATGGCTCTCCATCGCAAAAGCAAGAAGCCTTTACTCCTGAACTTATAGCATCGCTTGGTTTGCAATACAGATTGTAAATTTATTTTGTTGTTAACCCCAAACCCCTAAAGGGGCTTTGAACAAGTATCGCTGTTAAATGCGTTTTTGTATTAAAGCCCCTTTAGGGGTTTGGGGTATTGTTTTACCACTTTATCCAAATATTAAGCCCATACCTTAATATAAATAAATTGTTAAGGGTATGCCCCAATAGGTTGTTATTGCTGCATTTTCAATTTCTTCTACATACCCTTGTTTGTTGAAAACCCTGTGTACAAGGACACATAGCATTGCTTTATAAGGGCATATATCTCCGGTAACTTTGTGGGAAGGTTTTCTGAATGTACACAACAGTATCTTAAAACTTGAAAGTTATGAGTGGAGGAGAGGAAATGAAAACAGATGAAATGGTACTGACTGATGAGCATAACCTTTTAAGCAGGGCAGCATCGCTGGTGTACTATGCTTACCATTACTTTTTAGAATGGTGTACCATGAACTGGTAAAGTGTTATATTGCTTCATCTTTAGCTCAAAAAAAATTTATGGCATACAAAGTAGGCGACAAAGCCACAGTGAAAAAGGTATTTACTACCGAAGAAGTGGAACTGTTTGCAGTTTTATCTACCGATAAGAACCCTGTGCACCTTGATGATGCATATAGCGCGAATACAATATTTAAAAAACGCATTGTACATGGCTTTTTGGTGGGTAGCTTAATATCTGCTGTGCTGGGTAATACCATGCCCGGTAATGGTACCATATACTTATCGCAAACAATGAATTTTAAAAGGCCCGTATATTTAAACGATGAAGTTACCTGCACCGTTGAAATAATGGAAATAATTGCCGAGAAGTCAATCTATAAGCTGAACACCAACTGCTACAATAGCCATAACGAAATTGTTATTGAAGGCAATGCGGTAATTAAGTGGATGGGAATAAAGACCAGTTAATCTCCTTTACTGAAAGAAGGCACTTCATAATTATCCTGCACCACAAGTTTATTATTCTCCAGGTATTTTCTCCAGGCTGTTGCATAATCAGAGCTGCCACCCCGGCCTGTTAAATAATGGTTGAATAGTTTCTCTTGCCCTAAAGTTGTATGAAATGTAAGCTCCAGTATGCGTGAGAGTGAAGGTAATTGCTCTCCGCCTGCACCATTGGTACTACCTACAAAGGCTGCTTTAACATCATCCCATTTTAACATACTGTAAATTTTTTGCAGGTCCAGTTCGCCATTGGGCTTTTTATAAATAATTCCGGCTTTATCAAGGTAATTGGCGTAAAGGTCTTTTTCGCTCATTTTGTAATAGTTGCTTATAAATTCATCAAGGGTTTCTTTTCTTTCATTGGGTAAAAGAAATCCCATGTCGTTAATAAGATATTCTTCCAGCATGCCTTCTTGTATAAACCCTTTGTTATATAACGTAAACAGGCTACCGAGGCTGTCGTAGGGCAGGGCTTCTATATCTACGCCTATTACATTCCTGTACTCTTTATATTTACCCGGGTCTATGGCACAAATGCGTGCAGTGAAGGATGGCAGGCTTTTGTTGTTTAATTCCATTATCACTGCGTCTGCATCAGCAATTTCATCATTGTATTCAAGCGTTTCCCTGTAAATTTCTAAGGTTTGAGTTATGTACTTCCTCCATGCTGTATCTTTAATCAAACTGTCGCCCCAAAGGCTATAATAGTCGGTATATTTCCCTAATAGCATGAAAGCTTTGCTTTTTTCTTTAAAATCCATATAGCCGCATTGGCGTTTTGCAAAGTGCATTACCCTGGCATCTTCCTGTGGCAATATATGTTCCATTATCCTCTCAAGTTCGTAGCTCTTATCCATTTTAACCTTATCGAAATAAGTAAGCTCAGCCGGGGAAATAAAATCACCCATTTTTGGGTGTATATCTTCATAATAATATGGCATCACCTTACTGAACATATATATAATGGCCGGCCTGTCGGCCGCGGTATAAAACTTCGATTTCCACAGCATATTCAGATCATTTGCATTTATGGTGTCTTTCCTGCGGGCAATGTCAAGCTTTTCGTGGTAGAGCATTCTTCCCCAATTGGCATGGTCTGCACTGTCAACTTTCCAAAGTTCGAGCCAATAGGGAGCCGTAAGCCGTTGCTTATATTCATCAGGTCCGTCAAAGGAGAAGTCATTTGCAGCCGATTCATCCATTCCCGCTTTTATATCTATAGGTATACCTTTTTTAGCAGCCGGAAACCAGAAATTGTAAAAAACAGATATAGCGTTTATTGCTACATCAGATACGGTAATATAATGCGTAACATGTGAACTTCCGCCACCCATGAAATCATAAGTAATAGATTCGGAACTGATGGCAAAGCTATCGTTCACCAGGCGCAGTAAAGGCCCTACCATGTTAGCTGAGGGATGGCTGGTGATGGCCCGGAATATCTTATTTATATCGTCGGCATTTTTTAAGGATAGTATTTTATCTGCCATTACGCTGTAATCGCTACCGGTTGTATCTATAATAACATTGTCTGCCAGGTCATAGCTGTAAGATTTAAGGTTATGTAAAAAGTCTTTCAGCGGAATTGTTCCTCCATGCCTGTTTAGTTCTTTATATTCACTATAGTCGAGTTCTACATACTTTCCATTTACCAGCCTTTTCAGCTGCCCTTTTATATCGTTGTCCTTCTCCCATGATATCATGTTGCTTAGTGTATCAACAAAGGTTTTGCTACTGGTTGAAAATTTAACCAGGTAATTATTACAAACCCCTATAATACCCATATTGCTAAGCAGGTAAGATTTTTTTAAATACAACCGCAGCTGTTGTTTATTATGTGTAACTTCAGTCCAATGCTTCGAATAAAATATATCTAATACTCTGGCAATGGAAACAGAAAGTGTATCAGGCAGGCCGAATGGTTGCCCTCTTCTGTCACAATACAATGTGCCCCAATATTCAATAGCGGTAACATCTTTCAATTTCATATGTTCAATAAGCTCGTTCTCGGCTTTATACCTTTTACTGAAGGGTATACTTGAGTTAAGCAGGTTTAAATATGCCTGTATAGTATCGGTGGGAGTGTAGCTGAAACCATTTTTGTTACAGTAGTCAGTTAACCTTGCCTGTTGCGGTAAGAACTGTTCCCAGAAAGAAGGAAGCACATCATTAGCCTCCAAGTCTTCCTCGATGTGCTTTTTTAATACATTATCTACTTTATCAGGGTTGCTTTGAGTTAGCTTGATGTAAGCTGTTAAAGCTATTTTTGGGTCTCCGTTTGTAAGTTGCTTTAATAAATCAGTGCATGACTGTGCATTGGTATATAAAGCAATTATAAAAAACATGAAAACGAGTAGTGTCCTTTTCATACTTTCAAATATACGAAAAAAAGCTTATTTTTTCACCATAGCAATATGGGGTATAAAATCCTCCATATATTCATCACCGGTAGCTACAAAGCCCAGTTCGGTATAAAATTTACGCAGGTAAGCTTGCCCGCTTATTTTAATAGGTGTATTGCCAAATAATGTGTTGGCCTGTTCTATGCTTTTGTGCATTAACAATTTTCCAAGGCCTTGTTTGCGCACCGATTGTAAAGTAACTACCCTGCCAATAGAACAGTAATCAGGATAAGCTATGCCCTTTGGCAAGAGGCGGGAATATGCTATAAGGTTATGGTTTGAATCGTGTATCATTAAATGCCAGCTGTCGAAATCTTTACCATCAGCATCCTGGTAAGGGCAGTTCTGCTCTACACTAAACACCTCTATGCGGAGTTTAATGATGTTGTAAAGCTCAGTGGTACTAAGCTCTTTAAAATGTTTGCAGGTTGTTGTGTTACTCATGCTTTTTCGCTGCTTTATCTTTTATCTTCTGTACAAATTCAGGTGTGGGTGCCTTGCCTAATTGCGTTGCCATGTTGGCGTACGTTACGGCGCTTTTATCATCGCCCACCGAATCGCATATAGTGGCAAGATTAAATGCTGCTACCTGCGATACTTCTTTTTTATTGAATTTTAAAGAGGTCTTAAAATCAACTATAGAAGCGTTTAGTTTTCCGGCACCAAATTCTGCCACACCTTTGTAAAAATAGTAATAAGGGTTGTTGGGGTTAACGAGCAGCAAGGCCTTGTACTGTTCTATTACCGGTAAATACTTTTGAGCCTGCACCATGGCAAAGCTTCTTTCGGAATATACCTTTTCGGCAGCCATGCTTTTGCTTATAGCCAAAAGATAATACCTGACCGTCTTTGCTGAGTCGCTATGGGCTGCTGCATCTAACGAACTATCTATAAAAGCCATATAGGGTCCGCCGCCATTATGATTAATATTACCCAGTGTATTAAATGAATTAGCAATAGTTATGTTTTGCGATGCAAGCTTGCCGTAGCTTTGCATGGCGTTATCGTGGTTAAGGGCCAGGGCTTGTTCGTAATCTTTTCTTGCATCAGCCGTATCTCCCGCCATCATTAAAGCCAGCGAACGGTCAACATAGGTAATGTATACATCATTCTGTTCCTTCAACGATCTTTGGTAAAATGCGAGTGCGTTTTTATAATCCTTGCGGTCACGGTAAACATTACCCATTACATCATATATCTTGGCATCGCCCGCATTTATCTGCGCCAGCACTCCAAAGTTTTCCATTGCTTTATCGGTATCCTTAACCTGGTCTAAATAATAATAGCCCAGCCATTTATATGATAGTAAAGCCCGGTAAGGGTATTTGCCAATGGCATCTTTATAAAGTGTTTCTGAATTGTGCCATACCTTGGTTCGCTGGTAACAACCATAAGCCAAAGCGCCCGAGAGAAACAATAGTATTGTGAGTGTAATAGTTTTAATAGTAGGGAAGCGCTTAATGAGTTCGTTAATAAAATAAGCCAGTGCAAAAAGTATGCCTATTGATGAAACGTATGAATACCTGTCGGCCATTATGGCTGCACCGCACGATATAAGTTGCAGCACAAAAATTACATTGGCAATAAAAAAGCCATAGGCGAAGGCAACTATAGTAAAATAACTGCGGTTAAACTTATATGCAATATAAAGCGGCAGTGCAACAATACCAATGGCTATAAAAGGTGCGGCATAATAAATACCCGGCAACGAACCATCTATATACCGGTAAGGGTAAGGGTAAAAGGTAGAGAGGAAGCTTGGGTTGATGAGCTTATACAAATACATATCGAATCCGTATGATGCATACATAATGCGTTCCATAATGGTCAGCTTGCTGAAATCGGCAATGGCACCGGTGCGGTTTTGGGTGTAATAGGCATAGCCGCCGAAGAACAGTGCTGCTAAAAAGAACAATGATTTTTGAGTGAGCAATTTCATTTCAATCTTTCGGCCATACAAATAATCTATTGCCAGCATGCTAAGCGGAAATACCACTGCCATTGGTTTTGACAAACATGAAAAAACAAATAAAATGAAGGTCAGGACGAACCATTTATCCTTAATTGATAATTGTGAATTGATAGTTGGAAGTGGGGTAGAGAGATATTTCAGGTATGTTAAGAGTCCTAAAAGGTAAAAGAAAGTATAGAGTACATCTTTACGTTCGGCTATCCATGAAACAGATTCGACATGCAGGGGATGCACGCCAAACCACAGCGCGACAAATGCTGCTATAAGGAATGATTCATTCTCTTTAAGCTTTATGTGTTTGCATAATTGCATTATTAAAAAGAATACCAGTGCCACATTGGCAACGTGTATAAGTATATTGGTAAGGTAATAGGTGGCAGGCGCTAATTTGGCAAACTGGTAGTTAATACCCAGCGATAGCATACAAAACGGGTGGTAGTTGTTCTTGGTAATATCTTCGGTAAAGATGGTTTTTAGGTTAGCGGTGTTAAGTGTGCGTATAACGGTGTCGTTGGTTACATACACGTCATCGTCCCAGTTGGTAAACTGGTTATGCAGGGTATAATTGAAACATATGAACGTAAGCAGGCATATAGCGCCAAGCACCCAATATTTATATTTAAGCAAGATGCTTTCTTCAGGCATGGTCGGTCAGGTTCTTTCGGTATGGCGAAGGTAATTAAAAGCTTGTTTATGCGTATATTTGGTATACCAACTCATACTCATGACTAAGAAAACCATTCTGCTTTCTGTGTTTCTGCTTAGCAGTTGTTTGCTATATGCCCAGTTTGAGTTTGAATATGGTAAAGAAGCAAAATCAATTGTTTTAAAACAGCAGAAGGCTAAGCGGTATCACGAGATCGATATAATCATTAAGGGAAAGTCTTTTCATTTTACATCGTTCCCAACTTTAGATGATTACAATCATTTTAGCAATGATTTGAAATACACTTTTACCAATGACTCTGTTTTAACATTGAAGTACAGCGAATATTATAACTATAATTCTCCCCGTCGGGAAAAGGGTGTATATACTTATATCAGGCGTAACGAAGAATACTATGAGTGTGGTCTGGATAATAAGTCTGTTATTGATGAAATCGGTTTGCGTAAAGCAGTTAAAGATTCAGCTGGCTATGAGGTTTCCCGCAGTGTTTTTTATGTGTATGATGGGGAGATTGCCCGTAAAGATTCTAGTATTGAATATGAAAGAAGCAAATATGATGAACAACACAGACTTATTGAGAAATATTCATTTTATCATCCTGCAGTTTACACCAGCCCAACTAATAACAACAAAAGAGAAACATGGGAATATACAGGCAATTTGGTAAAGCATAAAGTGTACGAAATATATGGGAAGGAAGAAACATTTGAATCGGAGGATTATACCCGTAGCTATTGGAACAAGGACAGTACAGTAAACACAACCTCGTTTGTAAACATTCACCAGAAATTTGATACATGGAGGGTTGATACATTAACAACCCATGTTTATTATACCTATAACAAAGAAGGAAACGTTACTCATATACATACTGTATCATTCGACAGCTGGTTTAAGGTTACACAAGTAGATATGGAAATGGAGGTTGCCTATAAAAAGGAAAAGGGTTTATGATGCATAGAAAAGCTATACCAATTATTGTTTTCCTATTTTGCACTTATTCAATGTATGCGCAATTAGACATTTTGCGTCTCGATGAAGACGAGAAAATTACAGACATAATAATACTGAAGCAAAAGAACCCGCAGCACTACAAAAAAATTATAATAGAAAAGTACAGTAATTGGTACACACCGAATTTTTTACCATACACTAAGGATCTAAATACCCGTCGGGAAATCCTTAAGTATTTATATATAAATGATTCTACCTATAGTTCTAAAGACAGGATAAAGGATAGATGGTGGTCTCCGTTCACTTATAGTTTCAATTGTTATTATCGTATTCGTAACTATAATTTAATTAATTACATGGATTCTGACAGGGAAAGTTTTTATGAAAACTATATTTATCGTGATTCGAAAGCCCATCATTACAGAACAAAAGATTCTGCCGGGTATAAGGTTACCCGAATTGGCAATTATGAATACGGAACGGGAGAGAATGGGCCTTTGCTTGATTCGAGTATTACATACAGGCGCGATAAGCTTGATGAGCAAAAGAGGCTGGTTGAAAGAACTGAACTTTATTACCGGGTTGAAGATTCCGGGTACGATAAATTGGAAACATGGCAATATACTGATGGTATGGTGAAACATATAATGTATAGACTGTATGGAAGCAATAAGGCACTGGTATCTGTCGATTATACACGCGTAACCTGGAATGCGGACAGTACCTTAAAGACCACGAAGTATGTAAAGATCCATCACAGGCTAGATACAGCGTATACTAATGTTTCAGTAACATTAAAAAACTATGTTAATAATCCTGACTGGGTTGGTTCAGATAAGTATGAAAAACTCGACACTTCTGCTGAAAGAATAAAAATTGGAAAACAGTGGAACACCGATACGCTAACGGAGAGAATTTACTTTACCTATAATAAGGACAAGTATATTACCCGTTTGAGAAGAGTATTGTTTGATAGCTGGTTTAAGCTTAGGGAAGAAGATGAAGATATGGATGTAAAGTATAAAAAAGAGTAAGTATATTTGATGAGATGATAAATACTACAGGAGTTAAGAAATATTTACTCGTATTGCTTTGCTTGGTTTGCTTTGCTGCTTTTGGGCAGAAGGATACAGCAAAGCATGTTTTCTTTAGTGATGGTGGAAAACGGAGCGAAACCAATATATTGATTATTGACGGGCATAGAATAAATATGGATTCTGTTAATATGGTGCTTAAGCGCGATTCATTAATGGGCATAAATATTCTTGATACAGCTATAATGAGGCAATTAGCTGCAATAAGGGAACCGGGTGATCCTTCCTTTTCTCTTACGAATCAACTCACTATAAAACTTAACCCCGGACTGCTTATTAGCGAACAAGGTCTCAGTATACAATATAACCTGACTTACAACTTTGGTATATTATTGGGTGGTGGATATAACGAAGATAACAGCGGCAATGCCGGGTTTCACACCTACGATGGATCGGGGTACACTATACGGGCTGGTATATTGCAATACTTAGATCCTGCTCAGAAATGGTATTTCTCCTTCCAGGGCTTTTACCGCTATTATGGTAATTTAAATGCAGTGGCGCAAGATGCACAGGGCTTTACACAGGGTATAGACGACCAGGTTATTAACCCGCTGCGCCAAAATCTGAATAATGTTACTGCCGGAGATGGAGATAAAGTAGATGTATACCATGCTAAAGCAAGAATTATTTGTTTTGATGCCGTGTGGGGATACCAATTACGCAAAAGACACTTTGTGCTTGATGTATTTGGCGGGTTTGGTTCGCGTGAAAAAAATATAAGGCTTAAAGAGGTTGGTTATTACGTTAATGCCATTGGCAATGTGGGGCCTATGATATCGTATAGCAGCGTGCAAAAGAAAACAATCGACGATACTTATTTGGATGTGAAGCTGGGATTTACGCTGGGATATAGGTTTTATTAGTGTAAATGGTGAATGAAAATGAAACCACTCATATATTTAATTGCCATTGGGTTATTTGGTGCCTGCAATAATGTGGGAAATCAACATGAAGTATTTAGACTACCTGCTATAACAGCACCTACAACAAAAGATAAGCCTATATATTTCCCTTTTAAGTATTTGACTTCAAGTGACCCGGTTTTTCTGGCGAAATTTAAAGCAACAACCGATACTGTTAATATGGTTGATATGATTGAACGAATGCCGCCTGAAAGGCTGTATCTTAATGACTATTTGTGGCAGGAGAATTGGGAACAACAGGTAAAGGATAGTATAAAAAGTGATGGATTTAGTCTTTATGTTGATTACGCCTATTCAGTGCCATACAGCCGATGGGGGAATGGCCATTTTTATTATTACCCTGTTTATATAGTAAACCAAACAGCATCAACCCAATTGTTTAATGGCAGGCTCGATCATGCTTTTGGTACCCAGGAGGCGCTTGATAGCAATGGAAAATGGAGGCCCATAGAATTTAAAACGGCTTTTTCAGATGCTAATTCGTTTGGGTTAAAGGTGCATCCGGGTGAGTTTGTAATGTGCCTGTTTACAAAGTACAAAGGTAATTATGTAACCAGGATGAGAGTCAGGCTCCTTATTGGCGGACATCTTTATATATCTAAATCTTTCCCCGGAGAAATTAATTATTCGCAGTTCCATTTCGAGGATTATAACCCCAATTCTAAAATGGATGAATGGTATAAAAGTTATTATTATTACGGCACCTCACCTTTAGATATAGATAATAAGAAATAGAACAAAGATTGAAATGAAAGAGAATAGGGTATATTTTTGTTGTTGGCTATAATAAGGAAAGGTAACATTGGAATACCCTACAGGCTTACTGGTTAAATACGTAACAATAACTATAACATACTTGCGTTAGTAGAAAAGCAAAACCTTACCACCATGAAGCTAGTACTTACTACTGCACTGCTATTATTTACTTTTTCTTTTTTAAATGCCCAAATTATTACTACCGTAGCCGGTACCGATACTTCAGCATATTCGGGCGACGAGGGCCAGGCAACACTTGCTGCCATAAGCGGCCCTTATGATATTGTGGCAGACGATTCCGGGAATGTGTATTTTACTGACGAGAACAACCAAAGGGTACGAAAAATTGATACAGCCGGTATTATTACTACCTATGCAGGTAACGGAGTAAAAGGATATAATGGTGACAACATACCGGCTACTTCGGCTGAACTTAACGATCCTGCAGGCCTCGCTATCGACCGTTATGGAAATTTGTATGTAGCCGATTATTATAATGACCGCATCCGGAAAATAAGTACCTCGGGTATTATTACTACCGTTGCAGGTAATGGGAACGGTGGGTACAGCGGTGACGGAGGGCCTGCCACTAATGCCTGGTTTAATACACCCGCCGGAGTTGCAGTTGATAGTTCGGGTAATATTTACATAACAGACTCATGGAATTTTAGAGTGCGTAAAGTTGATACATCCGGCATAATAAATACTATTGCAGGTAATGGAACATCAGGGTTTTCCGGCGACGGCGGCCCTGCATCTGTTGCAGAATTGGCATTACCTATGGGTATAGTAATAGATGATAGCGGAAACATATATATAGCAGATCAGTATAATCAGCGCGTTCGTAAAATATCTAAATCGGGTGCTATTAATACATTTGCCGGAACAGGTACTGCCGGTATTACAGGTAATGGAGGGCAGGCTACCGGTGCCCAATTGAATTACCCTATTGGATTAGCATTAGATGATTCGGGGAATGTTTATATAGTTGATGAGTTTAATAGCTGCATACGCAAAGTAAGCGCCTCAGGTGTAATAAACAGTTTTGCCGGTAACACTATCCGGGGTTTTGCAGGCGATTGGGGCCCGGCAACAAAAGCAGAACTGAATTGGCCCACCGGTGTTGGGACTGATAAAAAAGGAAATGTTTTCATAGCCGATGGAACCAATAACCGTATACGTAAAGTAGACGGGGCGGACATTATTACTACCCTGGCAGGCGGTGGTGGTGGCAATGCAGGGTATAGCGGCGATGGGGGCGCTGCTACAAGTGCTGAACTTAATCACCCCGCCGATGTGGCTATAGATGCAGCGGGTAATATTTATATAGCTGACCAGCAAAATAACAGGATAAGGAAAGTAAATACATCGAATGTAATTTCAACTTTTGCGGGCCGCGGTACAGCAGGTTCTGCAGGAGATGGAGGCCCGGCAACAAATGCCTATCTCAGGAAACCTGCCGGTGTGGCAGTGGATGATTCCGGGAATGTATACATAGCCGATACTTATAATATGCGGGTACGCAAAGTAAATAAGGCAGGTATTATAACTACCCTTGCCGGTAATGGTGCTGGTGGGTACGGCGGAGACGGAGGGCCTGCAACAAAAGCTGAGCTTTTTGGCCCGCAGGGTGTGGCGGCAGATGACTCGGGCAATGTTTATATAGCGGACCAGGGGAATCATTGCATACGTAAAGTAAATGCAAAGGGAATTATAACTACCGTTGCGGGTACCCCGGGTGTTTTTGGTTATGGGGGCGACGGAGGCCCTGCAGTTAATGCCGAGTTTTATAACCCTTTTGGCATAGCCATTTATGATTCGGGTTATGTAGCCGACACTTACAACAATTGCATTCGCAAAATAAATGCTTCGGGCATTATTACCACATTTGCAGGCGATAACCTTGGTGGCGGATATTCAGGTGATGGAGCTATGGCAACAGCGGCCCAGTTAAACATGCCTACAGGGATGGTGCAGGATAAATATGGCAATGTTTATATTGCCGATATGGGTAACAGCCGTATACGTATGGTAGATAAGGCAGGTGTTATTACTACTTATGCAGGTAAAGGCACCAATGGCTATAATGGCGATGGCTTTTATGCTTCTTTGGCAGAGCTTTACTATCCATCGGGGCTTGCCCTTGATGCAAACAATAATCTATACATAGCCGATATGTATAATAACCGTATTCGCAAAGTATCTGCCCCGCTTGGCATAAATGAAATAAGTAATGCCGGAGAGATAAGTACATACCCGCAGCCATGCAATGGAAACTTTAGTGTTAAAATTAGAGGTAACGAAACGGAGATTAAAAATATAGAGGTGTATGATATGTTGGGAGAAAAGCTCTATTCGCAAATTGTAAACTCTGTTCAGAGTATTTTTAACCTTGATATTAATCTCAATAACGGTATGTATATATTGCAGGTAGAAACAAGCAAGGGCATAATTAATAGGCGCATTGAAGTGATTAAATGAAAAAGAAAAAAGCTCCCGTTGAAAAGTGGTATGTGTATATGTTGGAGTGTGCCGATGGCAGCATATATACAGGTATAACCAATGATGTAAAAGAGCGAGTAGCAAAACATAATTCAGGTAAAGGAGCCAAGTACACCAAAGCAAGAAGGCCGGTGGTGTTAAAAGCCAAGTGGAAGCATAAAGATAAATCGGAGGCAGCAAAAGCGGAATATGCTTTTAAGCAATTGACGAGAGAGGAGAAGCTACTATCAATTACGATTTACGAATTAAAAATTACGAATAAAAAGCCAGGCAAGAAGAAAAGATGAATTAAAAAATCAAAAGTTTCCATCATTCCTAATTCCTAATTCTCCGATTCCTAATTTGTAGAATCTTTCTTAAACTCATAGGGCAGATAATCGATGCCGCCGTTTACCGATATTACCACCGACTGCACCTTGCCATCTACAACAATAAAGGGAGTTTCTTTAACGCCCCAGGCAACAGGGTTGTAATTGCAGACGAACTTGTTTTCGCCCAATGGTTCGAGGTTGCCTGTAAGGTGCGGATGGTGCGAGAAATGGATGACAAGTTTTCCTTTTTCTTCTTTTATTTCAATGTTGCCGTAAATTTCGTTGGTGTATTTGCCAGTGTAGGTTTTCAGATCTAATGCAGGCTTTGGTTTCTTGGCTGCTGTTGCCCACATGGCATGTGTAACAGAATCATCTTCTGCTGTGCCCTTTGCAGATTTGTTATAATATATGGCGCTCAGGTTGCGGTAAGGCACATTAAATGCATCATCGAGCAGTTGCATTTGCAGGGCATCCATAAACGCGTTGGCATCGGTATTGGTAAGAATGGTAAAGCCATATTTCTCTTCGGGCACAAGGGTGGTGTTGGTAACAAAACCATTGGCACCGCCATCGTGTGAAATTATTTTGCGCCCAACGTAGTCTTCCATAAACCAACCCAGCCCATAAGTGCGGAAGTGTGTAGAGGGGAACAGCGGGTTTGCCACATCACCCACAATAGTAGTTGAAGTGCGTGTTCTTTTTAATACATCAAATGGTATAACCTGTTTACCTTCAAACTTTCCGCTGTCTAACTGCATAAGTATCCAGTTCGAAATATCTTTTACGCAGGAATTGAGTCCGCCGCAGGGGGCTATATTATCAATGCTGTCGTATTTTAAAACCACCAGCTTGCCATCGAAAATGGTGTACGGTTTTGCCGCATTATTGTCGGTTACAATATCTGTATTGCGTGTGGTGGTGCGTGTCATTTGTAAAGGCAGAAAGATGTTGTACTTCAAAAAAACTTCCCAGGTAGTATCGGTAACGGCATGTATAACTTCGCCCGCGGTAACAAAGCCCATATTGGTATAACCAAAGTTGGTGCGGAAGCCATACATAGGCTTTACATGGCGCATGTTCATTATCAGGTCGGTGCGGCTAAGGTTACAGTCCCAATTCAAAAAATCGCTCTGGAAGGTAAAGAAACCGATGCGGTGACTCAACAAATCTTTAACCGTTACATCGCGCGAGGAGAGACTGTCTTTGAGCCTGAAGTAGGGCAGGTACCTGGTGACCTTCTCATTGAGTGATAAACGTTTTTCTTTATCGAGCAGGGCAACGGCTGTGGCTGTATATGCTTTGGTGTTCGATGCAATCATAAACAAGGTGTTCTCATCAACCTTATCGGGCTTGCCGACTTCACGAACACCGAACCCTTTTTGGTAAATAACCTTACCATCTTTAACTATAGAAATTGCAACACCGGGTATGTTCCAGCGTTTCATTTCGCGGGTAATGTAAATGTCGAGGCTATCGGTAATAAATTTCGACTGCCCGAATATAGAGTGGGGGAGCACAAGAATAATAATTGCGGAAAATAGCAGAGCCTGTTTGAGTTTGTTCATGATAGATTTATAAGGTAAAGCAAAGGTAAAAAGTTTGCCCTTTCTCTTATCTCTCCCTTGAGGGAGAGGCGTTACTGTTTTCTATATGGGTTATTGTTGCTTTATTAATTCTGTCACGCTCTGTCATTGCGAGGCACGAAGCAATCTTACCAAACTGGTTCTGATGTTAAATAGCAACCCTTCCTGCCCTCGTAAATCACTTTAGTGGTAATGGCATCAACTTTAATAACATTAACCTTATAATCATACTTCCGGAAAATATCATGCTTTTTTCTAACTACTGTTTTATCATTTACCCCCTGTTCAATATTATAAATATATCTTCCCAATGTTGTATCATATTCCAGGTAATTACTTTGAATTGGTAAAATAAAGCCATTCTTATACCTTTTAACGCTATCTTCCATTTTGCTCCATTCTTTAAGCTGCCAGAGGGTTTTAATATTTACCTTATTGAAATAAGGCGGAGTTTCCTTCACATGGTATAATGAATCAAGTACAAAGCTTGTGAAATAGCTTATTCCAGGTTTAATTCTTATTATTAAATATATTTCATACCTCAAGCCTTCAGTTTTAAATTTTTTTTCCTCCAATGCAAGCTCCTTTTTTGACTCTTCATCCCAGGAGCTGTTTGAAAATGAAACATATTCCCTGCACTGACAACGCATGTGGCAAGTATCTAATTTTACATTCCAGTGTGAATTGCAATAACAAAATACACTTGATTTTATAGCTTTAAAGCGCGCGTCAGCGGTATCAACTCCTTTAACCTGCCCTTCAAATCCATATTCACTCCATCTGCAATATTCAATAATTTCATCGTTTATACTCTGAGCAATTGTGTATGCGGAATATAACGTGAAAAACAAAGATATAATTAGCCCTTTACTCATTATCAAATTACCGTATCGCCAAATCATCAAATTATCTTACTTCCCTGTACTCCTTCCGTAAGTATATAGCTTGCCGTTTTGGGCAATAGCAAGCCAGCTCACCATTTTCTCGGCACCGCTGCGGCAGAGTATAGGAGTATCGAACGATATTTTCTCGCCTTCTTTAACCGCAGCAAGGGTTGGTATAATACTATCCTTTAAAAGTTTCTTTACTGACTCGCCCCGCAGTTGCGATAGTTCGTAACCCAATGATATTTTAAACTCGGGGTTAACCTCATCAAATACCATAGTGTTTATGTCAATTACGCACATAAGCTCAATAGAGTAATTGACAAGCATTACGAGGTTCTCCATGCGCTTGTTCTTTTCTTCAAGGTCCTTTTTTGCCTGGCTGAACGATTTGTGTGCGTTCGATACATCTTGCTTAACCATTAACAGGTATACCGATGTTAAGAAAAGCACAAACAATATTATTACAAAAAGAAAAAACGTGCGGTATTTCTCGGGCACTATATTGCTTACCGGAATATTAAAATAAGCTGCATTGTATACAGCTATTACAGATACAAAGCATATAACAAACCACAACTTGCCCTGCTTGCGGCTGGTGTAAAAAGCAAACCACGATAAAGTTATAAGTATTAACACTATTGGGCTTAAAATACCGCCCGATACCAGCACAAGCGCCATTAATTCGGCAAAAGTTAAGGTTATTAAAACAATGTAAGTGATGTATGCTTTTTTATGGATTGACAGCAGCAGGATGTTTACAAGCACGGCTGCATCGTAAGGCAGCATTATCATGGGCAGCGTTTGCTTAATGCCAAAGGCGGTATATACCATAACAAACAGCAGCGATATAAAGCCTACAATAATATAGCTTGTAATACGCAGTACTGCTATTTGCTGGTCGACTAACTTTTGGAATACGGGGTTCTCCATGATAAGCGATTAGTTATAAAAGCTAAATATAGGCATAATCAGTTATGAATTATAAATTATGAGTTATGAATTGAGATACTATTATACGTAGGATACAAGGTTTTGGCACAGCCCTTTGCATCTATGTGTCATTTATCTATCAGCTTTACATTTCACCTCACGTGCCGTTGCTTTGTGCAAATTACTTAGTCTTTCTTTTTGTTGTATAATGCCTCATTACTTTACGTATGTTCTTAGCCTGTTGTTTATCACCAGCCAGCATTACCCATTTAATTTTCTTTAAAGCTTTTATCTCCTCCACATCAGCTTCACCTGTGCTTTCGTCGTATAAATTAATTTGGTAGGTTACATAATAGCTTTTACTGCTGGCGCACGAATAGGTGGGGCCGTAAGGGTAGTAAAGCATATTAATAACAGTATCATTCTCCACACCCATATCGAACAGGCATTGCTGGCAACCGCCCACAGTAATGGTTGCCCGGATAAATAAAGTCGAGTCGTGAAGGTAGGCAGTATCTATACGCGGTTCACCTCCTCCGGGATCATCCATCGTATCGGCATCAAAAAAAAGCGACTTCAGGTAAAGCCCATGCTCCTGTGCATCGAACTGGCCTGGTGTGCCCGGTAATATCATTGAGCCGTGTAATAATATTTCTTCGTAAGGGTTATTGGCAAGTATTGTTTCCGTTCTGTTACCCTCAAGTTCTCCGTATTGTATGGTAACTGTATCTTGCTGCCCCAATGCTGCCAATGCAAAAAGAGGAGATAGTAATAGCAAGGTAAATTTTGTTTTTGCCTTCATGTTTAACTTATGGTTACTCATCATAATATTCTACCTGGCGTTCAGTAAGCCCTATGAGTTTGCCGTTTAAAAAGGTTTTTGATTTTAGCCAGTTGCCATACTTGTCGAAGTCTCCGTACTCCATGGTATATTTCTCAGTTAACCTGTTTGTTGAATATCTTGCCGATTCTATTTCATTACCATGTTCGTCATACGTATAGAGGTATTTAAAATAGAGCTTACCTTCTCCGTATGATGTTTGTGCCTCAACAGGCAGGTTCCTTTCATCGTGAATAAAGGTCTGTATTAACTCTAAAATGCCTTTTCTGTTATAGAATGTCTTTTTAATTACGTTTCCGCGGTTATCGAAACTGTAAACTTGTTTTGTAACCACATCTCCTTTAGGGTGGTGTGATATTATGTCGTATGTGGCGCTTTCGGCTTCGTGTATGGCTTTCATTTCGTAGGCGGGATGTTCGCCATTGGTAAGCGCTTTTATTTCAGCGGTGCCTTTATCTAGGTTATAGGTAATAATTATGCTAAGGGTTAGTTTATCGTTTATTCCATATTCGCATTGTTCAACCAGGTATCCGGCCTCATTAAGTTTCCTGGCTACTTTTTTATCAAGCGAGCCTTTTTCACGTTTCCCAAAACCAAAAAAACTGCGCGCATTGAAATGCGAATCGGTATATCCCCTTAACTTGCCCTTCAGGCGTTCAGATTCTAAATGATTTTTTATCATTCCTCTTTATGTCTTGATAGTTTACGGTAGCCTTTGCTGTTCAATAATTTTCTGGTAAACCGCTTGCACATCGTCAATAAGTTCGAGCATGGATGGCGCCAGCGTTTGCCTGCTGCCAAACCTGCCTGTGCCCTGCATCATTGAATAACCGGGTATCATGGGGCCCAGCATTATAGTACCCACACCATTATTGTTGGTAGTAAAAGTAATATCGGTAAGGTTTTTAATGGTTAACGATTTAATGGCACTGCTGTTAACCCCCGACTTAATAATAATGCGGTCGTTGGTAATGCCATAAATGGTGCTGGCCCTGTTGCGGGCATCGGCAAAAAAGCGGCCCACTGTTATGTGCAGGCCCACCAAAACAAAAGGTATGCCAAATAATTTAAAGAAAAAGGGTGTGTTTGATGTTATGGCATTGTATTCCCAAAAAATAGCAAAGCCGCACCACATAAGGCTAAAGGGTATGTCTACCATATCAGAACCGCGAAAAACTATTCCCCGCTTTGGCCTGCCGGTCCATAAAAGCTTTTCATCCGGGCCCAAAACCGGCTGTAATTCATTTTCAATGTCATAATCTACCATAACTATTTATTTTTATTGTTTTGCTTCCCAAAGTTTTCGAAAATATGCAGTGTCTCCAAACAGGTAACCATAATCCGAGCGTTCTTTAATTGCCTGCCCGTTTGCACGGAAGCTTCTTACTGTATTATCTTTTAAATGAACTGTTATAAGATAATGAGTTATAAAAATACATGAGCCTTCACCTGGTGCACTATTCCACTTATCAATAAATTCTTTCTCTTGTTGTCCTGATAATATGTGCGTCGAATCTTTTGATTTGGAAATCTCAATACGGGAAACATTAGCAATGTCTATATCTTTTTTGTCGTTATTGAAAAAAGATGTGCAACTACTTAAGAAGAGTATAATCAGTGAGAGTATTGTATATTTCATTATCGTACAGGATAATTCTTGTCAAACTTTGAATTTTTAAAGGCATCCACCATTATCTTTTTATCATCGTCGTTGTTGTAGTTAATATTAGCGCCAAAGTCGTAACCATTAATTAACCTGCTATACATTATTTCATGCATAATTATATCTCCATCGGGGTCATGAATATCTGCAGTAAATTTGTTGAACTCAATTCCCTGTATGGTTTCTTTACCCGATGCCGTATCGGCTTTTATACCCTGCGCCGTAAAGGTTTCATAAACCAATGCATATAAAGCTTTATTCTGTTGTTCATAATCACCTGCCGAATCTTCTTTAAACGGCTGTGCTGTGGAAGAGAACATGTTAAACTGGTTCTTCTGAAAGCTGATCAAATGTTTCAGGTCTTTGGTGTCAACATCTCCGCTAAATGTTTTTGCAATAGCCTCCTTTCCCTTCGTGTCCAGTTCATCCAGTTTGTCTTTGGTGGTTACATCCCAGCCATCGGGTATATTAATTGTCCAGTCCACTTCGGGACAATGGTATGTGCTACCTTTCACCGTCCCTTCATCGACTTGCTTGTTGGGGTCGGGGTGGCTGCAAGCGGTTAAAAGGGTTGTGGTAAGAATGAGGCTAAATAAATATTTCATTAGTACGTTTGTTGTTTATTATCAAATGTTGAGTTCCTAAATGCATCGAGCATTACTTGTTTTGTACTGTCATTTTTGTAATAAATGATTACCTGGAAATCATATCCATTTAAGAGTTTGGAATATATTATTTCACTCAAATCTGGCATATCTTCTTTATTATAACGGGTAATAGTAAATCTCTCAAATTCTAATCCTCTAACTGTTTCCTTGCCCGAGCTGGTATCAGCTTTAATATTATAGTATGATATAGCTTTGCAAATTATTTCATTCCCTTTTTTTCTTCTCTTCTCGTATTCTCCTGTATAGTCTTCTTTGAAAGGTTCTATTGAAGAGATGAAAAAATTTAATCCATCTTTTCTAAAACTGATCAGCGACTGGATTGGCCCTTTTTCGATGTTTGTTTTGGTAGATTTATTAATTGTATCTATTCCTCGTTGGTTTAAACCTTCTATTGAATCTTTTGAGATAATCTTCCATGTATTTGGAATATGAATGGTCCATCCAATTTTAGGGCAATAATAAACGCCATTTGTTATAGCCCCGGTGTCAACTTTCTTATCGGGGTCAGGTTGTTCGCACGCTACCCAAAGTATTAATGCAAGGGCTATTACAAATATATTTTTCATTCTTTCGGTGTTTTTCCGGTTTTAGCCATCATTGCCAGGTTAAGAACAAAATTAGTTATTGCCCAGCCAAAAATTATTAAAATAAATAAAATAACATAGTATATCCAGAAATCACTTCTGTGAAAGAAAAGCCGAAAGGCTAAAAACGGGAATGTGGCAGGCATGGTCAGCCATTTCAACAATGCAAAATCAACAACCTCATTAACAAATATGGCAGGCAAAATAAAATATGCCATTGATATAAGAAGGCTGATAATGCTGTATTTACCTTTAAATATTTTCTTCATAAGTGGTATCTAAGGCATCTATGATGCTTATAAATCCTCAAAAATAAACTCCGATTTATAATCAACATTGAACGATTGTAATAACTGCTGGTACTCTTCGCGGAAGGTTTGTTTGTGGTGATGCATATCCTGGTTCTTAATATAGGCTTCAATGGTATCTAATTGCCATGGACTGTATGAGAATGCACCATAGCCAGCCTGCCATTCAAACTTACCCGTAACCCAGTTTTTGCCATTAATAAAATTTGTTGAGCCTGTTTTTATTTCTGTAATAAGGTCACTCAGGGCTTTGTTGGGCTGCAGGCCAACGAGTATATGTAAATGATCGGGCATGCCGTTTATGGCAATAAGCTTTTGTTTGCCGTCTACAATTATGCCTGCAATATTCTGGTAAAGTTCAATCTTCCAGCGCGGAGAAATTGAATTCTCTTTGCCTTTAACCGCAAAAACAATGTGCACATAAATTTGAGCGTAGGTATCTGCCATTTGGTTGTTTTGTACTTATCAAATATATCAAAAGAGGCTAAGTATCTCCCAGTTATTGCGATATTTTTCTGCAAAAGCCTTATCGTTTGTGTATGGTTTGAAATTTCGAACACTATTGTCTTTATGTTCTTTGCCATCACGACCAGTTATAGAAAGCCATGTTTTATGCTTTTTCTCAGAAAAGTTGGCGAAAATATTATTTGGGATTATATAGTATTCCGGCAGTGCCTTCGGGTCATGCAAATCAACAAAAACATAGAAGTGATTTTTAATCTCCGAAGGTATGTCTATCTTACTGTTTAACTTCCATCCTTGTTTATTACGCTCTGCCTTTGTCTTAACCTGTAAATTGGCAGACATTCCATTTTTCAAGCTTGTTGCGATAACATCAATTTGGGGCGTGTTCTTTATTGTCAGTGTAGCAATAATGTTCCTCCTGGAAAGCTCAGCAGCAACAAAAAACTCACCAGAAGCTCCTGTAATATTGTAATCATGTTTTTCCGTAGTAGTCATAATAAATGAATTGTATGTGGTTTTTCTAATTAATTATATCGAATATATCAATTTTTTTTGATTCATTTTTAATGCCATATTTTTCACTTTTAACTTTTCACTTTTCACTCAAAAACAACCTAAAAATAACCTAGTGCTAAGCTATAGGTTTCGCGTAGGTTTTTTATTGTTGATTATCAACAGCTCCGGCGGATTGAAAAATCGAAAAATCCGCTTTATTCTCTCTTTCTTTTAATAAGAGGATAGTAAGAAAGGGGGTATGGGGGAGAGATGAAAGGAGAAATGCTTTTCTTTCTCTCTTTGTTTTGCCGCTGGCAAAAAGTGAAAAGTGGATAGTGAAAAGTGAACAGTTTTGGAATCTATTTTTTTAAGGATGCTTTTTGGGTTGTTGAAAACTAAATGCGTTTAAAATTACAACTAATAAACAAAATGTTTATTTTTGCAGTTGAAATTGATTCAGCCACTCAATCCAATAAAAATAAATTCATGAGATTCCTCACTTCGTTCGGAATGACAGCTTGGTTAAATGTTTTGTGGGAAAAGGGGGCGGGCTTTGCCCGCACCCTTTTCCTCATATACCCGCTATGCCTGTCATTCCGAGTGAAATGAAATGCAACGAGGAATCTAATCCACTAACCACTACCAAATGAACCACAAAACCGAATACCAGCTTAAGATAACCGAGCTTGCCCGCAAGTTGGAGAGCGGCTGGAGCACCTCACAGATACTGAAGGAATATATGCCCAAATGGGGCCTTAGTAGTCGCAGTATTGAGCGTTACCTTGCCTTTGCCCGCGACCTTGTTGCCAGCCGGATGAAAAAACGTGAGGCGGTTATTGAATCTGTCCGCGCCGATATTATAGCCCATGAAGCCGAAACATGGCTGAAGAGCAATTTGGAACTCGAAGCAAGGCTATGCGCCATTGTATCGGGTAAGGTTGAGTTCGATAAAATTGTGAGGGATGGTAAAGAAATTACCACCGTCAAGTGCCGCCCTTCGTGTGCCGAGGTAATTAACGCTATCGACCTGTTGTTGAAAATGCGTAAGGTTTACAAAGACATTGATACCAATCAGCCCCGGGTAATAGAGATTGTGGTAGACAACGAAGAAGAACGATTAGCAGTAGAAAGAATACGGGAGCAGGGGAGGTTAGATTCAGGGAACTAAAAAAACTTTTTTTTCCGACACTAAACCCTCAATTTCCGACACCACAAACAGCATGTTTAATTTAAAATCCCTCAATTGTAATTCTTCTGAAACCCGCTACATCATTCACCAGGGAGGCACCGGATCGGGTAAAACATTTACCATTTTGCAATACATTGCCTTGCTCACTATCCTGTCGGAAAAACCTTACCTGGTGTCGGTTGTTGCTGAAAGCTTCCCTCACCTTAAACGCGGTGCCATACGCGATTTTAAACGCATACTGGCCATGAACAGGTGGGATGGCATGGTAAAAGAAAATAAGACCGAGCACACCTTTTATATCGGCAAGTCGGTGGTGGAGTTCTTCTCGGCCGACAATGCAGCTAAGCTCCGCGGGGCAAGGCGCGATATTTTATTTATTAACGAATGTAACAATGTTGATTATGAATCATTCCAGCAACTGGACGTACGTACACGCCAACTTACCATCCTCGACTTCAACCCCGTACGCCGTTTTTGGGTACACAACGACCTATTGCCACAACTGCACGGAGAAGATCATATATTGCTTAAGTCTACCTACCGCGATAACCAATACCTGACCAGCCAGGAAATACAAAACATTGAACGCCGCCGCAACAACCTTAACTGGTGGAAGGTATATGGAGAAGGGGAGATAGGTGTGGCGGAGGGAGTGGTGTTTAGCAATTGGGGAGTAATACGAGTGAAAAGTGAAAAACTAAAAGTGAATAGTGACGTACAAGAAATAAAAAATGAAAATTCCGAAACTTTTAACTTTTCACTTTCCACTTTTAACTCCCAAAACCTGCCAGGCCAGGTTTTGGGCTATGGTATCGATTTTGGTTTTACCCATTCACCTACCGCCATTGTACAGGTTAATGAATGCAACGGAGAACTCTTTATACATGAACTGCTTTATCGCAGTGGTATGCAAAATGAAGAACTATTTGCTTTTGCCCACGAGCACATCGATCTGAATGTCCTGGCTGTTGCCGATAGCGCTGAACCTAAAACAATCGACTACCTGTACCGCAAGGGATGGCTGGGCTTAAAGCCTGCAGGCAAAGGCGCCGACAGTGTCGAGTTTGGGATTAACCTGTTGCTCGACCGTAAAATAAACGTAACTGCCGAAAGTGTGAACCTTATTAAAGAGTTCCGCCAGTATATGTGGGATACGAATAAAGATGGACACCTCATACACCGCCCCGTTAAAGACTTCGACCATGCCATTGATGCTATCCGGTATGTGTATAGTTATCCGAAGAAGAAGAAATTATGCTTTGCATAAGAGTTATGAATTATAAGTTATGAGTTATGAGTGAAAACATGGGTACCGTCATTGCGAGGAACGAAGCAACCTCAATATTCAAAAAAAATATGCTTAGTTTGGTTTTGGCACAACGGCGAAGCCCTCGTAAATACAATAAAATAAAAATTACTTATGCACAATTCTTTGCATCTATGTGTCATTGCCTATCATCGTTTCTCATCACCTCACGTGCCGTGCCTTTCTGCGTTAGGGATAGTAGCGTAAAGCCCGGACTAGCAGTGACGTTAGTGCGAAGAAGTTTAGTAACGCTTCTCCCGCTTGGGAGAAGAAGGATGAGGGCCCCAAACTAAAAGCCCCGACCTCTTGGAAGAGATCAGGGCTTAAAGATTATAACCACTGTCATGAAAACGTGACAAACATAAATTGAAAATGAAAAATAAACAAACTTTTTTTGGCTTTTTTGCTAACAGGTTCTTAAACCGCGACAAAAGCAATAAAACCGATGACAAAAATGGCCTGCATACCAAGGGAGCCAGCATTAGCTACGCCTATGTACAGGAAGGCGCTATTTATAACATTGGCGACGATCCGCGCTCGTATATACGCGATGGCTACCGTAAAAACCCCAATGTGTATGCCGTAATTGAAATGATTGCCCGCACCGCCGCCAAGGCGCACTATAAATTGTTCGATGTTACCAACTCTGCCAACAAGGTAGAGCTTACACAGCACCCTATACTGGACTTATTGCAAAGGCCAAACCCTTACCAGGGCCGTGCTGAGTTTATCGAGAATGTGTTTGGCTATAAGCTATTGACAGGTGAATGTTTTATACCTAAAATACGTGTACAGGCAGGCTCCAATGCTGGCAGGGTAATACAATTAATAACGGTGCCTCCGCAGTTTGTAAGCATATCGCTCGATGAAAGCACAGGTTTGCCCAAATCGTTCAATTATGTAAACGGGCGCTACAGCGAACAGATTTTACCAGGCGACCTGATATTTACCAAGTACTGGAACCCCGACGGAACAGTAAGGGGAGTATCTCCATTGGCTGCTGCACGCAAGGTGGTGGCACAAAGCAACGATGCTTACGAAGCCAGCATGAAGCTCATTAAAAACCTTGGCCCGACAGGTATATTGACCATCACCGACGAAAACATTCAGTATGACCAAACCCAGGTTGATGCCCTGCAAAAGAAGTATGAGGAGAAATATGGAGGCCCTGCTAACTATGGTAAAATATTAATTACCGGCGGCAAAATGAACTGGATAACTACCGGAGCGAAAGCCGAAGACCTTGGTTTGTGGGAAGGACAGAAAGCCAGCATGCGCGATATATGTAATGTATATGGCATAAGCAGTCAGTTGCTCAACGACCCCGATAACAAGACCTATAACAATATGCAGGAAGCCCGCAAAGCCTTAATCACTAATTGTGTATTGCCCGAATTGCACCTGTTTGTAGATAGCCTTAACCGCAACCTTGTGCCAGAATTTGAAAAAGCCGATGGCCGCCGTTACTGCCTTGAGGTAGATAAGCAGCACTTTGAAGAGATACGCGAAGATGAAGAGAGCCGTGTAAACATTTTGGCACAGGCCTGGTGGATGACCTTAAACGAAAAACGTAAAGCTCTCGGCTTAGGAGAAGTAAACGTGCCTGAAGGCAACTAGATGTTTATACCGAACAGCTTAATCGGCGTTAACGCCGATTCAATTAAGAATTAAAAATTACGAATTACGAATCAAAGCACTTTGCGTTCTCTGCGTGTATTCCTCTGCGTTCTCTGCGGTTAAACTAAAAGACAATATTTTTTTCGTATCTTAGTTATGGTAAATATGCTCTTCTGTATGAAATCACTCTCATTAAGTTTTATAGTATTTGTTTTTGTTTGCGGCTGCAATAACCAACCTGCAAAAAAGGAGGTTGTTGCCGTTGCGAAGAAACTAACGGTATCGAATCAAATAGATAGTGATAAAGTGATTAAATCAATAAGTGATACTAATGCACTATTAAGGAAGTTCTTTGCGCCGGATACCATTATAAATAAAAATGCCAAATGGAAACCCGACCCTGATGCTAAGTTTAATATGTCAGTATCTGACGATGGTTATTGTTACACCTGCATCGATACCATTTTTAAAATTGAGGATGAGAAAAAATCTTACCATCATTTGCCTTTGTATTTTATAATATTTATCACAAGGCAGAATTATAGAAATGGAGTATGCAATTGCGCAAGTTGTAAGCTTACATATGGCTACGCCCGTATCTCGGGAAAAGCACTTGAAAGCTTTAGTCGGAATTCTTTGACGTCTTTTAATGATACTTACGGTATGAATGATAGTATCACCTTAAAAAAGATAGGCAAAGGAAATTATGTACTTGATATAATAAATGGTTACCAGGGCTCAGCTTTTTATGAATTTGAAACCTTGTATGATATAAATACATTTTCAGAGGTTTTCAGATTTCAATGTTTAAATACTCACGAAGATATGTTCGGTGATACATCTGGTTACAGGAAGGCGTACGAAAGGAAGCTTATTATTATTCCAAATAAAAAGAATGAGGAATATGATGATTTGAAAATAATAACCACAGAAACTACTTATAATATTGAGACCGAGAAGAAAAGGACTACAAAGGTCAGCAACAAATATTATTCATGGAATAGCTCAAGTGAGCAATATGAATCAGTAAAGAAATGAAATATTTAACTTTTATACTATTAATATTTGTTTGCGCCTGCAATAATCCGCATGTGGCAGAAGATATAGTATCAGCTAAAAAGAAAGATACCGTTAACCGGGATAATCTTTATCATCAAACCCATGATTGGCATGTAGATTCTCCGTTTGATACGGTGAAGTTATTGCAGGCATTTTTTGACCCTATCAGGGTTGACAAGAAAATAGCTATTTGGAAACCTTCTCCGGAGGATAAGCTTAATATGAACTTATCGGACGATGGTTATTGCCATACCAATATTGATACCATTATAAAAGTGCCATACAAGAAAACATACCGCGATGAGGTTTATTGGGTTGTATTTACCACCCTGGTTTATGATAATGATGGAGTATTTGCAGGTTCATGCCATTGGTGCGGCGCGAATTATGGAATAGCGGAGTTGGTTAAAGATGGGTACACGTATAAGGTACAATGCTTTAATAAAAACTTTGCCACTATGGGGCAGTCGGGCCACAAGGCTGATAGTTTGGGGATACAAAAATTTGGCGGAGACCAATACTGGGACGATTATGCCTTGTTTATTACCAGCGACTGGCAAGGCTCCGGTGGTTATTTTAAAGACATATATTATTATAATATTGATGATTCACGTCCGATACATGAAATATTTAATTGCAGGATGGTAGATTACCAATCGGAGCTGGATGAAAAAGGAAATGAAACCGATGATGAGATTGACAGAAAAATAACCTTTTTGCCCGATTCAGAAAGGCGATATGCTTCAATTAAAATTGCATGTGAGCATACTTATGAAAATGACAGGAAGAAACCTGTTGATGTTAAAAGTACTACCTATTATTATTGGAACTATGATCAAAAGGTGTTTCAAAACGGAAAAATGGGGAAAGAAGTTTTCCATGACAAAATTGTCAATTATCAATAGAAATGAAAGGCCTTGCGCCTTAGCGTTTCTGCGGTAAAATTATGGATCTACTTACAAGCCCCGTCAATAAAGTTTTCTATGTATGTGGTTATAACTAACATTCCATCGTAGTTTATTTTATCTGCAGTATCGCTTGTCTTATGGTAATCATCGTGTAAGCCGGTTGTAAAAGAAACAGCAGGCACCTTGTTCTTGCTGAAAGCCCCGGCATCAGTGAAGTTTAGGTTCTCATCGGTAATAGTAATGCTAAACTTGTCAGTATGTTTATTTAATAAGGAATCGAAATGGTTATCGCGGTTATCTCGCATAGCTTTAAGTAAAGGCCTTTGTTTATCGAGCCTGCCGACCATAACCAAATTGAGCATGAGTTTTACCTTGAGTGATTTATAGTTCTTATCATTGACAAATGCCTGCGAGCCATACAAGCCTTCTTCCTCTGCCGAAAACGCTATAAATAGATAATTGAATTTTTTGTTCTTTGACATTTTAAAATGTTCAGCTAATTCAAGCATCATGGCCACACCACTGGCGTTGTCATCTGCCCCGGGATGGATTTTATTACTGGTAAGCGAGCGTGATTTAGGCCCGCCCATACCAATGTGGTCGTAGTGGGCCCCAATAATAATGGTGGAATCGGCTTTATTGTCAATCATGCCAATAATGTTGGTGGCAGTATCTGTATGTGATGAATCTTTTGGGAATGAAAACTTCTGCGTATATGAATTATGGAAAGGCTTCAGCCCGATTTTTTCATAACAAGCCAGTATATAGTTTCTTGCTTTTGCTTCTCCGGCTGTCCCTGCTTCACGGCCCTGCATACTGTCGGCAGCAATGGTGTAAACTATAGTTTTAAGCTTATCAATTTCGGTGGTGGTTTGCGAAAACAGGGGTATACAAAAAATATTTAACGCAATAAGCAATGCGTTCTTTGACATATTTGTTATGATACTTTAGAATTATTTAATACCGTTTTCTGTATCTTCTCCTTGCAGGGCAGGTACTGCATCGAAACGTATCTGTTTTCCATCCCACCAAATAGGGGTTCCGCTTTGCTGTGCATTACTTTCATTATGCATTACGCCTTTCATCTTGTCGTCAAAATCTTTCTTGCTTATGGCATCGGGCAATTGCGGCTTCCCTGCAGCATCTATGCGTTTGCCTACCACTATATATGAAAATTCAACATTTGAAGTTCCGTTATTCAGTTCAACCACATCGAATCCTTTAGCCGTTACATTGGTAATATACACCCCGTTGCACTGGCCCATAGGTGTAACTGTAACAACAGGTTTGTTTTCGCCTATCAATTCAGTAAATGCATCATCAAAACTTACATGTATCCTGCCATTAGTAAGTTTTCCGGTGCCATCATTATACACTTTAATGTCGGTAGATGTAACTGAATATGCAGGTACTCTTTTATCGTTAACCGTTACTACTTCTGCCGAATAGCCTGATGTATATGCATTGCCAAGGTTATATGTTGCAAAAAGCTCACCACACGAAACCTGGCCCATTACTTCGCCCCGTATCCAGCTTCCTATTATGCCGCCATAAAAACCGCTGCCAATACCAGCCATTACCGTGGTTGAAAGATACCCTGCTCCGCTGGCATATGCAGCAGAGCCATAAACACCATAATTAGCTGGCGCAGTGCTCCTGTAGCCTAAAGCGCCCCATGCAGGCAGCGTGCTGTAAATACCAACTACCCCGGCCGACGGAACTCCTGTAGCCGTGTTTTCGCCTAATACACCTGATGAATAAGCATGTGTAACAGTTACCGTACCGGCTATGGCATGGTTAGATGTAGATATATCCCAACTGCTGCCAAATGTAGTAGGGGCAGTAGTAGCATAAATAGCGGAATAATTAGGGTTCCCATTACCAAATGCCTGTATGGCATTTCCTGTAGCGCTTGTGTTTTTTATATACAAGCCATTGCTTGTGCTTCCTGCAGCATTGGTTGCCTCTATTTCTACAAGGTTACCGGTAGTTATTGATGAAGAACTGATATAGAGGGCTTTCCCGCTATTTAGTGAATTGGCGGTAATGGTAACCATAGTTCCGTTGGTAAAAGAACCTGTTGCATCAACTATATGTAAAAGGCTGGTAGGGGCAGATAGACCAATACCAATATAACCGGTTGTTTGCTTAATGCGCATCCTTTCAATATTATTTGTTCCAAATGTCAGGTCGTTAGCATCAGTTGTTCCCAGCCAGTTTTCAGCGGCGCCCAACGTAGATGTTCCGTATGTTGCAGGGTTAGCCGGACTTGTAATGCCCACATTACCTAATAACAACCATGGTCCGTAAGTATAGTTAGCTACAATACTTATCCAGCGAGATACTGTGGTGCTCCAGTAATAATAGCCTTCACCTGCTGCACCGGTACCGGTAATTGCGGTATTGGTATTAAAAACAAGCAGTCCATCGGGTATGGCGCAGGTGCCCGTCGGGAAATCGGTTTGTGATGCAGTAGTACTTAAACTTATATTAGGAATCAGTAGCCCACGGTTACCATTGGCTGTGTTAAATGCAGTATTACCGGTGTTTAAGTCGAGCAGAGTATTGCAGTTAGGTGCTGTACCTGTGGTATTTATGCCAATGTTTTGAGCATGTACGAATCCCGAAACCAGGATTAGCTGCACTAGTAAAAATATGAAAAGTAGTTTTTTATGCATCCAGGGAGATGTTTTAATTGAAACTATTTAATTATAAAATATCGCTATTGCCAAATATACAGTTAATTATTTAAATAATTACTATAGCTAGGCTATTAGATTGTTAACACACTAAAATCGCCTGATTATAGGTAGCTTAAACTGGTTAGTACTAAGGCTTGCTACTACAGATTAATACCGAATATAAGAAGAAATGCTCAGTACTGCGACCTGTCCTTACGCTTTTTAGGAGCCATTTTTAAGTCGGCCTGGTAATGTGGCTTTTGAAAAGCAGTCTGCTGCTTATCCATGGCATTTTGAGAATCCTTTATATTGGTCTGAGATGACTTGCTGTATTGGTCCTTGCGCACCTTAGTGGTGCTTTCGAAAGTACATTGAGAGAATGCGGGAAATGCTAAAGCACCGAAGATGAAGAAAAAGATGATACGTTTCATGATACACAGGTGTTACAATTGTTTACTGTCTACGCTACTAACAAAAATTAGTTTCATTATATAATATAACGGATAATGCGGAAAAATATTATGTCCGTTTTTTCGTTAGCTTTACCACAAGTATAATTGAATGAAGAATAAATTACAGATACACCCACTCGAAACCCTTAACAAGTTTGCTGCCAATACTATTATGGAAGTGCTGGGTATTAAAGTTACCGCAATGGGCGAAGATTATATTGAAGCCACTATGCCCGTAGATAAGCGCACCCACCAGGTTTATGGCATTTTGCATGGCGGGGCATCGGTAGTGCTTGCCGAAACATTGGGCAGTATGGGCGCTATGCTTACAGTCGACCAGAGTAAATACCATTGTGTAGGTATCGACATAAATGCAAACCATATTAAGGCAGTAAAGAGCGGCATTGTAACCGGTACTGCAAGGCCCATACATACAGGCCGCAGCACACAGGTATGGGGAATAGAAATTAAGAACGAAGCCGGAGAGCTGGTTTGCATTAGCAGGCTTACAGTAGCAGTAGTTAACCACATAAATTAAATATACCATGAAACTAAACCACAAACTCACAATCGTTCTTATTGCTGTTTCTGTTGCAGCTTTTGCACAAAACGATAGCGCTTCGAAACATGTAAGCGTTAAAAAGCAATTTTATGTTAATGCCGGAATTGGTGAGAGCACCATCTTTACTTTTTTGTATTCGGGCCAGCAGGCACCACTATATAACTTATCACGATCATTGGTATATAACGGTATGGTAGATTATGGTATTTCTGATAAGGTAATGGTAGGTATATGCGCTGCATACCAAAGTGGCACAGGCAGCCCCGAGGCAATGTATGAGCAGGGTTATACTGAAAACTTTACACGTTTAAATATTTCAGCCAGAGTTTTATACGTGGTTTATTCTACGCGTAACATGCAAGTATATTGTGGGTTCAGGGGTGGTGTATCATACTGGACAGATAAAGTAACTCCAACACCAACGGCAGGTTCATCCATCCAACCAACGGTGGGCAATAATACCGCATACCCAAGTGTACAAGCACCTATTGGTATAAGGCTTTTTGCAGGCCCTGTAGGCTTTCATGTTGAAGCTGCTTTAGGCACTCCTTATTTTATAGAAGGTGGAGCTACGTTCAGGTTCTAAAAGTATTCATCACTCATGAAGTTTAGAATAACCACACTCTTCATTGTATTGTCACTTGCGGCTTTTGGGCAAAGAGATGCTTCCAATAATAATATAAAAGGAAAGGTTTTTATAAGCGGCGGAATAGGCGCGAGTACTATATTATGGAATATATATGGCCTTGAGAATGGCCAAACACAAAATGATGGAATAATTAAGGCGCAGTCAATAGTATATAACGGCGCAATAGACTACGGTTTTTTTAATTTTATAACAATAGGTGCAGGAGTTGCATACCAAACTGCTAATGGTGTTTTTGAATCGGGTAATACTAAATACACTGAGAGTTTTAGCAGATGGAATATAGCTTTACGGTTTCTCGGTAATACATATCTTTCAAATCATTTTCAGCTATACGGAGGATATAGAATAGGCATATCATACTGGACAGATATAATAACACCTGTTCCGGGCCCTACTTCATCTGGAGCACTTATACTTAATGATAATCATGTTACAAAATACCCAAGCCTCCAGTTATTGATTGGTGCCAGGTATTTTATAAGCAACATTGGCCTTCATGCAGAATTTGCTTTAGGCACTCCTTACTTCGCAGAGGGCGGATTAACCATTAGGATTTAATAAGCATAATGAGCTACTTAAAATATAAAATAATAATTCTTTTAGTTGTAGTGTCACTTGCAGCTTTTGCTCAAAAGGATACAAGTAAAGCAATTGTTAAAAAAGATAGCACCGATTGGAAGCATTTAAGTATTAAGGGGAAGGTATTTATCAGTGCTGGGATAGGGCAGAGCACAATACTAATAGGGTTATATTCTAGCCCTGGTGGAAATGAAGCCAAGGGTACGTCACAATCATTAGTTTATAATGGAACAGTAGATTACGGTATAAAAGATAAAATGACTCTTGGCTTAGGTGTTGCATATCAAACTGCAACAGGAATTCCTGCAGGCCAGTATACGGTATATGGCTTTACGGAGAATTTAACTAGATTGAATATAGCTGCAAGAGTTTTATGGGTTGTTCGTTCTACAAAAGCCACACAGATATATATGGGTTTTAGATGTGGTGTATCATATTGGACAGATATCATAACTCCCACTCCTTCACCAATGGCAGCATTTGGGCCTTATTTGGGAGAAAATCATGTTCTGAAATTTCCAAGCATCCAGATACCAGTTGGTATAAGAACTGTTGGTAATTTAGCTTTGCATTTTGAACTTGCAATAGGTACGCCTTACTTTGGTGAAGTTGGACTAACCGCTAGATTTTAATTACCTCACCAATTCCACATTGCCTTTTTTAGTGAAGGATGTTCCATCGTAATTGGTTGCGCTTATGTAATAAACATAAGAGCCTGTATTCGTAGCTTGCCCCTTGTATTCGCCATTCCAGCCAATATATTTATCGGTAGTCTCAAATATGCGGTTACCCCATCGGTCAAATATCATAAAGCTTAATGTTTTAATACAATCGCCACGCACATATAATACATCATTCTTTCCGTCACCGTTAGGAGAGAATGCTTCAGGGATAAATACCTCGCCGCAATTTACATCAATGGTTATGGTTCTGGCAACAGAGCAACCGCTGTCGCTTGTAATAGTAAGCGTATAAGTAGTACTAACCAATGGCGATGCAACAGGGTTGGGGCAATTGTTGCAACTAAGGCCCGATGATGTTTGCCACGAATATGTTCCCCCGCCCGAAGAGTTAAGTTGTACACTCTGCCCGGGAGCAATACTTGTATCACAACAAGCTGCGATTGCAGGATAAGGATTTACATATATAGTAGTGCTGTCGGTTGCGTTGCAAAAGCCATTCGATATGGTTACGGTATAATTGGTTGTTGTGGCAGGACTGGCATTAGGATTTGCAACAGTACCTGAGTTTAATCCTGTCACCGGTGACCATGAATAAGCCAATCCGCCTGAAGCAGAAAGCCTGGCAGTGCTTCCTTCACAAATAGTTTGTGCATTACTGATTGTTGGGGTAGGGACAGGATGAATGGTTATATCAATACTATCATTTCGTGTGCATGAATCATTACTAATAGCAACGTAATAGTATTTGCTTACAGATGGGCTAAAGGTTAAACTGTCGCCCGTATTGCCGGTGCTCCAAACATAATTCAATCCTCCGCCTGCAACAAGTGTAATTGTTTGCCCGTTGCAGACTGATGTTAATCCTGTAAGGTTAGGAGCTACATTACAAGTGCCGCAGGTCCATTTGCCGGTAATGCCAATGATCTCACCGATGCCATTAACGGTATCTGTTCCAAACAGGCATTGGTTAAAGCCTTGTATGTTCCCCGTAAAATAAACATTGGGGCCTTTGGGGTCGGCAGTTACTCCTGTGCCAGCCGATACATCTACAGCAATACTGGTGTTTCGCTGGTTGTTTACCGAGCTGCCGCAAAGGGCATTACCGGCAGAATCTAACTTTATAATAAACGAAGGCTGGGTATTTGCAGGTGCAGTTAAATTAATTCCCCCGAAGGTGAGGCTGGTATTAAATGTTCCCGATACATAAATATTGTTCCAGCGGTCGCTTGTTACAGAATAATCGGTTGCGAAGCTTATGGTATTGGGTATAGTTCCGCTTTTGGCCCAGATATTATTGCCCGCAGCCGAATACTTGGCTACAAAAATATTGCCGTAGGTGCTGTTAATTCCATCGCTGATAGTATGTGTGCCAAATGTGGCGGTATCTATATAATTGCCCAATACATATGCATTGTTGGCGGCATCGGTAGTTACATATTCTCCCAGCCCAGCTATTTTACTAATGGCGCTTGCGGTGCTTGGCAAGCTTGCGTTGGTTGCCCATAACACATTACCGTTGCCATCGTACTTGGTTAAAAACATATTGCGGCTTAGCCCGTTGCCCAGGTTAAATGCGCCGAACGATATAGCAGTTGCAGTATTATAATTGCCCGTTTCATAAATGTTGCCGGCATTATCGGAAGCTATGCCTGAGCCAAGTGCTGCGCAAGAAATACATGCAGGGCTCTTCGCCCATATTGGATTTCCATTAGGGTCGTATTTAACTATGAATGCATTACCATTATTACTTCCGTTGGTAAGTGTGTTTGCACCAAAAGAAACAGTGTCGTTAAATACTCCCGTTACATAAGGATTGCCATTTGGGTCGACTGCCACAAAGTTTCCCTGTGCACTGCATTGAGAAGAATGTGGGGCAGGGGTTCGTATCCAAAGCACATTTCCGCTGGGGTCGTATTTTACCAAAAACATATTTGGGTTAGGGCTGGGGTTTGAAATAGTAAGTGCCCCGAACGAAACTGAGTCGTAAAACGTACCGGTGGCATAAGCATCACCTGCTTTATCGGTAGCTATTGAAAAGGCAAAGCACCAGCTATAGGGAGGTTTTGTTACCGATGTTCTTGCCCATAATACATTTCCGGCAGCACTGTATTTAACAAGCAAAAATGCCGCAAAGGGTTTTCCGAACATCGAGTTTATAGGAAATGTTCCGAAGGTGGTGGCTCCCGTGTATCCACCTGTTACAAATACATTACCTGCTGTGTCGGTTGCATTTGCCCAGGGTACACAGCGTGTGCTGGTGTCGTTATTGGCAGCAGCATTTACCCAAAGCCATTTTTGAGCAAACGAAGTTTGAACAGTAAAGAAAAGAATAGCTGCACACAATAATCTTTTAATCGTTTTCATTTAATCGTGCATGGTTAGAGCTTAATTGCACAAAGTTGCGCCATTCAACTATACGTGAACGATAACAAATGTTATCATTTTAAAACCTCTTCGCGATAGCTGGCGCTTGGCTGGCTTTCAATTTTCTTGGGAAAAAACTTACGGTTGAAAAGCAAAATCAGTATTACACCTATAGAAACAGAATAGTCGGAGACATTGCAAACCGGCCTGAAGAAAACGAATTCCTCGGTATGCCATATGGGGAACCAGGAAGGGAAATGGCCCTCAATTATAGGAGCATAAAGCATATCTACTACTTTGCCGTGCAGAAAGCTTGCATAGCCGCCACCCTGCGGAAGAAATTTAGCCACTTCATAACTGCTATCGCTGAAGATAAGCCCGTAAAAAGCACTGTCTAAAACATTCCCCAATGCACCGGCAATAATAAAAGCGATGCTTGTTATAAGTCCTTTGTGGGCTTTTGCATCAACCAGTTTTTTTACATACCAGCACATGCCTGTTATGGCTGCAATACGAAACAGGCTCAGAAGTAACTTTCCGTACTTGCCCGAAAATTCCATGCTGTAGGCCATACCGTTATTTTCGGCAAAGTGAATAATGAACCAGGAAGTGAGTTTGTATTCCTCACCTTCTACAAAATGAAGCTTTACATAAATTTTTATTGCCTGGTCAATAAGCAATACAAGAAAAATAATAAGCAGGGGCCTTTTCACAATTGTTTAAAAAAGAAAGTCAAAAGTAGGTATTTATGAATTAAGTAGAGGTAGTGAATGCCAATAAAAAGGTGAGCCGGGTTTAGAAGATGGCTCCTCTAAGCTCCCGGCTCGTACCCTTCCCACCACTCAGAGAAGGGCATTCGTTTAATATTTTATATATGCCACTCTACTAATATACGAAACTTTATCCAGTTTAGATTTATACCAGTAAACTTTATTTAAGAACGATTTAGTTTTCTTCCCTAAACAGGCATTTTCGTTTTTGGGACTACAAATATAGATAATTGATTATGCGTAATGCAAGAACTATTTAAATAAATTCGACAAACATGATTAATGTCAGTTAAACGTGGTTTTTCAGTCGATAAAAAGTAATGCTTGGGAAAAATTATTGGTGTTTTGCCGGGGCCGTGTAGTATGAATTAGCATTTACAAATGCTTCGTACTTATATTTAATAGCCATAATCAACTCATAATCGGTAGCGGTTCTTATAAAGCTATCGCTAAGGTTCAGGTAGTCAATAAATGTATCGAACTGGGCATCATCGAGGCTCATAATATCATTCTTTATATATAAGTGTAACAGGTCTTTAAGTACCGCACGTTTTTGCTGTTCGTCTTCCAGTTGTGCCACTTTGCGCTTTGATTGTTCCATGCTGTTAAATCGTTCGAACAGGTATGTTACAGGGCTGCTAAGCAAGTGTGTATTTTGGTACAGGTCGGTGCTTGGTGCAGTACCAAGGCGGCTTTTGTCTTTGTCAATTTCACGTAAACTTTTAACCGGGTATATTTTTACTTCTGCCAGGCTCAGGTGCAGGCTGTCGAGCTTAATGGCAATGGTATAGTGTTCTTTATATACCGAATCATTAAGGCAAACCTTTTTAACCATAAAGCCGCTGGCAGTAAATAATATAGTATCTGTTTTCAGGGCGCTAATGCTAAAAACTCCCCCCGCAGATGCAAGCGTACCTTCCGATGAGCGTTCGTTAACTACAATTACCTGGTAAAGGTTATCGTTGCCGCTGTTGTTAGTTACCTTACCGCTGATGGTTATGGTTTTGCTTTGGGCAATGCAGTTAAAAGTTAAAAGCGAAAAGTTAAAAGCGAAAAACCAAGCAGTTAGTTTTACTAATGACTTATAGTTTTTAATGAGATTAGTTGTGTTCAGGCTTGGGGTAATAAGTATTAAGGTAACAAAAGTAGGGCAATAAAGGCAAGTAATATGTTAAAAAAAGATAAAAAATGGTACCGGCAATGGGTTAAAAAAAGAATCCCACCATGTGGCGGGATTCTTTAAAATACTGATTTGTAATAATAGACTATTGCGCAGCGGGTGCAGCTACGCCACCCGGGCCAACATATTGAATGCTTTTGCTGAAGGCAAGCATTGGGTAGAAAATAATACCCAAAAAGATAAGTCCTACAGTAAAGCCCGCATCTTTGCCAAAGCTCTTTGAAAGCCCGTGAATAACCTGTATAGCAAAGATGATGTTGTAAATAGGTATTAGCAGGAAAAACATATGATACCATGGCCTGCCAACAATTTGCAACATAACAATAAAATTGTAGATAGGAACCAAAATTGCCCATCCTGGTTTACCTGCTTTGGTGTAAATAACCCATTGCGAGATAATCATTAAAAGCGAGATCAGCAAAAGCGGAATAAGTATTACTCCGAGCATGGCCATAATATTGTGGGCCATTGCGTTGTTCATTGCGTTTTCTTCATTCATGTTTTTTCAGAGATTTAAGTTGTTAGTAATTGAATTTCAGTTAGTCATGCGACTAAATTGTTTTCACCAAATATATAAAACTTAGTATGATAAACAAATTAACAAGATGTTATGATTTATTAACAGCCGATGACAAATGTATCAGCGTATACTTTGGCTGATTATTTGCGTATTCATTGTTTCTTCATCTTATACTATTTATATTTGACATTATTAACTAAAAAAAACCTAAACATGAAAACTTTACGAATTACATTATTTGCGGCTTTGGTGGCAGCTTTCTTTACCGGCTGCGTTGGCCCCGAAGGCCCTACCGGTCCACAAGGCCCTGCGGGTTATGATGGTCTCAATGGTACTAATGGCGCCCCAGGTGTAAATGGCTCTTACCAAACCGGCATTTCTAACCCGGCCGATTGGTCAGTTAGCGGTAGCTTTTTAATTGCAGGCTACAATGTTGCTGTTGTTACTGCTAATGCCGATGCCAACGGAGTAGTTATGGTTTACTTTCAAACCTCAGGTATGGGTGCTACGCAGTGGGCTCCGCTGCCTGATACCTACCCTGTAGGCGCTGCTGAACAAACCTTTACATTCAATTATGATGTTGGAGTTGTTACCCTTCAATTGCAAAACTCAGATGGCACTACCCCTGCTGCACCGCCAACATTTAACTTTAAAGTAGTGGTTATACCAACTGCCATTCTTAAACAACATCCTGGCTTTAATGTTAAAGATTACAGCATGGTTAAACAATTGCTCAGGATAAACGACTAAGTAATATTGTTGCATTTTAAAATAACCGCCCTGTTTGCTCAGGGTGGTTATTTTTTTGTCCCTGTAGCTCCTCCGCTACCATATCGTCTTCGGGGTATTGGGTAATCAAATTTTTTATTTCACCCTCGTTCATTCCCTTTTGCAGCCAGTCTTTTTCAGTATTTGCAGGTAATATAAGCGGCATCCGCCTTTTGGTGTTGTGTATTATTGCCATTAATGGGTTTGCTTCCACCGTAATAATGCTGAAGCCCTTAGTTATTTCGCCTGTCGTGGTATTTACCCATTCATCATATAATCCGCCCATGGCAAACAATTCCTGGCTTTTCAGGTGTATATAATATGGTGTTTTTGCTTTTTGGGTTGCATGTGTTTGCCATTCGTAAAAACCATTAACAAGTATAAGACAACGGTGTGTTAGTATACTACGGAAAGATGGTTTCTCAAATAGTGTCTCGCTGCGGGCATTAAGGGTAAGGTTACGCATCTCCGAAGCAGTATGTTCATCTTTAACCCAGTGGGGTACAAGGCCCCATTCCATTAAATGTATTTTACCCGGTTCCTCACAATCAATTACCGGTAGCATAGGGTGAGCAAAGCCAGAAATGGTTTCATACTCCGGCAATTGTTCAGGCTGGCCGTCAAATTCTGCACTAAACCTTTCTCTAAGTGCTTTAATATTGACTTTCGATTTTACGTAGTAACACACCTTGTAAAGGTAATACCTTTCATGTGATGGTCTGATAATCTTAATGTATTTGAAAAAGTGAAAAATAAATCTTAAATTGCTGCAAATGCAATTCGTCGATAGGGAAGAATTGCAATGCAGTGCTTAATACCTGAAATAATAACCTGCTAAATATCTACCCATGAACCCAATAAATACTTACCTGACAGGCTGTAAGCAAACTTTTCGAGCCGGAATGGTTTTGCTTTTTTTAACGTGCTCAATATGTGTCAATGCGCAGATAGATCTGAACTATAACCTTAAACAACGCACCAAGGCGCACGACTATATAGTACCCGGTGCATCTATGCTACTATCGGGCATGCTTGACGGAACGCTGGAGAGTATAAGCTACCATTACCAGGATGGCTTTAAGCGTGTTTATACCACAGCCAATGATCGGTTCTGGAACCCTGAAGTGAGTTGGGCTAACAAATATAAAAATGGTAACCCCAAACTAGGGCCGAGCTATTTTGAGAGCACCGATGCACTGGTGTTTACAACTGATGCTTACCATATGCTGCGTGCGGCCCGCAACCTGGTAAACACTTTTACCGTTGTGTATTATTTAAACGAAAAACGGTGCTCAACCCAAAAGGTAAAGCTTATTAAAGTGCTTGAAGATTGTGTGCTATTGGCCACCATACGGAGCATTGGGTTCTATTCTACCTATTCAATACTTTTCAGGCAGCCTAACTAGTAGAAGCAATAAAAAAGCTACACTTATTATATTTGACCCCGAAGAATTATAAAAATATGTGTATATTGTATATGTTAAAATAAAATAGTTTAAGTGGCTTATTTAATATAAAACAACAAATGCATCTGAAAAATATCGTTAAACCAATTTTAATTCTGTTACTATCCTTTTCATTTACCCTTGCAGCGCTTGGGCAAGATTTAAATGGGTTCGCCAATAAATCTGAAGCTAAAAACCAGGTTGCAAATGGAGTAAAGGACGGTAAGTGGATTGAGTACTATAACATGTTTAAAAATGTAACCAATGATACCGCTATATCAATTTTTTATAGCCTTACTATTTATAAGGCAGGTGAACCTGTCGGAATCAGAAGGTTTTATTATATGAATGGGCAACTGGAAGGAATAATTCCTTTTAAAGATGGTAAAGAAGATGGAGTGGCCAAAGAGTATTACCCTGACGGAAAGCTGGAGGTTAAAACTCCTTATAAGCAAGGTAAAATAGAAGGAGTGCGTTCATGGTATTATAAAAGTGGCCAACTAAAAAATGAAACTGTTTACACGAATGATATACCCGGAGTTTCAACCGATTATTATGAGGGTGATAATTAATTTGCCGGATGATAGCCCAATCTTGATATGATGGACTTACTAACACAAAAGGCAGAGTTTATTAAATTAGTTGAAGATATATCTTCAACTAAAAATCGACGCTAATTACATAGGAAGATGAAAGGATGACCATGTAAAGTATCCCTTTGTTATTAAAGTAAAAAGATTCTGAAGGTTCTACATAGGGGCCATATTCAAATTCAATAAAATTGTTCCTTCTGTCTTTTTCTTTCGGAGGCCCCCAAAGCCTGGCTAATTGTATAGTATCAGTACTGTTTATTTTTATAGAATCGTTAATGGTAATGTGAGAATTTTTATCAAGTGCTATACACCAGAGTTCATTTTTTATTCTTTTGCCGAATAATAATTCTAGCCCCAGTTTGTGATAAAAAATATCGATATCAAAGTTGGTTTTGTGTATACTATCCGGCTTGCCCAATAGTTTTTTTGCTTCCTTTAATGTTGTTTGGTGAAACCTTAAACTATCGAGCCCTGATGATAGCCTTAGCTTGACTTCCTGTGCATGCGCAACAGTTATAAATAAGAGAAATAAAACCGGGATCAGTTTTCTCATTTTATAAAGTTAAGAAAAAGCAGGAAATAATAAAGTCTGTCAATGTCCCGTAATTTAACTGAAGACATATTACTTATCCTTTTCCCTTTCTTCCTTAATAGCGCTTATCCAGGTATAATTGCCATTGTCGTTGAATAATTGACTATCCATGTGCTTTACCTCAATAGTAATGTTAGTAAAGTAGGGTTTGTAATATCGTGCAAAAAAAACTGCCCCTAAGCTGGGTTCTTCAAGGTCGGTATAATTAATATAAATATCACGTTTTTGACCTGTTTTAAATCCTCTGAACTTTCCCTGGAAATATTCATATTTATCAAGCAGGTTATTGCCTTTTGCATCATATTTATAGTAAAACTCGGCCCCATAAACGGCGGTGCCATTAGTTTGAAATGCGGGAAACAACCATACGGCAATAGTATTATCGGGATTTTTCCTGACATATTGGTTGAATCGCAGTACATAGTTTGTGTCGAGGTATTTCTTCATTTTTTCGTCAGCATTTATCAAAGCTCTCGAAAGCGAGCCCGCTAGAAAGGAATCAACCGCAGTATAAATTCGTTTTATTTTTCTAGCCGTGTCTACTATATAATGGAATACTGTATTAAATACCCCATTTTCGTATTTTCCGTATACTGCATGCCATGTCTTATTTTCTCTGAAACAAAACCATTGTTTGCCCAGTTTAGCCATTTGTTCTTTGGGCGAAGCGCTAACACTGTCTGAACTGACCCAGGCAACCTCATCGTATCTGCATAGCCATATTGCCACACTGTCATTAGCATTTAATGTGGCAACATAATGAGCCATTTTATCTGGTTGCTGTGCTATTGCGAGAAAAGGGGAGACCAGCAATAGTAACGTGAATATTTTTTTTGTCATAGTATGAGTGATTAAGAAAGCAATAGAGCAAAGATATAAATTAGTATATTTATTCTATGAAAATGCAAGCACTACTCAAGATAGTCTGTTTGGCAATGTTACTATTACCATTTACAGCTCAGGCTCAAAAAAATACTGCGGCAGATTCAATTAGGCCACCCGGTAAAAAGGCTAAAAGCAATTCGCTACATACTGTGCTTACATCTTCTACAACTGTGCAAAGCGGTGGCAATAATCCAACCATAACCGATACCTCTAAAGCGCCTCCTCAAAAATCGGGTGTGCGCATTGTGCCGCGTAATGTTGCTGATTCTGCTAAGAAGAAGTAATGGAAGGAATTTACTTTTTTACCTTAGTATAGGTTTCAAATAACCCGTCGCGCTTTAATATAAGAGTACCGTTTTTCAAGAATACAATCTTGTTGCATATCTTACCATCGAGCGGGGTTTTGTAATGATAATAACGGTAAACCTCCTGCAGGTACAAGGCTTTTTCTTTTACAAACCGTGTTGTATCGCAGTTTTTATCGGTCACCCTATAAAAGGCTTTACCGTAGTTCGAACTGCGCACCATTTTATGGGTCATGGTATCGCCTTTAAATATCAACATAACATTGGTATCGGCATTCATGCGCCACGAACCCTGCAGTTGCATCCTAGCCGAATCGGCATTGGTTGTTTGTGCAATAGTGTTATGACCTGTAAAGCAAAAAGCAAGAGTGGCAATAAAGATTGAAAACCTCATATAGGCAAAAGTAAATAATTATAGGAAAGGGAAAACTAATCACCAACCACTGGTCACTAACCGCTATTTCTTTGGTTTATAGCAATCGGGGCAAGGCTTAAGGTGGTATTTGTTCAGGGCATCGTTAAGGCTTACTTTTTTTACTTTATCGCCTTTCTTAATATCCTTGCAATCGCCTGCGGCGTGGTAATAGGGTTCTTTATTATCTGTCGAATCAATATACACATATTGATCGGGCAACATATAGGGGGTGAACGATGCCGTTGTAACAATTAGGCCAATAGCAAAGAGTAATGTTTTCATAATAAGATATTGTTGTGCAAAGATAGTGCAAATGAATAATAATTATTAAGGTGGAAGCCTCCTTTCAAACAACTTATTATTAACCGCCTAATTTACTTATATTTGTGCGTAAGCCTTTAACGGCTTTTTGCCCGCAATGAATAGAATCTTTTCAAGATACAGTCTGACCCTTAAGTTTTGCCTGCTGGCAATTTTGTATTTGCCTTGCGTTAATGCGAATGCTCAGGTTCGATTTACTGATGGTGAAGATTATTATGGCAGAGAAGGCAACTTTGATTTTACCGACCCGAATGATCAACTGGTATTCACCCCTTATGAATATCATTGGGGCCCCGATTATGTAAAACTTACAACTACTGAATACCGATCGCCCGATAGTAGTCTTGCGGATAAGCGCCGGGTAACTGTTGAAACCAGTTTTTATAGTAAAAAAGGTTATTTTATTAGTTCTTTTAAAAAAGATTCGCTCGGGAAAACTGTAGACAGTTCGCGCAGTGTATACGATAAAAACGATAACTTGCTTGAATCGAGAGATTATGATAGCCTTGGCCGGATTACTAAGGATAAAAAATGCAGGTACAGCCCGACAAAGAAACTTACTTATACCCTCGAGACCGATTCGAGCTTTGATGCCCTTGTAGATTGTGCTAACCACCGTGTAAAGGATTCTATAACCATATCAACATCTGAAAGCGTTTATACATACAATAGTATCGACAAGGTAAGCACGTGGATAACTACAAGCTACGATAATAATAGTGACAGGTATGGCGACGAGGAAGATGGAGATTGGGGAGGTGGTGGACATGGAAGATACAAGCCAAGAAAGAAGGAGCTGACGCAAAAAATGATGTATACATATAAGTATGATAAAGCAAAAAATCTGGTAAGAATAGATGGTAAAAGCCTATATATGGGTGACGACGGAAAGCCGGTACGTGACAGTGCCTATGTTACCATGAGTTATGATAAAGACAAACGGGTTGTTTTGCAAATGCAATACGCAGGCAATAGATTGCAAAGCTCAACTGCCAATGTATATAACAAGCATGGAGGCCGCATCGAAACAACCGATGAGTATGGCGAGCCTACCGCCGGTTCATGTATTCCCAGCCATAATACCAGCATTATACAGTACGATTCTGCCAACCAAAACCTTTCCGATTATATTGTATCAATAAATAATGGCGATACCAACAGGAGCCGCACAAGCTATATACGTAAGTATGCGGGTAAAAATATTACATCGCTTACCACTGCCAGCGAAATTATAGGCACTATGTTCTACCGCCGCTCAACCGATATTGAAACATATAACTATAACGATGCCGGAGATATGATAAAAGCATCGCACAGGGGCGGACGTTATTACTCTGGGCATAACTCAACTTATACTTATAAGTACAATACCAAGCACAAGGAAACCGAACAATGTGAATATGGTCCTTGTATGGATGCGCCTATAGCCCGCTATACTACTACTTATTACCCTAACGATACGGTAAAGAAGGAGCGCTATGAGTCGCGTACCTATTATTGGAACGACTCAAAATTTGATGAAAGAGGTAATACCACTGAATATTCATATACTTCTAGATACACTGCCATGCAAACGACATACCAGTATGTTTACCGTGAGGCCGATGAAAAGAAAAAAAGGAAGAAATGAAACCGGGTAAAATAAATACAAGATTTTGTGTGGCTGCCAAAAAGGCATTCACCGGCTTGTTGGTTATAGTAGCATTGTTTTTATCAGGCAGTAAGGTATCAGGACAATATACAT
>Ga0206875_1024_pt1 | contig 45288 bp, 53 predicted proteins | sample Alteio_BWOrgCont_9_FD_152616 | JGI IMG/M metagenome (GOLD analysis project Ga0206875, IMG submission 152616) | Enriched cells from forest soil in Barre Woods Harvard Forest LTER site, Petersham, Massachusetts, United States -... | ecosystem: Environmental > Terrestrial > Soil > Temperate forest > O... | reverse complement strand
TAAATTTAAATTCGGCTTTGGAGTTTATACTCCTTTTGGAAGTATTGCCAGTTGGGAAAATGGCTGGACCGGACGGTTTGCGTTAACCTATATGAAATTACAATCGATATATTTCCAACCAACAGTTAGTTATAAGCTATGTAACAAATTGGGCATTGGTGCCGGCCTAGTATATGGTACAGGCGATGTAGAATTCAAACAGGACTTGCCTACAGTTGATGCAAACGGAAATTACGGACAGGCAGATTTAAAAGCATCGGCATCTAACTACGGCTATAATATTGGTATATACTACAAGCCATGCGAAAAACTTTCTATTGGTCTTGCCTATCGTTCACAAATAACTATGGATGTAAAAAATGGCTCGGCTACTTTTACCGTTCCTCCATCGTTAGAGTCAAATTTTCCATCGGGCCCATTTACTTCTACACTGCCTTTGCCGCAGGTTGCTACCTTAGGACTTGGGTATATTTTAAATGATAAATTATCACTGGCTTTTGATGCAAATTTTATTGGATGGAAGGCTCTGGATACACTCGCTTTTTATTACAAGTACACTACTACGGCTTTACAGAATACAAAATTGCCGCGTGATTATCAAAATACTTTTGCATTTCGTTTGGGTGGACAATATAGAGTAACTGATAAGTTAACAGCCCGGGCAGGGGTTGCACTTTCTCTTACACCAGTTAAAGCAGGTTATGTTACACCCGAAGTGCCTGATGCCAATAAAGTAAACTTAACATGCGGATTAGGATATAATGCAAGCAAGCATTTTGTAGCTGATGCCTCACTTACTTTTGAGAACCTGACACGAAAAGACGACAACATTGCTTTGCAGTTAAACGGAACATATAAAACGTACATTTTAGCCCCTGGCCTTTCTGTTATTTATTTATTCTAAGGATGAAAAAAAATACTCTAAATAAATTATTGTTTCTTTTTTTTAGCATTGTATTATTGGTATCGTGCAAGCCAACTTTAACTGCACCAACTCCAAATAAAGGAAATGTAGATGCTACACGTTTTGTAGCTATTGGCAGTTCTATGACTGCCGGCTATTCCGATGGAGCTTTATATTACAAGGCACAACAAAATTCTTTTGTGAGTCTATTGGCAGGACAGTTTAAACTAATTGGCGGCGGTAATTTTAATCAACCTCTATTAGATGCAGGTTCTATTGGGGTTGGTGCGGGAGGAACTGCACCGTTTAAATTAGGTTATGCAACCGATTGCTTAGGTGCTTCATCTTTAATACCTGTACCAGTAGCTTCATCGGGAGATTTAAGTGTTTTTTCTACTTCTGTATATGGTACTGAAGGACCATTTAATAATATGGGTGTACCTGGTGCAAAGACTATTACAACTGTACTTCCGGGTTATGGTAACCCGGCTAATGGTCCTGGAAATTACAATCCGTTCTTTTATCGTATGGCTTCAAACCCTGCAACGGCTTCAATTTTATCTGATGTAGTTGCAGCAAACCCTACATTCTTTTCGTTATTTATTGGTACTGATGATGTACTTGCTTATGCAATGGCGGGAGGTGCATCTGATTCAATTACTTCAACAGCTAATTTTACAGCAGCGCTCTCAGTTATAGTAAATGGCTTAGTGGCAAAGGGTGCAAAAGGGGCTATTGCTAATATTCCAGATGTTACTCTTATGCCTTTTTTTACCACTATACCTTATAATGGCCTGGCACTTGATTCATCAAATGCTTCACTTATGAACCTGGTCTATAATTCCAGGAATATTTATTTCCATATTGGTAACAACCCATTTCTTATAAAAGACCCAATTGCTCCTTATGGCATAAGGCTTATGCAGGCCAATGAGCATTTACTGCTTGATGTACCATTGGATTCTATCAAGTGTCATGGTATGGGATCATATTATGAAGGCATACCTAATCAATATGTTTTAACAACTACTGAAATAGCCAATATTCAAAATGCAATAACCAATTATAATACAATAATTAAGGCAACCGCATTGGCTAACGGACTTGCTTACGTAGACCTGAATACTTTTTTTAAAAACCTGCAGACCGGTATTGTTTATAATGGTGTAGCTATGAATGCAAGTTTTGTAACCGGAGGGGCTTTTTCGTTAGATGGAATAAATTTAAACCCTATTGGACAAGCCATGCTGGCAAATCAATTTATAATAGCAATTAATAGTCAATACAGTTCAACAATCCCCCAGGTAGATGCAACCCAATATAGCGGTGTTGTGTTTCCTTAATTTCTAAACTCAGTAAAACCAAAACATTAATTAAAACAAACAAAATCATGAAAAAGATCTACTTATCAATTTGCGCCATGCTTGCTATTGCTACAGCAGCATCGGCCCAGGCTTGTAACGGAGGCCGTTATGAAAGCGATGTATATACCACTGTTACTACGAACAGTGCTATAACTTATGGCTCAAACCTAACATACACCGGTAGCCCCCAAACACTTACTCTTGATGAATACGAGGCAGCAGGTGATACATGTACTGCAAGGCCATTAATTATTTGGGTGCATGGCGGAAGTTTTCTTAGTGGAAGCAGTACCGATGTTGATGTGGCAAGTTTATCAAGTCATTTTGCAAAAAAAGGATTCGTATGCGCTTCTATTAACTACCGTTTAGGTATGAATTCGATAGATTCTTCTAATGCAATTCTGGCTGTTATAAGAGCAGTTCAGGATTTGAAGGCTGCAATCCGTTTCTTTTATAAGGACAGGAAAACTACTAATACATATAAGATAGACACCAATAATATTTTTATTGGTGGTAGTTCAGCAGGCGCACTTGCAGTTGATCATGCAGCATATTTAACAAGAGATTGCGAGATCGTTTCTGCCGGTTATATTACTGAGCCAAACCTGACAGCTATGGGTGGCCTTGAAGGAACCAGCGGAAATGCAGGGTATTCTGATAAAGCAAAAGGATGTATTAGTTTATGTGGTTGCCTTGGAGTTTATGGCTGGCTGGAAGCTGGTGATATGCCATTATGCTCAATGCATGGAACTTCAGATGCTACTGTACCTTATGGCCGTGGTATTATAAACCCTGGTATTCCGCTTATGTATACAGATGGCGACAGGATGCTTTATGCACAAGCAAAAAAAGTAGGTGTACAAAATAATTTTTATACATGGGTAGGAGCTCCGCACGTACCATATGCGGGTACAACTGCAACTGAATTGGCCTATATGGATACAACTGTAAATTTCGTGCGTGATTTTTTAATTGCTCAAATGGGTTGTACTAATCCTCCTTTGCAACCAGCTGATGCACCTTATGGAACTGCTAATTTGTATTCATTTTCTCCATGCCCTCTTGGCATTGCGCCAATAGATGGTTCAGGATTAGTGTTACAGGCTTATCCAAATCCATCTAACAGCAAGGTAACTGTTGAGTTAGCAAATGACAACGGAGTTTATACAATCCAGCTTTCTGACATTTCGGGTAGAATGATTAGTAATGGTGCTACTAACAAATCTGTTTATGTAATTGAAAAAGCAGGTTTATCTCCTGGTGTTTATTTCCTGAAAGTTTCTGATACTAAAGGAATGACTACTGTTAAGAAGATTATTTTCTACTAACAGATACGATTTTATCAAATAAAAAAGGGCTTTCAATACGAAAGCCCTTTTTTATTCCTCTAATCTAATTCTCAATGGAAGAGGGTTAAATGATTAGTATATTTGATGAGAGAATAAATTGATTAAACATTAAAATTTCATTTTGAGAAATCTACCGGTTATTGGCCGTATTTTCTATGGTATAGCAATAGCCGTTATGGGGCTTCAGACTATTTATTATAGCGATTTCCCATATATGCTAATACCACCCAAGCACTCTTCGATACCCGGCCTGGGAATAATCGCTTATGTTTTTGGAGCCATGCTTATTTTGGCAGGGGTATGTATTGTTTTTGAAAAAAAGATCAGGCCAGCTTCTCTCCTGTTAGGAAGTATACTTCTATTAATATTTTGTTTTTACTTTATCCCCTATCAATTTATGGCTAACCCCAATTTTATGCAATTTGGGGAATGGGAGAATGCTGAGAAAGAATTGGCATTAGCGGGTAGTGCATTTGTAATTGCCGGCTATTTTTCTGGGGAAAGCGAAAATTTCATTATCGTTTTTTTGACGAAGCTAATACCTCTCGGGGCTATTTTATTTTCCCTGGCGATCATTTGTTTTGGCATTTCACATCTCCTATATCCAACAGATGTTGCTGACTATATGCCATCCTGGATACCCTTCAAAATATTCTGGGCTTATTTTACAGGTACAGCATTAATTGGTTCCGGCATTGCAATTATTTTGAAGATCAAACTCAGGCTAATCGCTACTCTTTTAGGGATAATGATACTTAGTTGGTTTATTCTCGTCCATATCCCAAAAGTTATAGCTTCTCCTTTTGCTTATAGAGGTAGTGAAGTTACCAGCGCATTTTTAGCTTTGGCATATAGCGGAATTGCATTTGTAATTGCAGGGGCTACTAAAAACAATAGTTCAAAATAGCGATGTGATTTTGGCACAAAACATCTTCCAAAATCATGAGACGGGGAGGGAAAGCCTAATAGCTGTCATAGTTCCTTACAAATTAAGAAACCAATTCATTAAACAAACGTTTTGCGGTTTGCTCTAAATCATTACATAGGCCAGGGTGTGGTCTTGATGTTTGAATAGCAGAACTCCTTACAGCAGTTAACCACCTGAAGCGGGATGGAACATCAAGTTGGGCTATTGGTCCGCAATTTTTGGTACCCATTGCTATTTTTTCAAACGATTGAAGGTTGAGTTTTATCTGATCAAGGTCGAGGTCTTTTGAAAATGAACGAAGCTTGGCTTCATTAATACCAAAAAGCACCCGGATGTATTTTTCTTTTTTGCAAAAGAGGATAATACCCACATTAATGAATTCTTCACGTTCTACAAAAGGTAAAACACGAATTACAGCATACTCATATAAGTACTTCTCTTGCATTTTGTGCTTCTTTTGTAAAAATTTCTGAATGCTTTAATCTGATAAGTAGAAATTGCAGATACACCTCCCTTATAGATTCTGGGCTTTCCTTTGTGCCTTGCCAGTGCAACCACTCATCAGGTATAAGCGCAACAATGCTCCTTAGCTTTTCTTCGATTAATAGCTTCGTAAATTCGTTATTTGTTTCTTCAAGTAAAGTGGCTTGTGATAGCAATACATGGTCTTTTATAAGTGCAAAAGGACTTTGCGCATGCTTTTGCCAGGTTGACCAGGAATGATGGAAATATAAACATGCTCCATGGTCAATAAGCCATAATTGCTTGTGCCACATAAGCATATTAGTATTCTTAAATGTACGGTCAATATTAGTTATATATGCATCGAGCCATACAATTTGCGAGGCTAGTTTTGCATCTGTTTTTTGAACAACCGGGTCGAATGTAATTGCGCCCGATAGAAAATGTAAGGCTAAATTTAATCCCCTGCTGCCCTGAAGCAGGTCCTGAATTTCTTCATCACCTTCAGTTCGGCCAAAGGCTTCATCCAGATTTGCGAAAACAAGTTCAGGCACAAGTAAACCTAAAGCACGTGCTATTTCTCCGCCAATTAACTCTGCAATTAAAGCTTTTACACCGTGTCCGGCACCTTTAAATTTTAAAACGTATTTAAGGTCATCGTCAGCTTCGGCTAATGCAGGCAAAGACCCACCTTCGCGTAAAGGCTGAATATAGCGTGTTACATTTACCGTTCTTAAAGAAAAGCTATTGTGCATTATTGTTTTTATATCTTCAAAAGTAATGAACTTTCCATTTTATAACCGACTCCTCTCTGAAATCAATTTCCTTAAGGAATACACAGGAAGTTTGACCGTATATTTGATAGAATCAATAAAAAAGACCCGGAAACTCAATGTTTTTGGGTCTTTTTCGAGGTCCCGAGCGGATTGGTACCCTGCCTCGCATGTTGCTGGTTGGCAAGCCATTGTAAAAGCATATTTTAATCTGCCAAAACATAGCCAAAACATCGGTGAATAGAGGTGAACAGATGTGAACGGATATGAACGTTTCGGTCAAAAAGGCCTTTCCGTTTTCCCATTTTTCTGAATTAAAATCTACGGTGTACCGAAGGTTGTTTTAGGCCAAGCAGTTTCTTATTTCAAAAATGCTACAACTGCAACTTATTTCTATAAGTGGTGGTAAGGATATTATAGACTGGAGTCTTATAGAGTTACTCCATTTCTGACCTTCCTTCTACCCTGATAATTACGTGCTATTTAGAACGGTACAATATAACCATCCTTTCTACCGCTATGGTGCTTGCGATTGTGTTCGTTCCCTGTATGTATTTAATGCAGCGGAGGGCAAGGGCCATAGATGACAAATTATTGCACTGCTATTATTGGATAATTGCGGAAGTGTTAAGACCGAATAATTATGTTGGGCATGAGCATAAAAAAATAGAAGATGCCTTTGTGAAAAATTTACCTGCACTTATTGAAGAAGAAAGCAAAACTGACAGGAAGTTTAAGAGGTTCGTAAAGAGCTTCGGGTATACATTAGAAACAATAAGTAACTGAGTGTAATGAAGAAAGGAGATTGCTTTAAAGCCAATTACGATGCTCTGCTTACCAAGCCATTTAACAAAGGTTGGTTTTTATGTCATGGTGTAGTAACCGGTACTGCCGGTCCGGTTAAGGATTTGCAATATGTTCATGCGTGGCTGGAATATCAGGAGCTTGTTTATGATTACAGTAATGGTGCAAAACTTATTATGCCAAAGGCACTCTATTATATGATGGGCAAAATAGATAATGTAGTAAGATACAACAGCCGGCAAGCGCTTATACTTGGCGTTCGGTATAAGACCTACGGTTGCTGGGATGAAATGTTCAATGCTTACCCTTGACCTGCCTATCCAATGGTATTAAGGCTCGTCAGTACTTTCGCCTTTCACCAAATCGTTTGCCAAGATGTAATCAATCACTTCTTTCCCATCTAAATCCATTGCTCTGATTAGGTCACCAAGCGCACTTAATATATGCTCATTGCCAAGCCTGGCTTTATTCCTTGCTGAAGTAAGTTTCGCGCTTTTACTTACAAGTTCCGGTTCAGATGCCTGAGTTGCGTAGTCCCGGTAAAGGGATGGTGGAAGCGGTAGAGTGATTTTCTGTTGCCAATCTTTTTCTGATTTGTCTTCCTCTGCTTCGTTGACTAAACGGAATGAGTTGAATCTTGGTAGTTTATACATGGTGAACGTTTTCATTTATATATCTGTCCAGTTTTAAGTACTTATCTGAACATATACTGGAAATATGTCCATCTAAGTATAAATGGGAACGTACGCCGTTGGGGTATTATGAAAGCGAGGCGGCGACTTTCGCGCCCTGGAGAATTAGGGCTAAAATAGTCCCACTAATGTACATAGTGGGACTATGACTGATAACCAGTAGTTTAGTCAAAGCGCCCTTCTTTCCTGTCCTTATAACTTTAATTATTGCGGTAAAAAGGACTTTCCTCTCATTTATTTGTATTAATAAAGGTTCCTTTATTTCATAAGAGAGTGCATTGTCAATCAATGTTAATAACTTAGCAATAGCACTTTTACCGGAACTATTTTTGCCAATCAATATCGTAATTGGCTTTATATCAATAGATTGCTTGTTTTTGAAGGCTTTATAGTTCTCAAAAGTAATTTTGCTTATTCCCATGGAAAGAGATTTTGGATGTAAACTTAAGGAAAATTACTTTTTGCCGACAGAGATGAATATTAGGGCAGGAGCTGCCAAAACATTTTTTACTTGCCAAAACACTGCCAAAACAAAAGTGTCTCGATATGAACTGATGTGAACCGGTATGAAAAGCCTTACTGTCAAAGGTGCAGCGGTGGCTTGATATGAACTGATATGAACCCCAAAGTGAGGTCCCGAGCGGATTTGTACCTTATGCTATATTAGGCTGGATAACAATCATATATATAGTGCCGATTTATTTTGGTGAAACGTGGGTGAAACAGAGAAGATACCGAACGGCATTTTCAATTTAGATGATTAGAAACGAAGGGGAATTTTCTCGATTTTTAAATTCCCCCCTTTTCTTGTTCGTAACTTGGCGGTCATAGCAAAGTTACGCCCCGACCACTCATTTTTCTTTCAGTTTGCTTTGCAGAATAATAACCCAACGGCATGAGCAACATACGTCATATATTACGCTTACATACTCAAAAGATAGCCTTCTTTGAGATAATAAAGCAAACAGGTATACTTCGTACCACGCTGAGAAAATGTATTACTGATTTCAAAAAAAGCGGCCTGAGTTTTGAAGATATAAATGAGTTAAGTGACAAAGATTTGGAGGAGCTTTTTTTGAAACCCGAAGAAAAACCTGTTGATATAATGCTGCAAAAACTCCTTGGCTTGTTTCCGGCAATGGAGAAAGAACTTAGACGTACAGGTGTTACTCGCATGACATTATGGGAAGAATACATTAAAAAATATCCTGATGGTTATGGCTATAGTAGGTTCAACAGGTATTTCAAAAAATGGACGTCCCGTATAAAACCTACTATGCATCAAGAACATAAGGCAGGTGATAAACTATTCATTGATTTCGCAGGCCAAAAATTGACCATCACAGATGAGAAAACGGGAGAGAGCATAGATGTTGAAGTTTTTGTGGCTATTCTTGGTGCCAGTCAACTAACCTATGTTGAGGCTGTTATGACACAGAAGAAGGAGGATTTTATTCCGGCCTGTGAAAATGCGTTGCAATTTTATGGCGGTGCTCCTGGGGCAATTGTCTGTGATAATCTGCGATCAGCGGTAAAGAAGAGTAGCAGGTATGAACCTTCCATAAATGAGACTTTTGCTGATTTTGCAGAACATTACAATACGGCCATTTTGCCCGCAAGGGTATATAGACCCACAGATAAAGCCCCTGTTGAGATTGCCGTTAAAATTATGTACACCCGCATCTATGCCAAATTAAGAGACTTGAAGTTTTATTCCTTGGAAGATTTGAACAAAGCTATTTGGTTAGCACTGGAAGAACATAATAACCAAATCATAACAGGGAAAGAATGCAGCCGAAGACAATTGTTCAATGAAATAGAAAAGGTGGCCTTGGTGTCCCTCCCTGTATTGCGTTACGAATTAAAAAGGCAGATGTATATAACTGTCCCTAAAAATGGACATGTTTGCCTGACCCCTGATAAACACTGGTATAGTGTGCCCTACCAGTTTATAGGTAAAAGCATAAAGGTTCATTATTCCAGTCAGCTTGTTGAAATGTTTTACCATTTCGAGCGCATTTGTTTTCACAAACGGGACAGGCTGCCATTTACTTATACAACGGTTAATGAGCATTTATTCCCTGCCTTTCGTTTTACAACCGAGTTGGCCTCGGACAGATTCGTTTTACAGGCAGAAGGAATACACCCAGATGTAAAGACTTACATCTGTGTGATACTTGAGAGCCAACGGCATCGTGACCAAGCATATAGAATATGTACAGGGGTTCTTGATTTAGCTAAGAAGGTGGGAAATGAACGTCTAACCAAGGCATGCCAGCGTGCTACAAGCTGTGGCATCTATAGTTACAGAATTATAAAAAAGATATTGGAACAAGGATTAGATATGCAAGAGGAGGAAGTTGAACACCTAAAGATGCCCGAACACAATAATATCCGGGGCAAAGAATATTACCAATAAACGATAGTATTAATTTTCTTAAAAACTAAAAAACATGAATGACACAACGTTAGACAAAATGAAGAAGATGAACCTGCATGGTATGCACAGGGCTTTTAAAACAAGTATTGAATCCGGTAAAATGGAGGATTATACTGCTGATGAAATGGTATCGACTCTTATAGAATCGGAGTCAGACGACAGGCGTAACCGTGGTATAGTGCGGCAACTTAATAATGCCAAGTTTCGTTACAAAGCTTCACTTGAGGAACTCAATTATGGCACCGATCGTAACTTGGATAAGAATCAAATAATGCGTTTTGGTGATTGCACTTTTATCGGTAAGCATGAAAATATATTAATTACCGGCAGTACAGGCATTGGTAAAAGTTATATTGCTTCGGCAATTGGCCATCAGGCTTGCAGTCTTAACCATAAAGTTATGTATCATAACACGGCGAAACTTATGGGCAAGCTTAAAATTGCCAAGGGCGAAGGTTCTTACGTAAGAGAGATTGCTAAAATAGAGAGGCAGAGCCTTTTGATACTTGATGATTTCGGATTACAGCCATTTGACCAGCAAAGTAGGTCAATACTAATGGAAATCATTGAAGACAGGCACGGGAAGGCCTCGACTATTATAACATCGCAGGTTCCTGTAAATAAATGGTATGATATAATCGGAGAACAAACAGTGGCTGATGCCATAATGGATAGGATTATTCACCAAGCACACCGATTAGAGATTAAAGGGGAATCCATGAGAAAGAAGGATGCAAGAATTGCTGCTTGAGTTATTAAGGAAGTTTCAAAAGAGAAACGTTCGTAAATGCGTATTAATTCAACCTCCGATAATATTATCGGAGGTTGAATGTACTTTCATAGCAAATTGTATTATTTATATCCTAACATTAGCCTACCGGCGACCTCTATAAATGAACCTGTATATACTATAATGTCAGCTTCGGCTACGGAGCTATAGCGTATATAGTATTGCAAGCCAGTGAGCTATGATAAAAAAACATATATTATAACCCAGTATTAATGCAAGATATGATGGAAATATGCTCAAGCATGCTGAAAAATACTTGCGAATGCACATAAGCCTATAAAAAGCTATAAATAATGCGACAGCAGATAGCACAATGCCCTAAATTGCCATCCAAAGCCACTCCCGTATCATACGAAGGTGCTTTTGACCAAAGCAATATAATCCGTCAACATGAAAATAATGCGGTTCCGTATGCTTTCTTATTTAATTGGTAAGCATTCCACCAAGTACATTTTGACAACGGATTAAATGCATCGTACTTTTGTTGCCCAAAAACAGTGGGTTGCTAAAATAGTGGAGGCGGTAAGTGACAGGGAATATGTAAAGGGGCAAAAGAAAGCAGCATACATAAATGAAAACGGAATGAAAATTAATGTAATCTTTGTGCTATGGAGAATAATGTGAAAATAACCTCGAAAGGCATAAGCAAGATACTGAGAAAGTATAATTCTCAATTGTCAATTGCCGAGTATATCTGGAATGGCTTTGATGCTCATGCAGATACGGTTCAACTTGATTATGTTACTAATGAGCTTGGTTTGATAAAGGAAATAAAGATTACAGACAATGGATATGGAATAGATTATAATAAACTCACAGAAAAATTTAAGCCTTTCTATGAATCAGAGAAAGTCATTGAAATCACCTCCCCAAAACACCATTCTACCCTGCATGGAAAAAATGGGGTTGGTAGACTTACATTTTTTACATTTGCTCAAAATGCTAAATGGTTAACTACATACCGTGACAACAAGGGCCTTTCAAGTTATTCTATTCGAATAAGTATTGAAAAATTAAATACTTATCAGCCAGAACTTTTAAAAATTCCTTTATCTAAAGAAACCGGAACAAGCGTTTCTTTTCAGGATGTTTCTGTTTCGAAGGAAGAAATGGAAAATTCCATTTTACCTTTCTTGGTGTGTGAGTTTTGTTGGTATTTGGAATTAAATAAGAAAAATAATTTTAGGATTTTAGTAAACGGAACCCCTCTTGACTATACCAATAATATTGCAGATTACCAAGCAGACCAAGAAATAGTTTATGAAGAAAGTAAAACAACCTTTCGTTTCAGGTACATTCAGTGGAAGGAGTCTCTTTACAAAGAGTTTTCCAAATACTACTTCTTAAACAGTAAAGAGCAGGAGGTATATAAAGATTTTACTGCGTTAAATAAGAAAGGGGACGAATTTTATCATAGCCTTTTTATTGAAAGTGACCTTTTTGATGATTTTGATTTTAAGAGTTCTGAGGAGAGTGGACAGGTGAATTTCTTCGGGAAAGCCAAGTCTTCCCCCGAATATAAATTTCTAATTAAAGAGATAAACCAGTATTTAAGAGACAAAAGAAAACCGTTTCTTAGAGTATTTGCTTCAAGGCTTGTTGAAAAATATGAGCAAGAGGGGATTTTACCAACTTATGAAAATGAATGGGAGACAAAATTTAAAAAACCACAATTAGAAGAAACCCTAATTGGTCTATATGAAGCTCAGCCAAAATTATTCAGCAGCTTAAATATTGATCAGAAAAAGACGTTCGTAAGGCTTTTAGACTTGATTCTTGATTCAAATGAGAGAGGGAATTTATTTAGAGTTTTAGAAGAAATAATTGAACTTGAGCCCGAAGAAAGGGAGGATTTGGCAAATTTATTTAAAACCACACATCTTAGTAGAATTATAGAGTGTGTTAAGTTGATTGAGGATCGTTATAAAACCTACTATCAATTAAGCGATTTGGTTTTCAATCCTGATTTGAAAGCAAACGAGGTGGATCATTTACAGAAGGTAATTGAAAGCCATTATTGGTTTTTTGGAGAGCAATATCACTTAGTAACAGCAGCGGAACCTAAATTTGACGAGGCTTTAAGGCGTTATCACTATCTTTTATATCAAGAAGACGTGGATAAAAAAATTGAACACCCAAATAAATACAAGGAAATGGATATTTTCGCTTGTCGCCAAAATATTTTGGTTGACAGGATTGAAAACATTGTTGTTGAATTAAAGCATCCAGATATTAATCTGGGGAGAAATCAATATATCCAAGTAGATAAATATTTAGAAACTATTCTCAAGGAACCTAAATTCAATGCAAACACTATGTCTTGGGAATTCTATCTTGTAGGGAAAGATTTTGACACCTCTGGGTTTATTGAGCGACAAATAGAAACGAACGCAAATCATGGCATCAAATCATTAATCCACTGGCATGACAAAGGGCGTGTAAAAATTTATGCTAAGAAGTGGAGTGAAGTATTTACGGAATTCGAGATTAAGCACAAGTTTTTGGATGCTAAACTGAAACTTGAAAGAGACCAACTAACAAATGAATTGACAACAGCGAAGGCCGTTGTTAAGGCAGCCCAGGAAAATTCGGCAATTCAGCCCAAAGAAGTTGAAATACCTGTTCCGCTCAAAAAGGATTAATTTAGAATCACTTAATTAATTAATCGAAAGCATACTTTAATTAGAATGTGTTATAATGTTGCTGCAAGACAGCGTACTGAAGACTTAGAGAAAAAATATGGCATAAAACCTAATGTGGAACTTGATGCACATAAATATTATCATGTAAGTGGCTACACTCACCCTATATTGCCTGTGTTAATATGGAAAAGCGGTAAAAGGTTCGAGCTAATGCGGTGGGGATTGATACCTTCTTGGACAAAAGGCGAGGAGAAGGCAAAAGAGGTTAGTAATATGACATTAAATGCAAAAGCTGAAACAATTTTTGAAAAGCCGATGTATATGCGATCTATTGCTAAAAGCCGATGTATTCTTCCAGTTGATGGTTATTATCAATGGAAGGAGGTAGGTAAAATGAAATACCCTCATTACATATACCCTAAAGATAAGGGTGTCTTTTCATTGGGTTGTATCTATGACACATGGATTAGTGAGGCTACCGGAGAAGTAGTTAACTCATTTAGTATTATTACTACTGAAGCAAATGAAGTAATGGCAATGATCAATTCTGGTAAACGGATGCCACTAATACTGGATGATAAGGGATGGCAACAATGGATTAATCCTAAAAGCACAAAAAAAGAAATTCAAGGCCTATTAAAACCTTCGCCAAATGAGATATTAAGCTATCATACGATTTCTCACACAATTTCTCATCCAAACATGAATACTAATTACCCTGACATCCAAAACGAAGTATTGTACTATTGGAATAAGTAAATAGCAATGGTATCTTGCAATTTAGTAAATTTGCTATATGGAATATAAAATCAAGCAATTTGCCCAATTGATGATATTGTGTCACGATGTGGCATTATCTTATCATGAAATATCCGGTGGCAGCACTACAATAGATTCTTTCCAGATTGCCGAACACCCTGAGATTGTAAAAGGAAGAATAGGGGATTTTATGAAATTGACTTATGATAAGGTAATTAAGAATCAAGAACATAAAGCCATATATGATGAACTTTGCAAAGCCAAAAATGATGATGTTTTTTTGCAAATGTTAAGAACCCGCAATCGATTACTTAACAATGGAATATTGCTAAAGTAAGCACTGGAATGATGAAGAAAAAAACTATTGAAGATAGAATAGCAACGAGGGGAAAAAGTGAGACGAAGCTTAATTGCCTCTCTTTCTTTTCTGGGGCTATGGGATTAGATATTGGATTGGAAAAGGCAGGCATTAATGTTCTTCTTGCCTGTGAGATAGATAATGCAAGCCGGGAAACTATAATAACAAATGATAAAAAAGTAGGCTTAATCGGAGATATACGTGATTATAGCTATGAGGAAATACTTAAACACTCCGGCCTAAAGTCATACAAGGAAATAGACCTAATTGTCGGCGGGCCTCCTTGTCAGGCTTTTAGTACTGCCGGGAAAAGAATGGGATTTGAGGATGTGCGCGGTAATGTGTTTTTGAAATTTATTGATCTCTTATTGACAGCGAGGCCTAAATATGCGATAATTGAGAATGTGCGTGGCTTACTTTCATCCACAATGACCATTGATATTAATGATGAAGTTACGCAATCATTCCCTGTAGATTATAAAAATATTGCAGGCTCTTCCTTATACTACATTAAGAAAAAACTCGAACTTGGTGGTTATACGGTAACATTCAATTTATACAACTCAGCGAATTTTGGAACACCACAAGTTAGAGAAAGGGTGGTTATGATTTGCACCCGGTTAAAGAAACCCGTACCCCATTTAGAACCTACGCATTCAAATGACCCTAAGTTTAATCTTAAGCCATGGAGGACATTTAAAGATGCTGTAATCGGACTTAATACAAAAGAAGCAGAGTATGTTAACTTTTCAGAAAAACGGCTGGTATATTTTAGAATGTTAAAGGAAGGTCAATATTGGAAAGATTTGCCCAAGGATATACAGCTTATTGCTTTAGGAAATTCATACCATCTTGGCGGTGGTAAGACAGGGTTTTTTAGGCGACTTGCTTGGAATAAGCCCTCCCCAACTGTAGTTACACACCCTGCAATGCCTGCTACAGAACTTGGACACCCCGAAGAAGATAGGCCACTTTCTGTCCAAGAGTATAAAAGAATCCAGCAGTTTCCAGATAATTGGGAAATATGTGGCGCAATAATTGACCAGTATAAGCAGATAGGTAATGCTGTGCCGGTAGGCCTTGGATTTGCAATTGGTAGTACAATCATTAAGCATCATCAGAATAAGGCTTTTAAAATTATACCTGGGTTTACCTATTCAAGATACGTTAATACATCAGAAGTCACTTGGGAGGCAGATTTCTTTAAGAGGGCAAAGCAGTCCCACCAAGAATCGAAGAAAAAACAGCAGACTGTTTTAGATTTGGTATAGTTCCTTAATTCCCATACTTTTATGCCATATTTTTCATGGTATGAAAGAAAACGCAAAATTTGATACTTTAAGTAGTCGGCTTGCTATAATAACAGCAAAGGCCGTTGCTCAAAAGGCCTATACTATTGAGTTGGAAACGGTAATTACAGTTGCGTTTTCCGATATACGGAACTTACCAGCCCTTGGATTTAAACAGGATACTCCTATCTCAAATAAGGAGTATGTTGAAAAATGGGTTATGAGATACTTAAAGGCGTATGAAAATCGCCCCTCTATTAGAAAAAAGAAACCGAGCGGAACATATCCTGATCCTATAATGAAGACCATATTACAAGCCAGGTTATCAATGGCTAATGAAAAATTTATAGAGCAATTAGAAGCCGGCCATCAAATTATAATGAATATTGAAAACTTGGTTGGTGAATTGCTGGAAGAATATCTTGCAGATAAGTTATGTAAAGATGGGTGGTGCTGTTGTTGGGGAAATACCATAGATGCAGTTGATTTTTGTAAGGTGGATGGAACATTGTTGCAAGTAAAAAATAGTGATAATTCTGAAAATAGTTCGAGTAGTCGAGTTCGTTTAGGAACTACAATATTAAAATGGTATCGTCGTAAATCTACAAAACAAGAAGCTTTTATGTGGGATAAGTTGCATGAACTTGTAGGGAGGAAAGATTTAACAGAGCAAGATTTCAGGAAATATGTTGCTGGAGTTGTAAAGAATAACCCAGCCTGCGTATTTATAGCAGAGGATAGCAAACTAAATATTTAACGATGGCGTATACTTTATATGATCAGAATGGACTTGAGATAACGCATCACGACTTACAAGATAAAACTAAGTGGTGTAAAGATGGTGAAAAGGTTGAGCAATCTTTTGTGCGGATTCATGGAGAGGCTTTGGGTATATTAATAAATCCAGAAAAGGAAAATAATGCTTACGCGCCAGATCTTTTGCACGTAATGGATAATATTAGGGGTGATCTCAAAACACAAAACACTCCATTTTTTCAAGCACAACGATTATTTGGAATTGACCCCACATTTGTAGTCGTTTTTAATTTAAAGGATAGAACCCGTTATCAAAACTTATATCCAGACATAGATATTTATTATTGGGTAGATTGGATTGCTGTGAAATTTATGATGGGTGGAAGGGAAATAGTTGCTCAACCATTATACGGAGTATGGAAAACCTCATTTAAGGAACTGGACAATTATTTAGAAACATGCCCGCTGCATGAATACCAGCAGCGTCGTTATGATAATAAAGGTAATGCCAAATCAAGCTTTGTCTTAGATATACGTAATCCTTGTTTTAATAGATTAATATGAAAATGACACTAAAAAGGAAGACTATAGATTTGGAGAAATACACGGATGAAGATGTCATAGCTTTTAGAATTCAGGTTGATAAAGAATTTAAAAGAAGGAATATCAAATTCTCTGTGGGGGAAATTGGAGAAACGATTGCTATAAATTATTTCAATGATACACCCCGGCTTTCAAATCTTCAAAAAGCACCAACAGGAACTAAAAATGTGGATGCATTGTCAAGAAATGGAGAACGATATTCAATTAAAACAATTAAAGATGGCAGTAAAACTGGGACTGTTTATCCTGATCCAGCTAATAAAAACAAACAATTATTCGAGTATCTTCTTGTCGTACAGCTTAATGACAATTATGAATTGAGCGCCTTGCATGGGTTTTCTTGGGAGCAATTTCTAAAAGTAAGGCAATGGGATAAGACGATGAATGCGTGGTACATTCCACGAACAATAAAAGCATTAAAGCAGGGAGAAAGTATATATGAGCAGCAGTAGAATTCATGGTAATTTAAGAACGATTGATCTTTTTTGTGGAGCAGGTGGCAGTAGTTATGGGGCGAAAAAGGCCGGAGCAGAAATTATTGCCGGGTTTGATATTTGGAACCCTGCAATTATTGCATATAAAGCTAATTTCCCCAAAGCGAAGGTTTATGAAAGTGACATAAGAAATCTAATGCCGGAAAAGGTCAAGAAAGAAATTGGGGAGATTGATTTAATATTGGCTTCTCCAGAATGTACAAATCACTCTGTTGCAAAAGGGGCAAGAGAACGCAGTGAAGAAAGTAAGATGACCGCTTTTCAGGTTACACGGTATGCTGAAGTATTTAGGCCTAAATGGATTGTAATTGAAAATGTAGTTGAAATGGCTTCATGGAGTGAGCACCCGAAACTATTAGAGGAATTATGGAATTTGAATTATTTTGTCAAAGAACTTAAATTAAATTCTTCTAACTTTGGTGTACCCCAGGCAAGGAAGCGATTGTTTTTACTTTGCTCATTGTCAAAAGAGTCAAAAATCCCTGTTACGAAAAATAGGAAACCCATTCCTGTATCAAGTGTTATTGATTGGTCTGATAAGTACAGATTTACTCCGCTTAATAAGAAAGGAAGAGCAAAAAAGACACTGAAGAGGGCCAATAATGCTATTGAGGCTCTTGGAAGGAATAAACCTTTTATAATGGTTTATTACGGTACTGGTGATGGCTGGCAAAGTATTGATAAGCCTCTCAGAACTATTACCACGCTTGATAGATTCGCATTGGTATTACCTAATGGTAAAGACCACAAGATGAGAATGCTTCAGCCGGAAGAATTAAAGCTTGCAATGGGCTATGATAAGAATTTTACTCTTGATCTTGAATTAACGCGCAGGCAAAAAATCATGCTAATGGGAAACGGGGTTTGCCCCCCGGTCATGACTTCAATTGTTAATTCTTTATGTTACAATGATTAAAGATTTAAAATTAGAAGTACTGGAAGATACGATGAGTACCGGATTATCTCCAAGAAATGGAGGGTACATGCATGGGGCTGCATCTGTGTGTCTTGATCATTGCAAGCATGCGTTAATTTCAAGTTTTCATGTCCGGGGATATATTAACCAGGAATACAATTTAGTGCGATGTGCAATTACAGATGCTGATAGGAAAAGCTTTGGTGATTTAGAAGAGGCGACAGAGTATGGAGCAATGGGAGTTGCAATTGCTATAATTCATGACCAAACTCAATGGCAAGTTAAACGTGCCTGGAAAGGAACCTATTTTGATTTTTGGGTAGGAAATTCTAATGGTGCTGTACTCTTCCAAGAATATTTGAAACTTGAAATAAGTGGAGACTTGAAGGGGACTGATGCTGAAGTTGAAGCCAGATTAAAAATAAAAACAGATCAAATTAGAAGGTCTGCTCAACCTGCGCTATTGTCATGTGTTATCATAGTTGAATTTGGCACACCTAAATCTATAACTCATGTGGAATGAATGAACTTGAAAATAAAATAAATTCTTGGCATGAAGAAGCAATGGATTTAGCTGAGATGGCCTTCTTTGCTAAAAAACGTAGTGAGTTGTATTCATATTGGAAATATATTCATAGGGCATTAAATTATGAAAAAGCCTCGGCAAGGACATTAATGAACGAACTTAAATTAGAGCCTACAAGATCAATTTTATTTCAAAGTGCAACATATTTAGCACTTAACCTTGACCTTTTTGATGAGGCAAGGCAATTGATACGTGAAGCACTTGAAGGAAATCCACCGTTACATATAAAAGAAGAATTAGAAAAGTTAAATTCTAAAATACAAAGGAGGGAAGAAATCAGGTCTAAATCTCTTGCTATTTCCCAGGTTCTTTTGGATAAGGACGAATTAACCCCTGAAGATGTAAATCATGCGATGCAAAGTTCATTTGCAGCATTAGAAAGACAATTTGGTAAAGAAACTGTTGATGAATTTTTAAATCGCATAGCGATAGAAGTTTTCCTTGAAAGTAAAAATATAGTTTCAAATCCTGACTACCAGATATTTGAAGATGCGCCACCTCTTAATAAAAATTGGATAAATGATAAAAAAGGCAGCTTAACATGGAGTTTCTGGAAAGCATATAAAGTATATTTAGATAAAAAGAAATTTGCAAGTACTACTATAAAAAAGCTTGATTTACTTACCGACGATATATTAACTCGCATAGGAGACCCATCAAAAGGGGGTAAATGGGAAAAAAAAGGTATGGTAGTTGGAGATGTACAATCAGGGAAAACAAGTAACTACGTAGGTTTAATCAATAAGGCTGCTGATTTAGGGTTTCGCATTGTTATTATTTTCTCCGGATTATATGAGAATTTAAGACAACAAACACAAGAGAGAATAGATGAGGGTTTTACAGGATATATCTCGGATTTAAAAAATCCGGATGTTCATAACCCAATTGGAGTTGAGCTTTACCGAACTCCTAAAAAACTTCCCGTTCACCCCATTACACGTGCTGGTGAAGCTGGTGACTTGCGAAAATCAGCGCTTCCAAATCTTCCAATCACTACAAATGATTATTATGCAATTGTTGCCAAGAAGAATCCGGCGGTATTGAAGACATTATTAAACTGGCTTCATACAAGAGCAGAAAGTGATGGCAATTATAAAATAATAAAAAATATTCCACTATTAGTAATAGATGATGAGGCTGACTATGCTTCTATAAATATTGATAAAGAATTTGTTTCACAAATCAACGGGTCTATTCGAGCTACATTATCTTTATTTGAGCAGAGTGCATTTGTCGGATATACTGCTACTCCATTTGCTAATGTTTTTATTTCAGATTATAATGAAACAGAAGGGAAGGAAATGGTAATTGAAGGCAAAAAGTATAAATTAGGTGCAGACTTATTTCCAAAGGATTTTATTATTAATCTTCCACCTCCATCAAACTATATTGGTTATTCTAAAGTATTTGATACCAAATTAAAGACTACTGAAGAATACAATGAGGGGGATTTACCAATGATAAATATTATTAATGACTATGAATCTTATATTCCACAAGGGCATAGTAAAGATGATGAACTTCCAAGTAGTATCCCGCCCAGTATGCAAACTGCTATTAATGCTTTTATCATTGTTTGTGCGATTAGATCTGCAAGAGGTGAGCCTAAAGAACATAATTCAATGCTTGTGCACGTTTCCTGGTATGTGAAGTGGATAGATATGTGCGCCTATCTGATTTATAAATATACTGCAAATGCAAAAAAACTTATTGTCGAACAAGAACCTTCTTTTATTTCTGAATTAAAATCAGTTTGGGAGAAGGAATTCAAAAACCAAACAGCTAATATTATTAAACAATTGGATTATAATGACCCTCTCTTAATAGAGCATACTTGGGATGAAATCCAGCCATTTCTTTTAATAGCGATTCAAAAAATTGAAGTAAGAGCAGTTCATGGTGCCAAAAAAGATTTGGTTTATGCAAATAATACACCGCTGAATTATAAAGATTATGTTGATGGCTTGTATGTTATTGCAGTTGGTGGGAATAAATTATCACGGGGGCTTACTTTGGAAGGATTATCAATTAGTTACTTTTTAAGAGCAAGTAGGTTTTATGATACATTACTTCAAATGGGTAGATGGTTCGGATATAGACCTGGTTATGCTGACTTATGTAGGCTTTTTACAACTGAGGAATTGATTACATGGTATCAATATATTGCTAATGCCACAGATGAGTTAAAGGAACAGTTTGATATGATGGAGCTTGCTGACCGCACTCCAGAAAATTTTGGACTAAAAGTTAGATCTGCCCCAGGAATGCTAATGATTTCTTCTGCGGCAAAAATTAAAGGGGCAACAGATCTTAGTTTTAGTTTTTCTGGCGATCTTATTGAAACTTATATGATAAGTAAATCGGAGGATTCGTTACGTAAAAATTTACATGAATTAAATAATTTAGTTGAAAAATTAGGTTCTGTCTCAGGAATCATACGGCAAATGCAGCCTTATATTTGGGAAAATATTAAATATAGCCAAATAGATGATTTTATTGCAAATTATAGGATAAAACAGTTAAATATAAACACTAATTATATTCGAGGATATATTGGGCAGCAATTAAAGCATGGTAATTTAAATAATTGGACAGTTGTTTTGATTAATAATTCAAAAGCAAATCAAGTGTATGAGATTAAAACCTCAAATGGAGCAATCAATGTTGGATGTACATTCCGGAAGGAAGTTATTGAAGAAGATGCATCTGGTAATTTAATTATTGATCAACAGAAATACATCATAAGAAAATCTCATATAATTAGTCCTCCGCATGAATATCTTGATATGGAAGAAACAGATAAAAGATACATCGATGCAACAATTTTAACACAAAACGAAAGTAAAGCAAAAACTCCACCCCAGAACCCTGTTGGAAAATACATAAGAAAATATCGGGGATCCGCAAATGCGCTTCTATTAATATATGTTTTAGATACAGATGGGTTTGGAGGGTCAACAGGGCTTCCAGCTATTGGATATGCATTAAGTTTCCCCGAAATCGAAAATGATGAAAAAATTCCCTATAAAGTAAACCAGCAATTTTTGGAAAATATGTTTGCTATTCCTGAAGATGCTGAAGAAGATCCGGAGGAGGATGTTAGTTAGAATAGTAATAAAGCCATCAAGATGTTAATCAGTGCAGGCAATGGTTGGATTATGCTGTTAAAGAAGTAATGTACTTATCAGGGCTTTTTTGCCAATTACATACAGCATCTTCTATTACCTGCATCCCAAAATATAATTCTAAGTGTTCTCCCAGTTCCTGCAAGTAATAATTTAAGGTGTTATCGGGCATTTTGCCGTCCCCGAATAGCAACCGTGCGCCAGTAAGTGGGCCAGTTGCCCCGTGCAGATATGGATTCCCAGGCTCAATGATTGCCAATCCAAGTTTCCCAACCATAGATAAGTAATCGAACCTTCCTACCCTGCCAAACTGAAAGACTGCATCCATTGATTTGTATAAAGCATCAAATAATACATGAGGAGATACTCCAGTTTTTGCCTGCATTGTATTAATTAAATCATGGTGCGTATGTTTTGGCCCAATCCAATTAACGTAGGTGGCAACTGCCATACCCGTATGACTATCATTCAGGCTCAGGTATTTCCGATGGTTCCCAAAAGCACCCCTTTGTAGTAGGATGCTCTTGTTTGCATCAAGCCATGTGCGAAAACTATTAGGGTCGATACTCGTTTTCTTCCAGTCCCAACATACTTCACCGCCTAAACCACTATATACATCTTGAACCCAGCGCCATTTTGTTTTCTTTTCATCTTCTCCGAAGTGAGTAGCAAGAAAAACCAACCAAAAGGCCTCATCAATATTGCCATGTTGCTTGTGATAGATAGCAGCCTTTAGTGGGTTAAAATTATTTCTGGTAACATCTATGCTATCCTGGCTTTGAATTTTATCCCGAATATCTGTTATCAGTTGAATCCGTTTAATGCTATCCACTATATGCCTGGTAAAGCAATCAAGCTTTGCAATAGTATTAATGCCAGGCAGGTTCTTATTCTTTTCAAAAGAAACAAGTTTTGCTTTAATCGTTGCTAAATCTGTTTTCATATTGCTATAAGCTCAAAGTATGATGAAATTAGTTATCGTATTGCATCCCGCTTCCTTTTGCTGAAAATAAATTAACTGAATAAGAGAAGCAAAAATTCGAGCCAAGCGTTTGTTATTCGATTTTTTCCGCTCGGGGATAATTGATTTATTTGCCTGATACGGAACATAAGCCAATACCCGTATCTGAATACGGATGATAACAGATATTAAAAACTTCACTGCAACTTTTAATAGGATAGCCCACAGCAAATCGGAAGACAGTGTTTTTACCGACTTCCTTGATATGGTGATATGTGCATTATCATTGGGCCAGTATGAGGAAGAGTACCTGTCAATAGTAAAGCGGTATAAGAAAGAGGAAGTAAACCTGTTCTGTGAATTGCTGGCAGAGATGCTAATAATAATGGATAACGAAGGAACAGGATTGCAGGATTGTCTTGGTGAGTTTTTTCAGAACAACATCAGCAGGGGAAAGAATGGCCAGTTCTTTACACCGGAGCATGTTTGCGATGCCATGTCAGCCATGCTAATAAATAAGGGTGAAAAGAACAAAACCATTTTAGACCCCTGCTGTGGTTCCGGCAGAATGTTATTGAGTGCGGCCAAAATTTCGCGGAATAACACCTTTTATGGCTCCGATATAGATTACAGGTGTGTAAAAATGACAGCAATAAACCTATGTCTCAATGCGCTTCCTGGTGAAGTAGCATGGATGAATACACTAAGTATGGAACATTGGGGCGGTTATACTATTGGATATACTGATCCACGTTTGCATATTCCTATTATAACCAAGCTATCTGCCAACGAGGGAATTATTTATAACAGGGCGTCAATAAATGAAAAAGCCGGAAAACAGATAGACCCACCCAAAGTCATTACGGTAATACAGCCCAAACTCGACCTTTAAAAACAATGGAGACAATCTATGTGAAATTTATCCCGTCACTTATATCTGACCACTGGTTGGCGGATTTGGGAGAATTGGAAACAGAACTGAAAAAGATAATGCCTGATGTGAAAACAATCAGCTCGCGTGGCTTCAAGGAATACAAGCACTACAAAATACAAGATGTTTTCACATGCAGTAATTCTGACCAACCTATTGAAGTGGAGGGTGTAATAGTAATCGAACTGAACGTAATACCAAAAAATCTATGACAAAGAAGATTGGCAAAGAACAGGATTTAAAGAAATTTGATGGGCGAAATGATGAACTCGACCCTCGTTATATTTTCAATATGACAGCCACTCAATTACTTACCGAGGCCCTGAAAGGAGAGTTCGATATTACTTATTTAATCAAGAGGCAACTTGCAAATAGGGGCCTTGATAGAGACGGCAAGTGGGTTGGGTTTGATAAAGCCAAGGAGCTGCACCAGATTAAATAAACCAACTGAACTTCCGATAATATTATCGAAGGTTAAATGTCCTTTTGGACTACATTATATAAGGTATACGCAGCTTGTATCGGCTACGGTCTCTGCCACAAATCTCTATCCTTAGTTATTCCTAATAGCTTATTACCCCGTGTCGTACGCCTACTTATTACTGTAATCCGATACTACTGCTGGGGCACACCGTTTAATATAGCTTCCTGATAGATGTAACCCCACTGACCTTGCCTTCAATAATCCTACTTTCACGTTTTCCGCCTGATTCTACTTCAAGAATAAACAGGGGATGGTGCAAGGTTATGACAGAGGCTTTGAAAACATCACCTTCTTTAAGACGGCTATTTTTAGATGTAAGTACTTTGAATATTGATTTACCAATGTACTCAACAGTTATAATAATATTAGGCTTAAAGCTTAATTCAAATTTCTGGCCGGGTTTAAGCTTTGGGATTTTTAACTCTGATATTTCTTTTGGCGCTTGACTGCCTTCTGTATTAAATGACAAAAGCAATTCATCCCAGGATGGATGCCCGATATAGTTTGCTAATATGTCAAGCGTATATGCACGGGGTTCTTTTTCGCCCTTGACAAATCCGAACAGCCTCTTTAAGGTGGAACTGCTGATCCTGCATTTGCAGTCAGTCTGTATTTTTTCAGCAAGGGTATCACAGTCGCGGGAGTAACGGATAAGTTGCCCGGCCTTCTGTTCGATTTTCTTTTTTATGATTTCGGATAGCATGGCACCAAAAATATAATGCAAAACAGATGGTTTTACCGAATGAAAAAAATAACCGTTTTGAACGAAATGAACGATACGAATGAAGTGAACTCAAAAGAACTAAATGCTTCTTGTAAGTCTCGTCTTTATTGATGAATATTGCATCGAGGAGCTTAATTAGTAGCGGTTTTTTCCACTCGTGGAAGCGGGATAATTTTACTTACTAACCAAAATTAAACAAGCTATGAAACATCTAAACCTTAAACTTTTAACCACCTTTATTTGTCTGGCTGGCTTTGCAAATTCTCAAATAGTTACCACCTTAGCGGGAGGGTTTACCGGAAACACTGATGCCAATGGAATTGGTACGGCCGCAAGCTTTGATCAGCCAATAGGAGTAGCCACCGATGGTGCAGGTAATTTATACGTGGCTGACCAGCTAAACGATCAAATACGCAAGATTGATATTTCCACCGCGGCAGTGACCGTATTGGCTGGAGGCTTCAATGAGCCGACAGGGGTAGTTTATGATGGAAGTGGTAATTTATACGTTGCTGATTGGAGTAACAATGAGATTAGGAAAGTTGTTATTTCCACGGGTGTGGTTACTACATTAGCTGGTGCGGGCTCTGGTTATCCCGGTTCCACAGATGGAACTGGAACAGCAGCAAAATTCAAAGAGCCCTATGGAATTACCTATGATGGTAGCGGCAATCTATATGTGGCGGATATGGGCAACAATGAAATACGCAAGATTGTAATTTCCAGTGCCGTTGTTACCACTTTAGCTGGCTCCACTACAGCAGGCTCAGCAAACGGAACCGGTACGGCAGCAAGGTTCAACTATCCGTTCGGGTTGACCACGGATGGGAAAGGCAACCTATATGTGGCGGATTATGCGAACAACGAAATACGGCAAATAGTTATTTCCAGTGGGGTTGTCACCACATTGGCCGGTTCAACTACAGCAAGTTCAGCCGATGGAATTGGTACAGCAGCAGGTTTCAGCATTCCATACGATGTAGTCTGTGACGGGAATGGCAATTTATATGTAGCTGATGGAGGCAATCAGGAGATACGAAAGATTGTTATTTCCAGTGCATCGGTAACGACCCTTGCAGGTTCTACCACGGCGGGCAATGGCAATGGAACGGGAACGGCCGCAAGTTTTCACCAACCGAGTGGAATAACAATAGATGCAAGCGGTAATCTATATGTAGCTGACGAAGAGAACAACTTAATAAGAATGATAAGCTCTATCCCAACATCTATGAACGAATTAGCTCCTATGCCAGCATCTATTTCACTTTATCCCAACCCTGCAAATAATCTCCTATATCTGTCATTCAATATGCAAATCTTATCAGATGCGGCAGTAATAAAAGTAATTGACATAACAGGCAGAGAAGTATTGAGTAAGAATTCAACGGTCACTAACGGTAATTTAATTCCAATAGATATTGGCACACTCACCCAGGGAATATATTTTGTGAAAGCGATTACAGACCAAACTACATTAGTTGCAAAATTCATTAAAGAGTAGCTTCCTATACTAATTGATATTAAATAGATTTTGAATACAATGATGATGTTTTGGCGGCAGGAAAATTGATCACCTTCCCTCCCGACAACTCTCCTACGATCGACCGGTACTTGCCATTGACTTTATGCCAAAGCCTGCAATCGCTATGAGTGATATTATGCTGAGCAAGTCTTGCCTTAAGCCATGCGGATAGCTTGCCATCATCCCAAATATCGAATACATTGGCAAATACTCCATCGCAAAATGGGTCACCGTAACCCATATAATTTTGAATGCGAGAGAAGCTCAATGTCCATACTTGTTCTTGTGGAATACAGTGGAAATCATAATTTGACGGTTCACTTCCATAAAGTTTGCCGAACCTTCTCTTCAACACCCCAATAAACTTCTCACAGTATTGCGAAATATTACTCGCCCTTACTGCATCAAAGGCATCGTCTTGAAACACATCTCCGCTACCGGCAGTATATGTACCATCAGGCAGGCAGAGCCTCCATAGGCCACTGCCGTTGCTTATAAGCCTCGTAGTGCCTTTGACATAAAACATCAGTGGCGCCCGTTTTACCAGCCCATGTTTTTTGACAATAGTGGCCATCCATTCCAAGAGAAGTTCATTCCCATAGCTGATATGAAAAAGTTCATCATTGTAACCCTTGTGGTCAAGAATATTCCCTATCGCCATAATAAGTGCACCATCCGGTGTTTCAATCTTCCACAAGTCCACCTTATCGGAAATAACGGTAAGCAACCATCCGTCCTTTTCATACATGGCGCTCTCGCCCTGGTGCTCTAAGCCCCATTGAGTAAGTTCAATTGTATCGTCGGAATGTAGCTCTTTGCAAGGGTCTTGTTCCATATTATCTGTGATTATTTACTTTATATATCGGCCAGAAAAAGTAGAAATTACCTTCCCTAACAGCCCTGTAATGCCATACGGAGAGGCAGATACGTACAAGCCACTGGTATCCATCCGGTAAAAACCTTCCTGTTTCCGCCACACGGAAAAAGAAACAGGCTAATTTCAAGGTAGTACTCGTGAGGCCCTATTTATATATGTTTCACGGGTTTTGTGAAATCAAATTAATAACTTAAAACAACAACAAAATGAAAAACACAAATTCAAAGTACACGGAGGTAATTGCAGATTACATCAAAGCAAATCCTGGCGCAACCCTGGATGGTATTAAAGAAGGCAACCCCAAAGTATCACATGTTATGGTAGTCAAAGCCTTGAAGGACTTGCAGGCAGAGAACCTTCTTACAGTCAGTGATGCCGGTGAGCATACATTTGTTTCTAAAAAGAATGCTACCGCTATTGAGCCCAAAGCAGACGCTAAAGATGATAAGAAGACAGAGAAAAAGGATGCTGCTAAAAAGATCGAGGAAGAAGATTTGGGAGCACCTACCGTTACGGGCCGCGACAATACTAAATACGCTTTTAACGGCCAAAACAAACTCAGCAAAGGCAGGCTTGTACACTCGGTAATAAAGAAGTACACGGAAAGCAACCCTAAATCATCCCTTACCAAAATTGAAGAGGTATTTGATTCTCAGAAGATACAGCCTCGTTTCGGAGTTATCGCTGAGCATTCGGCTGCAAAGAAAATGACCAAGAACAATGTTGACCGCTATTTCTTAAAACCTGAGGACATCCTGAAAGTTGGTGACAAGAAAATTGCAGTGTGCAACCAGTGGAGTGCAGACACACTCAAACCATTCTTAAAGATTGCAGCTTCTTTAGGTATGAAGATTAAAGCTGAGTAATAATCACAACAAAAAAAGAAGGGCTCCTTAAACGGGGCCCTTCTCATTTATAAACTTTACTACCTATGAAAAAGAAGGAAGAACTAAAAACAGTCTCATATAAAAAGAAGTACCCCAAGAGCTATCTTAAGCATACCAGTATGCTCCTGATGGCAGCCTTATATAATCTTTCAGAAGATGACAGGAATACACTCTTCGCCATCCTGGATGAACCTCCGCTAAAGGGCTGGGAGTTTGAGGAGATAGCAGACCAGGATAGAAGGGTCACGGCTCTTTTTAAAGTGCCAGCAGAAGGTGACAACCGACAGGCTTTTAATTGTGCTTACCGTGCAGCCCTGAAACTAACAAATGAAAAAATCGTGTTGATGAGTAACTAAACAATTGAAACGAAGACAATCATGAACAGAAGTAGCAGTGCACAACAGTATGTTAAAAAGGGGCTGATAAGCCAGGCTGACCTTGAGTTCCTGGCAGAGTTCGACCCGTCCCCAAACCAAAAATACCTGTCCTTTATTATAAAGTCATATATCGCTGATACCTCCCTTGACCTACTTAAGAGCCGAATATTTGAGCATCACACTATATTAAGCCGAAACAAGGTTATTATAAAAGACATACACGCATTTAGAACATTCCAGCAGTTTGATGAATATGTTCAGAAGCTTAATAACATCAGCAGCACGAAGGAATTGAAACGTGAGTTAAAGAAAGATGCAGAAATTGTTTTAGATACCGCCGATATTTTCATTGTTTGCCCATATAGCTTTCCTGCATCACGACTCTATGGGGCTAATACAAAATGGTGCATCACAATGGCTAACAGTGTACATTTTCAAAAATATTATTTTGAGCAGTTTATTACTTTCTACTTTGTTCAGGTTCGTTCAGAAGATATTAAAAGGAGCTTGAATCCTGATTTATGGAAAATGGCTGTTGTGGTATACCGCGACGGGAGATTAGAAATATATGATTCAGCCGACCACCAGGTAGCCGGTATGAATATCCGCTTGCAGAAGTTTGTTCCGCCTGATGAATTATTTAAAGCACTGCACATTGATGGCTCTATGTTCATTCCGCGAGGCATAGATGAGAGAATGGCAGATGTGTTAGTATACATGCAAGATGATGAGGCGCATGAACTGGATATTTCAGGCGCCAATATTACCAGGGTACCGGATGAGATTGGGAATATGGTACAACTCGAAAGATTGACATTATCGGAGAACAAAATTGAATCCCTTCCTGAAACTATTGGGTTGCTGACCAATTTGAGAACACTTTTCTTGTTTCATAACAGGCTCCAGTCCCTTCCTCAGTCACTTAATGAATTGCAGCAATTGCAATGGCTCGGGTTGACCGGGAATAATATGTTAAGCAATAAAAGCATAAGAGAGCTTAGAAGAAAGCTGCCGAATACAAGAATTTATTTTGACTAATAGTATTCGCCATACTTGTCCCTGTCTCATATTTCGCCATTGCTCAAATGCTGGAAACAGTTAGGTTATTCTGTTATTCGGGTCACTCAGGTAGTTGAAAAACTCCACTTCATTGATTTGAAAAGTATCCATAATGCAGAGTAATAAGTACATCTTACGAAAATGATCACTTTCAACAGTGTTGTTTTTACTTTCCTTCTCTTCCAAAGCAGGATTATATTCTTTATAATGCAGATGCTTATTCATAATAGTGATGTTTATTTTGTGCTATATACCGGCTCCTCAATATTACCGGCCTCTATGTCATCAGCAAATTTCTTGAACTGAGAAGGGCTAATGCCGAATGAGCCTATTGCGAGATAAAACATATACATTGCCTGTTCATGGCTGAAATTAATTGTTGCTTGGACTTCTTTGTGCTTCCCCGCCCCCGAAACATCTTCTTCATCTGGTTGAGCGGTTCCAGAGGATGTTTCTTTGCTTTTCATATAGTTGTATACATCAGGTTTTAGCGGGAAGGTCACCTTTTGTGTCCATTTGGGCTTATCTGCATCTTCTTCATTTTCCGCAGCAGAATTATAATCTTTATAACGTGGAAATTTATTCATAGTAGTGTTTACTTTATATATTCCTGAACCGGCAGGCTCTTTCACTTATGTATAAGAATGCTAAAAGTGAAAGCAATAACGGTAGTGAAAACACTGCTTTTCACTTAATGCACTGGAAATCAATGAGAGAAAAACGGGAAGTTACTTTCACTTTTTATAGTTAGTGTAAGCAGGCCCGGGAAAGGCTATATTCAAGGCAGAACCAATAATAACTGATATGAGCACTAAAGGGACAAAAACCACATGTAGTGGCATGGAGTGGAACACCATGATGGGATTATTAGCACGGCTTAAGAATGATGGTAAATTACGGGAGTATTTATTAATCGCAACCGGCTGTTATTTTGGTTTGAGGATAGGCGATTTGCTAAGCCTAAAATGGGAAGATATACTGGAAAAGGATGAGTTTTATATTACGGAGAGCAAGACTGGTAAACAACGTAAAATTACCATCAACCGATTTGTGAAGGAAGCAATAAAGTACGGAGCTGATACTTTAACACAGAAAGGTATATTCAATCCGCAGAGATATATCTTCTGCAACAAGCATGGCAATAAATTATCAAGGCAGTTTATTAACCTATTGCTGCAAGATATAACGCGGGACTATAGTATTAAATTACAGAATCCATCTACCCATACTTTACGAAAGACCTTTGGTAAGCGGGTGTGGGAAAGCGATAACAAAAGCGAGCGGGCGTTGGTGTACCTGAGTGAGATATTTTCACACAGTAGCCTTGCCGTAACTAAAAGGTACATAGGCATAACCGATAAGGTTATTGCAGATGTATATTTGAAACTATGACGTGGAAATTGCTTATTTTTATATTAATTATAAAAACATGGAGGATGTTTACTAAGTTAATTAAAGACAAAGCTGAGCAGATTTCATATTCTCAAAATGAATTGAATAATATTGCTGCTACATTAAGCAATTTAAAATCAATTATTAATAAGGAGCCTGACTTTGGCGCACCATTTTTAGGTGGCTCTTATAAAAGAGCTACTATGGTAAAAGGAGTTAGCGATGTTGATGTATATTTTCGATATTCAGGTAGTGGGTATTCACAGGTTGCATTGGCAAAACTAAAAGCACGTCTGATGGAATGCTATCCAAATACAACTGTTAAGCAAGATAAGCCTTCTCTTTTAGTTGACTTCGAGAAAATTCCTATTAATATAACCCCATATAAAGAAGACTCCGTAGGTAATTTGAGTATTCCTGATAATTATTTACAGTATTGGAAATCCATAAATTTTGGAGAGCTGGAAAACTTAATAATTAGGCTTAGGCAAAAGAACCCGAAGTTTATAGACCTTATTAAAATATTGAAGTTGTGGAATTTCAATTATAAGAAAGGAATTAAGAATTATGAGATAGAGAGAAAAGTGTGTAATTTATTTTTATCTCCGTTTTCGGTTAGCAGTACGCTAACAGATTTGCCTGACTGGCTTTGGACTTATATGAGTAATAACGGATTTCAAGCAGAGGCTTCTAAAATACATTCTATGATGCTAATGTCTACTGGTGATTACCTGAAATCAGAGTGGGCAATGTTCATTAATAAAAAATAATATGGCGACAACCGAAGACAATATAAAGAAGATAAAAGTTGACTGCTTATATGGTAAGAAGAAGCACTTTAATGCGGCAGATAGGAAAGAAACATATCATTATTGGATTGGTGTACCTTTAATAATAATTAACATACTAACGGGTACAGTTTTGTTTTTTGTACTTACAGATGGGGCAAAGGATTGGGTGAAAATTGTTCCGATATTTCTTGCTTTCATTGCGGCATTTTTAAGTGGTTTTCAGACCTATTTCAATTTCAACAAAAAAGTTGAAGGGCATAGAAGGATTGGTAACCGTTATTTAGCTGTTATGAAAAAGACCGATAGGCTTCAAGGGTACATTAGCGATGGGCATACTTCGGGTACGGATATAGTTAAGCAAATGGAATTAATTGCTAATGAAATAGATGAAATTAATAAGGAAGCCGAGCAGTATCCCACTTCGGATGATGATTATCAAAGAGCAAAACGCGGTATTGAAAATGGTGAAGAAGAATATACTACAAAGGAATTAGGCCTATAATTATTACTGATAATGGATGTAGATTCTTACCTTACAAGACTTTCCAAAGCACTTGAGATTGATAGCAATTTAAAGGGCAAAATTGAAAACTCTATAGAGTATTTAAAGAAGGAAATATGGGGATTGTTTCAAGACAAGCTTCACATTGTTACTGTATTTGGTTCATTTGACAGGGGTACATTTATATCAGAGGATGAGAATTCTGATGTAGACATTCTGGTCATTTTCAAAAATGATGAATACCAACCTGATACTTATCTTAATCAAATTCGTAAATTATGTGATAAGAAAATTTACCCGAGAACGGAAGTTTATTCTGACCATCCTTCGGTTGTTGTACCATTGGAGCATGTGAAATTTGAAATTATACCGGCTTACCAGTATTCAGGTGATACGGTAAAAATACCTGCGCCACGTGGCAAAGAATTAAAATGGATTAAAACTTCACCAACAGTATTCAAAAAAAACGTACTAACTAAGAACTCAAATAATGGTAATATGATTCTTCCAACTATTCGAATACTGAAATATTGGAACTATCTTAATGGAAGGCCATTCGATTCCTATTATCTCGAAGATTTTATTATCACCCATTCATATTCTTATTGTTCAGTTTTAAAAGAATATGTGTATGAAGTCATCAGTGATTTAAATAATAAGGGGTTTGAAAACGAATTAGGCGGGCTTGTTACTAATTTATATGAAAACAGGAGAAGGTTACTTGCTTTGGAGAAAGAACAGTTATCAGAATACCTTGAACATGAGTTAAACTTATTCCTTCCATTTCCGTAAATTAATATTATATTAAATCAGAGAAATATGTCAATGTCTATTAATAACCAGCTTGTTACTCTTAGTCGAGAGTATTATATAAGTGCAGGTACAAATGAGGCAAATAAAATAGTTGCATCAGTCAATACATTAAAAAAAAGACTAAAATCATATTTTGAAGAGGAAGTAATAGACGTAATAGAATTTGGCTCGTATAAACGAGATACGATATTGCCGCGTTATTACGACGATAATTCTGATGTTGATTTAATGGTTGTTTTTGACCATGAAAATATAGATGTTAATCCATCCACATATCGGAATTATTTGGTGGAATTTTCTGAAGATTACTATGGCAATTCCATATTTTATAAATCCCTGCCTACATTAGTTCTTGAATTAGATCATATTAAATATGATTTAGTTCCTGCATACCAAAGAGCAGGCTATGTTTTTTCTTCATCGGTAGTAACTTATATTCCTGAATCGGATAGGGACTGGATGGAAACTGATCCTCATGGGTTCAATACATCTTTAACGCAGAAGAACCAGAATAATTATAATCAGATCAAACCTCTTATTAGGTTAATGAAGGCCTGGAATGCAAAGGTGGGCTATCCTATTGAATCATTTACATTGGAGAAGGAAATAGTGAATGATGGTTATTTTTCTTCAACTCTTGAAGAATATTTCTTTAGTTTTATAAGGGGTATTTCAACCTATCGCGATTCAACGAATGCCAGTCAGAAAGTTATAGCTTTGAAAGAGAATGCAAATAGGGTAGTTCAAGCACTTTATAATAATAACATTGACCAAGCTAATACTTGGTTGAGTCATATATTGCCGCTTTAGAATAAGATATTTTGTTGTGCTTATTGTTTCGCAGGTAGGGGGGGCAGAATTATACTGGCATTTTCAGGAATGCGACCCTATCACTACTTGTTTCCCAGGCAATAATATCAAGCAATTGGTTGCGAACTTTATCGTAAATGACATCTATCTTTAGGTCATTAAGTTTGTAGAAAAAACCTTTCTGTACCGTATGCTCTTGGGAAATACCAATTAGTTTTCCCTGTCCAAATACAATCTTGCTTCTTTCAGCAAGTGTTAAAGCATTAAATTCTTTAGTAAGCATGATTCTTAAAAGTTGCATTTCAAATGTAGCTTTTTTTACACTAATTATGCTGAAAAATGCAAAATAATAAAGTAGATAAAATAGCTGATGAGCAGGGAATATTTATATGTCCTGCCGTTAAGCAGGTAAAGCAACTTCGCAGCGAAATTGCCTCATTGAAAAATATGCTCGCAAAATTGCCGCCGAACAGGACTGCAATGATTGACAATGCAGACCTCATGATGCAATATCATATTTCAAGGACAACGGCTTCTGAGTGGAGAGCCAATGGGTTAGGTTATATTAAGATAGGGAAGAAAATATACTATGAGCATGACTGGATAGAGGCTTACTTACAAAAACATAAACACAGAGGATTTTAACCGGATAACATTTGGACAACTTTCGATAATATTATCTAAGGTTAAATGCCCTTTTGTAAAACATTGTATAATGTATTTGGTGTATGCTTGAATTGGAATTGAATACTATTCGTGGAACTTGTTCCAAATATTATCTTGGATGCTATGTAAACTGCCTTCCTTTTTAATGATTTCTAAGTTTGCAATCTGAACAACATCACCCATGACAACTCCTCCTGTGTTAGGATTTAGTAATGTGTCGGAAACAAGTATCCTTTTTTTCGCAACTACCTTTACAACTCTTCCACATGGATGCTCGCTACTTTCTGTCTTAATTAGTGCATCATGAATAGGGGTAACTATATGTGTAAAGTATTTTTCTCCATCTATATTTTGGAAAAGAAGAATAAGTTCAGTATTGCTCGGTGGTTTTAGTAAGCTATTCTTGTTTCTTTCAGGGAAATGCAATACGAAATTATCTGATGGCTCCATTTCTGCATATACAATACTGGAATCACTATTAGGGTCATTTACATTTTTAATCCAAATAATATTGGCGGCTGTAAAAGTTGTATTCATTACTGTTGGTTTTAGTTTGATAATTTATTTACGTGTTAAATAATATGGTTTGAGGTTTAAAGTAATTTAACGTAACCCTTTTAAAATTGCTTCAAATTTCTTTCTTTTCTCTTCAATAGTATTTAAGGCCTTTTCATAAGCATGTCGAGAAATATTATGTTCTTTACACAAAGCATCCCGTAGTTTCTCGTAAATCATAACCTTATGCTTGTTAGAATCTTCGTCACTATCAAATAATAAATCCTCGCTATTTTTAACTTCTCTGGCTGCCGCATCCCTTATTTTTTCTTTAAGCGCTTCGATATTCATAAAATGGTTAAATGTTTTAAACGATTCGCCCAAGTTCTCTATTTCATTTCCATTTATATCTACGAATATTTTCCTGATTTTATTAAACAAATCTGTACCATAGTCGCCCTTACGGGGTAGGTCAGTCTTTTCTATAAGTTTATTTTTTGTCAAAGTATCAAGCAGAAAAAATAAGTTTAATTTATTAGGTTCTTTCTTTTGGGTAACAGATACCCAAGGGATTTTAAGGGCACCATCTAATTCTTCACCAGAAAAGGCTGTTTCAAATTTCTTAGGATCAACACCCTTTCCTATGATTCCATTATTCTCTAAAGTTTCTTGCAACTTCTCTATGCCAATCTTTCCTATCCAATGGAATGCAATGGTTTTACTTAGCCTGGCATTTTTTGATTTTGATTTTAAACCATCCTCATTATCATTGCCTGAAAGGAATGTCTTCACTTCAGTAGAATTCATTATTTCAGATAGTACATCGTATATTTCTTGATGATGTGAATTGCATGATTCTATTGGCCAATGGTCAACACGTTTACCGTCATATTTCTTTTTAATTTCTGATAACTTATCGAGATTTAACTTAATCAATCCATTAGTCTCTTTCAAAGCTGCTAAAGCTCTATTCTCAGTTATAAATTCATTTTTTATATCAAATCCTATTGCTCCATGAATATCAATAACATATTCGTAAAGCGTGCTGATAGCATTATAAATAAACAACTTATCCTCTTTCTGGATACCTGAGTAATTTTCATCGCCAGGCTCTGCATTTATAGATGGTTTAAGGTCTCTTTTGGCACTGGCAAGTATATCGCTGTACTTACTTCTAAGATTTCTAAGAGCTCGCTTTGTTTCCTTCAAAACCATTCTTTGGAGTTTTAGTACCACTATTCGGCATCAAATATCGGGAAATTTCTTTTCCTTTTTATGTCCTGATAATCAAATAGATGCAAAATGGCTTTATGCTTATCATAAAGCCAAGTAAAGTCAAAACCCCTTTTTTTTCGGTAGGGTAGAACCTTTAAATTAAAAAAGATGAAACACACACAACAATTAACAAAATCCACCTGCCCTGAATTGTTCAATGAAATGAAACAATTAGCCAAAGACTTGGGTATTAAGATTCCGAGAAAAATTACCGTTCCACAGATGGAACTTAAAATCAGAATGGCCCTGTTTGGTGCCAAAGCAGATACCTATCCTCAAGCCATATAGGTTGCCCTTCCCCTTCAATTAGAATGGCTCGATTAATAACAATTAAATAAACACAACATGAAAACAGACAAAACAACAGTTATGATGATGATTGGGCGATTATCCCCAAACCCTCTGAACTTCTACAAAAGTACAGATGAGGACAAATTAGGAATGGCCGAATCTGTTAGAGAACACGGGGTGGTTAATCCTATTATCATCAAACCCGATAAAGACAAACTTGACAACTATATCATTATTAGCGGCCATTTAAGACATATTGGAAGTGTAATGGCTGGACTGACCGAGGTGCCTTGTATCATTGAAGAATACGAAACCGAGGAGGAAGAGCTGAACGCATTGCTTATCGGCAATGAGTACCGCACTAAGACCAAATTCGAGATTGCCAGCGAGATGAATGCGCGCAAGCGTATCTGGGCTAAAGGACAGGGAGAACGTTCTGACCTCTACTCGCCTGAAGGTGAACGTCCCTTGTCTACTCGTGCCCGTCTTGCGCTTCGCTTCAAGATGGCTGAGGCTCAAGTCGGCAAGTATGAACACATTTTCGATACGAGGCCCAGCCTATACAAGTATATTGATAGCGGCAATATGTCTATAGATGGAGCAAATAACCTGTTAAGATTTCTCGATACTCAAGCCATCTCAGAACCTAATGATGTCAGGATGCAGGAAGCAGTTGTTGAGCTACGTGCTCCAAAACAATTGGAAAAAGTCCGTCAAAATAAACTGGTGCTTGAAGAAGTGTTTTTCCACGTAGTGAAAGGTTTGGCAAATATGAATAAACCAAAAACCCGCCAAGAAAGTCAGCCAAGCAATGATGAAAAAGAACTGGCAAAAAAGGTTGTAAAACCTGAAAAAACCAATACACCTGCTCCTGACGAAGAATCAGACGAGAAGGATGAGGATAATAAAGAATCAGAGGAAGCACCTGAAACAGAAAACCATAAGGAGCCCGAAGAAGAAGATGCTCGGACATTTGTTTGTACGACTGCTCGCTGCGAATGCTATGGTATGACACTTCGGATTATGGAAGAAGAAGATGAGAATATTAACGAAGAAGATTCACAGGAATAATGAACAAGCACCTTGAAATAACACCCCCGCATTTTACATCTATTGATTTGTTTTGCGGGGGTGGCGGTGCCTCATCGGGCATCCACAGAGCGGGACTAACCAGTAAATTGGGCATAGATACTGACACGCAGGCACTGGATTGTTATAGGGCCAATAACGCTGATGTACCGGTACTTCAAAAAGCTGTGCAATATGTTACAGCACAGGAAATATTTAAAATTACCGGACTGAAACATGGTGAACTTACCCACCTGCATGGCTCACCGCCCTGCAAGCTTTACTCTACAGCTAATACCAAAGCCGCGGCTAATCCGCCTGAAGATGCCAATGCTAATTTTTATGAGTTCATACGGCTGATTTATGAGCTAAGGCCAATGACCTTTACTGCCGAAAACGTGGATGGCATGTTGAAGGGAAATAAAATACCTCTCTTCAACGAAATCATAAGAAGGCTACATGGGCTAAACGATTATGAGTTTAAATACAAGGTCATGAACTGCTCATATTATGGTATTCCACAAGATAGGATGCGACTAATCTTCATCGGCAAGAGAATTGATGTGGCACCCAATGTTAGGATTAGTTTCCCAAAACCAAATAAGGAGGCCACGAGATTTCTAACGATAGGGGTAGTAGCACCGCACATTGAGAGATTCGACCCAAAGCAGTTTGATGCAAAACCGAAGGACAAATCAAATCTCATGTGCACCATAACAGCCACCGATGGCTTAGTAGTGTTTGTAGGTGGCAAGTGGAGAGGATTAACAATACCGGAGATGAAGATGTTCATGGGCTTTCCGAAATCTTTTGTAATGCCATCCAGTGCAAGGACTACCAATGTCAGGATACTTGGCAATGCTCTGCCACCCCCGTTAATGTACGCCGTTATTCAGCATATTAAAAATCAATACCTAATCTAAAACAGAATGAAAAAAAAGAAAAATAAAACGCCAAGGGAACAACTTGATGAAATGCTTGACGATAAAACAAACAAGCAAGAAGAAAAGCCCGAAAACGGATCAGGAAAGGTTGAAGAATTCTCTTCCGAAGAATTTAATAAGCGATTGAAGAAGCCCGCAGCCGATACCGATGGCTTGCAGTCCAGTGAAACAGAGTTATAGTAAGAGAGCAGTAATAAGAGTTAGAGAAGCAGGCGGATATTAACCCACAGGCGATACAAGTAGCATTTACCTTATATAATGTACTACAAAAGGTCATTTAACCTTTGATAATATTATCAGAAGTTAAACCAATACACAAACAGCTAAAAATGACAAAGCCAGAAATCAGTTTCCTTCCAGTAAAAGCATATATCCCTGCGGGAATGCCGGATATAGATGCACTGGTGGAAGGTACAGGTTTAAAGCCCGACCGCGTGAGAGCTATCTACCATCAATTCTATATGAAACGGTTGGCTGATGCAAGCAATGATAATGTTGTAAAGACCGATAAGTATAAGGGAGGATGGGTATCGCTGAGTTCAATTCTTCTGACAAAAGTTGCAACAAATAAGTATAACAACTATATGCGCTTTTTGTTGAAGAAGAGGCTCATTGAAGTTCGGGTAACGATTACCGGTAGTAAAAGCTATGCTGTAAACAGTTCAAGCGTACAGTATAAAATTCCAATTTCTCTGTTACGAACTGCGTATGGTATCCGTCATTTCAGGAAAGAAAAGATTACCAGCCACAGCACGTTGAAAGCAATACATGAATTGAAGCAATCATTCAGACTTAAACCAGATAACAAGCACCTCCCCTTATTACCAATACACGGAACAATGCGTGAAATGCTTAAAATGGTTCGCTTCGATATTGATAAGGCAGAAGATTTCTTGAATAAGGTGGCAAAGAAATTAATTACAGTGAGGCCAACCAGGTCTGGTATTGAAAGGAGTTACTCAGAGCTACTAATGTTAATGGAATCAATTAATGAAGGGAACTATGAAAGATATTTGGTAGATAAGTTTGGCGAGAGGTTTCATACACAAATAAGCAACCTTTGGAAAGAGTTGAGGCCGTTTATGTACTTTACTGATGAACCTAACAGGCCCCTTGTGGCGTTAGATTTGGCGAATTCCCAGGTCTATTTTAGTTCAATTGCGATACACTCAGCATTGGTGGATGATGTTCTGCCTGAATTTAGCCCGTGCATTCCGTATCTCGATAGAATAAAAAATAATGCTGATTATAAATTGTTCGCTGAGCTATGTGCCACCGGTTGCCTCTATGAATACTGGATGCAGTTAAGAGGCTTTGACAGGGACACGGCAAAGAATGAAATTTTTAGAATTATGTTTTGCCGTAACTTACGGATTGAAAAGCGGCCACATATATTGGCCTTTAAAAGTGAATTCCCCTCTGTTTATAGTTGTTTCCGCACAATTAAAAATCTTACAAACAGGCATTTGCCATTTATCGAGTCTCTTTTCCTGAAAGACACAGGGGTTTACGAAGGCCAAAAAGCATCGCATAAAATCCTTTCTGCAATGATGCAGAGAATGGAATCCAGAATTATAATTCACCGGATTGCACCAAAGTTAATCGAACATGGCATTACCCCTTTCGTAACTATACATGATAGCTTCATAGTAAAGCAGGGATATGAATTGCAGACAAAGCAACTCATGGAGGATGAGTTCCGCGTATTAGGGGTGATACCGCCAAAAATCAAGGTCGAATTTCTTAAACCACGTTAACAGGCTGTTTCATGGAAAAGCAAATACTCATAGTAATAGATGAGGCGAAACTGGGCGCCCTCATTTCAAAGGTTGACGGCTTGCAGATTTTAGTTGAACGTATATTGTCCGAACATAATAACCAGTCTGGCTATGTAACCGAGGCTCGTGCGAAAGAAATTACTGGTCTTTCAAAATCTACTTTATATAAACTACGTAAGAATTTCAAAATAGGTTCATCAAGTTTTGGTGGCCGTGATGTCTATTATAAATTAAGTGATTTAGAGGCGCTTTTGAAAGAAAATGAAAGGCATTTATAATATTCCACTCATAAAAATTAATAAGATTTGACACTAAACATTAACCCGATGCTCACTGCCTGTTCAATACGATTCTACTTACGCCCAGACCGTAAGAAAAAAGAAGGGGAGCATCCTGTCTGGGTACGTGTTATCGTAAACAGGCGTAAAATAGAACTGTTTACTTACCATTTTGCCGACCCCAATAAATGGGATGCACAAAGTGGCCGGTTGAAAGGAGCTTCACGAGAGGATAATTATTTAAACCTTAAACTGGCAAATATTGAGGCGAGGGTTTTTGAATTGCGTGATTCACAAGAAAGAGCAGGAAAGAGGTTCTCTGTAATTGATGTCCGCATCATGTTAAAGCATGGTAGCACGATAAACGACATGAGTTTTATTGAGTTCTTTAAGAAGCATATCAATAAATTAAAGCTGCATACCAGGGAATATAGCCCAACTGTAGTGGTGCAGTACCAGACTACGATGGTTCATTTTGAGCAGTATCTAAATTCCATAGGCCAAAAACAACTGCTTCTACGTGAGCTTAATACTAATCACTTGGTGGCCTTTGAGGAATACCTGTTAACGGAATATATCAACCCTACCTTACAACGGGGTATGTTACGCAGTACCGCGAACAAATACCTTAGCAGGATAAGGACTGTGTTAAAACATGCAGTTCGTGCCGGTGCTATTGAAAGGAGCCCATTTGATTTAGGCTTCAAACTGAAGGCCACCAAGAGCCAACGGGAGGCTTTAACTATTGAAGAGATAGAACTGATTGCCAAGCATGATTTGGGCCAAAACCCATCGCTCGAAAGAGTTCGGGACATATTTTTATTTAGTTGTTATACTGGGCTTCGGTATATGGATGCCCAATGCCTGAAAGCTGAGGATATAAAGATGGATAAGAAAAACAACCGCCTTTGGGTGAAAATACGCCAACGGAAAACGAAAGAAATAATCGAACTGCCATTACTTTCAAAGGCGGTGGAAATATATTATAAGTACCAAGTGTTACGTGAGGCCACCGGTTATGTTTTGCCCAGGCTCTCGAACCAAAAGGTGAATACCTACCTGCATATTATTGCCGAATTAGTCGGCATCAAGAAAAAAGTGACCCACCATATAGCACGATATTGCTTCTGTAACACTATATTGTTAGACGAGGATATAGATATTGCGACTGTGAGCAAGATGATGGGGCATAACTCTTTAAGGAGCACCGCAGTATATGCCCGGGTAAGTAGAAAATTATTGGCTAATGCCGCAGAGAAAGTGGATAAAAAGCCGGTTGTAGTTAAACCGAATATCTGCTTAAATTAAGGTAGCAACTTACGATTAGGAACTAATTTACTTTAAAATCACGTGCTTTGATAGCTTAGTACCTTTAGATACTTCACTACCATATTTAGTATCTCGTAATACCGATTGTTGTACTACATTTTTAATGCCAACCTTTTTTACTTCATTGCTGTATTTTATTCCAAATAGAAGTATTTGCGTAACCTTTTCACTTTTGGGTGCATCGGAATACATTTGAGACAATATATCTCCTAACTCTTTGATTTCCATTTAGGTCGTGTTTATTAATTTAATAATGATTTTAATTTTTTTACCAGCAACTCATTCCTTTCTATAATAAAAGTTGTAAAGTTCGTTAATTCTAAATTTACATTTTGTGGAATAATATGGCTTTCCATGAATCGTTTTACATCAGAATTTTTTGTTTCTTTTTCTACCCATTCTTTCAAGCTCATTGCATTTTTAGACATATTCTCATTGGCATCTAACATTTGTAAGTTTAGAATTGAGTTGTATGCTTTCCATCCGTAAGTTGCTTTTTCCTTTTCTGAAAGGTCATTGTAACTTGCTGCTGGATGTAAGTGGTCTTGTTGAAAATTGTTGTTTTTGTAATCCATGTCTGGATAAAGCAATGCTAAAATGGGAAAACTGTACCGAGAATCCTTTTGTGTTAGAAGTAGTTCTTCGATAAAGTCGTCACCTATGTCTGTTAACTTCTTAATCTCTTTGTTTATTTCCAATGCTGGGAATTGAGCAATGCTTCCAAGTTTTGCACTATCAATATCACTCGTAAATGCTTTTCTTGATTGTGTTAATACTATATCTGATTGCCCACCAAATGTCTGCCTTACTAAAATTGTAAGCAACCATTTTTTTATTATTTCTCTATCATCCTTATATCCGGTTTTAGTTGAAAAATCTGTAAAGATGTTTCTGTGATAGATGTAATAGAGTATGGGAAGTGTGGCATTATTTGTAGTAAGTGTATAATCGTTTAACCCGAATGTCTTTATCAAATCAAATAAACTCAAAATTGAATTACGGATGTTATCCCAGTTTAATTCAATGTTGCCAATAAAATCATTTTTAAAACTTGTTATACGAAAAGGAATATCCTTATGATATAAATAAAGAAAGGATTTTAGAATGTAATCCTTATCAATATTAAATCCTTTAGCTCGAATATTATCAACTAAGTTGTTTATTTCTGTTCTTGCATCTTTTTGTTTCCAACTTGCAATGGCAATAGACATTAAAATATCCGAAAAACTAAGAGTTGTTCCACCAGAATTAATACGAACAAAAATATTTACCGCTTTATCAGGACTTTGTTCATCTTCTTCATAATAATTAATATTGAGCCCTGTATGGATTACTCTTTCTAATTGTTTAATGATTTTTTTAGATTCTTTTGAAAGTTGATGTTTTTCTGCAAAATCATCTAACCCATCATTTTTATATAAATCCAATACAATACCCGCTTTAAACCATTTTTCATCTTTGGTAATGTAAATTTCTTGTTCTTTAGTTTCTGCTTTGTCTAAAAAAGAGAATTTATATTTCCTTTCACTTTCTTCTTCCGTGTGTATTGAGGAAATATTAAGGTATAAATGTCTTGTCGGATAGCTCCACTCACTATATTCTTTAGACCTATATGGTTCTTTATAGGCATAGCTGCCACATAGACCAATATATAAAGCCGTAAGCCTTTGTTGTCCGTCTAATATTGCATGAAAGTCATTTACCCCATTTGTACCAATAGTATCGTTATGGGTAGCATGTTTTTCTGCATATTTTTTCAGGAACTGATAGAATCTGAAATCAGCTTTTGTATTTTCCTTTACCTTCCAGAAAAGCATAGAGCTAATTGGGTATTCCTGCATAAGAGAATCAAATAGCTGTTCTATTTGGTTGGGCTTCCATACAAATTCTCGCTGGAATGCAGGCAATAGAAATTCATTTTTATTAATTCTTTCTATTGCATTATGAATTGTTATAGGTGATTGAAATCCTGGCATTGTAGTTCAGATTTTATACAAGTAAGAATACAAATTTGCTTCCATAAAGAAACACAAAAATCATTAACCCAATAAAAAAAAGAAGAATTTGGTGAAACAATGGCTTCTTGGTGAAACACTGGTGAAACGAAGTTGTCTCGAAATGCTTTGAAAAATCTCGAAATTTTGATGAAAATGGTCAAAATAGCTGAAAAAGCTATTATTTGTCTCGACTAATCTCGATGTACCTCCAAACTGGAGGTCCCGAGCGGATTCGAACCGCTGTACAAGGTTTTGCAGACCTCTGCCTAGCCACTCGGCCACAGGACCATTTTTACTTGGGGTGCAAATGTAATAAAATTAACAACGTATATTTGAGGGATATTTATGTTTAAAGACTTAGGGAAAATACTTCGATATCTTACAAGATATAAGCTCTACGCAGGGTTGAATGTGCTTTTCAACGTTCTATCCATGATATTCGGTATCTTCTCCCTGGCCATGATAATTCCTTTCCTACAGATACTTTTTAACACCGATGCCGCTGCGCAGGCAAAAATACTGGCCGACGGGCTTCCACCCTTTAAATGGTCGGGTGATGCCCTATCGAAGTATTTCAGTTACTATGTTACCGATATGGTTAACCATAGAGGAGCTGAGTATGTTTTATTATTAATTTCAGTGTCATTAGTTGCCGTAATACTGGTAAAAAACCTGTTTAGGTACCTGGCTATATTTTATATGGCGCCAATACGTAACGGAACAGTGAAAGATATTCGCAACGAAATGTATGATAAGATACTCGTATTGCCACTTTCATACTATTCTGCCGAACGCAAAGGCGATATTATGGCCCGCATGACGAACGATATACAGGAAATAGAATGGTCGGTAATGCAATCGCTCGAAATGCTGACAATAACTCCTTTAACCATATTGGTTTATTTAGGGTTCCTTATTTTTTTAAGCGGACAGCTTACCCTATTGGTGTTTATCTTATTACCTATTACCGGGTTTTTAATTGCCCGCATAGCTAAGAGCCTCA
>Ga0206875_1023_pt1 | contig 46472 bp, 40 predicted proteins | sample Alteio_BWOrgCont_9_FD_152616 | JGI IMG/M metagenome (GOLD analysis project Ga0206875, IMG submission 152616) | Enriched cells from forest soil in Barre Woods Harvard Forest LTER site, Petersham, Massachusetts, United States -... | ecosystem: Environmental > Terrestrial > Soil > Temperate forest > O... | reverse complement strand
CATGCTGATAGTGTCTACAATGTTTCCGGATGGATGATGAGTAATGCAATTAGTACAGATGCTTATATTTTGGTTTTATGGTATGCATCAACTACCCCGATTAATCCTGGTGCTACTGCTACAGGTTATATAAAGGTTGATACTATAGCTAAAGTAACTGGTACAACTACCTGGACAAATTATACTAAAACCATTGTTGCTCCTGCTAATGCTTTAAGTGCCCAGTTGTATCTCACCGATCAATATGTGGCTACCAGTTCGGGCACCGCATGGTTCGATAATTTCTCGTTCAGGGAAAGCCTGGCTCCGAAAATAAACCTTGCGCTCGATTCAAGCTTTGAAGGCGGTGGAGCGAATACCTATCAACAAAACTGGCAGGTTAATGAATTAACATTGTTGGATGGCTCGAGTACAGATATTACAAAGGACCCGAACGGTTTTGTTTCGGGCGCTGATGAAACATGGGGACAATATTACCCGCTTGATAACAGTGCAGTTGACACTACTGCAATTATGTTTCCTGATACCATTAAAATTCCGGGTACCCCTCAGAATTTAGGCCGGAAGGTTTTTGAAGTGGTCAAAGGAACCGGTAACGATGCCAATGAGATACAAAGTAAAATAGACTCTGCCGCGCTTCTGCCTTTGGGTAGTAAGCCGGTAGTGCATATACCTTTTGGCCAGTATAGTATTAAAACACCTATTACAGTGCCCGCAAACAGCGATATGCAAATAATTGGCGATGGTTCAGGCTTGGGTTATGGTGCAACGGTTACAACACTTAACTGGGCCGGTGCAAAAGCCGGGCCGGGACCAATAATGGAATTACAAGGCCCGAGCAGGGTTACTGTAAAAGATCTATTATTGGATGTGCCTTATACCGATGCTATTGAAGCCTTTGTTATTGATGATGCCGACCAGGCTGGTGGACGCATTTACGGACAGGAATTCAGCGCAGGTGGCCCTCAGTGGACACAGCCATGCGACATAGGTCTTTTATCTGACGGTATTGAAAACAGCGATATAACTATGATGTGCTATTACCCTGCTTATGGTACTTCTGCTATGGTACAGGCAAACGGAGGCCCGGTATTGGCCTCGGGTGGTAACACCAACGGACAAATATCATTGCTTGCCGGTGCAACCGGCGACTGCCAGAACTTGTTTAATGTAAAGAATGGCGGAAGAATAGATGCTGAAGGCATGTGGAACGAGGGCGACTGGGCACGTACAAGTGGCTTGGTAAACCTTAGCAATACGTTTGGGAAGCTATCGGTTGCATGCATGTCATGGAATTTGTTAAAACCTACGCTACCCATGGTGAGCACTAATAACTTCACCGGCACTTTTACCTTTTTACTGAATCACATGAACGAGGATCCCCAAAGCTATACACCTATGTTAGGTAGTGGCACGAATTGTAATATTTTTAGCGGTTATAATGATTGGGGGGCACGTAGTTCAACGGCAGATTCTGTGTGGCAGGATTCTACATCGCCGGCAGCCAATTCAGTTTTTATTGGTAATACCGGAACTAGTGGACTGCTTAATGTAGTAGTAGATAAAGTACATAATGTGTTACCTGATTCTACTACTGTGCTTAATGATATAGCTCAATTACGTGCAGTACGAAGCAACCCTCCTTACGATATGGTGCCGGGTGTTACCGATGTTAAGCTCATAAGGGTGGTGGCATGGGGCGCACAAAACCAGGTAGGCGCGCATTTCAACAGTGGTGTAACAACTTCTGTAAACAATATTAAGAATGCCAATAACAGTAGCCTTCAACTTTATCCAAACCCCGCAAAAGATCAGTTAACTATTGTTACCGATATACCTGTGCAAAACATTTCAATAACAAATGTGCTTGGGCAAGTGGTACTTAACAATTCATTTAATTACGATAAAGCAACAAGACATGTATGTTATATCGATGGCCTGCTGCCGGGTGTTTATTTTGTTACCGTACAAGAGAACGGAGAAAGGATTACAAAGAAGTTTATTGTAGCAAAATAAATCATACAGCAAAGATTGAACCATCTGATTTAAAAGCCTTGAATTCCAATGCATTATTACTTGAATCCAAAAAGAACATAGTAGCCTGCTCTCCTACCTCACCTTTGAACCTGATATAAGGCTCAATGATGAATTTTATGCCATGCTTTTTAAGCCGTTCAGCCAGTGTCTCCCACTGACTCATTTGCAGTATAACACCCCAATGTAAAACAGGCACATTTTTACCATCAACCGGGTTTGTACTAGCACCACCTTTCCATCCCTCAACTAAGTGAGCTGATATCTGGTGACCATATAGATCAAAATCTATCCACCGCTCTGCACTACGGCCTATTTTGCAGCCAAGTACTTCGGAATAGAACTTTCGGGTGACCTCAAGGTCGTGCACCGGGAAAGCAACGTGAAAAGGACGGATGTTAGTCATATTAGATTATATTTAAAAGGTAATTTACTTAGGTCTACATTGCCACCACTGATAATGATGCCTATACGTTTACCACGAAGCCTCTCACGATCCTTTATGGCAGCAGCAACCGGCACGGCACTTGATGGCTCTATAATAATCTTCATACGCTCCCATATCAAACGCATGGCAGCTATTATTTCAGGCTCAGAAACAGTTATTATTTCGGCAACATGCTTGCGTATAATGGCAAATGTTTTATCGCCAAGTGAAGTAAGTAGTCCATCGGCAATAGTATCAGGCGGAAGTGCTTCCACTACTTCTCCCTTTTGCATAGCCTGCCAGGCATCGTTAGCATTAAGAGGTTCTCCCGCAATAACTTTAGTATCCGGCGAGAAATAATGGGTTGCCAGAGCAGTGCCACTGAGCAATCCGCCACCACCAACCGGAGCCATAATAATATCCAAATCAGGAATCTCTTCAATAAGCTCTTTAGCTGCTGTTGCCTGCCCTGCTATAATATGGAAGTTATTATACGGATGTATAAAAATAGCTCCGGTGCGCTCAACCACTTTTGCAAGCGTTTCTTCACGGGCCTTTTGAGTTGGTGTACATGTTATTACTTCAGCACCATACCCTTTCACAGCATCCATCTTTACCTTCGATGAGTTCTCAGGCATGACTATATAAGCCTTCAGCCCATTATTACGTGCAGCCAGGGCCAAAGCCTGAGCATGATTGCCTGATGAGTGTGTTGCAACTCCTTTACGTCTTTCGGCATCGGTAAGCATAAGAACTGCATTCGTTGCTCCCCGGTACTTAAATGCACCTACTTTTTGAAAATTTTCGCATTTCAAAAAGAGTTTCGCACCAATAATTTCATTGATACTATTGCTTGCCATTACAGGTGTATGGTGCACAAAGGGCTTTATCCGCAAATGAGCGGCCTCTATAGCTTCTCGGGTAGGATAATGCTCCTGCATCGCAATGGTAATTTACCTTCAAGTATAGTAATTTTTCCCTACTTAACAGCCTTATATGTCATACAAACTGCGTTATCAGAACTGACAGTTACAAACCTATCGGGTGTGATCTCAACAATATCATCAGTATCTTTATTTAGCTTTTCATCAATAACAATAATCTTTTTATTGTCTTCTGAAAGCATCCATCTGCCTGTTTTAGTTCGGCTTTCACTCCCTAAAGAAATGCTCTTAACAAAAGTACTGTCAGCCTTATACTCTACTATCATAGTCTTATATGCTTCTATAATTGCATAGTCAAATCGAATTTTAGTGAAAATATTTATCCTTGTCGCACTATCTTTAGCAGTATCCATAACCTGTTTCAACTTGGCAATATCTTTATCAATATCAACGCTAACAATTGACTCAACCTGCCATTTCTTAAGCAACATTTTCCTTGTATTAGAACCACCGCAACCATACAGGCATATTGCAACACTTACAATTACCAGGAAACAAATAAGGCTACCCGCTTTCATCATCATATTCTTTAGGTACCAAAAGTAGAATTAGTTTTCAAATACTTACTTTTTATAATACAACTATCAATTTTATAATACCTACTAGAAAAGCGCTATAAGCCTATCAATGCCTTTAAAAGAGAAAAAGACAATCAAATGAAATAAAAAAAACATCATAACAAGCGCTATTTTTTGCTTATATCGCCTACAAAATCTGAACTAGACTTAGAAAAAGCTGCAATAGCCAATCCTGCAGCGGTAAGTCCTAAAACAAGCCAGCCTACAGGAGTTATTGCTTCGCCTATTACTACAGTAAGCTCACCAAGGCCTTCAACCAATTCAGCCACCGATGTTTCTTTAAAAAGGTATTTTAATCCTTCAAAGGCATAGGCCAATATTTCTATGACATCCTTTAACACAGCAGCAGTTTCAAGAACCTTAAAAAACTTCTCCCAAAAACCCTGGGCTTCCTGACCCGATTTTGTAATGTCTTTAAAGGCATTTTCAATATCATTCGCAACCTGCTCAAATTCTTCGGCAGTAGCAATCAATATGGCAGCAACTTGCTCCATAGCATCTACAAAAGCCGATATATCTATGTCAATACTGACACTTAATGCTGAAACTTCCATTGTAATTAGTGGTATTAATTAACTATGCAAATATACACTATATATTTACTATAATAATCATTTTATTTATTATTTTATCAACAGCTCATTCAATAGGTTTTTAACCTGTCGGAATTGATAATAACTTATTTATTTTTCTTTATGGTAGGCCCGGAACCCTAACTTACACAAGTAGAATTATTTTTTACCCGTAGTAGGCTTCTTTGTTTTCTTTATATCAGCCTCGCCGTGATGCCACACCAGGTTACCGGCGTCAAATTCCATTATCCTGGAGCCATCATTAAAAAAGCTGGCTTCCACCAATATTTTTTGACATTTTTTTAATTTAGCCATTAAACTATCCGCGGATTCCCTAAACCAAATATTTTGCGAAGTACCGTCAGTTGATCTATAACACTTAACAGTTAACGGCTTTTCGTTATCAAAGCGAATGCGAACATCTACTTCATTTACATCAAAATGAAACTGGCCCTTTGCTATTGCCACCGTTAAATAATTAGTATCATTTTTACAACATAGTATAAGGTTAGCAGTTACTCCACCATCATAGGGAAATTTAAAATCAAGTAATTCCTTTGCAAGTGCATATGCAGTATAAATGGTATCAGATGTCATTTTATCTATTTCATATCCATATTGCCAGTGAAAATTGACCGAATCTGCTATTCCATCGCTTTTAACCTGTTTTGTTTTTTTACTACTTTGTTTATTATCAGGTGTCTTTTCTTCCGGTTTCGACTTGTATGGCCATTTAAGCTGATTGGGCTCAAATTCCATTACCCTCTTTTCTCCGTCATAAAACATGGCTTCTATCCGTACTACCTTCGCTTTCTTAATTCTTTCAATTATGCTATCAGCCTTAACAAAAAGCAACGTTTCTAAATCATCATCTTCCTTTATGCATTTTACACGTATCGGGTTACCATTATCAAACCGAATTTTAGGATAAGCAAATCCATCGACATCTAATTTGAATTTCCCTTTTTTCAGATTTATACAAACAATATTATTATCTTTAAAAATGACCTCCAAGTATGGGGTTGTTCTATAATAAGGGAACCCAAAATTAATATCCTCTTTAGCATAAATATAGGCGCTTTGAATTGAATCGGGTGTCATTTTACTCATTTGATGTAAATAAATCCAATACGATCTGGATGAATCAACACCATCATTAGATTGAGCGTTCGTATTACCGAAGAAAAAAACTATAATCACAATACAAATCAACTGTCTCATTGAGTAAATTGGGTTTTACAATCTATATCAAAAATAAAACAAAACATTTAAACCAACAAAACTTACTTGAGCTTATACCTCTGTTTCAATACATTGCGTTCGGCTTCAGTAAGGTAACGAACAAGTTTACTTCCGTTACCGGTTTCATTCTTCAAATCACTCTGCAAGGGCATTAATTCTTCCGGTTTCATTTGGTGGTGCCTATCTACATGGGTATTATATATCAACGCATAAATAACCCTTAACCTCCTCCACTCATCCTCTTCACGCAACATAAAACCATCCATCCAAGCCGACCATTCATTAGGTGTCATCTTCCAAAAATCGGAATAGGACAATCCTGCACGTGAGCTTTGAGCCCAGAGAGTGCTCCAATTCAGGGCTTCTTCCCTATCACTTTTTCCTTTTTGCCCTGTTATGCTTCCGGTGTTACAATATTGCTCTGCTCTTTCGCGACTTGATTGGATGAGGGTGGTGAGAAGCGAGTCGTCATCGGTAAAATCAATGCGCAGAAAGCCTTTTACGGTTGCAAGAGCCAACTCAACTGCCGGAGGTGTTACTATTTTTATTTCTGTGAGTGCCATTTTGCTAATTGTGAATTTTAAATGGTGAATGGTAAAATGATAATGCAAAAATAAACATTTTATTTATTAGTAGTAAACATTTTAACTAATAAGTTTTCAACAGGTCGAGAAGATGCTTAATAACAAAGCTATACCGACTCAAAGCGCGTGAATACATCTACAGCAAAAGACGTTCGAGTTGTTAAAAATTCCATTCTCATTTCATTGAATGCAGCAACTTTGAGCAGTAAATTTGTAAGAGACATTTAGTATTAACCGCTGTAAAGCGGAATCTGTTCTTTGGCTTATTTGACCATATAAAAAAACAGGAAGCACTTTTTCAAAAAAGAAGTAAAAAATACTTTTTTCCGACACAAAACACACAATTTCCGACATTTACTTCACCAAGAAAAAGAAGCAAATACCGCACAGGTATTGGCAAAGATAGATTAAGTACCTTTTATGGGGTTAAAGCCGGAAAAACCAGGGCGATGTCGGTAAAAGAATAAGGGCCGCCTTACAGGGCAGCCCTAGTTGTTTTATAATTTTGTTTCCCATCTGCACGTATTTATTACGTTCGGGGCCCTGCAGATGAATAACTTGTCACATAAATAACAAGTTTAAGCCCGCTCTGTTTCTGAGTTACCCCGTCGGGCTTCTCTCAATTTAGCTTCCCGTTGCCTTTGCCCCGGGTATGTTTATTGGTTAGAACTTAGTTTATATTTTCGTAGCTACCCTGAAAATATCTTAGGCTAAAGTAGAACAAATGATACCCCTTTGTCAATAGTTTGCTACCTGTTTATTTATCAACAGCGTTAAATTTTTCGACTTTTTTAACATTATTTCATAAAAACATATCCTATAATTGCAGCCCGAAATTGGGAGCAAATATCCACTATCTTTATCCAGCATATTTTTGATACTACATGCTTAAAATACTCCGGTATTCATTATTACTTATTACACTTACTACTGCAATTGATGCATACAGCCAGGCCGATACAGGCAAGCCTCATTATATGTATTCGTTTATTGCGGTAAATGTTGGTTATGGCACAAACCTTACTTCTACCAGTGACAATAACATACAGCCATTCTTTGGCACAACGGGCATCACTATAAACATATCGGGCTTACTGGCATTTAAAGAAGCCTATTGGGGTATACCGGTAATGATAGGCTACAGCAACCCTGGCTTTAATGTGGGTGCTTATGCTGCAGCAAATTCCGACACCAATAAACTTACTACATATACAAGTGGCAGTGCAGGGCGTTACAGTATTTATTACCTGCTTTCAGGGTTAAATTTAAAACTACCCCAACGCACAACTCGCGAAGCCGTTGAATTAAGGATAATGGTTGGCCCGCTGCTTGCAAGTGTACCGGCTATAAGCTATTCAGGCAAAATAGCTCAGGCCCCCAATTTCAATACCTATCAAACCTATACTTCTTCAGTATCTTCGGCAACAACAGTTGCGTTTGCAATAAGCCCCGGCATAGGCCTTGGCTATAAATTCTCGAAACATTTGGCTCTTATGGCTTATAGTGATCTAATTTTTGCAGCGCTTCCCTTAAACCTTACTACTACTAATACTATAAACGGAACAAATGAAACAAAAAGTTTTGTTGCCCATTCAAGCATGGCCTATGTAAACTTTACCGCATCACTGGCCTATAGCTTTGGTAACATAAAAGCAAACATTGCTTATTGATAGTACAAAAGCCTGCATCCTGTATCTTTGCATTTATGCGTAAACTGTTATTTATATTGTTTTTGCTGCCCGCCTTTGCAACACATGCCCAAAAGGACAGTATTATTACCATGCCCGCGTACGATACTGCTTATACCGGAGGTTATGATGTGGATATATTCTGTTCGCTTGAACACAAACGCGCCGTAAAGGATATTAAAGCAAGCAGGCTTAATTTTATTGAAACAGGACTCATGGAGCCACGCTATAAAAAATATATGCCGTGGCTATGTAAACATTATCACCTCACTTATTTCTATTTACCCGAGGACAGGCTTGGCTATGGTGGCTTTAACCCAATGCGTTGTTATATTGCAGCTATCGATTCGGCATTGAAGATTAAGTTGGGAGATTCGGTTAAGATAAAACTTGCCAAAAGTGCGGATAGTTGTTTTTGGAGCCACATTGCAACCGATACCATAGACGAAAAATACTGCAATGTGCCTGCTGCAGTACCCGACGAAAGCATTTACAAGAACCTGAACGGGGAATTTTTTCATATTAAGTGCGACACACTATTATACGCTAAGTTCAAAAAACTGAGCAGTCAGCAGGCAAACCCATATATGCTGGCTAATGTATTGATAGAAGCCGATGGAACGGTTACCGGGTATAGGCTTAAAACATTTATGTCGGAAGGGGCCCTTTATTATGATGATACATTAAAATACAGCTGGGTATATGATGGTTGCGGAAAAGAACTTTGGCAACTGGCACTTAAATACCTTAAAAAGTACCCAAAATGGAAACCGGCACGCATTGGTAATACATATGTAAGAACATGGCACAATTTTGAGGTGGTTTTCGAAAAAGAGGGGGAGTAACAAGCTAATTATCATTTCATAATGCATTTATTGCAAACAAATTATATTTTTGTTAAACGAAACTCATAGTAAAGCAATTTTTTACGATACAGACATGAAGAAATTTTTACTTTCGTTTGCTTTCATACTTACATCAGCAGTGCTGTTTGCACAGATGAAAGACTCAACTTCGGCGTGGCACTATAAAACCGAAACATATGATTGCGCCATATTTCCGATGGGATATATTGCCGATAATGTTATTGGCAAACGATTTACCCCCGGTTTTCCTGATATTGATAAGGCGGAACATGCTCTTTTAGAGCAAATGCTTCTGCAGAGGGATACAACCAAAAAGCTGCCGGATATGTATCGTCATATAAAAAAGTATAAACGTCAGTACTTTGGATATACAAACAAAGATGGCCATAAAATATTGCTTATTAATATGTTTTGGGATGATGACAAATACATAAAAAACTGGCTCAAGCAAATGATAATGGTACAGGGAGGAGGATCGAGCTATTGGAATGTTAAGTACGACCTTGATACCAATAAACTTTACGACCTTCAGATAAACAATGATGAGTGAGGAATAAGGCCGCGATTAGTAGCTGAACCTCAATTACAACCATAAGTTTAACCTATTTTTAATGTAGTATAGCGGAATAATTCCGAACTTTGCTACTTGCATTAAAAACCCTATTGTATAGTATTTATTACTAAGTATGAGCGCTTCCATATTTTTACGTGCCGAGTGGAGGAATTTGGTTTTAGCGAATTACGAATTCGACCCTGCTTTACTCACCAAATACCTGCCCCCCAATACTGAATTAGATACATTTAATGGCAAGCATTATATAAGCCTTGTTGGCTTTTTATTCAAAAACACCAAGGTTAAAGGCGTTTTAGTACCTTTTCACCGCACTTTTGAAGAAATAAATCTGCGTTTTTATGTTCGCCACAATCATGAAGGCAATTGGAAACGCGGTGTTGTTTTTGTTAAAGAAATAGTACCTAAAAAGCTTATTGCCCTGGTAGCAAACAAAATTTATGGCGAAAACTACCTGGCCTGTGACACCCGGCACCAATGGTCGAGCCCTGCCCCTGACAAACTTGGGGTTGAATATATGTGGAAACATAAAGCAGACTGGAATTGGGTAGTTGTAACGGCAGATGAAACTGGCCATTTTGCTAAACGCAGATCGGAAGAAGAGTTTATTTGCGAGCATTATTGGGGCTATACAAAGGGCAAAAAAGGTATTACTACTGAATATAATGTTACGCATCCGGAATGGAGGATGCATAAGGTATTACATTATGATATTAATTGCAGTTTCGAAAAAGAGTATGGAAAGGATTTTGCTATGTTAACTAACGCAAAACCATTATCGGTTATGCTGGCGGAGGGATCTGCAATAGAAGTAATGAACAAAAGAAAGATCGGGTAAGACTGCCCATTGTATTTAAGGACTAATAAGCAGTTAATTGAAAAAGAATTTTCAAAAACTGACTTAAATCATCTTTTAAACCATGCTTGTATTGTTACTTTGTAAATGAAATTAAGTTCAGTCAAGTTTTAATTACTGCTTAAAGGCAAATTTTTGAAATAGTATTGATGTTGTGGTTTGTCGGGTGTAAACTTATGGCAACCGCGCTCTAGAATGGGGGGAGGTATGGGGTCCTTTCCCCTTTTAGTTTTTATAGCCTTACCCTAATGCAACAACCCTTTAAAGAAATTATACATACAAAATGCTATTAGCGCAACCACGCCTAGTATAGTAGAGCCAATGAACAGCGATGCAAGGCTGATAACTACAATTTTAAAAACTTTAAACATACGTTAAGGCATTAATAGCCCGAATGGCAAATATAAATCAATAAATCGACTTCGTTTCCCCCTTAAAATCACATTATAATGTTAGTTAGCATAGTATAAAAATTATGCTATTTTTGTAACTAACAACTAATCCTCAAAACAAATTAACCTAATGAAAAAACACATTTTACTAGCAGTTGCGGTATGTTCCGCATTTATTTTAAAGGCAGGTGATAAAGACCTACTATCTCATGGTGGCGGAGGCGACAGCAAGCTTACTATTGGCTTATCTGTTGGCGCTGCACTTCCTATGAGTGCTTATGGAGCAAAAGCTACCGACACAGCTTCATCAACACAGAATGACAGCACACACGTTCAAAACGGATTTGCAAGTACAGGTTTCCATTTTGATGTTACTGCTTCTTACATGTTTGCCGACCACATTGGTGGCCAGGTTATGATAGGTGGTAATATGAACTCATTTGACGTTGCTACATATAAAACTGTAAATAACATCAAATCACCAGAAACCTTTACTGCTAATAATTACTACATCGGTCAATATTTAGTTGGCCCTGTTTTGAGTTTTGGTGATAAACTGAAGCTTAACATCAGAGTATTGGTAGGCCTGGTTACTTCAAATGCAACCGTTATTACTGAAACCAATGGTCAAAGTGGTGGTGCTGAAGCTTCATTTACAAGGACAGGAAACCCTGGAAGCGGATTTGGTTACAACTTTGGTGCTGGTATAAAGTATAACTTTAATGATAAAATGGGCTTACTCGTTAATGTTGACTACCTAGGTTCAACATTAAGCTATACCGGTTATGGTCAATCTTCTACTTTCTTTGGCACTACTTCAAGCACAACTAATACAACATTAAAGCAAACTATGGCTCTTGGCATGGTTAATGCAAGTGTTGGCATAGCATTTAACTTGTAGTATTTAGTTTTTATTCTTTAAAAAGCCCTGCAGCAATGCGGGGCTTTTTTATTTGCCAGTAGCAGAATAAACTCTCCCCATCCTCTCTTGACTTAGAGAGGACAAAATAAAGCGCGTAGGTTTGGGGAGAATTCAGGATGATTGTCTTGTACAAAGCTATGCCTCCTTTATTTCTTTAGCCTAAAGCCAATATTACTAATGAGTTACCTAATTATTTCAAATTACGGCCAAATTGCCAACCCAGGTTTAGCGAAACATTTAGGAGCGACACCGGCAAGCTGCCCGTTATAGGATACGTTTGGGTATTCCCGTTATTATCGGCATAATTTTCGGTAGTAGAATAATTTAACTGGGTGTATATGTAAGTTACATCCAGCGAAGCACAAAAGCCTTTAGTTATAGAATACCTCACTGCCAGGCCCACACTATAAGCGGTAGCCGATATAGTGCCCGCATTAATGTAATATGAAGATTGAAGCCCGTTATATATCTCACCATAGGTGGTAATTGGCAATATAACACTACAAGGGCCAAGCATAACACGTGCATCAAAGGTAAAACGGCTTATATAAAATGCCTTGTATATCCCGTAAAAAATATACCCACCCAAATAAGGCTGTTTACCACTTGTAGCCTTATATGAGGATGAAGGAAGGTTAGCTTGTAAGTTATTGGTATAAGCATCTACATTATAGTTATTATTACTTGTGCTACGCATAAATGCAAAACCAAAGTTGATGGAGTTTATCATTATGCCAAATGAAAGATTATTGGCTGTACCTGTTTGGGCATAACCGCTTGAAGGGTTATTTGCTGTTGAACCAAAACTGCTTACGGGCTGGCATAAGCCGTAGCCCAGGGTAACAAAGCCCGCAACCTTTTTACCGGTATCGACCTGAGCTTTTAAAGTGATCAGTGAAAAGTGAAAAACTAAAAGTATAAATAAGAGTTTTTTCATAAACCATGCAAAGACACAAAATAATTGCGAATGGGAGGCTACTGGTCTTGCATTTTATATTCACAAGTTATCACTCAACCACTATCTTGGTAGTTACAAGATAGTCATGCTCCTGGTCAAATGCTTTTATAAAGTAAATACCGGGTGCAAGGTTGTTTCGCTGTAATTCATATTGCTTTCCGTTGCATTCTATTTCCTCCAATTGCCTTCCGGTTATATCATCAAGTTCTAAATAGTGCTTACCAGCTTCTGAAAATACAATAGTTGTTGAAGTATTAAATGGGCTGGGAAATACTTGCATCCCCGAATTATTTGAAGCTAACTCATCTATTCCGGCAGGTGGGTTAATCCTTAATAACAATAACTCACCTAATGGAGCACCGGCACCCACTTTAAAGTTAACAAGCACACTATCTTTTCCCGTTTTAGGATCAAAACTAAATAGTACTCCTGCGTTATAATATCCACCTAATTCTGTCAACCCGTAGAATAACCCATTGGCTGTATCTTCAATAAGACTTCCATAAGGTTGCGCACCATGTATACTATCAAACTCATATACAACACTATCTTTTCCTGTAAAAGCATTATAGGCAAAAATCACCCCATCACCGTAACCACCATTTAACTTACCTCCATTAGGTGTCATGCCATAAAGAAGTCCATTTGAGGCCTCAAGCAAAACACCATAAAAAGGCACAGCGCCATTAGTATCATTAAAATTCAACAAAAGGGTTTCTTTCCCAGAAACAGGATCATAGCTAAATAAAGTTCCATCATTATTTTTACCTCCGCTTCCACACATTCCATATATAATCCTATTTTTTGCCTGCATTACACTTCCTTCCGGCCGATTTCCTGATTTTGGAATAAAAGACATAATTACACTGTCCTTATATGTTTTGGGATCAAAACTTAAAAGCACTCCATCAGAACTTGATGTGCTAATTCCTCCCTGTTCTGTCATGGCATATAATAATCCTGATATGCTATCTTGCATGAAATAACCTTCCGGCTCACTACCATTTTTAGAATTAAATTCCAGTAATGTTGTGTCTTTCCCTGATAACGGGTCGAAGCGATATATAACTCCATTATTAGCAACTCCACCCATAGTAGTCATCCCATATAAATAACCATCCTTAGCCTGTAAAGGTTTTCCACCAGGCGATTGCCCAAATACTCCGCCTGCAAATGTATATACTACATTTAAATTATTCGTTTTAGGATCAAAACTAAATAGCGACTCATTTTCTAAACCATACAATAAACCATTTGAAGCCTGCATAAGTGAAGAGTAGACAGGATTAGATACATTATCGCAAACAGAATACATTCCTGTTGTAATGTCATAACTGAATAATGAATATTGCGTCATTCCGTACAATACATAATCTTGTGCCTTTACAAAAAGAGTACTGATAATTAGTGATATAATGAGTATTATTTTCTTCATCCTTTGTGGTTATATATTCAAATATATAAATTTCGATTTCTAATTCCTAATTCTTAATTGATATCACTTCCCCATCCCCAGCACATTCTTATCATAATCGTGGTTGAACTGGCGCACGCAAGTCCGGGTATATTCTTCACGGGTAGCGGCATCGAGCGTGTTGAGTGTTACCGATGTGCCATGAAACACTTTTATATCAGATCTGCCTTCGCGTAGCTCATGTTGTTTAATTTGTTCGCTGGTAACATTATCGGCACACCAAAAGCGGTAATCAGTATTTAGCTTGCCAATCTTTAACCAGGCATTGCGGCGCATGATGAAACAAAAACCGCTTATTATATGAGGGTGAATAAATCCTTTATGATTGGTAACAGAAAGAACATCGAGGCTCTGTGAGCTCATCTCCGCCACTACTCTATTTACAAACCCTTCCGGAAAAACAATATCGTTATTACTGAAACATATATACTCTGCATTGCCCATACTTGCACCATTGTTCAGGCATTGGTTATAATTAAAGGGCTGCCTTTGTAAAAAGGTATCGGCATTAGCATAACGAATGTTATCTGCTTTCTCAAGCACAACCACATTCACATCAACTGAAGCAATCCTATTGATAGCTTGCTGAGTCATAACCCGGCAATCGGCCACCGACCCATCGCTTACTATCACCACATCCATTTTCACCATTGGTCCGTATGTCGGCCTGCGGTACTTAGGCGAGTACTTATGCGTTTCGCTGGTTTGGGCGGAGAAACGATAATAATACATGGGCCGATCAATTTTGTGTTCCGTCTTTAGCAAGCGACGTATACGCAAACCATAATCGGTATCCTCGCCAAAGTTCTTCTCCAGGAATTTTGTTGCAAGAGCATATTCACGTTTTATAGGTATAAGATGGTTAGGTACACGCAAGCGTGGCTTACCGGGCTCGTCAACATTCAGCAAATTATTCACGCTATAATGTACCGGTATCTTATCTCCCTCATCGGTTGAATATATGGCATCAAAGCAAATACAATCTTTGTTCTGCTCTATTCCTTGCAATATTGCATCCACATAATCATCGGCTACCCAATCGTCATCATCGACAAAAGCTACATAGTCGCCCTTACTAATATTAAGAAGATTATTGCGCTTTTCGCCTACACTCATAGTTTTGTTATCACCCAGCCAGAGTATCTCTACAGGCTTTCCTGCGGCTTGGACTTGTAAATGTTCGCACAACAGTGCAAATTGTGTCAATCGTTTTTGCAACGAGCAAATTAAAATAGAGAGTTTCATAAAAAGTGATTAGTGGGCAGTGGTTAGTGAATAGATATTCAGTATATCATTCTTCAGTGCTTGTGTGTGTCGATATCCTTTCATTAATAAGCTTCCCGTTTTTATTGTAATTTTTTTGCGATTGAATGTCATTATCTTTATATTCCGATTCAGTTTCTAGGTTTCCGTTTTCGTAATACTCTTTTTTTATCCCAACTATAGAGCCATTAATCCATGGAGTAAGTGCTTTTAGTTTTCCGCTCTCATAATATTCTTTGGCCATTCCATTCACCTGGTTATTGGTAAAAGGGGTTTCAGATAATATTTTTCCGCTCATATAGTACTCCCGGGCTATCCCATTTATCATGCCAGTATCGTAGTGCGTAATTGCCTTCACTTTCCCATTTGTATAATATTCTTTAGCATCGCCATTTTCATTGCCCCCATTATATGGGGTTTCACTTAAAACGGCCCCACCCTTAAAGTACTCCTTAGCTATGCCATCTGCACGGCCGTCAACAAAAGATGTTTCGCTGCTCAGTGTTCCGTCGCGACCGTACCATTTCACCACTCCGTTTTTATAATCGGCTGTATTGGGTGTTTCACTCTCAAGTTTACCGTTTTCATAATAGGTTTTCTCTACTCCCTCTTTTTTACCATTTACATAAGGACATTCATACCGAACATTTCCATTGGGCCAATATTGCTTGTCAATCCCATTTTTAATAAGCGCAATACCCGACGACCATGTTAATTTACCATCACGGGTAAATTCCCTCACCACTCCCAAGGGTTTGCCATTACTGTAAATAATAAGCCTGTAAAGCACGGCCTTTGAACTGTCAGTGGTAACCAGTTTAGTGCTATCTACATATTCAATCCATTTGCCTTCTCTTTTACCATTTACCATTTCATTTTTAGCTTCTGCTTTATTAGTATAGCCATTAGTTTTTTCAACATACAGGCTATCTTGCCCAATTGCAGGTAAACAGGCAAATAACAAGGAAACTACAAATATGCAATAAGGAATATGTTTAGTGGTTTTCATTCCTGATTTAATTTTTAAATTACTTTATTTCACTTCCGTTTTCAGCGTAATATTTTGTTTTACCTTCTCTATCCCTGGCATAAAGTGTAGTATTTTTTATTTTCCCGTCCTGGTAATATTCCTTTTGCATTCCGTTTTTTTCACCATGCATATATGGTGTTTCAATGCGCAGCTCACCGGTTTCGTAATACTGCTTTGCTATTCCTTCAATAATATTAGTGGTATAGGGCCATTCGCACCTTAATTTTCCATTTTCATAGTATTCCTTTTCAATTCCGGTTAAACTATCTTTTAAATAAGGCGATTCAGATTTTAACACGCCATTCTCATAATAGCTTTTCATTATCCCGCTTTTATTATCTTTCACAAAAAGAATAACGCTCTTTAATTTTCCATTCTCATAATACTCACTGTCAATACCATTTAAGCTATCATTAACATAAGGGCTTTGCCATTTTAATTTTCCACTTTCATAATACACTTTTGACATACCATTTTCAACCCCATTAGTGTACGGATATTCGCTCCAAGCCTTTCCGCTCTCATAATATATTTTTACTTTGCCATTTATTCTGCCATTGGTACGTGGTATTTCTCCATAAAGCTTACCGCTTTTATAATATTCGTAACTTGTGCTTACAGGCTTATCATTATTATAAACAGTAAGTATATAATAAGGTGCCGTAGTATCGGTTGTTGGACCAAAATCATAATTCCGGTACTCTATCCATTTACCTTCCTTTAGCGCATCCTTCATTACATTTTTAGCTTCATTTTTATTGGTAAAGCCCTCCTGCTCAACAGGCTGCGGTTGGTTATCCGGCAAATAATTGCTGTTACTATTAAGTACAAACCGCATAGGTATATTATAAGAAACTCTTACAGGATGCCCATTTTGCATACCAATCGACCACTTTGGCATAGCCGTTATAACTTTAACGGCTTCTTTATCGAGAGAGTAACCATGCGGAATACTTTTAATAACTTTTACATGCGAAACAGATCCGTCTTTTTCAACAATAAAGTTTATATAAACAGTACCTGTAATACCTGCTTTTATGGCCGAATCAGGGTAGTTCATATGTTCACTCAGGTATTTATCCAAATCTCCCTGAAACTCGGGCATTTGCTGTACAATAGTGAACACCTGGTTATTGCTGATACTATCGGGCTTTGATGTTGAACCGTTTTGCGCCACAGAATATGAACAGGCAGAACAAAAAATCAGCATAAATACGCTATTTAATCTCATCCCCTTTTTCATCGTAATTGGTTACTCCACCTGTCATTACACCGTTTTGGTAATGGAGTAGCTGTTTCAATGTTCCATCTTCACGATACCACTCTATATTGCCGTCTCTTTTGCCATTAATATAGGTAACTTTGGTATTAAGCTTCCCATTCTCATAATATCTTTTGTATAGTCCGGAAATGGTATCATTTATATAAGGAACTTCCTCTTCTATCATTCCGCTTTCATAATATTCTTTCTCAACACCGTTTTCAAGGCTATTGGTATATGGGTATTCATTCTTAACGGCTCCGCTTTCATAATACAGCTTCTCTACTCCATCCAGCTTTCCGGAATCAGTGTATGGCTTGACCCATTTTATTTTCCCGTCGTCATAATAACCTTTTGACGTACCAATTCTTTTACCATCAACCCATACGTTATCCCATTTCAGCTTCCCATTATCATAATAGCCTTTCTCCGGCCCGTCCTTTTCTCCATTTTTATAACCTGTTTTCCATTTTAACGCACCGTTCTCATAATATGAGTTTCTAACGCCATTAGATTTACCATTAACATATAGTCGAACATCTTTTGTCTTTCCATTCTCATAATATTCTTTTTCCACTCCATTTTTATCATCATTGGTGTAATCAGTTTCCCAATGCAGGGCACCGTTAGTATAATATCCCTTTTCAGTTCCGTTTTTTTTATCATTAGCATAGGGTTGCTCCCAATGCACTCCTCCCTTTTCGTAATACTCGGTCGCCTTTCCTTCCCTCTTGCCATTAACATAAGGTACTGTCCAATCTAATGCCCCATTCTCGAAATACGATTTCTGCACCCCATTTACTTTTCCATTTACATAAGGCCACTCTGCTTCTATTTTACCATCCTGGTAATATTTTTTATCTATCCCATTTTCAACACTGTCGGTAAAAGGCTCTTCGCGTTTCAATGTGCCATTTTCATAATATATTTTAGCCCCCTCATTCATTCCATTTTTATAGATCCATATTCCATTTTTCTTGCCACTTTTATAAAAAGTACTATCCTGCCCATCCCGTTTACCGGCCTTATAAGGTATCCTGGCCCTAATAGCGCCATTTTCATAATAATTTCTCTTTAACCCTTCTATTTTACCGTTAACATATGGTATACGGGAATGCAGTTTGCCGCTTTTATAATATTCCATTCCGGAGTCAGTTGATTTGCCTTCGTGGTAGTTTAAAAGCACATAATAAGGAGCATCTGTATTTTTAGTGGCATCTAAATTGCTATCGCGGTATTCTATCCACTTACCTTCCTTTTTGCCGTGCAGCATTTCATTTTTCGCCTCCGCTTTATCTGTATACATGCCATGCCTTGCCGATAAGCTATCTTGCGCAAAGGTGGGCAAACAACTTAGCAAGGCTATAATGAACAATAAATCGGGAATAAGTCTTGTGGATTTCATGTGTAATTATTTTATTTCGTTGCCACTTTCATCATAATTGGTTACTCCACCAGTCATTACCCCGTTTTGGTAATGAAGCGCCTGCTTCAATGTTCCGTCTTCGCGGTACCATTTTACATCGCCATCCATTTTACCATTAATGTAATGAATTTCAGTGGTTATTTTTCCGTTTTCAAAATATCTTTTATACTGCCCCATTATAGTATCATGCGTATACGGAACTTCTTCCTCGACTTTTCCGCTTTCGTAATATTCTATTTCTGTTCCGTTTTTTTTATCGCCCATAAAAGGGTACATGCGCTTTAATGCACCACTTTCATAATACTTCTTCACCACGCCATTCCTGTCTCCATGGTCATACGGGTATTCGCCCATTAGCTTACCATCTTCAAAATAACCTTTAGCCAGCCCGTCTTTTTTATCATCTATGTAGTTGTTTTCCCAATGTACCTTGCCATTTTCGTAATAGCCTGTTTCTTTTCCATTCTTTTTACCGTTAGCATAATTGGTTATCCATTTGGGTTTACCGTTTTCGTAATATTCTTTCTCTGTGCCGTTTTCAACACTGTCAACATAAGGTTCCTCCCATTGCAGCTTCCCATTCTCAAAATAGGTCAGCTTTACCCCATCCAGTCTTTCTTTTTTATATGGCCAAATGGTTTCTACTTTTCCATTTTCATAATACTCCTTTTCTATTCCAACCCGTTCACCTTTGGTCCAGGGTATCTCCCATTCAAGCTTACCATCATCATAATAGCCTTTTTCAAGGCCTTCTTTTTCATCATTGGCATAAGGGGTTATGTATTTAAATTTCCCGTTCTCGTAATACTCATTCGAAATACCATTTTCTTCGCCATTGGTATAAGGCGATTCACTCTGCAACGTTCCACTCTCAAAATACTCTTTCCCCGTTCCGTTTATTTCATCATTGGTATAAGGCCATTCAGTCTTTAGTTTTCCGCTTTCATAATATTCTTTAGCTACTCCTTCCTGTTTATCGTTGACATAAGGATGTTCAGATTTAAGCTGGCCGTTCTCATAATACTCTTTTACGCTCCCGTTTAATTTATCATCGACGTAAGGATATTCGTCCATTAATGCCCCATCTTCATAATATTCCTTTAAAACCCCGTTCTGATTACCATTGGTATAGGTTTCAATAGAATATGGCTTACCGCTTTTATAATATTCATGCACTGTATCGGTATACTTACCGGCATGATAATTTATAAGTACATAATAAGGTGCGTTAGTATCTGTTGTTTCGTCATAAGTACTATCGCGGTATTCTATCCATTTACCTTCTTTTTTACCATGCACCTTCAGGTTCTTAGCCTCTGCTTTATTAATATATCCTGTTAGCCACGGCTGCACATGTTCCTGGGCAGAAACAGAAAAGCAAACAAAAAATAAGGGAATAAGTATAGTGGATTTCATAAAGATAGTTTATTGTTGATTTATTTTATTTCCTCGCCGTTTTCGGCAAAATGCCTTGTTACGCCTTCGGTGCCATTGGTAAAAGGGGTTTCGCTTTCCATTTTACCACTTTCGAAGTAATGCTTTTGCATGCCGTTCTTTTTATCGTTTGCATAAGGCACCACCCATTCCAGGTTTCCGCTGGCATAATACCCTTTCATATCGCCATTTTTTTGGCCATTAGTATAGGGCCACTCATTTAATACCTTGCCTGATTCGCCATATTCTTTAACCTCGCCATTTTTTTGATCATTAGTATACTGCCTTTCATATGTTAACTTACCGGTTTCCGAATACTCTTTAGCAGTTCCGTTCAACTTTCCATTGCTATAGGGCCACTCATACTGTAATTTCCCGCTCTTAAAATATTCTTTCCACACCCCGCTTTTAACACCATTAACATAAATAGTTTCCGATTTAAGTTTACCATCTTCATAATATTCCTTTAAGGTTCCGTTCTTTTGATCCATTGTATATGGCTGTTCCCATTTTTTAGCTCCACTTTCATAATACTCTTTTAATATTCCGTTCTTTTGATCCTTTGTATATGGCTGTTCCCACTTTTTGGCTCCACTTTCATAATACTCAATTCCGGTACCTTCGCTTAAGCTATTAACATATGGCACCTTCCAATCCACTGCCCCACTTTCATAATACGATATTTGAGTGCCATTTATTTTACCATTGGTATAGGGCCATTCTATCTTAAGCTTACCATTTGAGTAATATTTCTTTACAGTTCCGTTTTTTTCGTCCTTGCTATAAGGGTATTCACTCATTACATTTCCGTTTTCATAATACTCCTTTTGTACTCCGTCCTTCTTTCCATTAACATAAGGTATCTCCATTTTTATGGCTCCATGCTTATAATATTCCCTTACCATACCCTGTGGTTCATCATTTTTATATTCAGTCAGCATATAAAATGGCCTGGTGCTGTCGTCAGGGGTTCCATAGGCAGTATCCATATATTCTATCCACTTGCCGGTTTTTCTGCCATCGCTCTTTTCGTTTTTGGCTTCGGCCTTATTGGTAAAACCACTTTGTGCAGTACCCGATAGGGAGATAAATAGTAAAGGGGTAAAGAGCAAGGAATACGGAGTAAGTTTCATTAATTTAATTTTAGCCTGCAAGATATAAATTTTTCGTGTCGGTTTTGGGGGGTTTAGTGTCGGAAAAATAATACTTTTTTCTGCTTACCTAACCTAAATCTCTTATCCGGAAGGTGCCCATTTCCAATACTTTCTGGCTTTTATATTCATATAAAAACCGACATACTTCTTATTTCCGTACATAGTTTCCGACAACAGATAATTTTTATCGAGGTAAATGATCCTTAACGTTTGTATAGAATCCTTTTTACGGGTTTGGTACCTGTAGATATCTATCCCGCATTTTGCAGAATCAATTTTAAATCTGCCTGCAGAACCTATATCATCATCTCGCTCATGCCAAATGCATGAAGTATCAAAATCTTCTGTACGGTAATAACCAAATTCATTTTTCGACTGAACAGTATCATCCATAAAAGCTGATAAGGCTGTATCGCCATTACTATGCGATGATATATATACCCATTGCCCGTATAGCTTCCTGTAATCCACCGCTTTCTTATGCCTTACAGGCAAATCAACTATAGGAGGATTAACCTTTACCGTATCATTACCGATATTTGTTCCATTACTGCCATTGTTTGAGCAGGAATAAAACACCAGGAATAAAATGGATATGTATAGAAGTGGTTTTAACATTAGTTGAATTTTAGAATAGCTACAAAATAATTTGTTTTTGCCAATGCTGTATCTTTTGCATAAGGATTAGTTTGCATAACATATACTTTAAAAGAATTATACTTCTTAATTAGTTCCTTATTTTTTATAAGAAGAAACGAATACACTCCATAACTTGTTATGTATTTGCCGAAAGGAATAAAATGAATGATACTATCATTCATTGTTCTCAACTCTAGTTTTGCATGCATTTCCCCTCCATAATCAGTCCAGTATTCAAACCTTAACGTATCTCGGTCTAAATTAGCTTTTACTGTATATGTTTTTGCCGAATCAACTTCAACCCAATGCCCCACCATGGTTTGATTTAGGTATATAGAACATTGGTCAAGCCCATCCGTAAATGAAAAAAGAAACAGGCCAAATAGTATTATCAAAAATGGTTTTAACATAAATCAAATTTACAATAATTTCTCTTCTATTCAAATACTGAGATTATTCACTGATAAGCTGATTTTCTATTAAGGAGTTCACGAGCCCGTTGGGATTGCCACGCTTCGCTCGCAATGACGGACAGCTATATTCGCTCATAACTTATAACTCATAATTTATAACTATTAAAGAAAGCCGGACCCGTTCCTGAGAACAAAGCCCGGCCAAACCAACCATGAAAAAAGAAGTTAAAAGTGAATAGTGATAAGTGAAAAGTAAGTTGCATTAAATTTTTCACTTTTAGTTTTTCACTTTTCACTCAGGCTCTTAAGAGCCTGAAGCTTCAGCCTGGTTAAAGTTACCATAGACAAAAGCATTCGGACGGTAAACCACATTAGCCAAACGCTCTTCAACAAGCACAGTTATAAAACCTTTTACAAAGTTGTCTACGTGCTGGTTGCTGAAGGTAACGTTCACCTCGTCGCGGTAAGCCAGTGTTGCTCCCAGCTGGAAGTCGCCAACAAGGAAGTAACCCTGTGTCATTGCCGTATTAGCAATAACCTGCGCACCGTTAATGAAGAAGGTGCCCGGCGCTCCGCTGATCATTTGCGGGAACTGGTAACGGCCATAGCTATCACGAGACAGTACTAGCGCGTTATAATCGTTCGGGTTAATGAGTATGTAATTTGGCGTGTAGTAAGCCACACGTGCCTGTGTTACTGCCTGGTGCAATACATCGTAGTAGTTAATGCTGCTTGGTGTTGCGCCCGGTATAACAGGGTTAGCATAAGCTGCTGCAATAGGTGCAATACCCTGCAGGTTTGGTGCGCTGTTGTTACCCGATATTATCTGGGTATCTTCCTGCATAAGCAAACGGCCGGCTACATGGGTATTAATGTAGTTGTCTACAAAATCGGCATCCTCCATCATTTCTTTCGAAATTGTTAAGTAGGTATTCAATTTACGCACTACCACTTCTTTAGCAGTAATGGTAAAGTCGCTCTGTGCCGCACTGGCGCCTTCAGCTACTGTACCTGTACCATCATTTTCACCTGTCAATTGGTTAAACAATATCTGGTTACTGTCGGTGGCGGTACTGTTCATAAACTGGCGTATATGCACGGGCCTTAATGGGTCTGCATATATACCCACCAGCCTTGTTGGTGGAATAGGGTCGGTGCCCAACAGGTTACCGCCTTCGGTAATATTACCTGCCGATTTGGTAAAGAGCTGGTGTGCCTTCAGCGATAAGCTTACCGGTATGCCTGCTTTGTTTTTAAGGCTTGCTAAGCCTTCTCTTTGTGCGTTCAGCATATCCTTTACGGTCATGCCACGGTCGTATGCACCAAATATTCTGCCTTTTTTCAGCATGGCAGTCATCTGGTCGAAGTCCTTGCGCAGGGCTTCGTATTTGTCGCCAAGCTGCCATTGGTTGGCTGCTATTTTGGCGTCGAGGGCTTTTAGTTGCGCATCCTGCGCTTCGCCCTTTGTTTTAATGGTGTTTATGTTATCGCTTATTTCTTTTACAATAACATCCACCTGTTTGTTTTCCATTTTGTTTTTAATTAGTGGTTAATGATTTTGTCATTCTGAGTGAAACGAAGAATCTAATTCCGCTTCCCGTCATTGCGAGCGAAGCGTGGCAATCTCAGTATTTGGGCGTTCCCCTTCGGGTCGGGCTTTACGCTACAAGTCCTCGCTTTGCTGCGGGCTTTTCGCTTCAATCCCTAACGCAAAAACAAAATACAGAATTATGATTTCAACATTTCATTGATCTTATTCAGAACATCGAGGCTCTCATCGTTTGCGGGCGAGGTGTTGTTAAACGGCCTTGCTGCCAGAAGAGATTGCAGTTGCTTTAACTCAATTTCCAAAAGTGTATATGTATCATCGTGGAGGTTGCCGCGGTGCAGCTGCTTATAAATAAGCGAACTGCGCTCAAGGGCCTCATCGAGAATATCCTCGGTAGTGGTTAGTGAATAGTGATTAGTGGCAAGTGAGGGGTTAGATTTAATACCCCTGAAAGGTGTATTGGCATTTGCTCCCCATGTTACGGTAGAGCCTTCCCACAGACGGGCTTCTTTAATAATATTTACAGGCTCTTCGTCTAACGACTGTTGACTAGCGACAGACGACTGGCCGCTATTTATCATTTCAAAACCTACCGAGTGTTCCTTGTATACACCATCGCGGTAAAGCTGTAACACATCATCGCCCAGTTGGGTGTTGGCAACAGGCGTTTCAAAATAAAGCCCTTGTGCATCTTCCTTAAGTGTACTTGGCCTGCCAATGGGTTGCAGGGTGTTATGCTGCAACAGGTGTATAATACGGTCGCCATTTTCGTTAATACTTTTTGCAAAGCAGCCCGGCGCAAACATATCCCCGTCGCTGTCTTTGGTATTAAACGAGGCAAAGTACCCGCAAACGGTACGCCCGGCAGTATCTACATCTTTTAAATTACCGCCGATGCTTTTTGTTTGATACCAACGCCATTCGGCTTTACTTTTTGCTTTGGCAATTTCTTCCTTTATCTCATTACGCTGATCGATTGCAAAAAGCTTATAATGCTTCTTAGGTGATATATACATGATTGAGTGATTAGTGGTTAGTGACGAGTAATTAGTTTATCGAATTTGATGATACAAAAATAAACATTATATTTAATACTAATAAACATTTAGTTAAAATACTTTTCAACAACCCGAAAAGAGGAATAAGGAATATGGGGTAAGGGGTAAGTTAAGAGTACTATGTATTTACTTATTCCCTACTCCTTACCCCTTATAACTTATTATATGTTAAAAAATGTAAAAAAGCGATTCTTTGCAAAAGGTTTCAGGATAAAAATCGCCTAATTGAGTACAGTCACTAATTTTGAACTTTAAATAACCTCCATATGAAATCCCTACTATCCCTGGTAGTTTTACTCGTACTATCCACCCTTGATGCTTCTGCGCAAATGGCGGGTATTGAAGCCCACAGCGATTCATCTATTCAAAAAACAGTATTGGTATATGACACCAGCAGCCTCCGCGTACCGGGCAAAACTCTTTTAACAGGTATTATAACCATTTCTGATAAAGGAGAAACACTTTGGACAAAAGGCTTTTTAAAAGGCAATTATGGCTGGACAAAATATAAGCTCGAAGTAACAGGTGGTTCTTTTACCAACGGGAAAATTAAAATCACCGGGGACACCAGCTACAAAAAAAACGATTCAATTACGGTAAAGGTATATACCCGCAAATGGTTATTGGGCGGTAAAGATAAATGGCTATTGACCTGTAAGATTCCTTATAATTACGAAACACAAATAAAGGTACTTACCAATGGTACATTTTCAAAGGCGCCGGGCAACCATGTCAATTTTGGAATACGTACCTATTACGATAATAAAATGTCGGTAGATAAATGGGCTCCCGTATCTAAAAACCTGCAGGACTTTGTATTCGCGCCCAGCGGCGGACATATTTCAAAATCGAAAGGCGATTTAAAAATTGATAATGATCCGCTGAAAATAAGCAACGACAAAGTAGGCCTAATAGTTGCCTTGGGCAAAAAACCGGCTATTGCCGATACGCTTCAGATAATACTCGATTATGTTGCCAATTACCAGTGCAATATATTATCGGGTGTGCGGGGGCACGACCTGTATGTTACCGCCAATGTTTACCGCGATTCTATTATTCATGCCAACCTTATGCGGGTTATAGTGCATGACAGTACTATAAAAAAAACATACAACTATATAATTAATACGGCAGGCGGTTCTATGAGCATTTTTAGCAGGGGTGGAAATGGGGCCGATGGCGTAGGCGGATATATTGGATCGGATGGATTGAGCGGTTCAGATGGTACACTTAGCAGCTACGCGGAAACAACCACCAATGCCGATGGCACAACAACCACTACCAATGTAACCACACAAGGCCCCGGTGGAAATGGAGGAAATGGCAATGATGGAGGAAATGGATTTGATGCAGGCAATGGCAGTGATGGCGGCAATATTACCATTGCCTATAACGCAGCAGCTAAACCCTACCTGGGTATAATTACTGCTACCAGTATACCCGGTGCAGGCGGCGCTGGAGGCCCGGGAGGAAGAGGCGGCCATGGTGGCAGAGGTGGCCAGGGCAACCCATCCGGAAGTGAAGGATCAAGAGGCAATGATGGAAATGCAGGCGCTGACGGGGCCAATGGTAATGCCGGAAAGGTTACCTTTGTAACGCAATAAACAAAACCACCACTTATGAGCGAAAACTGGAACGCTTATACACTTACCCTAAAGCCGGCAAAAAAGTTATTGTTATGGCTATTACCTATCCTGGCAGGTAATGTTGCAGGTATGTATGCTTTGAGTTTTGCCATATCAAATCAAAAAAACCTGATCAATACTATTGATGCCTACTCCATTTTTCTCATTATACTTTTTGCGGCAATAGTTGGCTTTACCCTTAACGTGCTTGTTAAGGTAGCCTGGGCACTTACAGGTAAAGTAATTGTTACCGTAGATGGCTTTAACCTGACCGTAGAAAAGTACACAGCCGGAATACTTTCACGAAAAGTATATGAGCTGGGCCAGATGGATACCTTAACACTGGCCGTGGATGAAAAATCGAAAACTTATATTGGACTAACGCGGGGCCAGTGGGCAAGATACTACTATCGAAACCCTATTCTTCTATACTTTCAATACAATGGTTCGCATAAATGCATTGGCAACTATTGCACCGAGTTTCCTGCCGGTGAACTGCGCGCTGAACTTTACAAAAAAATGGGGAAGCATGAATAGGAAACTTGCGATAATCATTTCCTTATTTATCTCGGCTTATTGCTTGGGACAAAGGCCAACCCCTCAAGATTTTGAAAAATCCCTTGAAAAACCTCAATGGGAGTTTCATACGAAGGAAATGGATAGTTGTACTTTCAATAGTTACAATATTCCTAGGTTCTACAGGTGTGATTCGGCCATTGCCTTTATAACATCAAATGGTGCATGGAACTATAAAGGTGAACCGGACTTAGAGCATTTATATATTATATCTACAAATACGGGAAAAATAATCTGGCAAAAGAAAAATGAAGGTGGCAATATAAAATGCTATTTCGATAAAGACAAAGTTATCTCATTAGATTCAGTTATAATATGCTATAACATATTTAGTGGAAAAACCATTTGGTCATTTACACCTGAACAAAATGTTATTGTAGGAAGAATTAAAATCGCCGGCTCCTATGCTTATCTTGAAGGAACAAAATACGATAAAAATGGCTCAGAGAGTTATTTATTATACAAAGTGGATTTGAATACTGGAAAATTAAAGAAAACAATACTAAATATTCCTACCCTATGGTTTGGAGTAACTACAATCTATAGTCATTTTGCTCTTTTTATGGATTATAGCAAATTGATTTGCTTTGACCTTAATGCTGGAAAAATATCCTGGACCTTTACTCCTGACCTTGACTCAAATGGAGTCGTAAAAAACTTCAGTTTAACCTTCCCTTTTTATTTTAGTAAGGATACACTATACTGCCTTAAAGAAGAAGAGACTGATTCCATTATAGTTGGGGTATGTAAAACAGCAACAGTTATTGCAATGGATATTAAAACAGGAAAGAAACTGAAAGAACTATACATGGGAAGAAAATATGGCATTGCCGACCCTTATGTTGATGACGGTGCTATTTATGCCTCTATCTTTAGCCCTCATCATTTTACATGCTTTTATATGAGCAAGTTTTCATTTAAGGATCTTAAAACCATTTGGTGCGATTCAATCCCAATAACTGCTTATGAGCCCCAATACTCATTCCCCGGAATAGATAGTAATAATATATATTTCATATCTGATTCAACAATAACAACTATAAACAAAAAGACAGGACAAATTTTACACGATAAAGGGACTTCTGAATATATTGAGTATATTATGGTAACAGATAATTTCCTGATAGCTCATATTGTCTCAAATGATACCCTTCCTCGCCCACAAACAATGATATTAGACAAAAAGATGCCGGATAAAACTGCTTTATCAACCAGAAATGTTGTATTAATGAATGAGGACATAAAACACAACGAGTTATATATGATAGACATTGACACCAAAACACTGCTTAAAGTAAAATTACCGCAATGAAGCCACTTATAGTTTTTATTTCACTTTTTATCTCTGTCTATTGCAACGCGCAAAGCCTTAAAATAACTATATACAACAAAACAGGCTATGATGTTGACTCGGTTTATATAGCCAGCACCTATGTTGGCTCTATTAAAAAAGGTGACTCAACCATAGTATTAAATTGCAAAAAACTCACCCTACAGGATGGTGTACCATTTGGCTTTTTTGAAGGGGGGACAATTAAAAATAAAGTCCACAAACCCTACCCGCAAAATGTCGGTTGGTGCGGCACTGGTGTACACAGCGAAACTACCGGAGAATATAAATTTTATATTGCCTACGGCGAGGATAAAGAAGGATATAGCCTTTGGTGGGACTGGCATAAATAAGCTTCTTCGCACTCATAACTCATAATTTATAATTCATAACTATTCCTGTATCTTTTTACCACCATTTGCATTATAGGTATATAACCTCGGTGCAAATGAAGCTTGGCTCATTCCTTATAATACTCTTCTACCCTATTTATGGCACGGCACAAACAAAGCAGCCTACTGCCAAAGATGTGGTTAATGCCATTAACCATCCGCAGTGGTCGGTAAAAGTTCATGGAGAAATTTCGGATGGAGAAATTTTCAAGGTACGTGAAGAGGTGCTTACATTATCGCTTTATAATAATGAATTCGAAAATGGTGACACGTATGATTTTTATATAAATAACAATACAGGAAAACTACTTGATACAATTACAACAAACTATTTAACGTGCTATGGTTATGAAAACGATACAGTTATTTATTATGCAAAAGCCGATAGCATATTTAAATTTGACAGGAACACGCTTAAAAGAAAGTTTTTTGCTGTTATTCCGGGCCACAGCCTGCACTTTATTACCATGCGCGATAATATGCTTTACGTACACTGCAGAGAGAATAGGTTTCACCCCTTACTTACTGTAAGCTTAAAAACGGGCATTATTACTAAGCTCGCCTCTAATATTCCCGGTGATATACAAGGCATCTATGGGAATACCTTGATCTTGCATTATAATAACTATACGTTCGGGTTCGACCTGCAAACATTTAAAACATTATGGAAAATAGATAATACACAGCATTACTATTCGCCATCTGGTTATTGCAACAAAAAAACTAAAATATATTGGTGGGGAACAATTACCACCCCGGGGAAGCTGGATACCACTTTCAGGTATCGTCCAAATTGCTGTTGCACTAATGCCTCTCCACAAATAGAGCTAACTGCGGCTGAAGAATCAGACGTTACCAGTTTCATTAATAACGAAGGCGTATGGGTAAATGGTGATAGTGTATTTTTCTCCAGGGGAGTTTCTCATCTCAACAATAAATATGAATACCTTAATGTAGCTATCGACATTCATACAGGCAAAACACTTAAAGAGAAGGAAAACAAATATGAACCTTATCACCCATCGCCTTGCCATAAAGAGGTTAGCGCTATTGATTCTGTAACGGAGCCAGGTAAAATATACCTGGTAAACAATATTGATACATCTGCCAATCGATGGAAATATGACATAACATCGTACTGGAAACAGGAAAATGTCCGCAATACATTAAAATCATTTGGGTGTTACTACTTCACCAACGAAATTAAAGACTCAGGCAAAATGTATTTAACCATGGGGAATAACATATGGTGCTTTGATTCAAAAACCGGCTTGCTTTTATGGCAGAAGAAGATAAAAGGAACGACGCCCATATCAGAAGTTTATTTTAAAGGAATTTTTATACTCTTGTTTGGTCCGGGCGGTTTTGGCGCACGGAGGGTTACAGTAATAAACAAAAACAACCCTGACGATATGGCAACTAAAAGAGTCCATTTTGATTATATAGAAGCCAATAATTACCCCGCTACAATATATGTGTTAACAGAGAACCACAGGGCAGAGAAAATAGTCATTCCTAAATAAGCCCATTTGGTATGTATCTTTTTGCCACAACCCGCATTATAGATGTAAAGAAACAAAACAATGCACCTGCACAATAAACATATATATAGTTACGTTATACATACAAAACACACCGCATGCAACAAAGTGACCCAACATTTAAATCAACCAATCATGGGACACAAAACAAATGGAAGCTGGGACGATGTCACCAGCTCCGGCCGCAACGAGGTAGTGTTTGAAGGCAGGCATAAAGACTATGGCGCCTATTACGTTCGGCAACGTTACAATTTCGCATTATTACTGGGTTTTATTATCACCACTGCAACTGTAGTAATAAGCAGTAGCACTCCCATGCTTATAAACAAGTTCTTTAAAAATGTAGTTGCCGCTGCAGTACCGGAGAAAGAAAAGACAATAGATGTTAAACAGTATATAGACATTCCACCTCCGCCAAAACCTCAGCCGGTAAAACCTATCAAGCCCGATACCAAATCGGCCAAGACTGACGATAAGAACGTAGAGGTAACTAAAGACCCTAACCATGTTGATACTACCCATACGGCAAGGCAAATGCTGGTTGTTGATCCGGGAATACAAACCACACCTCCCGGCCCAGGAACACCTACAACTACTGTTATAGAAACACCTCAGGTACCGGTAGTACAAAAACCTTTAATAGTAGCCGAAGTAATGCCAAAGTTTAAAGGCGACCTGAATGACTTTATCAGCAAAAATGCCGACTACCCGGTAGTATTGCGCGACCTTGGCGTGGAAGGAACCGTATATGCAACCTTTGTGGTGGAACCCGACGGAACCGTGAGCGGCATAACCATACTCCGCGGTGTTGCCGGTGCCGACCAGCTCAGTAAATCGACCATGGCAGTATTACAAAAAATGCCTAAGTGGGAACCCGGCAAGCAAGATGGTCATAATGTACGCGTACAGTTAAACCTGCCGGTTAAGTTCTTATTGAAATAATTTGCAGCACCCAGGTTTACTACCTGGCACCTGCGTTGTCCGCCTCCCGGCGGATTTTTGGGGGATAGTTTGAGTGAGGTTATTCTATCCCCCACTTTTTTTACCGCTACCCGTCATTGTGAGGAGTACAACAAATCAAACTTTCTGTTAGACTTTTATTGGGCACAGGTCTTTGCATCTATGTGTCATTGCCTTTTGTTGTACCTCTTCACCTCACGTGCCGTTTCTTTATCCGCCTTTGTTTCCGATTCGTAATTCGTAATTTTTAATTATTTAAGTAACGGCACGTGAGGTGGAAAGAGTCGTGATAGATAATTGACACATAGATGTATAGGATTGTGCCAAATACCACGAAAACTATACCTCACACAGAAATATTTTAATATGGCTTGTATAATATGAAATATGTTTCATATATTTGCAAAACATATTTTATAAGTCCATGACAGACACAGTATCGAAATTAGGCTACCTGGCAGGCGCCACAAGATTCAGGCGGATCGGCGAGAAGTTGCAATCGGAGGGCGACAGACTATATAGCGAACTCAATATTGACTTTAAAGCAAGTTGGTTTGCCACCTACTTCACCCTATTGCAATCGAACAAACCACTCACAGTACAGGATATTTCCTCGGCTATTGGGTTTACACATATTACTGTAAAAAATATTGTCCGCGAACTGGAAGAACACGGCATAGTAAAAATTACTGCTAACCCAGGTGATGCTCGATCAAAACATGTGGTATTAACAACCAAAGGGAAAAGCATTTACCCGAAACTCGGACCAGTATGGCAATCTATTTCAAAAACATTAGAGCAATTACTCACCGCCGGCCACCCCGACCTGATAAACATAATCAGCCGTATTGAAAATGAAATGGGTAAGAAACCATTGGCAGAACGTGTTAAAGATGTCGCCAATTATAGCCCTGTATTGGTGGTTGACTTTAAACCCTCGCTTAAAAAGCATTTTTACGACCTCGCCGGTAATTGGCTATTACGCATGCTCGGCGGCAAGCTTGAGAAGGAAGATGAATTCGCATTAAAGAACCCCGAAGATGCTTACCTGGCAAAAGGTGGCTTTGTATTCTTTGCCCTTCATAAAAATATAGTTGTGGGTTGCGTTGCTCTAAAACGCCTCAGCGAAACCAGCTTTGAGTTTTGTAAACTATACATTGACCCGGAAGTCCGCAAAATGGGTATTGCCACCAAGCTTATTGAACGCTGTATAACACGCTGCAAAGAAAACAATGCAAGTGAGCTGTGGCTGCAAACCACCAACGAGTTAAAAGAGGCCCACCGACTATATTACAAACTTGGTTTTGAAGATAAAAAAGCGCCAAAGGAAATGGATGTGCTGAAACGCACGCAAAAGATTATGTATGTGAACTTAACCAAACCCGATAACTCAACAACCCTGTAACCATGAATGCAACAATGGAAAAGACAACAATTGAGGTAGTTAACTACCTGCCCGAACACCAACAAAGGTTTAAAGAAATTAACGAGCAGTGGATAACCCGTAAATATGTAATGGAAGAGGAAGACATAAAAACGGTGAATGACCCTTATGGATACATTTTAAAGAACGGCGGCACCATATACATTGCCACACACAATGGTTACCCTGTTGGTACCTGCGCTTACTTAAACATGGGTGATGGGGTTTACGAAATGATTAAAATGGCGGTAGATGAAAAATACCGCGGCCTGAAAATTGGTAAACTACTTGGCGAGCATACTGTTGAGGCTATGAGAAAATTTGGGGCAAAGAAACTGATACTATTCTCCAACAAAGCGGGATCAGAAGTAGCTATTAAGCTTTATTACAAATTGGGTTTTCATGAAGTACCCTTGGGCAATTCTGAATTTCAACGAGCCGACATAAAAATGGAACTGGAGTTTAATTAGGATTTACAAGTTCAATTGAGAAAGTAACGGCACGTGAGGTGAAGAGAGAATGAATAGATAGGCAATGACACATAGATGCATAGAATTGTGCCAAATCTTAATACACAATAAAACTTAGCTCATGATAACAAACAAAAACAAAGCAGCACACTACACCTGGGGACAAAACTGCGACAGCTGGGTATTGGCAGACACACAGGGCCTATCGGTAAAACAAGAGCAAATGCCACCCGGAGCAAAAGAACAACTGCACTTCCATAAAAATGTGCAGCAGTACTTTTACATACTAAAGGGTACCGCAACTTTTTATTGCGATAATAAAAAAGAAATAGTTGAAGCGAATAGCGGCATTTTAATTAGCGCAGGCAGCAAACATTACATTGCTAACGAAAGCAAACAGGCACTTGAGTTCTTAGTTATATCGCAACCCAATGTTGGCAACGACAGAATAAATCTTTAAATAAAATGGATAAAAACATTCCTTTTCAAACAACCGACTGGGATAAAATTCCCGCAACAGAACATATCGGGACCAGCGGAATAGCCTATTGGAAAACACTTCAGTTCGATGGGCTGAGAGTGCGTATGGTAGAATATTCGAAGAACTATTTGGCTGATCACTGGTGCCAGAGAGGGCATATTATATACTGTATAGAAGGAGAGATGGATACAGAACTGGCAGATGGCAATATTTTTAAACTAACAAAAGGAATGAGTTACCAGGTATCGGATGATCTCAGTTCTCATCGCACCAGTTCTGTCGACGGAGTAAAGCTCTTTATTGTGGATGGAGATTTTCTGAAGCTGAAATAAAGCATTATCAATTAACAATTAGCAATTAAATGCATAGATAATACCTTCTATACGTGAGGTGAAGAGAAACGATAAAAGGAAATGACACATAGATGCAAAGAACTGTGCCAAATCTTAACACAACTGAAACCATAAACAGATTTTAAACTAATGGAAATAGTTAATAGCACTACCCAAGATACCGACACTATATTTGAGCTATACAGGCTTGCAGGTGAATACCAGCGTGTCAATGCCTACAACCAATGGAAAGAGTTTGAGCCGGAACTTATTGCTTTAGAAATAAAAGAAAAGCGCCATTGGAAAATTATTGAAGGTGGACAGATAGCCTGTATATTCTCAATCTTTTATAACGACCCTTTATTGTGGGGTAAGGACGATAACGAGTTTTCTATTTACATACACCGCATTGCCACCAATCCTGCATTTAAAGGCAAGGGCATGACCAAATTGATTATTGACTGGGCAAAGGCGCACGCCAAAGAAACAGGCCGCAAATGCATACGCATGGATACCTGGGCCAATAACAAAAACCTGGCCGACTATTATATAAAATGTGGTTTTAATATTGTCGGCTACCGCCAATTAGATAAAGATGCCAAAGGCTTACCCAAGCACTACTCTACCTTATCACTGGTATTGTTTGAGATTGTGGTTTAGGCTAAGATTGAGGTTAAGATGGGTAGAATTGGGCACGGTTCTTTGCATTTATGCGTCATTGCCTATCTGTTCATTCTCTTGTCACCTTACGTGCCATAACTTTTGCAGGTTTATTAGTATATTAGCCTAATGAAGAAAACCACTGCCATATTATTATTACTCTTTACCTGTTTCGGATTCAATCAATCAACCATTGCACAAACTATTACCGATAAAGATTATTACAATTTCTTAAATGCAATTGGTGCTATTGATTCAGCCAAAAGTCATTTTATTTCCAGCAAACCTGATTTTGAATATTTCCATAGCGATTCCTCAACGCTTTTTCATGGCAACTGGTCATATACTAATGGAGCCAAGGATACATTATTTACTTTGGCAGATATTAAATTCATGAAACAACAGATGGCGCAGGATACAAATTACATATGGAAAAGTAAAAAAATCGTTTGGGCTACAATCATTCCGTATAAGGATATAGATAAAATCTTCGCAGCCCATAAAAAAGATGTATCAGATGCCTTTTACAAAAAATACCCTACGAACATTTTCTATGATTATTCAGTTCCATTGTTTTCTGCCAACAAATCGCTATGCGCTATTTATATTGGCTCTTATTGCGGTGGGCTTTGTGGAAGTGGTGCCTTTTATATTTATGAAAACAAAGGCGGCAAATGGATGCTGGTGAGGTATTACCGCCTTTGGGTAAGCTAAATCTTGCTTCCTTACCCAACCCTTTCATTATTTAGTGCGTACAAGTGTAATAAACAGGTTAAATTACTGTTATTATAACAAACCATTAAATCACTTTAACATGAAACCAAACATCAAAACCATTGCAATGTCATTTTTACTTGCTATCGGCTTATTTACAGCCTGCAAAAAAAATGACCCTATTTTACCGGCAACAACAAACACAAGTACTAATACCGATCACTATAGTTCAATGCTTGACTTTTTTGCGAAAAATGGTACCTCGATACAAAATTATACTGTAAACGGAAGTACCGGAGGAAGTTTTACCACTCCACAGGGAACCAAAGTAAGCATACCTGCGAACTGCTTTATAGATAAGTTTGGAAACCCGGTTACAGGTAGTGTAACTATTCAGTTTAAAGATATTTATACAAAAAGCGATATGCTGTTATCTAACATGCCTACCACCTTATATTATGGAGCACCACTAAAATCGGGAGGAGAATTTTTCATTAAAGCTATTTCAGCAGGTAATGCTCTTTATATGAATGGGAAAGCACCTATTAAAGTAACGCAACCTCTTAATGGATGGGCTCCTGACAACAAAATGATCGCCTTCAGAACTGCACCCGGTGATTCTTCTTTTGTCGGAGACACTTCAGCTAACCAGGCCAGCTGGCAGCCTTCTCCTTACGATAGCACAGCAGTTAATCTCACAAATTATGTTTTCTCCTTATATAACTTCAGCAACCCTGCCGATTCCGGCACATGGTGTAATAGTGATAACTCAAACTATTTTTCAGCTTATACCCAAACAACCTTTACTATACAAACTACTGATGATAGCTTGAATAACTATTATAGTGGTAATGTAGATGTTTTTCTCGCATTCAAAGGGCTAAATTGCCTGGTGCATGTTTATGGTGGTGCAACCAATACTTTTCCTTATAGTTTTGCCCCATTGGGTTTACAATGTACTGTAATTGCTATGGAAACAAGAGCAAATGGGCAATTACGTAGTGCATTTATACCTACAACCATTACGGCAAATGGCACAGTTAATTTTAATTGTACTAATACAACCACTGCTAATTTTAAAACGCAAATGAGCGCTTATAATCATTAAGCTCTAATCGCCCTCATTAACAAGGAGAGGCGAAATACTATAAAACAATAAAGGCTGCCAAATGGCAGCCTTTATCACATTTTCATAAACCCAATAATTACTTAACAATAACCTTTCCGCTGGCAATTGAATTACCATCGGCAGAAAGAACGCGGTATAAATAAATACCGGCAGACTCCTTTAAATTAATTGTCAATGGTGAATTGTCAATGGTGAATTGTGAATATACTTTTTCGCCTAAAATATTATACACTTCAACGGATGACTTTCCACTAATACCTGACAATTGCATTGTAAATACTCCATTGTTCGGATTAGGATATACCGAAATTGAGCTTGAGGTTGATATTTCATTTACACCGGTAGGTATAGTATATTCAGCCATATATCCTGTATTAGGAACACCCGAAACACTGGTAAACTGTCCACCTGCATATAAGTTACCATTATATACACCAAGCGCTTGAACTTCAGATGATGCAGGAAGTGTGCCAAGCATACTCCATGCTACACCGTTCCATGACTTAATGCTATCGAAATACCCGCCGGCTACTAAACCGCCATTAAATACTGTAAGCGCATAAGGGCCACCGGTAAGTCCATGGCCAACAGAATCCCAGTCAGTACCATTCCACATGGCAATGTTGTTGCAATAAATATGTTTTTTCTGATAGCTTACACTGTCAAAACCACCACCAATATATAGGTTGCCACTCATTACGGCCATAGTAAACACCCCGTAAGCTCCCTTTATGCCTTTATTTAAATGAGTCCATTTACTGCCATCCCATAAACCAACACCATACAATGTATCGTTAGCTGAACTATAATTAAAATAACCACCAACTGCCAGTTGTCCGTTATAAATGGTCATCGCTTTTGGCCAGTTATCAACCGGTACCGCTATCGAGCTCCAGGCTGAACCATTATACTTGGCCAGGTATCCAACAAACTTATGGTTAATACTATCCATCCAGCCACCTGCGTAAAGATTATGATTATAGAAACATAAAGCATAACAAGGGTCGTTCAATGTTGCTATTGTACTTATACTGCCACCAATATCCTGGTAAATGGCATTATATGTAGCTATATACAGCACAGAGTCGAAGGTTGCAAAAGCAAGCACACCTTGTGTAGGTGTAAAGCCGGCATTACTGTAAGCACTTCCATTCCATTTAGCTATATCGCTATAAGGGCTGAAGAAACCGCCACCAACGTATAAATCGGCGTTATAGCCTATCATTGCATCAACACCTGGCCCGCCAATAGCGCCTCCGCTTACAGAACTCCATTGGGCATTAACTGCGGTTGAAAAGAATAAAACTCCTACACATACTAAAGAAGCTAAAGACTTAAAGTAATTTGTTTTCATATTTGTTATTTAGTTTTTAAGAAAAAAGGGAGCACAACGAAATGTCCCCCCTTCATTATTTTATATAGATTACTTAACAATAACTTTTCCTGTTGCAATTGAATTACCACCAACAGACAGCACACGATACAGGTAAATACCTGCAGGCTGCTTTAAATTAATTGTCAATGGTGAGTTATCAATGGTAAGTTGTGAATAGACTTTCTCGCCTAATATATTGTACACTTCAACAGTAGACTCATTGCCATTGCCATTTAACTGAACTGTAAATTCTCCATTATTCGGATTAGGGTAAACTGTTACACCTGTATTGTTACTAATTTCATTTACAGCAGTAGGAATGGTGTATTCTGCAACATAATTTGCAGTAACACCTGACACCATGTTAAACTGCCCACCTGCATATAAGTTACCATTGTAAACAGCAAGAGTCTGTATTTCGCTTGCAGCAGGAATCTTGCCAAGTACGGTCCATGCAGCACCGTTCCATGACATAATACTATCGAAATAGCCACCCGCAACTACACCACCGTTAAACACGGTAAGTGCGTATACTGTATTACTCGTTGAATGGCGGTTACCAACCGAATCCCAGTTAGTTCCATTCCATTGTGCCAAACCCTCAACCTTTACACCGCTTGCAGAATCAAGATATCCGCCTGCATATAAAATGTTGTTGTATGATACCAGCGCATTTACAGAATACCCGCCTGCCGGATCGTACATACCATTACCCAGTTTTGTCCAATTACCTGCGCCATCCCAAAGGCCCACATTATCAAGTAAAGTAGTACCGCCTGTCCAGAAATAACCGCCAACTGCAAGTTGGTTATTATAGGTGCAGAAAGCATAAACATCACTGGTCATACCATTGGCACCGCCCGACATAAGCGAATCCCATTTAGCACCATCGTACGATGCTATGTAATTATACTTTACAGTATTTACATGTGTAAAATGGCCGCCTGCATAAAGCTTGTGGTTCCAGAAATAAAGTGCGCTGGCTTGCCAGTCAAGTGTAGCTATTTTGGTAAGTGTAGTATTAATATACTGGTAAATAAAATCGCCTGCAGCGAAATAGATAACCGAATCAAAAGAAGCCATTGAATAAACTTCGCTGCCTGATGTAGGAGGAGAAGAATAAGAGCTGCCGTTCCAAACCACCAGGTTGCTGTATGGGTGGAAGAATTGCCCGCCAATGTAAAGCTTGCCATTGAATGGCTGCAATGAAACAACAGGGGCATCGGTAGTGTTTGTACCTACGGCTGTCCATTGAGCATTGGTAGTAGCTGAGAAAAACAAAGCACCTGCACATAATGCAGTGGCTAGAAATTTAAAGTAATTTGTTTTCATTCTTTTTATTGTCTTTATTGTGTTTGAGCCGCGAAATTACACAATAAAAGCACCCTTTTTTAGCTTTTAAAACTCAAATAATCCCTTTTCTGATTAGACATAATAAAGGACAAAGAACTGGTAACTATACTCTTATTCCCATAATCAGTATGTCATCAACCTGTTCAAGGCTGCCCCTCCAGTCTTCCAGGGTTTTATCCAGAATTCTTTTTTGCTCCTGCATGGCCAACTGACAATTATCAATTATCAATTGCTGTAGTTGCTTGTATTTAAATTTCTTCCCTTTAGGTCCGCCAAACTGGTCGGCATAGCCGTCGGTAAACATATAAACCATATCGCCTTTATGCAGTTTTACATTATGCAGGGTAAACGACTTTTGATCGCCGTGCTGTAAACCCACAGGCATTTTATCCGGAATAATTTCTTCTACTACCAGTGTTCCGTTGCGCACTATCCATACCGGGTTATTGGCACATGCTGCCTGCATGGTGTTATTTTTAAAATCGAATGTGCAAAGCGAACAATCCATACCGTCTTTACTTTCGGTATCCACCTTTTCAGGATTAAGAGCTTTAATAATATTATCGCGCAGGTCATTCAGTACTCTTTCCGGTCTTAATATCTTACGTTCAATAACCGATTCATTCAACATAGATATGTTGAGCAACGACATGAATGCACCCGGCACACCATGCCCTGTACAATCGCAGCAGGCAACATAAAAAACACCATATCCGCTAAATGCCCAGTAAAAATCGCCCGAAACAATATCGCGCGGTTTAAACAAAACAAAGTGTTCTTTAACATGTTTGGCAATATATTCATCTGTTGTAAGCAGGGCACGTTGTATACGCGATGCATAACGTATACTATCGGTAATATCTTTATTCTTTTCTTCAACTATGGCTTTCTGATGCTCAATTAATACATTTTGTTCTTCTACTTTACTTTTTTGTTCTTCAACAACCATTTTCTGTTGCTCTACCACTGCTTTTTGCTGTTCCACAACTGTCTTTTGCTCTTCCACCACAGCCTTCTGCCTTTCTACTTCGGCTTTTTGCTTACTTATAATAAGTGTCTTTTTACGGTTTTGCTGCAAACTACGCGAAACAAAAATGGCAAACAGTATTACTAACAGAAGTATGCCGCTTATAAAATATATAGTTATTTGCTGCTTACGTTCACCTTCTTTCTCCAGGGCATCTTTCTTGTCCTGTTCCAGTTTTTCAAGGGACTGCTTTTTATCAAATTCGTAATTCATTTCGGCCTGCACCGATTTTTTGGTGTTCTCATCATTCACCAGGCTATCACGCCACGATACGGCATGCATATAATCGGTAAGTGCGCTTTTAAAATCGCCTAATCCACTATCGGCACGGGCACGGTTTTCATAGGCATTTTGTATATAGCTTTTACTACCCGATGCCCTGGTAAGCATTATTGCTGTATCTGCATAAATACGTGCCCACAGATATTTTTTCTGTACATTATAAATATCAGATATATGTATGTATGAAGATTCTATACCGCGCAAATAACCGATCTGTTTTTTCAGTTTCAGGGCTTTCCAATAATAAACCATGGCTGAATCAATATTATGAAGGTCGGCATATATTTCACCAATATTATCATAGGCAATGGATACACCTTCATCATCTTTCAGATCAAAGGCCATACCCAGCGCTTTTTTAAAATCATCAAGCGCTTCGGGGTAATGCTTCATATTGGTATAAATACCCCCCAGGTTATTGTAGCATGCCGAAACATTCATTTTCATTTTCAACCTCAAACCAATTTGCAATGCAGCATTCTCATATTTCAAGGCTTCAGGAAAATTTGCCTGCTCAGAGTTTACATTGCCCAGGTTAATATATGAGGTGGTCATGCCTGCCGAATCTTTAATAGCCTCACGCAAACTCAGCGATAAAAAATTCTCTCGCAACGCCTGCGGGTAATCGCCCTGGCGGAAATAAGTATTGCCCTTGCGGGTTGCAAACCTTGCCATCAAAAAAGTATCCTTCTTCATCGCGGCCAGTTCATAGCCTTTGGTAAAGTTGCGCAAGGCATCGGTATAGTTCGATTTTACATAATAAACGCTGCCAATATTAAAGAATGCAGTTGTTTCGCCTTTAAAATACAATAACCTTGCCGCAAGATTAAGCGCCTCAATGCCATTTTCCAGTGCTTTATCGCGCTGGGTTTTCAGGCATTTTTCACTTATAAGATTAAGGATATTGACCTTATTAGTATCGTCCTTTTGGGTTTTAAGCACAGTCACCAGGGAATCGACCAACTTACTACCCGGCTGGGCATTGCAAAGTGAAAAGTTAATAGTGAACAGTGTAAAGTACATGCATGTTCTTCTTAACCAAACGATACTTGGCTTTCTATCTTTCACTTTTAACTTTAAACTTTTCACTATTGTTTTAACTCCCCTGATTAACAGCATAAAAATAAACATTTATTCCACTACGGGTTTTCCTGCACATATATATGTAGTCGGGGTTGTAAAAAATAAATCTCTTGGCACAATTGAAATTAATCTTTACATTAGCTGCTCATTTTCAAGTATTTCAGATGGGGAGAATATACGTTATAGCGTTATTGGTGTTTTCGTTTAGTTTCAGCTCTTTTGCACAGCAAAAAAACAAAGGAGAAAATGTGGAATCCATGTGGTACGGCAATGCAACAATTTGGAAAGCCGACATGATGGCACAACTTAATGCCACCCCTGCCGATTTCAAAACCTTTTTACAATTTTACCAAACCGAATGGATCAGCGACAGGTCCGCTTTTTTCAGAAATGCATTTGCCGATAAACTGCCGCAGGATAGTATAAATGTCTTCTATGCAAGAATGCGGACAAAGTACATTGCTCTTTACAATAGTTTTCTTTCCATAAAAAAAGACTATCCTTCTACTATTACTTCTCATATCAATGAACTGAAAGCGAATGACTACAGGCCTTCAGGTACTTGCCCGCCGGCGTGTAATAATTTAGATTTTGAGAACGGCAACTTATCGGGCTGGACAGCCTGTTATGCAGTCAACAATTCATCTTCATCAACCGATTTTTCTACCACCACATATACTTGCAGCGGGCCGCTTGGCACTGTTACAAAATCAGCCTATGACCCAAACACAACCAGTTACCAGGTTGCGATCATGTCAGGTTCGGGAGTTGACCCAATTGCAGGAGGTGCAATACCGATAGTATCACCAACCGGAGGCAAATATTCTGCACGTATTGGCGATAGTACAGGTACAAATTACGGCGTTGCCGAATTAAGCAACCAGTTTACTGTTTCTGCCAGTGCCCCTATACTAACACTTCAATGTGCCGTTGTCCTCGAAAACCCTAACCACACCTTTATACAACAGCCATGGTTCCAGATACAGGTACTCGACCAAAGTGGTAATGCCATATCATCGTGTGGCCAATACTTTGTAGTGTCAGGTAAAGGAAACTCAGGGTTCCATTCGGTTTATTATGCCCTGGACGGAGATTCTGTTTATTACAGGCCATGGACCACCATATATGTACCACTATATAAGTACGTGGGCCAATGTGTAACTGTTATATTTAAAGCAGCCGACTGTGCGGCAGGCGGGCACTTTGGTTATGCTTACGTTGATGCATCGTGTGGTAATAGCGGAATTATAGCATCGGCACCGGCCTATTGCGGACAAAGCAATATGACATTAACGGCTCCCCTTGGTTTATCATCTTATTCATGGAGTGGCCCCTCAATAGTAGGCCCAAAGAATCAGCAAACGATTACTATTAGTGGTGGCGGTGCTTACAAGGTAATAGCCAGCGGTACAAGCCCCGGTTGCATAGATACTCTTAATATTACTGTTCCTACCGTATCGGGCCCTGTACCTAAACCAAGTTTTACAGCCGACACAGTTTGCCTGGGGACTGCCACCCATTTTACCAATACCTCTGGTACGGGTACTAAATTTTATTGGGATTATTATAACAACGGAAAAATAGATGACTCTCTTAAAAACCCAAATTTCACTTTCCCTGCCCCGGGCATTTACCCTGTAAAACTTTTTGAAAACACCAGCAGCGGTTGCACTAGTGATACTATTATTAATGTATTTGTACCCGATAATGTCGCTACTATAACAGGGCCTACTTATGCTTGCTCCAAGTCTTTGCCAATTACTCTTACGGCTTCGCCGGGGTTAAAGTATTTATGGGCTCCTTCGGGTGGAACAACATCATCTATAAATGTAACGCCATCGGGTATTACAACATATACAGTAAAAGTCACAACCGGCAGTTGTATTGCAACAGGTACTTTGGTGGTTACACCATCTACTACGCCAAGCGCTACCATATCATCTTCAACCAATGTTACCTGCAATGGTGCATGCAATGGTAAAGCTACGGTAAGTGCTGTTGGTGGTGTAACACCTTATACTTACGATTGGCACACCTCTCCTGTTGATTTTACGCAATCGGTTACAAACCTTTGTGCAGGAAAAGATACCGTTTTTGTTACCGATGCACATGGCTGTACAACATTTACTATTACAACTATAACACAACCGGCTACAATTATAACCATTAACCCTAAAGTAAAAAATGTAACCTGTTCGGGCCTGGCCAATGGTTCAGCTTCAGTTACAGTTAGTGGTGGCAACACACCATATACTTATTTATGGTCGCCTTCTGGCGGAACAACCAGCGCATCAACACCACTGGCGGCAGGGCAATACACCATAACAGTAACCGACAAAACAGCTATTTGCGCATCAACAGTAATTGACATTACGCAACCTTATCCTTTAACCATAAGTACCAATATGGTATTACCAGACTGCGGTAAAGCCGACGGAATATTATCGGTTGCTACAGCAGGCGGAACGGGCTCATATAAATATGTATGGTCACCTACAGGTGGAAGTAATGATAGCGCAAAAAACTTAAACCCCGGCAACTATACAGTTAAAGTAACCGACTCGTTGGGATGTACTGTAAGCTCACCTACCTTAACACTCAATTCATCGGGTGCTATAGTAACATTAACTATAAACCAGGTACTTTGCAATGGTACAAACAGCGGCAGTGCCATAGCTATGTTGAATGGAGGAACTGCGCCATATACCTATAAATGGTCTTCAGGAGCAACCACTGATACAGCCAAAAACCTTGCAGCAGGAAATTATACAGTTACTGTTATTGATAAAGTCGGATGCCAAGCAACATCTACATTTATAATGACACAACCTACCCTGCTTACAGCAAGCACCACATCAAAACCTGCATTATGTTTTAATACCAACACCGGCAGTGCTACTGTAACACCAAGTGGTGGAACTGGGCCTTATACTTATATATGGGCGCCAAGCGGAGGAAGCGTAGCAACTGCTTTGGGCCTTAAAGCAAATACATATACGGTAACCGTTACCGATGCACATGGCTGTAAAGTAACACCGCTAATTAAAGTAACACAGCGATCTCAAATGCGTGACTCAATTACCACTTCTGCTATGGAAGCATGTTATGGCCAATGCAAAGGCGGAGCAACGGTGGGTGTTAAAAATGGCACTAAACCATATACTTATTTATGGTCACCTTCGGGCGGCTCTCTTGCTAATGCCGGTTCACTATGTGCTGGAAACTATAAAGTAGTTGTGCTGGATAGTGCTAAATGCCGCGATTCAGCATTAATAACTATTACCCAGCCCGCCCCTTTAACTGCCGGTATAACGCCTACACCAACCACATGTAATGGTGTTTGCAACGGCTACGCAATAGTAACAGCAGGCGGTGGTACATCACCGTATACATATATATGGTCTCCATCCGGTGGCGCAACTCCGACAGCAAGTAGTTTGTGTGCAGGTTCATACCAGGTAACTGTAACCGATAAAAATAATTGCAACAATACTGCAACAACCTTAGTTACACAACCTATGGCAATTACTATAAATGCAACTGCAAACCCCAGCAGTGGCTCAAATGATGGCAGTGCAACCGTAACAGTTACAGGTGGTACAGGGCCATATACCTATTCATGGTCGCCTATGGGTGGCACAAACGCCACGGCAGATAGCCTTACAGCCGGAACATATGCAATAAGCGTTTCTGATGCGCATGGCTGTTTAGCATTTGATAATGTTACTATTCCACTTGAATCTTCTACCCTACATATATATAATGCACTTACTCCTAACGGAGATGGTAAGGATGATTACTGGAAAATTGAAGGCATTGAATTATTGCCTAATAACCATGTAGAAATATATAACCGCTGGGGTATTGAAGTGTGGAAAGGAACAGGCTATAATAATGCCATAGTATCTTTTACCGGTATTGATGAGCAGGGGCAATTACTGCCAAGCGGAACATATTATTATGTATTAAATGTTAATGGCACTTCTTATAAAGGCTGGATTCAATTATTGCGATAGATGAAAAAACATACAGTTCATAAAGTTTTTAAAGTTGTAAAGTTCTTAAAGCCAGGACTTGCTTTCTGCTTTATAAACTTTATAACTTTTAACTGTGTTGCTCAACAAGATCCTCAATTCAGTCTTTATATGTTCGACAAAATGGCATTGAACCCTGCTGCCGCAGGTATTAACGATGCACTGGAGGCAACAGCAGTATCGAGAACGCAGTGGATGGGCATGCAAGGCGCACCGGTTACTAATGCCTTTTTAATTGAATCGCCATTGAACAATAAAAATATTGCCTGGGGTGCCGAACTAATGAACGACAGGATTGGCCCGACAAGCAACACAATGGTACAGGGCAACTATGCCTATAAAATACAACT
>Ga0206875_1011_pt1 | contig 47073 bp, 44 predicted proteins | sample Alteio_BWOrgCont_9_FD_152616 | JGI IMG/M metagenome (GOLD analysis project Ga0206875, IMG submission 152616) | Enriched cells from forest soil in Barre Woods Harvard Forest LTER site, Petersham, Massachusetts, United States -... | ecosystem: Environmental > Terrestrial > Soil > Temperate forest > O... | reverse complement strand
CGGCCTTGGGCCAGGGCAGGCTGGCAACCGTTTCCCTGTGGCCCAGCTGCTGCCAGATTTCTTCGGCAAAATGCGGCAGCAATGGGCACGAAGGGCAGATGCTCCGCATCGATCTGGAAGACAAATTCAACCCTGAAGGTGTAAGCACGGTGAACGCGCCGTATCGTTTAGCTATATCGCTCACCAAGCTGGTCATTCCGGCGGTCGTGAAAAGCGACGGCACCATCCAGCGCTACGACATACGCTTCGAGTCCGACTTCAGGCTGTATAAAGCCGGCAACCCGTTGCCCATATCCACAGGCCACCTGCACCATATCGGCAGCTATAACACCGCCGTCAACGCCAACTTCGCGACCTATGAGGCCGAGCAGGACGTCGTTGAGCGCGTATTGCAGGAAATGTCGGAAGATTACGTCATGCGCATCAGCGGGTATATCGAGGGCCTGCCAGAGAAAAAGCCTGCACCATGAAGCTCACCGCGCGTGACATCACAGCGTTTCTGAAATCCCCCGATGCGACAAGCTCCGCTGTGCTGCTTTACGGGCCCGATTCAGGGCTTATCCGTGAGCGCTCGCGCGCCATAGCGGCAACCGTGCTTGGCAAGGACAGCGATCCGCTCAACCGGGTGGAATTGGCCAGCGAGCAGGTCAAGGCCGACCCGGCCTCCTTACGCGATGAACTGGGGGCTTTGAGCCTTATGGGCGGGCGCAGGCTTGTGACACTGCGCGATGCAGGCGACAAGCTCGCAGGTGCTGTGGAAAGTGCCCTCACTGATCTTAAGACCACGACCTATCTCATCGTTGAGGCGGAGGAGCTTTCTCCCTCGTCGTCGTTGCGCAAGTTTTTTGAGAGCGAACCACGTCTGACGGCACTTGCCTGTTACCGCGACGAAGGCAGGGGGCTGGAAGACACGCTTAAAAGCGCGCTTGCAGCGCATGGCCTTAGGGCGAATGGGGATGCGATGCAGTATATGCTCATGCATCTGGGCAACGATCGCGGCGTGACGCTCAGCGAAATCAGCAAGATTGCGCTCTATATGGGCACCGAAAAAGAGCTGACGCTTGAAACTGTGATGCTGCTCATCGGCCATAATGCCTCGGAGGGGTTGGAGGATATCTGTCACCTCGTTGCCTGTGGCAATGCCAAAGAGACACATGCCATGTTGGCGCGCCTGTTGCATGAGGGAGTCCAGCCCGTGGCTATCGTGCGCGCGTTGCTGCGCCATTTCCAGCGCCTGGAGCTTGCGCAGACCTACCTGAGTGCCGGGCAGTCGCCCGATCAGGCCATCGCCGCGCTGCGCCCGCCGGTGTTTTTCAAATACGCCCCGCCGACCCGTCGCGCCCTGTCGCTGTGGAATTCCCGTGCGCTTGCGCAGGCGGGCAACCTGATGCTGAAGACCGAGCGCGAGCTTAAATCCGGCGCCCTCTCCCCTGCCCTTGTGGCCGGCCACGCACTGCTGCAGGCAGCGAGGATGGTGGGGTAGAGATAGTTAAGCGCATGATGGCCAAGCAACTCGTAAGCTAAGAAGACTTTTATGCAGCCACAACCGCCCAAATGGATGGAAGAGAGAAACAAACCCAGCAGAGTTATCGGTGGGTTAGTAAGTAATATGAGCACTGTTTGTCTAGAAGTAATAGCGCATAATGATCTATTCGTATCTGACCATGGGAATACAGAGAAAATAAACACAGCTGGAACGGCAGGAAATATACCCGAGGAAGTAGCTGACAATATTAGAGAAATAGTGCAATCTGCTTCACGTCCGGAAAAACGCATTTCCAGTAAGCAGGCAAAAGATTTTCAGGCCGCATTTAATTCATTAGCCCTTCTTGAGCGGGCATTCTATTTGGTTGAACATGGGCAGGGTTTGGTTACAGATGAAATGATGGAAGCAGCGCGAAATGCGGTTCCTTTTATCCAGCAATTCCCGCAGATTTGTGAGCCTGCTTTTGAGTTTCTGGAGCAATTTCGCACCGACGAGGAACGAGCCCGCGAAAACATAGGCGAATATTACAATATTGAGCTTATCCAGAATGCATTTTCAAAACTGAAAGAACCCGCATTTCTCGACGCGTTAAGAAAATTGCCAGAATCCTTGCAAGCTCTGCAGTCAAAAGACCCGCGAGGGATGACTAAGGAGTAATCAACCGGCAACCCCGTTCATGCGCCGCTGCAGACGTTGGCGCCATTAGCATCGCCCACCCGCGAACCCATGACGGCCTCGCTCGTGCCAGATAAAGCTCACGCCATATGCGTCCAGGCTCTTGGCAAGGTTATAGGTGTTAAAGCCTGACTCTTCTACCGCGACTGTTCTATTCGGGTAGATAAAAGGACTGACGGTTCCATTGCTCAATACGACAAGAGCAGACGCACGTTTGAAGGCTTCCTTGTCTGTTGCTGAGCCTGTGATTTGTAGAACATAGGTATAAGCAGGGTTAAATCGTGCATCTCCGAAAAACTGTATGGATTCACACTGCTTCAGCGTAGCAATGGCCTCTTCTTTGGTCAGGGGGAGTGGTTCTTTGTCATCTGTTTCCTTCTTATCTTTGTATCGGATCATGATAAAAATACTCGGCAGTTGATAAACCATAAGCCGTTTCGCTGTAAGAACTTTTTAGCGAAACGGCTCAGCCTGGTAGAATTCAATGGGACTAAATACTCCCGCCCAGCCTGCGCAAAATATCATCCAGCTGCTCAAGCGATTCATAAGCGATCATGATTTCGCCGGACTGGCCACGGTCGTTGATGCTGACTTTGAGGCCGAGATTCTCCGATAAGGTCTCCTCCAGCGCCATGATGTCCGGGTCGCGTTGACTGGGCTGCACGTTTTGTGCAGCGGCTTTGGCAACTTCGGCCTCCGTGGCGAATCCCGCGAGCTTATGCGCCAGTTCCTTCTCCTGCTGCTTGCGCAGTTTGTACTCGCTGGGCTTCTTACCAAAGCTCACGAGCTTTTCGGTCTGGCGGACACTTAACCCCTTCTGCACGACTTCCTGCGCGAGGATGGTGTTATTGGGCACTCCGGCAAGGGCACGTGCGTGGCCCATGCTGAGCCGGTTCTCCAGCAGCAGGTGGCGGATCTCCTCGGGCAGCTCGAGCAGGCGCAGCAGGTTCGCGATATGGCTGCGGCTCTTATGCACGACGGTGGCGAGCTGGTCCTGCGTGTAGGTGAACTCGAACATCAGGCGCTGATAGCCAGCGGCTTCCTCAAGCGGGTTTAAGTCCTCGCGCTGGACGTTTTCAATCAGCGCAGTTTCCAGCGCCTGTTTATCATCGAGCACGCGCACAATGACGGGCAGGCTCCTGAGGCCAGCGATACCGGCTGCGCGCCAGCGACGCTCACCGGCGATGATTTCGTACTTGCCGCCGCTCATCTGCCGCACCACGAGCGGCTGCACGAGACCATTCTTGCGGATGGACTCGGCCAGTTCCATAAGCGCCACCTGGCTGAAGAATTCACGCGGCTGGTACTTGCCGGGCTGAAGGTCGTCTATCGAGAGCGTCAGCGCCAGGCCGTCGCGGTCGGCGATGGCGCCTTTGCGCACCTGCGGGTTTGATTTGGGCGGGTCATATGCCGCCTCGCCCATAAGGGCCGAGAGGCCTTTGCCAAGCCCACGTCCGGAATGTTTTGTCGCTGGTTTCTCTAATGTTGTGACCATTGCTGTATGCCTTTCTTTGCGTACGGTGTTGCGTTTTTTCATGCTGCCTCCAATTGCTTCTTTTCGCGTCTCAGTAATTCGCCCGCGAGTTTAAGGTAGGCCTGCGAGCCGGGGCAGCGCAGGTCATAGATCAATGCCGGTTTGCCATGCGAGGGCGCTTCCGACATGCGGACGTTGCGTGGGATGACGGTCTTATAGACTTGGGTCCCGAGGAACTGGCGTACGTCCTGCTCAATCTGTGCGGTCAGGCTATTGCGGCGGTCATACATCGTAAGCACCACGCCGTGGATGCTCAGACGCGGGTTCATACGCGTGCGCACCATCTCAATCGTTCTGAACAGGTGGCTCAAGCCCTCAAGAGCATAGAACTCGCACTGCAGCGGGATCAGCACAGAATCTGCAGCGGTGAGCGCATTAAGTGTCACCAGGCCGAGTGACGGCGGGCAGTCGATGAGTACATTATCATAGGGCAGCGGCTGTGCCTCGAGCGCTTCGCGCAGGCGCAACTCGCGGCGGACCATGCTGACCAGTTCAATCTCGGCTCCCGTCAGGTCAATCGTGGCGGCGATGAGCGACAGTTTAGGTATCGCGGTTGGTATCACGGCTTCGCTCACGTTAACTTCGCCCATGATGAGGTCGTAGGTGGTCACTTGCCGGTCGGCTGTGGCAATCCCAAGGCCTGTGCTGGCGTTGCCCTGCGGGTCGAGGTCAATCAGCAGGACGCGGCGCCCCACGGCCGCCAGAGCGGTTGCGAGATTGACGGCTGTTGTTGTCTTGCCGACGCCACCCTTCTGGTTGACGACCGCTATAATCTTGGGTTGGGTTGTGTTCATAACGCCTCTTTCCTTTTAAGATTTTGAATTACAAGGATTACACCGTCTTTTTCCGTAACGCTAGGGTTTGTAATAGTATCAAATGACCAACTTGCCCGGGCTTTTTCAATTTCGGATTTATAGGTTTTTCCTTTTAATAATAATAGCTTGTGACCAATTTTTAATGCGCCGATAAGCATGCCAAATAGTGCGTCAAGCGGTGCAAATCCTCGCGCAGTAATCAAAGAAAATTTTGATATATCAGTATCTTCAACCCTATTTTGTTCTATAGTGACACTGGTTTTCGTTATCCTGGCTGCCTCCCTTAAAAAAGCAACTTTTCGTTTATCGCTTTCGATCAATGTAACGTTATCGACTCCTAAAATCGCCAGGATTAATCCGGGAAAACCAGCCCCGCTTCCAAGATCGACAACAGAATCAGAGGATTGAATATAATCAGTTAATTGAGTAGAATCAATAATATGCCTGGTCCATATTTCATTTACAGTAGCCGTACCAATCAGATTAATAGTGCTTTGCCACTTTACGAGGAGGTCTGTGAATGCCTGAAGCCGGAGGAATGTTTCACGTGAAACACCTTGGTACCGGGTAAACTCATCAAAGGAGAATTTTTTAGATGTCATAGAGACGCTATAACAAAAAAAACTCACTTTCAGAAGTAAAATTTCCGGAATTAGGAATTTTGTGATCAAAAAATTATACTAAGCGGCCTTATCCTGGGATTTTTTGAAGGCATTTTTATTTCTGATGTGGCCGAATAAGATCATCAGAGCAGCTGGAGTTATGCCGGGAATATTCCTTGCGGCGGCCAAGGTCATTGGGCGATGGTGTTTAAGTTTCTCCCGGACCTCGGTTGAAAGTGAGGCAATTGAACTGTAATCAAGGCTTTCCGGGATAGCCAGCGCCTCTTCGGATTTGAACGTGAGGATATCGGATTCCTGCTTATCCAGATAGCCCGAATACATTGCTTCGGTGCAGATTTGTTCTACTATTTCAGGCTTCAGAAGCCCCATTTGCGGGTATAGCGGGAGCAGTTTTTCTAGAGTGATATTAGGATAAGATAGCAGGTCAAAAATACTGCGTCGTATGCCATCGCGGTTAAGACGAATGCCAAATTTTAAGGCTTCGTCAGGGGAGAAAGTTGCGGCCCTAAATGCCTCACGCGCCTGAATGATAGCGGCCTGTTTTTCGCTATAGAGATGCTCACGGATAGCATCAACGCAGCCCAACGCGATGGCTTTGGGGGTTAAGCGAAAATCGGCATTATCAGCCCTGACTGTGAGGCGATACTCAGAACGTGAGGTGAACATCCGGTAAGGCTCACTGGTGCCGTAGCTGGTCAGGTCGTCAATCATTACGCCTATATAGGCGTCGGAGCGATCGAGTATAAATGGCTTGCCATCCGAAGCTGCCAGTGCGGCGTTTATACCGGCGATAATCCCCTGCCCGCCCGCCTCTTCATAGCCTGTCGTGCCGTTAATCTGACCGGCGAAATAGAGACCTTTTATTCTGCGTGTCTCTAGGGTCGGATGCAGCTCGCGCGGGTCGACGAAGTCGTATTCAATGGCATAGCCTGGGCGAATCATGCGGGCGTTTTCAAGCCCTGGTATGGTCTTGAGCAGGGCTAGCTGGACGTCTTCTGGCAGCGAGGTTGAGATGCCGTTTGGGTAAACGGTGTCATCATCAAGCCCTTCAGGTTCAAGGAAAATCTGGTGTTTCTGCCGGTTGGCGAATCGCACTACTTTGTCTTCAATTGAAGGACAATAGCGTGGCCCGCGGCTCTCGATCTGACCAGAATACATCGGAGCACGGTGAAGATTGGCGCGGATGATATCGTGCGTGGCGGCGGTGGTGGAGGTGATGAAGCAGGATATCTGGGGTACGGTAATCTTATCGGTGAGGTAGGAAAATGGACGCGGCGGATTGTCGCCCGGCTGAGGCTCAAGACCGCAATAATCAATGGTCCTGCCATCCAGACGTGGCGGCGTACCCGTCTTAAGCCGCCCTACAGCAAACCCAGCGCTTCGAAGCGTTCGGGACAGGCCGCAGGCAGGCTTTTCCCCTATCCTACCCGCTGGAATTTTCGTCTCACCCATATGGATGAGACCGCTTAAGAAAGTACCGGTCGTGAGAATGACTTTAGGTGCCAGAATGGATTCGCCGTCCGTAGTGATAACGCCTTTGACTATGCCGTCTTCAACAATGAGATCGTCAACTTCAGCTTCCCGGATAGTGAGGCTCGGAATCTCGGCCAGAATCGCCTGTACGGCCTGTCGGTAAAGCTTACGATCAGCCTGCGCGCGCGGCCCGTGGACTGCCGGGCCTTTGCTTGAATTCAGGATTTTGTAGTGGATACCTGCACGGTCGATAGCCCGCCCCATGACGCCGCCGAGCGCGTCAATCTCGCGCACCAGCGTGCCTTTGGCGATACCACCAATGGCCGGGTTACAGGACATCTCGCCGATGGTGGATTTTTTATGGGTGATGAGGAGTGTTTTTGCTCCCATGCGCGCAGCCCCAGAGGCCGCTTCAGTACCAGCATGGCCGCCGCCTATAATGATGACATCGTAAGAAAATAACGACATATAGTATGTTTCACGTGGAACAGTTATAGGGGTAGTTATAAGCCGCAAAAACTCACGGCAACGCTAGGCTTATACTCGCGAAGCGATGATTTGTGAAGCTGGTTAAACGACATTTGCCAAACATTAATGATTCATGGCTAGAATAACGACATGCCTGCTGTACAAAAAAGAATATTAGATCGCCAGGAGTCAGAGCACATTGTTGCTGAAGCGATGATGAATCCGGAGCTTTATACAGACCGGCGGGACTTGCTTGGAAAATTAATTCTATATTCTGGAAGAACAAACGATGAACTTGTGAACATGCAATTGTCCTCGTTAAGGCAAGCCATCAGTAAAGAAGTTGAGATAAGCTATGACCTGATAGCCACGATCGTTAAGACTAATGTATTCAATTTGCCGGCTACAATACCGATCACCCGGAAGACGGCAAAAGGCCAAGAGACGGAACAGGTTAGCGTAAAAGATTTTTTCTATGATTATTTTGGCTTCGTGGATATCGCGGATGAAGCGAAGATTCAGAAGAGAATCAATGACGTATTTGAGGCCAATGCGTCTGAGCCGGCCAAGTACACTATTGCAACGCTTGTTCAGGCGCTCATGCTGGCATGCGGAAGATTTGGGAGTACCAATGATGTCCGGGGAGTAAACAAAAAAGAATTATCTCGCCTATTGGGGTACGATGTACAAACGCTCTTTTCGCCAATGAGTACCAGCAGATTTCCTTACAACGCCCTGTTAAAACTTGCGGATAAAATTAAAAATCCTCTGCACTTATATTATTCAGACGATAGCCTTTATCATGAAAGGGTGGATGCGATTTTTGCAAAAAATGAGATGACGCACTGGCGGCCAGAAAAGCGTCACCGCAATGCCAGAGAAGTCATGCTGGAAATACGTCGGGACAAGCCCCCTTTTTACCGTGCCGTACAGGAATTATTGCCGAAGGATTATGTTGACAGGAGGGAAGTGGGAAAATGGATGCGCGCTACGCTTGGGGAGGACAGAGACTTCGAGACTCCCATGTCGGAGGGGGGTGGGCGTGCTAATATGTTACTTGGGGGCTGTACGTCTTTTCCCGATGCTGAGCGTGATGCGGCAATTGAGGTAATCAGGCAGCATACGGAGCTTGGTCAGGATGATTTGGATTTTCTAAAGGAACTCAATACACGCGCAAAAAAAAGCAGCAATACTGCATTCAGCGAAAAACTTCTCGCAATGCTGAAGCGCTATATGAACAGGGAGCATGGCGGCGCTTTTAGTTTAAGGGCCAGCAGTAAGGATTTTGCCTCTTTGGCGTGCTCAGGCCCCGAAAGACAGAACCCATTGGCATGGGTTGTTATTCAAGGGATTGCGAGAAAAACACAAAACGTCACTTTACAAAGCGTCCGGGCAATTGTAGCGGGATTTGATCAATTGAAAGAGCAATCCCCATGGCTCGTTTCCGATATAGACAATGATATAGATGCATTGCTTGCGACGACAGGTTTTACACGAGAGAGGCTTTTTCAAAATGCCAATCAGGCGGTGGAGCAGTTTGATGAAAATAACCTCTGGCCTATCGATGCGCGAAAGACGCGCATCGGCCAGCTTATAAGTGATATACGCGCTTCGGAGGGGCTGGATATTGGCCTGGAAGAACTCAGCAGATTATCAGCGCCGGACGAAACTTTCGTACGTGTCGCGGTATATTCGACAAGCAAAAATACCGATCCTATACCCGTAAAGGACAATCCGCGCAGCGAAGTGTTTGGCAGCGAACGTGACAATCTCGACAGAATTATCGAGGGCATTCAGGCGGGACTGGAAAAGTACGGCCAGCCGAGACTGACCAAGGAAAACATCGCCAAGATACGCCGCGTTGGAGTTAAAAGTTACGATGAAACCCTTACTAATAGGGCGCTGATTATTGCAGAGAACGCAAGACGCAGTCGTCTAGAGAGGTAGCGCTGTGAGCGCAGAAGGGTTCATAGAAAGATGGTTATCGGCGTCAAAAGTTATGATGAAACTCTCGCTAATAAAACGGCGATTATAGCGGAGAATGCAAGGCGTGGTCAGCGGGCGGGCAGGTGAGTCTGTTGATTGCCTATCGATAAGTCGTCATGCCTGCGCAGGCATGACGTTTAATTAATTGCAAAAGATCCCGGCCTTCGCCGGGATGACAGTCACTTCCCAATACAGAACCGGCTGAAGATCTGCCCCAGCACTTCGTCAACGCTGACAGTGCCTGTGATGTCGCCGATCTCGACTGCGGCACGGCGCAACTCCTCGCACTGGAGTTCAAGTCCGGCGTGTGGCATGGCAAGGCGGTTCTTCAGATGGGTAAGCGCTTGCTGCAAATGATGGCGGTGGCGCTCGCGTGCGATAAACGAGGACTGGGCAGACGATAACCGTGCGACATGGCTGCCGAGTGCATTCATGAGTACCTCAATACCGGCGCGTGTTTTGGTTGAGAATGGAATGGGTGTGATGCCTTCAATGACCGGAAGCGGAGTGCGGGGCAGGGCGAGGTCGGTTTTGTTGAGGAGAACGATGGTATTGCCATCGATAAAGGAGGCAATGTGTTCGTGATTCGGAGCCTGCGCATCCAGTACCACAATGCGAATATCCGCATCTTCTGCGCGCTTTAAACTGCGGCGGATACCTTCGCGCTCAATATCGCCTTCTGCTTCACGCAGGCCTGCCGTGTCGGCAATGACGACGGCGTAGCCGTCAATATCCATATGCACCTCAATGACATCACGTGTGGTGCCGGCAGTCTCTGAGACAATCGCAACATCACGCTTGGCCAGCAGGTTCATCAGGCTCGATTTGCCCGCATTGGGCGCCCCCAGAATGGCTACCTGCACGCCGTCACGCACGCGCTCGGCTGCGCCGCTTCCTGCAAGTTCGGCTTCAATGCGTGCTATCAGCGTACGTACATTGTTCTCTGCGTTGCTTAAGACCCACTCAGGGATATCCTCGTCAGGGAAATCAATATAGGCCTCCATGAGCGCGAGCGCCTCCAGCACCTCTTGGCGGAGAGCCTGATAGAACATCTCCGCATCGCCCCGCATGAAGCGCAGCGCCTGTTTGCGTTGGGCATCGGTTTCCGCATCAATGAGGTCGGCAAGTCCTTCGGCGGCGGTGAGATCCATTTTTTCATGTAAGAAAGCGCGGCGGGTGAATTCTCCGGGTTCAGCCGGGCGTAGGGAGGGCAGGGTGCTGAGCGTTTCCAGCAGGGCTTTGATAACCGCACGGCTGCCGTGTATGTGGTATTCCAGCACATCCTCGCCGGTGAAGCTGTGAGGAGCGGGAAAGTGTAATGCCAGTGCTTTATCCAACAGGGCACCCTTCACTTTTAATTCAACCAGTGTGGCTATGCGAGGGGCTGGGAGGCTGCTGACTCCGAGTGCGCGCAATGTCCCAAGCGCATGCGAGCCTGAGACGCGCACGATGGCGACTCCCGATTTACCGGGCGCGGTGGAGAGGGCGAAGATGGTGTCCATCAGTTATCAGTTGGCAGCTGGAGGGTTACAGTAGTATGGGTCTAGACTGCCAACAGCAAACTGCCAACTATCAACTGCATTTATGCCCAAAGCCATTCTCTTGGAACAGCCCGGCGGGCCGGAAAATCTTAAGTGGAAAGACATACCCGACCCAAAACCGGGGACGGGGGAAGTGCTGGTGCGCCAAAGCGTTGCAGGCCTTAACTTCATTGATGTCTATCACCGAAATGGTCTTTATAAGCTGCCGAGCTATCCCGCCATCATCGGTATGGAAGGCGTGGGAGTTGTAGAAGGGCTTGGCGCAGGCTGCGAAGGCCTGAAGGTTGGCGACCGCGTGGGCTATGGAGTCGGGCCGATGGGTGCCTATGCGCAGCTGCGCACGATCCCTGCGGATAAAGTTGTGAAGTTACCAGAGGGACTGCTTTCGGAGGTTGCCGCGAGTATGATGCTCAAAGGACTGACCGCGCATTTTCTCGTGCGCAAGACCTTCATTGTCAATTCCAACCACACGGTTTTAGTGCATGCCGCTGCTGGTGGCGTTGGCCTGCTTTTATGCCAGCTGGCAAGGCTTCTGGGTGCGCGTGTCATCGGCACGGTGGGCTCGGAAGAGAAGGCGGCATTGGCTGCGGCCAACGGCTGCGAATTTACTATACTCTATAAAAAAGAAGATGTGGTGAAGCGGGTCCAGGAAATCACAGACGGGAAAATGGCGCATGCGGTCTATGATGCGGTGGGCAAAGATACGATAATGACATCGCTCGACTGCCTGATGCGCTTTGGCATTTTAGTGAGCTACGGACAAGCCTCGGGTCCGGTGCCGCCGATTGACCCGCTGGAGCTGTCGCGGCGCGGGTCGCTGTTTCTCACGCGCCCTACGCTCATGCATTACATGGATAAGAAAGAGGACTACCAGCAGAGTATGACGGAACTTTTTGACCTGCTTGCACGCGGGCTGCTCAAGGCTAATGTCGGGCAGAGCTATTATCTCTCAGATGCAGCATCAGCCCATCGCGATCTGGAAGCGGGAAAAACCGCAGGTTCGACGATACTTATAACAGGGTAGGAAGGTTACAGGTTTAAGGTCTCAGCTTTTATTAGCTGTAACCTATAACCTTCAACCTATAACCAATTAACTTTCTCAAATTTTTCCATGTCAGCGGGGGTGGCGACCGCGAATGTTTCGATGCCGGGCTCTGTGCGTTTCATGAGTCCCGACAGCACTGTGCCTGTGCCAAGCTCGACTGCATAGGTCACGCCTTCTTTGACCAGATACTGCATCGACTCGCGCCAGCGCACCACGGCGCAGACCTGATCCACGAGTAGCTTGCGGATGTCTTCGGGCACATGCACTGCGGTTGCCGTCACATTAGCAACGATGGGCTGCGTCGGTGTGTTCATCTCAACGTTGGCGAGTGCCTGCTCCATTGCAAAGGCAGCGGGCTGCATGAGCGGACTATGAAACGGCGCGCTGACGGCGAGCATCATGGCGCGTTTTGCGCCTGCGGCCTTTGCCGCTTCGACCACTTGCTCCACAGCTTCCTTTTTGCCGCTGATTACAATCTGCTCAGGCGAATTGTCATTGGCAATAACGCAGGCACCATTACTGCCCGCTTCCGCGACCACGGTTTTGACTTTGTCCAATGCAAGCCCAAGCAGCGCAGCCATTGCGCCTTCGCCCTGCGGCACGGCCTTTTGCATCGCCTGTCCGCGAAGCTTGAGCAGGCGTGCCGTGTCGGCCAGTGAAATCACACGCGCGGCGCAGAGTGCCGTATATTCCCCGAGCGAATGGCCGGCGAAGAAGCGCGCAAATACGGCAGGCCGGAAGCCCATTTCTTTTTCGAGTGCGGTAAGCACGGCAATCGAGCTTGCCATGATGGCGGGCTGTGCGTTCTCAGTCAGCATCAGTTCTTCTGCGGGGCCGGAGAAAATAAGTTGTGAGAGATTTTGCCCGAGTGCGTGGTCGACTTCTTCAAAAACCATGCGTGCGGAGGCAAAGGCTTCGGCAAGTTGCTTTCCCATGCCGACAACCTGCGAGCCCTGCCCCGGAAATAAAATAGCGCGTTTCATGATGTGGATATCCTTTAAGTATCTGTAATCGTGTGTCGCCCATCTATCCTGCCCGCACCATTTTGGCAATTGAGAAGGTCTATAATCACCCAAAAGAAGCTTGTGGTAGCACGGAACGCGTTTTATACACTCAGTAAGGGTGAGAGCACAGATTATGCCAGAATGGTATGAGAGAAGCACAAGAGACAGAATACCGGCGCGCGATCTTATTGAGGATGCAATAACAGCATTTCTGAAACAATTTGAACTTGATGGAGAAAAACAGATTCGGGCGTTCGATGCTCGCGGTAACCCGATAGAGGGCACACTGAAACACGTGCTGGGACTTCTGGTTGTAGACTTGAAAGGAAAAATAACCGGTGCAGGCGGACATGCCATGAGGAGAACAACCGGAAATGCGGCGCAGCGATTACAGGAAGTTCTTGAAGGGTTGCCAGAGTTGCCGGCCGGGAAGTGTGAAGATGCATTCGGCGCTCTCTCTGTGATCGCCAGTGATGCGGCTAAAGCCCAGAAAAGGAACACTCCTTAGAAAAGCTGTGACGAGCTCAGTAAACAGTGCGCATTTCAGACTAAGCGTATTGTTTCAATAATCTGTATTTTAAATAGAATTTACTGCTATTTTGGCGTGACATCGTTAGCACTTGCGCCGGACAGCGAAATCTGTATATTCGCAGCCCCTGCTGGCCTTTTTGGCTTTAAGGATTAACTTTTCGGAGCAAAATTCCATGTCTCTCTATGAGAGTACGTTTGTCACCCGCCAGGACGTCTCGCGCAGCGACGTAACCAAACTGGTTGAGACGTTTACCGACATCATCAAACAGAATGACGGCAAGATCGTGAAACACGAATACTGGGGTCTTCGCAACCTCGCGTACCGCATCAAGAAGAACCGCAAGGGCCATTATGTGATGCTCGCCATTGATGCGCCGCATGCCGCGATCAAGGAGCTTGAGCGCAATATGGGCCTGCATGAAGATATTATCCGCCATCTCACCGTCCACGTTGACAGCATTGACGAAGGTCCTTCGCCGATGATGCAGAAAGCCGGACGTGATGAAGAAGGCGGCGAGGGCGAAAGCGCTCTTGAGGTCGTGGCGTAATTTAAGAATCAAAAAAGGAACCAGTCTATGGCATACCCCTCTGAAAACAGCGCAGCCCAGCAGCAAGGTGCAGGTGGCCGCCGCGTATTTTTCCGTCGCCGCAAGTCCTGCCCGCTTTCCGGCAAGGGTGCGCCCAAGATAGACTATAAGGACATCAAGCTGCTTACGCGCTTTATCTCCGAGCGCGGCAAGATGCTGCCCTCGCGCATCACGTCCGTCTCCGCCCGCAAGCAACGCGAACTCGCACGTGCCATCAAGCGTGCGCGCAACCTCGCCCTGCTTGCCTTCGTCGTGAAGTAAGACCCTGCCTTCCCTGGCTCACCGCGAAATATTTTTTTTCGTCTTCTGTGCAGGCATTGTCTCCGGCCTGCTGTTCTTTTTGTCATTTGCTCCTGACGCCGGTGGCTCCTTACTCCTGTTCCTGCCGTGCCTTCCCTTGTTTCTTCTGGGCTTTGTCTATGGTGCCCGACAGGCAGCTTTCGCCAGCATCATCGCGAGTATTGTAGCCGGTGTATTTTCCGGACCCGGGGGAGCGGTATTTTTTATCGGCTTCACTGCGTTACCCGCTTGTTATTTTATTTATAAGGCTCTGTTGTGGCGTGGTGATGAACATGAGCGCCAGTGGCACTCTATGCTCGCCATTCTTTCGGAGCTCACGGTTGTGGCCGCGACGCTGCTTATGCTGGTGGCGTTTCTGACGCAGACAGAAGGAGGCTTGAAAGAACTTATTCCTGCCGGCTTTGTGGATGGTTTTAAAGATGCCGACCCGGATGTTGCTGCCATGGCGCGCCAGCTTGCCGGGGAATGGAGCTTTGTGCTGTTTGCAAGCCTTGGCTGGCTGTGGGTGCTTATGCTTTATGCGCTTGCCGTTCTGGCCAATATGATAATGCAGATAAAAGAGCGCGCACTGCGCCCGTCACTCGCGCTAGAGGCGCATGGCCTGTCCAGTTGGTTGCTGTTGCTGCTGGCTTTAAGCGGCCTCATGGCGCTGATGGGGCAGGGCCTTGATCGCTTTACCGCCGAGGCGCTTTTTCTGCTTCTACTGCTGCCTTATCTTTTGTGCGGTATTGCCTATGTGCACGCCACATCCTCCCGGTGGCATAGCCCCATGCGAAGGCTTTGGATTACCTGCTTTTATATCGCTCTTGTCATTCTTCGCTGGCCCGCCCTTGCCGTAATAGCCATTGGCCTTTATGTGCAGCTCGCCGAAATACTGGACAGGCACAAAAGAATAGGCTAGAGAAGCCCTCCCGAATAAATCGGCTTTGCGATTGACGAGGTCAGGAGACCGAGTCAGCCGTGAGCCAGCGAAGCGACGTTTCATCGCGAGGTCAGCAGGCCGAGCGGGAAACATAAAGGAGAAAGTTTATGGAAGTCATTTTGTTAGAGCGCGTGGGCCGTTTAGGCACCGTCGGCGATGTAGTAAAGGTAAAGAACGGCTATGGCCGCAATTTCCTCCTGCCGCAGAAAAAAGCACTGCGTGCCACGCAGGACAATAAGGCTATTTTTGAAGGCAAGCGCGCTGAGATTGAAGCAAAGAACGTTGCTTCGCGTGAGCAGGCCGAAAAACAGTCAAAGAAGCTCGGCAACCTTTCCGTGACGCTCGTGCGTCAGGCGAGCGAAGACGGCAAGCTTTACGGCTCTGTGGTCACGCGCGACATCTTGGATGCGCTCAAGGAACAGGGCCATGCATTTGAGCGCAAGCAGATCGATCTCGCCAGCGCCATCAAGAACACCGGCAACTACAGCGCCAAGGTGATTCTGCATCCTGAAGTCATCGTACCCGTAACGCTTACGGTTGTGCGTAACGAATCCGATGTGGTGGAAGTGGTGCCCGAAGAGTTGCGCGCGCCGACGGAAGAGACCGCTCCTCAGGAAGTTTCTCCGGTAGAATAGGTCTTTTAGAGCCCTCGAATACTCGAATCTATGAGCTTGCGAATTTTCGTATTTTCGCAAATTCGCGATTCGTACTTGAAGCATTGAGTGGCATCGTTCTATAGTCAGAGTTCTCACTCTGGCATTTGAAAAACGCACTATGGCCAAGCCCAAGCTCTCCATTGCCGAAACGCCCGCAGCTGTAGCGGAATTCCGCCAGCCGCCGCATGGCATGGAGGCGGAGCAGGCGCTGCTTGGCGCTATTCTTGTCAATAACGATGCGATGCATCATATCGGCTCTGCCTTGCGGTCTGAGCATTTCTACGTTCCCGTACACCAGAGAATTTTTGAGGCTATCCAGAGCTTTTTTGATAAGGGCCTGATTGCCAATCCGATTACCCTCAAGCATCATTTTGATCAGGACGAGGGATTGAAAGAGCTGGGCGGCGGACAGTATCTTGCGCGCCTTGCTGCAGCTGCGGGGATTGTCATCAACGTGCACGATTACAGCAGCCTTATCTGCGATCTCGCCCATAAACGCTCGCTTATCTCCATTGGCGAAGACGTAGTGAATGTTGCCTATAAGAGCGATCTCGATCTCCCTGCCACTGAGCAGATTGAGCAGGCTGAACAGAAGCTTTTCCAGCTTGCTTCCGATGGCAGTGCTGAGGGCAGTTTCCGGCAGATTAAATTCCCGATGATTGAAGCCATTGAGCGTGTTGAACATGCGTACCGCAACAATGATCGTGTCATTGGTGTTCCGACCAGACTTACCGATCTCGACCGGTTGCTTGGCGGTCTACACAAATCCGATCTCGTGATTCTGGCGGGCAGACCTTCGATGGGCAAGACGGCGCTTGCGACCTCGATTGCCCATCACGCGGCGGAATATTTCCATCAGGAATGGCAGAAGGACCAAAGCGCCAAGACCAAATCGGTCGGGTTTTTCTCGCTTGAAATGTCAGCCGAACAGCTGGCCTCCCGCCTGCTTTCGGGTGCCACGACACTTGCCTCAGGCAAGCTGCGCAAGGGCGACCTCACGGCAGACGAATTTGCCGTGCTGGTCAAGGAAAGCAACCAACTTTCGCAATTGCCATTCCATATTGACGATACCCCGGCGCTTTCGATTGCCGCACTGCGCGCGCGTGCGCGGCGCCTGAAACGCGTGCATAATATGGGCCTGCTGGTCATCGATTATCTGCAACTTGTGCGTGGCTCGACGCCCAATCCACAAGGCAACCGTGTGCAGGAAGTCTCGGAGATTACGATGGGTCTTAAAGCCATTGCCAAGGAGCTGGATATTCCTGTCCTGGCGCTCTCACAGCTCTCGCGCGCAGTTGAGCAGCGTGACGATAAAAGGCCCCAGCTCTCAGACCTGCGTGAATCCGGCTCCATCGAACAGGATTCAGACGTCGTCATGTTTGTCTTTCGCGAGGAATATTATCTCTCGCGCACACAACCGCGTGACGATTCGCCCAAAATGGCCGAATGGCAGGCCGAGATGGAAAAAGTGCACGGCAAGGCCGAAGTCATTGTCGCCAAACATAGGAACGGCCCCATAGGCAACGTTTCGCTTGCCTTCCAGTCAGATATCACGAAATTCAGCGACCTTGCGCGGGCCGAGTATCTGCCTCAACGGCACTAGCTATTGTAAGGGATTTTGCGATTTCAGCATCCACTTTAGTGGCAATTTCTTGTTGCAGCGCTTCAAGCGTCTGGGTTGGAGTGGCTTGCGGAACTACCTCTCTGGTTAAGACTGTATCGCGAATTTTTATTGATTGCCCAGCTGCTTCAAACATAGCACATAAATCTCCGGCTTGCTGAGCAGGAACTGTATAGAAAAACTGTATGTGTGTAGGACGCTTTCCTGAAAAGGAACACGAACCATATGTAGCTTTGCTCTCCAAGACACTCTTGACGGCTTTATAAGTTGGAGCCATTTGCCTCACCTGCTCCTGAATTTGTTGCATCCAGCCAGAAGAAGGCGAAACTCTCTGCTCTGCCAACAATTTTTCCAATACTGTTTGAAATCGAGGATCACCGGATAGATCGATATTCACAGCGAATTCAAATACCGGTTTCTGTTCCCTCATTCCTCTCATGTATATGCCCTGAGAATCGAGAGTGACATGTGCAAAGGGTGTGGGTGATTCAGGCATGAGGGTGCATCCTTTCTATCGGGTGGCAATTTTGCCGCTTGTGGCAAATCTTGCCGGATATTACCTTGAGGTCTATCCAATAGCAACGCAGAAAGTTAACGATAATTAATGAATGCCTCCATTCTTGCCCCCACGCTTGAGGTTGATGTAAGCGCCATCGCGCGCAATTACCGGCTGCTGTGCGGCAGGCTTAAAAGCGGGCGGTGTGCTGCCGTGGTGAAGGCTGATGCTTACGGGCTTGGGGTAACGGAAGTAGCCCCAGCGCTTTACGATGCAGGTTGTCGCGATTTCTTTGTGGCGACACTGGAAGAGGGTGTGCGGCTGCGCAAGGTACTGGCAGAGTGCGATCCGCCGGCGCTTGAGCTCTGGGCATCGGTGCCCCAGCTTCCCACCATTTATGTATTCCACGGTGCGCGCAAGGGCGAGACGCGGGATTTCACCGGGCATGGGCTTATTCCGGTACTGAGCAGCTTTGACCAGATAGGCCACTGGGATGATGCCGGGCCCTGCGCGCTGCATATCGACACGGGCATGAACCGGCTGGGACTCACACTTGAAGAGGTCGGGATCATACCGCTTCCCACCTACCACCTGCAGCTTGTCATGAGCCATCTGGCCTGTGCAGGCGAGCCTGAGCATCCGCTTAATAAACAACAGCTGGACGATTTCAGCAGGACGCTGACCCGGTTTAACGGAATACCCGCAAGCTTTGCCAACAGCTCGGGCATATTTTTAGGTGCGGATTACCATTTCGACCTCGCGCGGCCGGGTTGCTCGCTTTACGGCATCTCGCCCAATACGTCGCAACCTAACCCGATGGAAAATGTGGTTACGCTTTCGGCTCCCATATTGCAGTACCGCCGCATCAAGAAGGCGCAGAGTGTCGGCTATGGCGCGACAAAAAAGGCAAAAGCAGGCAGCATACTGGCCACGGTGGAAATGGGTTATGCCGACGGTTTCCTGCGCAGTTCAAGCAACAAGGCGCATGGGTTCGTTGCGGGCGTGAAAGTGCCACTCATTGGCCGCGTTTCGATGGATATGATCATTTTTGATATAAGCAAGGTTCCCGAAGAGCTCTACACGAGCGATCTGCGCGTGACCTTGATGGGCAGCGAGCTGCCAGTGGACGAGGTCGCAGAAGCAGCTGGCACTATCGGCTATGAGATTTTCACGCGGATGGGTAGCAGAGTAAAGAGAGTCTATTTGTAGGGGGGCTCAGCCGCCCCTGTTCACGGTCCCCGTGAACTCCCCCGCGTGTCTAACGGTTGTTTCTAATTTCCAGTCTTACTCCCCCTTCTGGACAAATTGCTTTTGGCCGCTATAACCAACCCATGAACTTCCTCGCCAGTATCGGCCGTGTATTCATTGCGTTTCTCGCCTCCGTAGGCAGGCTTGCCATCTTCATGGGCGATGCCATCGTTTCTGGCGTGAAGCCGCCATACTATCCGAAACAGATCGTGCGCCAGATGGTCGAGATCGGCTATTATTCCCTTCCCGTCATCGGCCTTACCGCTATTTTCACCGGCGCGGTACTGGCATTGCAAAGCTACTCCGGCTTCTCGCGCTTCAATGCCGAGAGTTCGATTGCGACTGTTGTCGTGCTTTCCATCACACGTGAGCTTGGGCCAGTGCTCTCAGGATTGATGGTCGCAGGCAGGATAGGCGCCGCATTTGCCGCCGAAATCGGCACGATGCGCGTGACCGAGCAGATTGACGCGCTCACTACGCTTTCCACGTCTCCGCAGAAATACCTCGTATTCCCGCGCCTGTTTGCTGGCATCACGATGCTGCCTATCCTGGTTATCGTAGCTGACATCATTGGCGTTTTCGGCGGCTATCTCGTGAGCATTCACAAACTGGGTTTTGCCCCGGGGCCGTATCTCACCAGCACATTTGATTTCCTGAAACGCATCGACGTGACGTCGGGCTTATGGAAGGCCGCAGCGTTCGGGTTTATCGTTGCGCTTATGGGCTGCTATCATGGCTATCATTCAAAGGGCGGCGCGCAGGGCGTGGGGCAGGCAACCACTAACGCCGTCGTATCCGCTTCCATCCTCATATTGCTGACCAACTATTTCTTAACCGCATTGTTTTTCGGATCATGACACCCAAGATAGAAGTGAATGATGTAAAGAAACATTTCGGCACGAAGAAAGTGCTCGATGGCATTACGCTGACTGTGCCCAAGGGTAAGTCACTGGTCATCATCGGTGGCTCTGGCACAGGCAAGTCCGTGCTGCTTAAATGCATCTTGGGCATACTCACGCCCGACTCGGGCAGCATCAAGATTGATGGCGAAGAAGTCACGGGTATTCGCGGTGACGCGCGCATGGAACTGATGCGCAAATTCGGCATGTTGTTCCAGGGTGGCGCATTGTTTGACAGTCTCCCGGTATGGGAGAACATCACATTTGCCGTGCGCCCTCAGAAGCGTCTCTCGCGTGCGCAGGCGAAGGATCTGGCGGTGGAAAAACTCGCAGCCGTGGGGCTGGGGGCGGATGTCGCGAACCTTTCACCCTCAGAGCTCTCCGGCGGCATGCAGAAACGCGTGGCGCTTGCGCGCGCCATCTGCGCCAATCCGGATATTATCTTCTTTGATGAGCCGACGACAGGGCTGGACCCGATCATGGCGGATGTTATCAACGAGCTTATTATAGACTGCACGCGTAAGTTAGGACTCACCGCGCTTTCTATCACGCATGACATGGCATCCGCGAGCAAGATAGCAAACCAGATAGCCATGCTCTACGAAGGCAAGCTCATCTGGCAGGGCCGAGCGCAGGAGATTTACCACAGTAAGAACGCCTATGTTGACCAGTTCGTCCATGGCCGTGCGCACGGACCGATTACCGATAAGAAGGCTGGATGAGCGGGTTGCCCGATGATGCAGACCAGAAGCCTATCTGGTCTTCCTACTTCACCCCATCCCTAATTACGGTTCTCTTTCTTGGCTTTGCCAGCGGCCTGCCGCTTGCATTGACTGCAGCGACGCTTGGCTACTGGCTGGCAGATGCGAATATCGACAAGACTGCCATCGGGCTTTTTGGTGCCGTAGCGACGCCCTATGCGCTCAAATTCCTCTGGGCGCCGATGATGGACAGTTTGCCTGTGCCGATGCTCACGCGCGCCTTTGGGCGCAGGCGTGGATGGATACTGGCCACTCAGCTTGCGCTTATCTGTGCGATTTTATTCCTCGCAGCTGCCCGCCCCGATATCAACCCATGGATGACGGCGCTTGCTGCGTTGCTGGTGGCGTTTACGTCTGCGAGTCAGGACATTGTGATTGATGCCTACCGCGTCGAACGCCTGACGCCCAAGACGCAAGGACAGGGGGCGGCGATGGCACAGCTTGGCTATCAGCTGGGCATGATTGCCGCCGGGTTTGGCGCGCTGCATCTTGCAGGCAGGCTTGGCTGGCAGGGCACCTATGTGGCAATGGCCGGATTTATGGGCGTGGGGATTCTGACCACGATCGTTTGTAAGGAGCCAGAGACGAGGGGCGAGGGGCAGGTGGCGAGGAATTTTCCGGAGTGGCTCCGCGAGTCGGTGATTGCACCTTTCAAAGATTTCATGAGCCACTCAAGCTGGTGGCTGGTTCTGCTGTTTATCGTGGTCTATAAGCTGGCGGATGCGTTCCTCGGCCGTATGACGAGTCCGTTTTTCCACGACATGAATTTCAGCAAGGACGACATCGCCAATATCGTTAAATTTTATGGCACTATCGCCACGCTTGCGGGCGTGTTCATGGGGGGTGCGCTGACCAGGCACTATGGTGCCCTGCGCATCATGTTCATAGCCGGGCTGCTGCACGGCCTTACCAATCTGCTGTATGTCGAACAGGCACGGCTGGGTGCCAATACCGACTTTCTTGCCTTCAGCATCGCGGTTGAGAACTTCTCCGGCGGCGTCAGCTCGGCGGCATTCGTGGCCTATTTAAGCAACCTCTGCAATGTGCACTATACAGGCACGCAATATGCGCTTCTGAGCTCACTTGCCGCATTTGGCCGCACCTGGCTTGCCACTCCTGCCGGGTGGGTAGCGAAACATCTGGGGTGGGAATGGTTCTTCACGCTTTCGGCACTGCTTGCGCTGCCGGGACTATTATTGCTGGTAGTGCTGAACAAGCGGCTTGCTATGGCCACTTCACTTCCGGAGGCAGGGACATGAGGATGGCTTCGGTATTGCCGCCGGTCTGAAGACCAAAGCGCGTCCCGCGATCGTAGAGCAGGTTGAACTCCACATAACGCCCGCGTTTAATGAGTTGCTGTTCGCGCTCAGTGTTGCTCCACGGCTCGTTCATGTGACGGCGTACGAGTTCAGGGTAGATAGAAAGAAACGTCTCGCCCACGGCGCGGGTGAAGAAAAAATCTTTCTCGGGCTCGCCACTGTCGAGGTAGTCGTAGAAAATACCACCGACGCCGCGCGGTTCATCGCGGTGCTTGAGATAAAAATACTCATCGCACCATTTTTTGTACTTGGTGTAATATTCCGGTGAAAAGCGATCGCAGCAGCCTTTAAGCGCGGCGTGAAAGTCTTCAGTATCTGCATTGTTTGGGAACATGGGGGTAAGGTCGGTCCCGCCCCCAAACCAGTGCTTTATCGTGGGGAGCACGCTGCCTCCGCTCACGCTCCGCGCTCGCCCCCCTGCGAGGTCGTCGCTGCGCTCCTCCGGGGTACCCACGTGCGGACTACCTAACACAATCATCCGGGTATTCATATGCACGGCAGGCACAAGCGGAGATTGCATATGCGCCACGAGCGAGATACCGCTGGCCCAGAAGCGCGGGTCTTTTTCGGCGCCCGGCACTTCCCTGCGCAGGGCTTCAGAGAATTCGCCGTGAACGGTTGAGATATTGACGCCCACTTTTTCAAATACCCGGCCGCGCATGAGAGACATTTCGCCGCCGCCACCGCCTTCGCGGGTCCATGCTTTGCGTTCGAAACGCCCGGGCGGTTGATCGCGTTGAGTGCCGATGAGTACGTCTTCCAGCGCCTCGAACTCGGCGCAGATTTGATCACGCAACTCACGGAACCATGCCGTAGCGCGTTTCTGGTTGGCGGCGATATCCGGGATGGTGCCCGAAAGCGGCTTTTTCATAGAGTAGATCATGATATCAGATTAGCAGAATGCTTATAAATTCCCTATGGCCCTTTAATGCCTGAAATGGCGGACGCCAGTGAATACCATTGCCATATCATATTGATCTGCTGCCTTTATTACGTCCGCATCACGTATGGAGCCACCGGGCTGGATGAGCGCCCTGATGCCTGCTTTTGCAGCATTGTGGACGTTATCGTCAAACGGGAAAAACGCGTCGGAAGCGAGTACCGCTCCTTTGGTGGAGAGCTTCGCTTCTTCTGCCTTCCAGCAGGCAAGTCGTACACTGTCCACACGGCTCATCTGGCCTGCGCCGATGCCGATAGTGGCGAGGTTTTTCACAATGACAATGGCGTTGGATTTCACATGCTTGGCAACCGTGAAAGCGAAAATCATATCGTGCAGTTCATTCTGGGTGGGTACGCGTTTGCTTACGGTTTTTACATCTTTTTCACTGACATGTGCGTTGTCCTGGTTTTGGAAGAGGAAGCCCCCGGAAACGGTCTTTACCATAAAACTGACACGTTCACGTTTGGGCATGCCGCCTGTGAGCAGCAGACGCAGGTTCTTTTTCTTCTCCAGTAACTCGAGCGCTTTTTTATCTGCGTCCGGGGCGATGATGACCTCCAGGAACAGTTTGTCGATAGCTTCAACCGTTGCGGCATCGAGTGTGCGGTTGGTCGCGATAATGCCGCCGTAGGCACTGACAGGGTCGCAGGCGAGTGCTTTCTTAAAGGCCTCGGTGAGGTTCTTGCCGACCGCAACACCGCACGGATTGGCGTGTTTGATAATCGCAATTGCAGGCTCGGTGAATTCGCTCACGAGCTCGAAGGCCGCGTCGGTATCGTTGATATTATTGTAGCTGAGTTCCTTGCCCTGCTTCTGCACGGCCGTGCTGATGCCGGGCTGCGCATCCGCATGCGTATAAAACGCCGCATGCTGGTGCGGATTCTCACCATAACGCAATACCTGTCTGAGTCTCGCCGTGCTCATAAACTGCGGCAGCTCTTTGAGTTCCGTGGCAAACCAGCGGTTGATGGCGGCATCATAGGCTGCCGTGCGCCCGAATGCTTTATTGGCAAGGCGCTTGCGGGTCTCAAGACTCGTGCCTTTATAAGCCTCTATTTCCTGCTTCACTCGTGCATAATCGGAGGGCTCGACAATGACCGTCACGCTCTCGTGGTTCTTGGCGGCTGAGCGAATCATGGCCGGGCCGCCTATGTCGATATTCTCAACGCACGTGTCATAGTCTGCGCCTTTTGCGACCGTCTCCTCGAACGGATAGAGGTTAATGACGACGAGGTCGATGGGGGCAATACCATGCTCTTTCATGGATTTTTCATGCTCGGCTATGTTGCGCCGCCCAAGCAGGCCGCCGTGGATTCTGGGGTGCAATGTTTTAACCCGGCCATCGAGCATTTCCGGGAATCCTGTATGCTCAGAGACTTCCACGACCTTTAAGCCAGCATCACGCAGCGTCTTTGCCGTGCCGCCGGTCGATAGAATTTCCACGCCGTGGCCGGACAGAAATTTCGTAAATTCCACAAGGCCGGTTTTATCGGAAACAGAGAGCAATGCGCGTTTGATGGGATGGGTCATTTCTTTAAGATTCCGGGGTATGATATTCAGGGACCAGTTCTCTCAAGTATCGGACAACTTTGCCGGACTCTCGCCCGGTGCAGGCTTCATAAAGCTTCGAGAGTTTTGCCGCAAGTGTCTCCATCGGTACCTGTGCAGGATTGGCAAGCCATATGCTTTCATGCTCGGTTTTGGCTTCTGCTTCAGAGGCATGGAACAGTTCTTCAAACATTTTCTCACCCGGTCTTAAGCCGGTGAAGCTAATCTGGATGTCATGGTAAGGCTTGAGGCCAGAGAGCCGGATCATCTGCTCAGCAAGATCCAGGATTTTGACCGGCTGGCCCATATCGAGCACATAGACTTCGCCGTTTCTGCCTGAAAGCGTCGCAGCCTGCAGCACCAGCTCGACGGCCTCGCGCACGGTCATGAAATAGCGCACCATGTCCTTATGCGTCACGGTGAGCGGGCCACCTGCTTTGAGTTGCTGCTCGAACAACGGCACGACGGAGCCAGTGGAGCCCAGCACATTGCCAAAGCGCACCGCGACAAAGCGCGTGCCCTTGCTTAAGGCTTTGTCTCCACCCAAGGCCTGGCAATAGCTCTCAGCTACGCGCTTGGTGGCGCCCATGACGCTCGAAGGATTGATGGCCTTATCGGTAGAGATGAGCACCATTGTTTTTGCGCCGTGTGCAACACAGGCATCGGCCACACAGCAGGTGCCCTGCACATTGGTGAGCGCTGCCTCCTCGGCATTGGCTTCGGCCAGCGGTACATGTTTGATGGCGGCGGCATGGAACACTATCTCAGGCTTTTCGCGCGTAAACAGCGCGTCCAGATGTGCGCGATCCCTTACGTCGCCAATGATGGCAGTGCGTGCCACGGTCGGGAAATCCCGCGCAAGTTCCAGATCAATACGGTAGAGCGCATATTCGGAAAGCTCAAGTAGCAGGACGCGTTTGGGCCCGAAGGAGGCAATCTGGCGCGCAAGCTCTGCGCCGATGGTCCCGCCTGCGCCAGTGACCAGCACGACTTTGCCTGCAAGGCTTGATTGTATATGCGTCTTATCATGCACATTCTGCGCGCGGCCCAGCAAGTCCTCGACTGCGATGGGGCGGATGGCAAGTCCTTCCTGCATGCCCTCTTTAAACTCGGCAAGGCTTGGCAGGCGTGCGAGCGGCAGGCCAAGCGCATCGGCGAGCTCAAGCAGCCTGCGCACTTTCGGCCCATCGATACGGTCATAAGTGAGAATAGCGCGCTGGGGTTTGAGTCCGCGGCTGGAAAGCTCTTCCAAGGCTTTGGGCAGGTCTTCCATGCCGCCATAAATGCGCACATTGTGGATAGTATGGCCGGTGCGCAGCGGATTATCGTCCACGATACCCACGACGAGATATTGTGCCGAAGGGCCCGAGCGTGTATCACGCAGGAAAAGCTCTGCCCGGTCGCCGGAGCCGATGAGAATCACCGGGATGCGGTTGTCGCCAGCAGGTGTTGTGCCGACCCCCATCTGTCGATCGCGCAGAATGCGGTAGAAGAAGCGCGGGCCGCCCAAGAGCGCCAGCAGCAGCAGCCACTGAATGAACGGCGCCGAACGTGGCACGACATATGTCCCGCCGAATGCAAAAAGCGGCACATAGAACAGCAACAACGCAATTGTCACTGCCTTGGTGATGGCGACGAGATCAGCGATGGAAGCGTAGCGCCACAGGCCGCGGTAAAGCCGCATGCAGGCGAAGACGAGCAGGCAGGTTGCGGCGCAGAGCAGTGCAAACAGTGGCAGGCGAGGACCGACATAGCGGAACATATCATCGCCTAAGCGCAGATACAGTGTCAGTAGAAAGCTGACAGCTGCCATCACTGTATCGTGCAGTGCAGTGAATAGCTGTCTTCGGTTAGGCAGGAAAACCATTATAAATCCATTTCTGCGGACGTCTGCTTCGTCGCCGCCGTCCTCGAATCCTCATGTACTAAAATATACACTCCAGTTCTGCGGGCGGTGTCTTCTTGCATCCGTTCCGCATAAATAGAATTTCTAATGGTTTTCATGAAGAAATTTATGGATAAGCCAGAACGTTAAGCCGTAGGCAAGGATTGCCGAGGCGATGCCCGCCATCATAGAAAGCGTACTCAGCATGGCAAGCGTGATGAGGGCAACGTTGAGCCATGAAATGTGCGCCACTACCTGAGCGTGGGTGAGGTGAGACCGCACCGCCTGCTGGTAGGCATGTTCCGAATGCGCCTGCCAGACTTTGTCTCCGCGTAAAAGACGTTTGATAAGCGTCCACGTCGCATCGCTTAGGTAGTATGCCGGCAGGATAAGGGCGGGCAGGGGATAGCCGTAGCCAGCAAGACAGAGCAGCAGATAGCCCATGAGAAAGCCCAGCGGGATGCTGCCCACATCGCCCATGAACAGTTTCGCCGGCGAGCGGTTGAACAGATAGAAGCCATAAGCTGACGCCACCATTACTCCTGCCTCCACGGCGAGTGAAGGGGGAAGCGCCCACGGGTGCAGCACGTGCAAAAGACCGATACCGGCTCCGACCATAATCGTTTCCATGGCGCTGATGCCGTCAATGCCATCCATGAAATTGGTGAGGTTGATGAACCAGATCCAGGCAAGCGCCACGATGACCCATTCGGCTCCCAGCGGAATAGTAGCAGGGAAAATACGTGCAGGCAGGGTGGACATTGCCAGCGCAACAGCGACGCATTGTGCAGCCAGGCGAATGCTTACGGGAAGTTTGCGCAGATCATCTATGAGAGACACAACTGCAAGCAGGACGCTGGCTGCGAGTATGGCAAACGGCACTGCGGTAAGCCACAGGCCGATAAGCGCTGCGGCAATCATTGCGATGCCACCGCCGCGAGGCACGGGAGTGGTGTGGCTGCTGCGCGCATTGGGCATGTCGAGCGCGTGACGTCTTAGAAAAGGGAGCAGTGCCCATGTGCCGAGCGCTGACAATAACCCTGAGGACAGTGCGATGAATAAAAAGTAAGCGCGCTCCGTCATGGGTATATTCTCAGATTACCGTAGGTTCCAGCCGCCATTGGATTCGTTGCCGGGGTTGCGCCGCTGGATGATGATTTTGCCTTTCCAGATGCAATATTCGTCGTACTGTTCGGTAATGACAACCGGCGACTGGCCCTTGAGTTGAAAAGACACGGTAGGGCCATATTCTTCGACGATACCGCCATTTGGCGTAAGCGTTGCGACTCGCATCTGCCCGCCATTGACGATAGTCACGTCATAGGATTTCTTGTCGCAGTCAGCGAGCTTTGTAGCGCCAGCTGCGCAGGGCAGGAGGCAGAGAAAAATAATCAAAAACCGTTTCATGAGGTGAGCTTACCGTCTACCGAATAATTTTTCTATATCATTCAGCTTGAGCTCGACATAAGTCGGCCTGCCGTGATTGCACTGGCCCGAGTGCGGCGTTGCTTCCATCTGGCGCAGCAGCGCGTTCATTTCATTGACGTTCAGCGCCCGGCCTGCGCGCACACTGCCGTGGCAGGCCATCGTGCCGCAGATATGCTCGAGCTTGTCGCGAAGTGCCAGGGCCTCACCGAATTCCTCGATATCGTCGGCCAGATCCCGCATGAGGCTGCGCACGTCGGTATCGCCCAGCAGCGCCGGCACCTCGCGCACCGCAAGAGTGCCTTCACCAAAAGGTTCGATGATGAGACCAAGCGCCTCGAACTCACCCGCGCGCTTGAGCAGGCGCGACGCATCCGGCTCACCCAACTCCACCACTTCGGGTATCAGCAGTTTTTGCCGCGCGACCCCGGTTTGCTGCATGGCGGTTTTCATGCGTTCATAGACGAGGCGTTCGTGGGCTGCGTGCTGATCGACAATGACAATGCCGTCCTCGGTCTGCGCGACTATGTAGGTATTGTGCAGCTGGCCGCGCGCCGCGCCAAGCGGATAGCGGGTGGCTTCCTGCGCGATGTCTTCCGTAGTGCGCGCAGAGGGTGCGTGCTCGAACTGTAGCATGAGCCCGGCTTCGCGTAGCAGCGGGATGGCATGGGCGAGATTGCCGTGGCTCGCTGATGCGTGGAAACTTCCCTGCTGGGGTATTGCGGCACCAAGCGCGGCAAGCGATACGGTGGTGGATGCGCGATGGCCCGCAGCTGCAAGCGTGTTCTTCAGTGCTGAGACAAGCGTGCCGCGCACGAGGCCCGGCTCGCGGAAGCGTACTTCCGCTTTGGCAGGATGGACATTGACATCAACCATCTCGGACGGCAGGTCGATGAACAGTGCCACGACAGGATAACGGCTGTGCGCGAGGAAGTCCTGATACGCTCCGCGCACGGCACCGAGCAGCACTTTGTCACGCACCGGGCGGCCGTTTACGAACAGGTATTGTTCCGACGAAGTGCCGCGATTGAAAGTGGGCAGGCTGGTAAATCCCGTGAGGCGCAATTGCTCACGCGCCACATCAATGGGAAGGCTGTTGTCGGTAAAGTCGCGACCCAGTATGGCGGCAAGCCGCAGCATGCGCGCATCCATGAGTTCGCCCTGAGCGCTGTCGAATCGACAAAGAGTTTTGCCATCGCTGGTGAGCGAAAAGCTGATAGTAGGGTGTGCCATCGCAAGCCGTGTGACGATGTCACGGGCATGATCGATCTCGGTGCGTTCCGCGCGCAGGAAATTCAGCCGCGCAGGCGTGGCATAAAACAGGTCGCGTACTTCGACGGTAGTGCCTTGCGCATGGGCAGCCGGTGCGGGTTCATTCATCTCCCCACCTTCCACCATCACCGACCATGCCTCGCTTGCGCCTTGCGCGCGGCTGGTAAGTGTCAGGCGGCTTACCGAGCCGATGGAAGGCAACGCCTCACCGCGAAAACCCAGAAAACGTACGCCTAAGAGATCATCATCCGGCAGTTTGGAAGTGGCATGACGTTGTGGCGCGAGTGTCAGTTCTTCACGACTCATGCCTGAGCCATCATCAGTCACCCGAATCAGTACCTTGCCTGCTCCCTGAAGTGTAACGGCGATATTGGCAGCGCCAGCGTCTATGGCGTTCTCGACCAGTTCTTTGACGGCAGAAGCTGGACGCTCAATTACTTCACCTGCGGCGATTCGGCTGATGGTGGTGGGAGGCAGAATGCGGATGGTCATGAGAAGAAGATAGAGGGAATCGGAGAATCTGGAAATGAAGAAATTAAGAATCTAAAATACTTGTAATCACATAATTCTTTAGTTCTTCAATTCTTCTCCTCATTTCACTTCCTCGCTAGATACTCACGCGCGAGTTTTTTGCCTTCCTCGACGGCAGGCTGGTCGAACGTGTTGACGCCTAGGAGCTCGCCCATAATCATGGTCTCGAGCATGAAATGCATCATGAGTGCGCCGATGGTTTCTTCATCCAGCACTTTGAGCCCGAAAATGCGCAAAGGGCAGCGGTTGCGGGTGAGGGTTTCCACAGTGGCGCGCTGCTCGGCATCCATGAGATCGCCCAGCGTCCGTCCGCTTAAATAGGAAAGGGTCGGGTCGGTTATCTCCGGCAGCGTCGCGCCCTTGCAGGTGTTCTCCAGCAATATGAGCGAGATGAATTTATCGCGTGGGCCGTCGAGGTAAAGCTGCAGCTGGCTGTGCTGATCGCAGGCGCCGAGCGAGCGCATCGGCGTGCTGCCTTTGCCGCCCTTGCCAAGGCTTTCCGCCCAGAGCTGGCGGTACCAGGTGTTGAACATGTCGAGGCGATCGCAGTAAGGCATGAGGACGGCGAGGCTCCTGCCGCGCTCCATAAGCGCCAGTTGCAGTGCGGCACCTTTAGCGGGTTCGGGGTCAGGAGTTTCAAATGTATGGCGCACAACATTCGCAGCGCCGCGACGGATAGCGCGTATGTCAAGGCCAGCCGCTTTGGCGGGCAACAGCCCGACATTGGAGAGCACAGAAAAACGCCCGCCAATGCTGGGGTCATGATCGAGCACAGTCATGTTGTGCGTTTTGGCTAAGCGCCTGAGGGCGCTGTCTTTAGGTTCTGTGATGGCAATGAAATGATTGCGCACAGCGTCAGCGCCGAGCCTCGATTTCACTTCCTGTATCAGTATCAGCGCATGCGCCAGCGTCTCGGCAGTATCACCTGATTTGCTGATAAGGGCGAAGATGGTGGTTTTGAGATCGAGCGAGAGCAGAAGGCGATCGGAGGTGAGCGGGTCAATATTATCGATGAAATGTATTTCCAGTGCGCTGGATTGCGCCAATGGGTTATGCACAAGGCTCGTGAGCGCTTTGCCGCCATAGCTGGAGCCACCCATCCCGATAACGACAAAGGTTTTAAACGCGGCAATGCGTTTTACAGCTTCTTCAATGGATGCGAGATCGTCCTCGCGCTCAGGGATAGTAAGCACTGGCAACGCGCCGTTTTTTTTGTGGGTTTCCAGTGTGGCAATGGCTTTGGCTGCTGCGTCGAGCGCATCTTTAAAGCGGGCTTTATCCGCTCCGTCCTTACCGATAACTTCTTCAAAGGCTGGACGAATATCCTGCGTATACATATGAGAAAGCTTTAGAAAATATTCCCGAGGATTCCCTTATCCTCCGGCTGCACCACCGGTGTATCGCCGGCAGTCACTGGCTTGTTCTGGGCTTTGTCCTGCTGGATGCGCTGGGCTTCCTTTGTGGCATCCACCATCGAGTCGCCTTGCTTCTTGCCGCCGAAGAGATAATTGGGGTCTTGTCCTGAAGCGCCGTTCAGCCTTTCATCGAGTAATTTCTGGCGGATTTGTGGATCGGCCTTGCTGCCCCCGGCATTGGCCAGGAACTGAGAGTCACTGCCACTGGGGAGATCACCGGAAGTCACCGGAGTAACCGCCGTAGCGGCAATAGTGGCGGGCATTGGCGTTGTGCTCACGCCCAAGACTTCTTCATGTGCCCTTGCTTGCGCGGTTTTGCCACTTACATAGCTTGATTCCTGCTGCCCGGGAGGAGCCAGATTGAATTCCGGCGGCACGCTCAACGGCGGGCGTGGCACGACGCGGTATTCGTCAGGCCCCTGGCGATTTAAGCCCAGCGTCTCCTTGAGGTCAGCGCCTGAGCCGCAGCCCATGAGGGTGGCGCAGACCAGTCCTGCTAAAAATCTGCCGTATGCGGATCGCATGGTTTCTCCTTTTTACCCGAGGGGCCTACTATACCGATGAGCACAAGGATCACAACCCCCATGAAGATGGCGCTGTCGGCGAGGTTGAAGGCTGGCCAGTGGTATACACCCACATGAAAATCCAGAAAATCCGTGACCGCGCCCAGACGTACGCGATCTGTGATATTGCCTGCTGCGCCACCGATGATGGAGCCCAGCGCAGCCGGCGTGACGGCGTCATGCGCGCGCGTGAGCCAGACAAAGAGCAAAAGCGTAATAACGGACGTGGCAACCGTCAGTAGCAAGGGCATCCAGGGCTGCATTTGTGCGAAAAAACCAAAGCTGATGCCACGGTTGTGCACGAGCACAAGGTTGAGCATCGGGAGTATTTCGCGTGGAATAGTGGCAGCGTCAGCAGCATGCAGAATGGCGGTTTTGCTCCATTGATCGCTGGCAGCGACGAAAATGAGGACAAAAAGACCCGTAAGTCGGCCTTGGATGGATCTGGGAAGCATGGGATTGCTTTACAAAACCCGGTTGCCAGCGGCAAGGCTTTTGTCTATAAGCGCCGCATGAACACGATGATGATGACACTGGTTACCCCGGAAGCAACTTTTTTTTCAGGCGTTGCCGCGATGGTGGAAGCTCCGGGCACGCTTGGGGATTTCGGTGCGCTTCCCGGCCATATGCCGTTTATTTCTACCCTGAAACCTGGCGTAGTGCAGATTCATGATGCAAAAGACGAGATCTTAAGGATTTTTATCTCAGGCGGTATTGCGGAAATCAATAATACCTCCTGCACCATTCTGGCCGAGCGCGTTGTGGATCTGACCAAGCTTAGCCGCACAGATGCCGAAGCACGCCTTATCAAGGCAAAGACAGTACTCGACGAGACTGTGGAAGAGGGTGCGCTTTTTGAAGCTACCCGTGAAGTCGAGCTGGCAGAGGCGATAGTCACTGCGATCACGCAAAGCGCTTAAGTATAGTAGTAGTCTCTTGGTCGATGCTGGTGTATTTACAGCATCATGTGCTTCGTCCGGATTGTAGGTCTTTTTTTCTTCGGCTCAGTAGCGGCGCTCTGTGTCGCGGCTTCCGCCCACGCCATAGCATTCCAGTGGCCCGATTCGAGCACGCACCCGCGCGTCATACTCGCCGCCGATCAGGATGTCGAAGAATATCTGCAGAATCACCCGGACTGGTTTGCCAGCGATTTTCTTGTCGCAGGCCTCTATGTTAAAGATGTGGCGTACGGACAGTCAGATGCTGCAATGGAGCAGATGAGTGCGCTCTATAGCGAGCTCAGGCAAAAGCATATTCTTTCGGGCAGTTATATCTCGGGAACCACGGCGTTACACGAGCTGACGCTGACGAAATATCCGGCCAATGCTGCGTCCATCGAGGACATGTCGCTCAAAGTACATTATCTGGGCCCCTGGATACGCGAACCGGATCAACAGGTAGTTGATTTGAAGGATGGGCTGTCCCGCCATGAGTTGCAGTTTGATATCCGCGAGCTGTGGCTGCATATCCCTGTAGTGATGCGCTTTGTGGATAACGCGGCCGTGCATCCGCGTGTAGCGCGCATGCAGCCGTGGAATGTCTATTGCGACAATATCAGCGCGCTACGCGGCGGCGCTGAAGCGGGAAACGGCAATGCGGTCTTTAACATCTTTGTGCGGCCATGGGAGATGTCCAATGACGATATGAAGCAGCTTATCAATGCAGTTGCCGGCAATGGCGGTAATGGCGTGTCTTTCCCGCTGCCATGGTCAAAATCAATCAAGGATGACAAGAACGCGCTTGGCTGGGCCATCTATCGCTACCGGCAGCTACTGGACCATCATATCTCCGTGATACTGGTTCCTTCCGACGATGCGCCGCAGAATGATTTGTATAACTGGATGTATAGCTGGCGGCGTCCCGGCGATCGCCTCTATATCGCATGGCCCTACTGGGAAGCCCCGCCGGGATCATAGGCATGCGCACACTTTAACTGCATTACAAAAAACTATACGGCTCGACGTCGATTTTTACGCGGATTGAGGACGGGATTTTCAGATCCGCGAGCCAGCGTGTCAGCCAGTCCTGCAGGCCGAAATCTTTGGCTGCCTTAATGAGTATGCGGTAACGGTATTTACCACGCAGCAGAGGCATGGGTGCGGGAGCGGGGCCTAGGATTAAGGGATTGGAGATTAGAGAGTGGAGATTGTTATTCTCTAGCCTCTTACCTCCAGTCTCTTCCTTGTGCGCTTCCCGCACCAGCATGCGTGTAAATTCTGCTGTCTCGCGCTCGTTTTTTCCCCCCACAATGACGGCGGCGAGCTTGCCGTAAGGCGGCATCAATGCATCCTCGCGCATCTGCGCTTCCAGCGCCATGAAAGCATCACGCTGACCTGCTAGGAGTGCCTGCATCACCGGATGCTCGGGCATGTAGGTCTGCAGCCAGGCCATGCCTTTGGTTTTTTCGCGTCCCGCGCGTCCCGCCAGTTGATGCAACAGTTGATAGGTACGCTCGCCTGCGCGCAGGTCACCTCCGGCAAGCCCCATGTCTGCATCCAGCACACCCACGAGTGCGAGACCTGCGAAGTGATGGCCCTTGGCGATCATCTGCGTGCCGATAAGGAGATCTATATTACCTGCCATCATATCTTTAATTAATTTCTCAAGGGGCACGCTGCCGCCGGTTTCGCTACACGAAACCTCTCCTGCGGGGTCGTCGCCGGAGCCTTTTGCAGGCTCCTTGCTCCTCCGCGTACCCTTGCCGAGTGCAGTAGAATCACTCGTCATCACTGCGATACGTGCATCTGGCAATAATGCGCGCGCTTCTTCTGCGACGCGCTCAACGCCGGGGCCGAAAGGAATCATTTTCCCTTCTTCCTTGCACTGCGGACAGGCCTTGGGTGGTGAAGTCTCGTATCCGCAATGGTGGCAGAGCAGACGTGCGCGACCACGATGCAGCACGAGATAGGCAGCGCAGTGCGGGCACAGGAAGCGGTGGCCGCAGGCGCGACAAAGCATCAGCGGTGCATAACCCCGCCGGTTCATGAATAACATTGCCTGTTTACCTTCTGCCATTGCAGTCAGTAGCGCGGCCTTGAGCGGCTCTGAAATCCAGCTGCCTGTTGGCAAGGCTTGCGTCCGCATGTCGATGAGTTTGATCTCCGGCAACTCCGCCTCATTATGCCGGGTAGGCAGATGCATGCGGGCATAACGGCCGTGTGTAATGTTATATTCTGTCTCCAGCGAGGGCGTGGCTGAGACGAGGATGGCCGGGATTTTTTCATGGCGCGCGCGTGCCACGGCCATGTCGCGGGCATGGTAGATGACCCCGTCTTCCTGCTTGTAAGAGGCGTCATGCTCTTCATCAACGATGATAGTCCCAAGTTGCGCAAAGGGCAGGAACAATGCCGACCGTGCGCCGACGATTACTTTCGCCTCGCCCTGCGCGGCCTTGCGCCATGTCTCGCGTTTTCTGGCGGGGCTAACGCCGGAATGCCAGATATCGGGTGCGAAGCCGAAGCCTTCGGCAAAGCGTGCCAGCCATTGCACCGAAAGTGCGATTTCCGGCAGCAGTACGAGCGCCTGCTTTCCCTGTGCAAGGCACGCGGCGATGACATCGAAATAAACCTCCGTTTTGCCCGAGCCGGTGACGCCATCAAGCACACTCACGGAAAAGCCAGTGTCGAGTTTTGTGCGTAACGAAGTGGCGGCTGATTGCTGATCGGAGGATAGGGTCGAGGGTCTAGGGTCTAGGGTCGAAGAAGAAGCGGTTATTTTCTTGCCTCTCGCCCCTCGCCCCTCGCCTCTTACTTTTGGTGATTCCAGTGCAGCCGGGACTGGCAGCGCCATCTTGAGCACCATGCCGCTCGGTGCAAGCGTGTACCATGCCACCCAGTCGATAAATGTGCGCATCGTTTTGCTCATAGGCGGAAGATGCGTGGCCACCTGCTCAATGGATTTTATTTTTTTCTCTTCGACTTCGCCGCTTGCCTCTCCCCATGCTACCCCCCAGACTGACTTACGCCCGAACGGCACGCGCACATAATCACCCGGCTTAATATCCATGCCTTCGGGCGCACGGTAGTCGAAGGATTTGCCAAACACGAGGGGCAATAAGACGCTGATATTCATGAATTTATTTTTTATAAGGGGAATTTAACCGATAATTCACGTTCATACGGTAAGAATTACATTATAGCTATTTTCGAAAAATTTGCCTGAAATCATATAGCGGGGTGATGGGTATGGCGACTATTTATACGGAAAAATCGCAGACCACGACTGCTGAATTACGGGCCCAGATCGATGAGGCAATAAGATTAGATATTGGTCAGTCAGGATTAAGAGGTGGCGCATTCAAATTGTTCATGAAGGCTTTGGGCACGGTCGCTCCGCATGACAGCAAAGGTCCCGAGCGGCTCATTTTAGACGGATTATTGGAGGGGCATGGGGGCATGAGCATGCCGGGGGGTATTACCAAGAAAAGACTCGCCGATTCCATGACAACGTTAGCAGAAGCACTTAAAGCAGGGTCTACCGAGGACATGTCGTATGTCGACTGGGACAGAATCGCAGCGAGAGTAACACTCGATTTATTTGACGCACTTGATACAGCCCGCGCTGAGGGTGTTCCAACGAGACGTATGTAAGCCCGCACCGGAATCAGGGCCTGAAATCTCTCTGGCCTGTTTTCTACCGATTGCCATTGCTTTTATTCTCTCTTATGGTTTGGTATTGTCTTCATGATAGAGAGGAAGTGATGAAATTCTTTGTTGATACTGCTGACGTAACAGAAATACGCGAGCTGTCGGAAACCGGGTTGCTCGATGGCGTGACCACAAATCCTTCGCTCATTGCCAAGTCCGGGCGCGATTTTATTGAAGTGGTAAAAGAGATTTGCGCGATTACCTCCGGGCCGGTCAGTGCCGAAGTTACTGCGCTCGATGCCGCGGGCATGATTAAGGAAGGCGAGAAGCTCGCCAAAATCGCAAAAAACATCGCCATCAAAGTTCCGCTCACCTGGGAGGGCTTGAAGGCCTGTAAACATTTCACAAGCCGCGGCACGATGGTCAATGTGACGCTGTGCTTTTCAGCCGCGCAGGCAATACTCGCCGCCAAGGCGGGGGCCACATTTGTCTCGCCGTTTGTAGGCAGGCTGGATGATGTGGGACAGGACGGCATGGCGCTCATTAAAGAAATCTGCGAGATCTACCGGCAATATCCTGCATTCAAGACAGAAGTACTGGTCGCAAGCGTGCGCAATCCCATTCACATCGTCGAGTCGGCCAAGATGGGCGCGCATGTGGCGACCATTCCGCCTGCCGTCATGAAGCAGCTTGCAAGCCATCCGCTGACGGATAAGGGGCTTGCTTCCTTTCTTGCCGACTGGCAAAAAACAGGGCAGAAAATAGTAGCATAAATGGCACTGGAAGAAGCAGTGAGCAAACCCAAGGACACCACCACCAAACAGCAGGTAGCCGACTACCTGCGCAAACACCCCGACTTCTTCCGGGATCACCCGGAGCTCTTTGAAATCATGACTCCGCCAGCTGTCGATCATGGCGGCAACGTTATCGACCTGCGCCATCACATGGTGGGAAAACTGCAGACCGGCATCCAGTCGCTGAAGAGTAAATATGAAGGCCTGATTACCTCCAGCCGCGATAATATGTCTACCCTGCACCAGGTGCATGAAGCGGCCATTGCGCTTATCCGCGCGCCGGGATTGGAGCAGCTGCTCGAGCGCATCATAATGGACCTGCCTGCACTCTTTGGAGTTGATATCGTACGGCTTGGCATCGAGTCCGACGCAGGAGAATTCTACGAGAGCAAGTTCGGCGAGCAGAACGCTTCGGGTGTTGCGTTTCTTGAGCAGGGGCTGATTGACAAGGCGATGGGCAAAGACAAAGCCATCCTGTTATGCTCTGACACTACCAAACAGTTTATCTATGGATTTGAGCAGATATTTTCCGACTGTTCGGGCATCATCGAGTCCTGCGCGCTGCTCAGGATGCGCCTGCCGTCCAGCCAGCGCGGTGTGATGCTTGCCTTCGGCGTGCGCATCAAGAACCACTTCCATGAAGGCCAGGGCACCGAGATGCTTTCCTTCCTCGCGCAAATCGTTGAGCACCGGCTGGATGAATGCTTAAACGACAGCGGAATAGCACAACTAATATAATTTCTATTGTGAAATTCTACTATGCCGGCAAACTTCCTTGGTTTTCTGCGCTTCCGCGCTTCACGTACTTAAATGTACGCTCCAGTACGGTTCTCGAAAACCTACGCATTTTGCTCAGCCTAGCGAATTTCACAATAGAATCTCAATAACAGAGGCTATGGCAAAAGCGGGCTTAGGAATATTATCGATTGATGCTGCCCTGCGGGCGCAGCTTGAAGGCTGGCTGGACGGCCTTGCCCACCGCAAGGCATTTTCCAAACATACGGTTACGGCCTACACGATAGATATCCGGCATTTTCTTGCCTTTGTGAACCGGCATGCGGGTGCGGAAGTGACGGTTGCGATTTTAAAAGCCATGAGCCTGCGCGATTTCAGGAGCTGGCTGGCTGCAAGGCATGCAGAGAATTTTACCATGACGTCAACCGCGCGGGCACTTTCGGTAGTGCGCGGATTTTTTCGGCATCTGGAGCAGCAGAACGTGCTTGAGAATCCTGCCGTTCATCACCTGCGCACCCCGAAACTGCCAAAATCTTTGCCAAAAGCCATGTCAGAGGATCAGGCGATGGCGTCGCTTGAGCAGATAGGCATGGATCACAAACAGGAGTGGGTGCAGATGCGCGATGTAGCACTGCTCACGCTCATTTATGGCTGCGGCCTGCGTATTGGTGAGGCCTTAGCGCTTACGCCTTCGCAACTGCCTGAGGGCGCAGCATCGCTCACACTTACGGGTAAGGGCAACAAACAACGCATGGTGCCGATCCTGCCGCAGGTGCATGATGCGATTGCGGCCTATAAACGTGCCTGCCCTTATGCGCTTTCCGCCAAAAAACCACTTTTTAAAGGCGCGCGTGGCAAACCGCTGCAGCCGGCTATCTTCCAGAAAGAAATCCGCCACCTGCGGGCAAGCCTTGGGCTTCCCGACTCGGCCACGCCGCATGCGTTTCGCCATAGTTTTGCGACGCACCTTCTGGCTGGCGGCGGTGACCTGCGTACGATCCAGGAGTTGCTGGGACATGCCGATTTATCAACCACGCAGCGCTATACCAAGGTCGATCATGAACGGTTGCTAAGTGCGTATAGTAAAGCACATCCGCGAGCGTAAGTTGATTATTTTGCGGCGGCAACTGCGGCTGGTTTTATTGTCTGTTGTTCGATAGCTTTATTAACGCCTTCGATGGCTTTGCGTGCGCGCGCTTTAATGAGTACTGCATCATGCATATCTTTAGAATAAACACTGCTTCCCGGGCTTTCGTCGAGCAGTATCCTACCGTCAGGCGTGATAACCGGATCGCGATATAAGGTGAGTGCTTTTTTCTTGTGGTCAACGACAAGCACCAGATCGCGATCATCCTCCTTAATAAGTAAAACCACTATTTGGTCGCGCGTGGTTTTTGCGACGGCATTAAGGACTTCACCGCATTTGCGATGCAGATCTTTAAGGGTTTTATGCTTTACCACGAATTCGTGCGTCAGCCCATCGACGGCTTCCATTACGTCTTTGCTGGGCTCGGTCTTTTTCGCTCCCGCATATTCCTGCACGATGCGTGCGCTTAAGGGGCCTGCCCCTACCAGCAGGACAACCGGTAGAATATATTGCTTTAAACTTTTCATATTCTGCTATTTACTGCCCTTTGATAGCAGATTTTTGCAGTAAGTTAAGGCCATTATGCAGGGATTGCCGGAAACAAGGATAAACGAATGCTTATGACCGGCTCTGCCACTGCACGCTTTGATAAAATCGCCCCGTTTATTGCCATACCCCTGCTGCTGCTCTCTGGCGCGATGCAGGTGCGGTTTGCCATCATGGGGGACAAGGGCTGGTTGTTGCTGGCTGCCGGCGAATGGCTTTCAGGCAAGAAGCTTTACGTGGATATTTTCGAGGTCAACCCACCTCTCATTATCTGGCTTTATGCAGCTGCGGTCTGGGTGTCGCGGCATATAACGTTCTTCACGGACTATGCGGCGATGGGTTGCATGGGGCTTATCGCCACCGGCACTTCTATCCTGCTGTCGCTACGGCTTATTAGCGCACATCCGGCATTTGCAGAAGAGCCAGGTAAGCGCACGGAGTTTATGCTCCTGCTTGCAGCGATATTTATTTTTCTCATCAGTCCCGTCTATTTTTTCGACCGCGAACAGATCATGCTCACGCTTACGTTCCCATATGTGGTGCGCTTCATGCCGTCACTTGCACGGATGTCGTATCCACTTTCTATGCGTCTGGCGATTGGGCTGCTTGCCGCTATAGGCTTCTCTATCAAGCCGCATGCCGCGCTGGTTTTTGTCTTGCTGCAGCTCATCTATCTCGTGCGCGAGCGCTCGCCGTTTATTCTGGCCAGTATCGAAAATATTGTCATCTACCTGTTCGGCGTCACTTACTTAGCCATCATCGTGTGCACTATGCCGGAATATTTCACGACCGTGCTGCCAATGGCGATAGCGGTCTATTCCAGCTACAGCAGCCCGGGCTCGCTGCATTATCATTTCCCGATTATTTTTATCACGGCCACGATTCCGCTGCTTGATTTCCGGCCGCGCTACGTCACGCCTTTTCGAAGAGAAATTTATTACATTATCCTCGTAACGCTTATTTATTTTGGCTATGCGGTCATCAATAACGGATGGGGATATACCTACCAGCCGCTCTATTGCATGCTGACCTTTCTCACGGCCTGGCTCTGGTGGGAGTATGATTGGCTCAAGCGCCAGCATGTGGCAAGAAGCCTGCCGTCGAAACAGTTCGAGGTAGGCCTGCGTGGCTGCCTTTATTGCCTCGCGATTAACGGAATTTACGGGTTGCTGGCACTCAATGCGATGCTCAGCTCTCCCGACTGCGGCGGCTATTCGGGATGTATTGCAAACAAGGCATTCGTGGATGCGATACATGACAATGGCTTCCGTTCCTTCGGCGTGATGTCGGGCGAATTCACCCGCTGGCCGGAGATAACCCGGCAAAGCGGCGCGCGCTGGGATACGCGGTTTAACCATCTCTGGATGGTGCCCGGACTCATCAAAGCACAGGAGCAGAAAGCTACTTCAGATAAATGGAACTCCGATCAGTGGATAATCACTTATGTCGGGCAGGCATTCGCAGACGATTTCGAGCGTCGCAAGCCGGACGCAATGTTTATCGATCACAGCGATGAATTCTTCACCTACCCCCAGCACCCCGTGGATGTCCTGGCGATGCTGGAAGTCGTTCCGGAGTTCAAGAAAGCATGGAGCCACTATCACTATGTCAGCAGCATAAATCACTGCAAATCGAAAGTGCCTGAGTCAGGGCAGGTGGTGGGCTGCAGGTATGATATTTACCGGTGGAAGCAATGACTCTATGAAACATGCACGGATTGCAGGCTGGCTGTTGGCGTTTTTTCTGCTGGCCATCGACGCAGTAGTGCAGGTGAAGGCTGGAAATTCGGGTGACAAGAACTGGTTGCTGCTGACTACGGAAATGTGGTTTCAGGGCAAAAAATTATATGTGGATCTTGTCAATCCCAACCTGCCATTGATTTTCTGTCTCTATGCAATTCCTGTGTGGGTTTCCAGCCATTTTCCTGTGTTGGCGGATTACCACGCGCTTGCCATTCTTGGCTTTGGTTGCACGATAATATCGATAGGGCTGTGTTTATTTTTAATACGCAAGCATCCCGCTTTTACTGGAGATACGCGCAGGCAATCCGAATTTAGTCTTCTGCTCGCATATGTCTTCGTGTTTTTCGTCCCTCCAAGTTTCTTTTTCGACAGGGAGCATATTTTTCTGGTCCTGACATTTCCATATATGCTGCGCTTCATGCCGTCGCTTGCCCGGCAACCTATCTCGCTACGGCTACGGCTTGTCATTGGAGGTTTGGCAGCAGTGGGATTCTGCATGAAGCCGCATACGATAATTTTATTTGCTGCGATAGAAGGGTTTTACCTGATGCGCGAACGCTCGCCGGGTATCCTGTGGAGTATAGAAAATGGTGTAATTTATACAGGAACATTGCTTTATTTATTCTGCATATGGCATCTCACGCCGGGCTATGTTGATGTGGTTCTGCCAATACTCCTGCTGACATACGCGGCCTGCGGCAGGCAAGCCATGGGGTTGGTGTACTCGTTCATTGCCATGCTTTTTGCGAGCCTGACGTTTGTGGATTTCCGTCCGCGCTACGTTACGCCTTACCGAAAGGATGTGTATTATTTCAGCGGCATCTGCCTTGCTTTCTTTGCTTATGCACTTCTCAATAGCGGCTGGCGTTATACCTATATGCCGTTGCTATGCATGCTGCTGTTTTTGAGCTGCTGGGTGTTCTGGGAATATGGATGGCTCAGACGCGAGCATGAATCGCAAGGCCTCTCTACGCGACAATTCATTTTTGGTCAGCGTTCTTGCGCTCTCAATATCGTGTTTGCTATTGCGTATATCATCTATTCCGTATTGTTGGTCCCCAGGAATCCTGAATGCCCAGAAGCTGCAGCCTGTCAAGTCGACACCCGACTCGCCCGCTTTCTGAGCGATAATCATATCCATTCGTTCGGTGCCGTATCCATGGATTTTAACAGATGGACTGTAGTGGCGCGAATGTCGGAGGCGCAGTGGGATACACGATTCAATGAGTTATGGATGTTGCCCAAATTAATTAAGGAAGGGCCCGTATACACTGCAACTCACCAGTGGGTTGTGGATTATGTCGGGCGGGCATATGCACAGGATTTCAATCGCCGCCAACCCGAAGTCGTATTTGTGGATAACAGTCCCGGCTTTTATCTCTATTATCCCCATGTCGATCTATTGGCATTTTTCGGTGTTGTGCCGGAATTTAAGGAGGCCTGGCGTTTATACCGTTACACTACAACCATCGACACTTGTGTGCCGGGCAGCCTCCGCCGTCCGCTTCTTCCCTCAGAATGCAAATATGCTATTTACCTCCGCACACCAGAGAGATGAATCTCATGCCCCGTCTTGCTGACAAAGTCATTTTTAGCGTTGCCCTTACACTGCTGGCCCTTGATGCCTATATGCAGGTTGCGGCGGGCAATTCGGGAGATAAAAACTGGCTGTTACTTGGTGCCCGCTGGTGGCTTGATGGGCGCACGATTGGCGGGGGCATTTTTGAAGTCAACCCACCGCTTATCCTTTGGCTTTATGCCATTCCCGTCTGGATATCGGAGCATCTGACCATTATTAAAGATTCCTGGGCTCTAGGACTGATGGGAATCGGCTTCACCATACTCTCCATTGGCGTAAGTATAAGACTGATAGGCCTGCACCCAATGTTTGCAGGTAATGCATATAGGCAGGCGTATTTTGCTTTACTCCTTGCCAGCGTTCTTATGTTTTTTAATACGCCGCTCTATTTCTTTGATCGTGACAATATCATGTTTGTGCTGACATTTCCCTACATGCTGCGTTTCATGCCAGCATTAGAGGGTCGCAGGCTTTCATTTTGCTTGCGATTGTCCGTTGGGCTGTTGGCGGCATTGGGATTCTGTATCAAGCCTCATAGCCTTATCGTGTTTATTGCTCTGCAGGCAGTCGTTATTTTCAGAGAGCGCTCGTTGGCCGTCCTCTGTAGTCTGGAAAATTGTATTATATATACAGCAGGTGCACTCTATGCGTTCTGTGTCTGGCATTTCGCGCCGGACTATATCGGCGTGATCCTGCCAATGGCGATGGAAACCTATTCCGGTTACAATTATCGGATTAACGCATGCCTGTATCTTGCTTTCGCTTTTCTCTCTGCCGGCCTTACTTTTGTAGAATTTCGTCCACGCCTTGCCACGCCATACCGTGTTGAGACATATTATTTCGTAGAGGTGTGCGTTGCTTTCCTTGCTTATGCTCTACTCAACAACGGCTGGGGGTACACCTATAGCCCCCTGTTGAGCGCGCTGGCATTTCTGAGTGGCTGGATGTTATGGGAATATGGCTGGCTCAGGTGCGAACACGAGAAACGCAGGCAGCCTATAAAACAATTCGTTTTTGGTCAGCGCGGCTGTATCATCAATCTTGCTCTCAATGTAGTCTATATAGTGGTAAGTATGGCGGCGTTCTTCACTGCCATTTGCGATAAGTATGACGATTGCAGGCAAGACGAGGCTTATGCTGCGTATCTGACGCATAACCACATACGCTCTTTTTCAACGTTAGCGGTAAACTTTAACCGATGGACGGCGGTTGCCCGATCTTCCGGGGCGCTGTGGGGTTCGCGTTTTAATAATTTATGGATGTTACCGGCCCTTCTGAGGGACAAGGAACCCGCGTCGGAGCAACACCAGCGGATCATAGAGTATGTCGGGCGTGCCTATGCGCAGGATCTGGAGTACTGGAAACCTGAAGCTATTTTTGTGGATAGCAGCAATGGCGTTTTTGATTATCCGCACCCAGTGGATCTGGTGGCGCTTTTCGGTCGTGTTCCACAATTTAAGGAGATATGGCAGCGGCAATACCGATATCTGACCACCATCGATAACTGCACCAAGTCAGATATTAGCGCAGAGGCGCAGGATAAGAATGCAGCAGCGTGGCCTTTAATAGCGGCGGATTGCAGGTATTCTGTGTATGGCCGGGTTCCTTAGCATTCTTGCAGAATCTCTGTAATTTCTCACGAAATTCAATCGTAAATGAATTATGAACATTATATGAATTTAGGCGCTTAAGAGCAATTGTCATGGAATTGTAACGTTAATATGGTATAAATAACTCATCTGGGTTCTTCCCAGTTTAATCTCAACAGCCTTAAAGAAAGGACTTAAACGTATGGTTAACAGTAAGACAAAGTCGGCGCAGTCAACGATTGATATGTGCTGGCATCTTCTGGTTCTGGTCGCGGTATTTGCAAGCGTTGCCATGCTTTCGGATTCGGCAATGGCCAGTGGCGTTAGTGCCGGTAGCAGCAGCAATGCTATCGAACAGGTGTTCTGTAACATTGTTCAGTCTCTCACGGGTACAACGGGTAAGGCGATTGCTACGGTTGCCGTGATTGCCGTCGGCGTCGGCGCCCTCCTGGGTAAGATCTCCTGGGGTCTGGCGCTCATTGTCGCCCTCGGTATCGCTCTTATCTTCGGTGCAGCGAGCATCGTGATGGTCTTGGGCGGCACGGGCAGCAAGTGTGTTGCCGCGCAGATTTCCTAAGCCTGAGCGGAGAAAAAGTGACTTGTCGCAATGGGCTCTCCGCAAGGAGAGCCCATTCTTCATCGCCCATTCTGCATAACGTTAGAGATTTCTTAAATGGTGGATTGTAAGATACATCACTAAATTCTAGGTTAGCTTGGCATACGTAACGATTTCAGGGGCGGATTCATAATTTATGAGGCTTTTCCAAAAGAAGCCGGAAGTCGAGAACCTGGAAGATCTCCGGGACATCACGGACGATGTGATCGAGGGGGATTATGTCCCTTACGCCAGCCACTGGAATCCTCATACCCTCATCACCAAGAACGGTGAAATACTGCAGACGATAAAAATCATCGGCTTCACACACGAGCATGTGGATCAGGATGAGAGCGAAGACGATCTGCGATCCAAAATCCGTGAAGCGATACTTACCTGTGTGGATTCCACGCAATACGCTGTCTGGATTCATACTATACGACGCAAGAAGAACCTGCAGACCGGTGGTGAATACAAGCGGGATTTTGCGGGATACCTCAATCGTTTCTGGAATGATCGCAACGACTGGGAACACCAGTTCACCAATGAAGTTTATGTTACACTGGTACGTGAAGGGCAAAGCGCAAAGCTGCTTGATCCCAGAGGTTTCGTGCGCGGCGTACTCCCCCGTGTAGATATTCACTACCGCGAAGCTTTTATTGATGAGGCTTGTACCGGGCTCAATAGTGTCGTGGAGAAAATGCTGCCTATACTTGAAAGTTATGGCGCGCACCGACTGGGCATTGTCCAGCGTGACGGAGTCTATTATTCAGAGCAATGCGGGTTTCTGGGAAAGCTTATCACCATGCTGGATATTGACTTCCCCGTCGCGGATGTCGACCTCTCCCACTACCTTACGGATTATGATGTCACGTTCGGATTTAACGCGATGGAAGTCCGCATGCGCTCCGATGGCAGGAGACGTTTCGGTGCGATTCTTACGCTGAAAGAATACCGGGAACTGGCGACGGAGCATCTGGATCGCATCCTGCAGATTCCTGCTGAATTCATCATTACTCAGTGCTTTGATTTCATCGGTGCCAAGCGGGCGCTCAAGGGCTATGAGTATCAGAAAGAACTGTTCGACGTCAGCAAAGCTGAGATGCTGTTCGAAAAGACGGGACTCAAGGATATTATTGCAAGCAACCATGGCCAGTCCACTGATTTTGGTCTGCACCAGATGAATGTATTTTTGCTTGCGGATTCCTTAAGAGCATTGGAGGCGGCCGTCGGCAAGGCGGTCACAGGACTTACTTCGCTCGGCATGACGCCGATGCGTGAAGATATTATGTTTGAGGAATGTTACTGGGCGCAGCTGCCGGCTAATTTTGAATTTATTCGCCGGCTGCGGCCTATTAATACTGCGCGTCTTGGCGGTCTCGCAAATTTAAGCAATTTTCCTGCCGGTAAAAAAGAAGGAAACCACTGGGGCCAAGCGGTAACCACTTTTCATACGGCTGCAGGTACGCCGTACTTTTTCAATTTTCATGAAGACGATAAGGGCCATACGGCTATTATAGGCCCGGAAGGCGCCGGCAAGACTGTGCTCATGAATTTTCTTCTCGCGCAGGCATGCAAATATGACGGGAAGCTTTTTTTCTTTGATAAGGATCGCGGTTCCGAAATTTTTCTCCGCTCACTGGGAGGAGTGTATTTTAATCTCTGGCCGAAAGCAGATACACGCGATTATACGCAGGTATCCCTGAATCCTTTCTCGCTCGACGATGCGCCGGAGACCCGTGAATTCCTGCGGCACTGGCTGCTTTCGCTTGTCACCCGCCAGGAGGCAGATCTGCTCGCGGCCTGTGATAAAGCGATAGCGCAGACCATGTTGCGCCCCAAACAGGAAAGACGGCTTGGCCTGTGCGTGGAAATGCTGCGTGGTGAGAACGCAGGATTTGCGGATCTGTTTGCGCGCTGGACAGGTGATGGTGAATATGCGGCACTTTTCGATCATGCAGAAGACACATTGCGGGTGGTGGATAAAGTGCATGGATTTGAAATGGGTGATGTCATGAAACACGAGGGGGCGCTTGTCCCCGTGCTCTCGTATCTGCTGCATCGGGTTATGCTGGCACTTGACGGTAATCCTGCCATTATTGCCATGACCGAGGCATGGTCTTTCCTCGACAGCCCGCTTTTTGCATCCAGACTTGGAGAATGGCTGGAAATGCTGCGCGCCAATAATGCCATTGCGGTGCTTGCCACCGAACAGGTTGCGCAGGCGAGCAGCAGCAGTGTCAATACCACA
>Ga0206875_1022_pt1 | contig 47278 bp, 26 predicted proteins | sample Alteio_BWOrgCont_9_FD_152616 | JGI IMG/M metagenome (GOLD analysis project Ga0206875, IMG submission 152616) | Enriched cells from forest soil in Barre Woods Harvard Forest LTER site, Petersham, Massachusetts, United States -... | ecosystem: Environmental > Terrestrial > Soil > Temperate forest > O... | reverse complement strand
GATACGGATCACCCACACCAACGGCGGCGGCCTGCAAGCTGGCCAGTTCCAGCGCGTTGGTGTTCTTGGCCTTGTCCAGGTCATCAGCAGCTACCTGGCGGTCCTGCTGTTTCCAAATGGGCTGCTTTGTCTTGTCGTCCACCTTGAGCGAATTGTCCGCCCAGGTGTCCTGCACCGGCTTGTTGTTGGCGTCGGTCACATTGACCTGCGCGACGTTGTAATTGACTGGTGTGTTGTTGGACAGATGCCAGCCGACCGAGCCATCAGGATGGCTGGAGCGGTAAGCGATGGCCAGGATGGCAAAGATGACGAGCGCCACTATTTGAATCACGTTGATCGCCATATTAACAGCGGTCGTGCCGTTGACCCCGCGATAGGCGATGTAGCCGACGCCGAACGAAAACACGATGCAGAACAACCACATGAAGAGCGGGCTGTTGTAAGTGGTACTGAACGTGTCAGGCATCAATTGTCCGGCCAGCCAACCGGCCAGAATCGCCGTCACACCCACCATCAGCCCGGAATATATCCAATAGTAAAGATGGCTGTTCCAGCCGGTGAAGAACTTGACGAATCGCGCCCACTTGAACGCCTTGGTCTTGGAAAGAAACGCCTGCTCAGCGTAAAGGTAGGACGAGCCGGCGCCGGGATAGAGCTTCGAAAGTTCGGCGTAACTGATGGCCGTGGCGAAGCACAGAACCAACGCAAAAACGATCCCGATCCACATGGCGCAGCCGGCCATGGGAGCGCCGTAAAGGGATTGCTCCTGATATGTCAGCCATAGGAACGCGCCCGGCGCGATCAGCGCCATGGCGTTGATGGTCAGGCCGGTCAGTCCAAGGGTCGGTTTGACTTCCGTCTTGGGTGCTGAGGCCGATGAATCTCCTGGTGTCTTCGAGGTTGGGCTCATGATATTTTGTATTTTTGGGACATATGCGTGCTCACTCGCCGGAAACTTCCGGACGCGCTCCGAGTGATGCTGGTTGAAGTTGCATGCCTTGGCCTAAAGCACGCCAGATGCCAAAGCGGATTAAGCATTAAAATTTCATTAAGACCCGCCGCCGATCTTTCCCCCTGCCGTTCGAGGGAAAAACCAAAAGGTTACGGCTTATCACGCCGTAATCCACAGTGGGACCCCATCAAAGTCCCCAGCGGAGCCGAAATGGCCAAAAAGCTCCACAGCCTTGTTCCGTTTTAATCATCTCACCTAAAATTCAACTAAAAGAACAGGGGCCATTCAGGTTCCATAGGCCTCGCAAAAAGCACAGTTTTTGTGGCTAACCGGCCAGAAGCGCCGGACAACATGTCAAACACATTTTAACAATGCCTTAATGTTTGCCACGCGGCTTTTTAATGCTCAGTCAGGGAAATCTTGGCGCAGTGCCAGTTTCTGGTTTCCTGCCGCACTATTTCGTGGTATCTTCGGTCAAGCATATGGCAACCACGCAAACAGCGCGCGAAATCCCTGGCCGGGTCCTGTTCTCCGAAGGCAACGGCGATCTGCCCCGCCTGGAAATCAATACCGCGTGGAGCAACGCCGAGGTTTATCTGCACGGCGCGCACATCACGCATTTCCAGGGAAAGTCCGGGCCGCCCGTGCTGTTCCTCAGCCAGCTCAGCCGGTTTAACGAAGGTACGCCCATACGTGGCGGCATCCCGGTGATTTTTCCGTGGTTCGGCTCGCGCGAAGGCGAGGCCGCGCATGGCTTTGCCCGCATCCAAGCGTGGGAATTGCGGGAAGTGGCGCAGTCACCGAGTGGCAGCGTTTGCCTGCGTTTGACCCTGCCCGAATCCCCGTCCGCCGCGCTGTTCCCGAAATTTTCCGCCACCTATTCCATCACGATTGGCCAAACGCTCGCCGCGGAATTGACCGTGGTGAATCTTTCCGAGGACCAGGACTTCACCTACGAAGATTGCCTGCACACCTATTTTACCGTGGGCGACATCGGCGCCACCTCCATCACCGGCCTCAAAGGCGTCGATTATCTCGACAAAACGGAAAACTTCGCCCGAAAAACAGAACGTTCCGAGCACATTAAAATCACCCAGGAAACCGACCGCATTTACCTCGACACAAAATCAACCGTGGAAATTCACGATTCCAAATTGCAACGGCGCATTCGCATCGAAAAATCCGGATCGCTCTCGACCGTCGTGTGGAACCCGTGGGTGGCCAAGGCGCAGCAGATGCCTGATTTCGGCGGCGACGAATATTTGAAAATGGTGTGCGTGGAATCCGGCAACGTGGCCGACAACCGCCTGACCCTGCCCGCCGGCAAAAGCGCTTCGCTGAAAATCGAAATCAGCGCCCTGCCCCTCTGACAAACGCGTCGCAGCCGCGACCGCATTCAAGAAGAACTTGCCACGCGATACGGCGTTGATAACATGCAGGACATCGACGCGGGTGTGGTTCAATGGTAGAATGTGGGCTTCCCAAGCCTGAGACGAGGGTTCGATTCCCTTCACCCGCTCCATTGATAATCAGTGACTTGCGAAATAGTGCAGTAAAGGTGCAGTAAATTCGGATACCAATCCCGCCGAAAGCAGCCTGTTTTTTATCCACGAGAATACCGCCTCTGCAGTTGACAGCGCAGCAAGCTAGAGTCCGGGAAATGCCAGCCGGTAGAATTTTGCGACGGCCGACTGATTAATGGTAACCTGGAAGAATCCGTTGGTGAGGGTTGGTGCAGACGTATTCGCATTGGTCTTCCACCCGTCGGCTTTTTCGAGCGAGTCGTTGAATTGAAGCTGGTAGTACGCGGCGGTCTCCGGCCAAAGCACTTGCACCCCATTGCTGGTTGAGGTGATATAAAGGGGCACTTCGGCGATCTGCGAAATTTGCAAGCTGGCATTCGAGAACAGCATCTGCACCGTCATGTTCGCGGAGAATCCATTATCGTTAGTGACCAGCGATGCGGTGGAGTTCGTGTTGGCATAGAGGACATCCTCGTAGTAAAATTGAAAGTAATTGAGAGGGAAGTTGCTGCTGATGATGGGCGGTGCTGAATAGTTGCTCCCGACCGGCGTGCCGTCGAAAAAGGTGGTCAAGACATTGTAAACAGCCTGCTGCGGCGAAATATTAGAGCAGCCAGTGCCGCCAGGCATCGGGCAACCTTCAGCATCGGGATTTTGAGTGATGACAGGCATCCCATTTGCCCCACCGACTTGCGCCCCGCCCAGCACCCGCGACAAGATATTGGTTGTTCCGGGAAGCGACACGTTGCCGATCATGGTGCTTTGCGCGAGCCACTTGTTGCCGTGGTTGTCGAGATCGCCACCACCCAGGGCGTGAGCATAGATGCCGCCCGCCGACGTCCCGTTTGCCTGAACCGCCTTGGCGTTGTTCCCCCCGTGTTGCGAATCTGCGAAGTAAGCCAGGACCGTCGTCTCCGCAGCGCAATCCATTATATTGGCTGCCTCATTGGTGCTGGTTAATGAGCAATTTGCGCAATCGGGGCAGAAACCTGGCGGAACGGAGTAGGTATTGGGATAAGGCATTCCATTTGTATTAAGAAAATTGGGCAGTCCACTGCCAGTGGTAACTACCAAAGTCAGATTGCTGAAGGCCGCGCCGTAAAGGTCAATGGCATCCTCCCATGCTTTGATGAACAGGTAATCTGTGTTCGTGTATTCGGGATGACCGGCAAACTCGAGCGCAAAAATCGGGTTCCACTTTAAATAATTCGTGGGGTCATTCTGTTCATTTGGCAAAATCATTTCGGCCGAAGATGCAGTTGGACCGGCGACGGTGACCGAGACTAAGTAAGGGTTTGTATTATACCTTGCGGCCACCGCCCAAATGAAGGTCGCCCAGGCGTTTGTGTAAGCCGGGTTCCACGGCAGCGGGAGCGGAAGGACCGTCGGGTTTGCAAAATCCTCCGCTTCCAGAAAGCTGGCCCAGGCGCAGTTGGTGGTTACCCCATTTGTCGTAGTCACTCCAACCAGGACCAAATTGCTTTGCGCATCTTCATTCACGATCACACCCTCTGAATTGGTCAGAAACATTGGATCGCAAGAGCATGTGTTGCTGAAAAACCACGACGGCGTGTGGAAGCCAGGAGTTATCTCAAATTGGATCGTTTTTGGAACCTCCCCCGGGTTGGTCGAGGCGACATTTGCATTATAATATTCAACCGAGTTGAAAAGATCGTCCGTCAACCGCCAATCAGTGGTCCCAATCAGCGAATTCGTGGAAGAACTGTTGTGGCTGAGGTCGCTCCACTCAAAAACACCCAGGATCCCCGCGATCGCAGAATTGGAAAGGATGTTCAGGACGGTATTCGTCACTACTTCATCAGAGCCGGATATGGCGTACCGGGCGTAAAGTCCCAACGGTTGCCGGGCCGGTCCAGTTTGCGCGAGGCCAAAGTCAGGCACGCCAAGGGCAAGCAACAAGATGATCGCTGACACCAAACCGGCTTCGTGCCGAAAAATTGGCCCACGCCACCTGGCCGTCAATCGTCCTCGCCTTGTCATTTGATTAACTCCCGCATGGAAACTGGGTTGGCAGCATCTCAAGATTACACGCCGCAACATTTGTAGCGTCGCTCCTCAAGTCGAAATATCAAGCCAAAACGAAGAATTAGTCCTAATCCAATTTGGGCTAACCACGGCCCAGCCAATTTCCGCATTTTACGCCACTATTCACCACTTATAAACGAGGGTTCGATTCCCTTCACCCGCTCCATCTTCATAGAAAAGCCAATAAAATCAATTGTTTAGTCAAATCCCTCGTCCACAGAATGTCGAAAGTGAGAATAAAAGTGAGAATCCGGCCTGCGCTACTCCATCCATGGACGAGTGGTAACAGCTTACTCTCAAAAACTTTTGGTCAGGAGGTGAACGCGACCAGTGGGAATGGCCGATCCAAGCACAGCTTTCATCGCAAGGCCACGCCAGGTGTGCGCGATGTTGCCTTTTTGCAACCGAATCATAACCGTTTCACGATCCAAGTATTTGCCAGGCTCCAACAAGACCCTCAGGCAATTTGCCAAAGAGGCGAGAATCAGTCCAAAAACGATTGGGAATTGGCGGACGGTCCGACGGCACCCCCTGACACGCCTCCGCCAGCAAATATTTGACACAATGCTTGTCGAAAAATAGACAGAAATTGTCACGACCAGTGCGAATTCCAAACAAGGCGCATGCTTGTCCATCAGTAACGACCATCGATAGGCACCACTTGTATGCCCCAAAAATACATTTGGTGAATAATTTGTGAATAATTTTTGCTCGCTTTTCCGGCCTAAAACGTATCCTACTCTCTGTGCAATTTCAATCAAATGAACGGTAACATTTAGTCTGCATTGCTTTTTTTCTGGATAAAGACGATCAACAGCGTGAAGAAAACGGAGAATGGGGCGGAGGCAAAACAGAAACCCCCAACGTACTGCCATCGATAAATCTTCCCAAAGGAGGGGGCGCGATACGAGGAATAGGTGAAAAATTCGCGGTCAATGCCGTGACTGGCACCGGCTCATTCACTGTTCCTATATTTACTTCGCCCAGTCGATCTGGATTCCACCCGAAGTTGTCTCTTTCCTACAATTCGGGTTCGGGCAATGGCCCTTTCGGTCTGGGCTGGAACCTTTCTATCCCGTCCATCACGCGCAAAACCGACAAGGGCCTGCCGCGCTTTTTCGACGCGGAAAATTCCGACATTTTCATCTTATCGGACGCGGAGGATTTGATGCCGGTCCTGGCGTATCAAACCAATCAGTGGTTGCCGGCCCCTGAGACGTCAGGAACTTGGGCGGGCCAGACCTATTCCATCAAACGGTATCGTCCACGCGTAGAAGGCGTGTTTGCCCGCATTGAGCGCTGGCGGCGTCTAGCTGATGGCGACATACACTGGCACGCCGTCACAAAAGAGAACGTTACGAGCATTTACGGGCGAAACCCTGAATGCCGGCTGGCGGATCCGACCGATGCGAGCCGGGTCTTTAAATGGCTGCTCGAGACAACCTTCGACGACAAGGGAAATGTCATTTACTACACGTATAAACCCGAAGATGCAACGGGCGTGGATTTCGCCTCGGCCAACGAGCGCAATCGGTGGAACGGACTCGCCCCCTGTACGAATCTCTACCTGAAAAACATTTTCTATGGCAACCAATCGCCCTACGATCCCAGCCAGGATCCCTCGGGCCGCACGGATTGGCTTTTCGAGCTTGTGTTTGACTACGGCGAACATAATGCGAGCAATCCGGCTCCGATTCCCGATGCCAATCTGACTTGGATGACGCGGGCCGATCCGTTCTCCAATTTTCGTTCCACCTTTGATGTCCGGACCTATCGCCTTTGTCAGCGGGCGCTCATGTTTCATAACTTCCCCTCCGGCACTTCCGGCATCGCGGGCTTCCAGGGCATTGTCCGGGCAACAAACTTTGTCTACGATGATGAGGATTCCTCGTCATCATTGCTGGGGAACGCCATCGCTACCAAGCTGGTCTCCATTACCCAAACCGGATACAAGCCCGGCGCCAACGGCGGGAATCCTCTCACCAAATCGTATCCTCCTCTCGAGTTTGCCTATTCCGAGGCAGAAATTGACCCAACGGTTCGACGCGTGGATTCGGACAGTTTGGAGAATTTGCCGATAGGGGCTGACGGCGCCGATTACCAATGGTTGGATCTTGATGGTGAAGGGTTGCCGGGCATACTAACGCAACAAACCGGGGCGATGTTTTATAAGCGGAACATCAGCCCGCTTCATACGAAAATCGAAGACGGCGTCCGTCAAATAGTGCCGCGCTTCAGGCCTCAGGAGCGTGTTCATTCCCAACCCGCAGCCGTAACCCCTGGCAGCAAGCCCCATTTCATGGATCTCGCTGCCGACGGCCGGCAGGACATGGTTAACCTTGACGGGCCGATGCGGGGCCATTACGAACGCGAGACGAGGCCGGGTTGGGAGGGATTTTGTCCGTTTCGGAGCTTCCCCAATCTCAACACGCGTGATCCGAACTTGAAGTTCGTCGACATCGTGGGCGATGGGCTTACGGACATCCTTGTGTCCGAGGACGAAGTATTTGCATGGTACCGATCTTATGGGAGAGGCGGTTTTGGGCCCAGGGAATACGCCAGAAAACCGTTTGACGAGGAAAGGGGCGCCGCGTTGGTTTTCAACGATCCTACTCAATCCATTTTCCTTGCGGATATGACCGGCGACGGACTTTCCGACATTGTGCGCATTCGAAGCGGAGAAGTCTGTTACTGGCCAAATCGCGGGTACGGTCGCTTCGGGGCCAAGGTGACCATGGACAGTGCTCCCTGCTTTGATGCTCCCGATCAATTCGACCCGCGACGCCTTCGCCTGACCGACATTGATGGATGCGGCACCACCGACATCCTGTATCTGGCCGAGCGCGGGGTCGCCATTTACCATAACCAAGCCGGAAATAGTTGGTCGGGCGAAATCTTGCTTGCCAATGTTCCACCCATTAATGACGTGACGGACATGAACACGGTGGACTTGCTGGGCAATGGAACTCCTTGCCTGGTTTGGTCTTCGCCGCTGCCGTCCGAGCAGGGGCGGCAAATGCAGTATATCGACCTAATGGGCCGTCAGAAACCCCACCTGCTCCTATGCGTCAAAAACAATTTGGGTGTCGAAACGCGTATTCGGTATGCGTCCTCTACAAAGTTCTATGTTCGCGACCGCGAAGCAGGCATTCGCTGGGTCACTAGGCTGGCATTTCCGGTTTACGTGGTCGAGCGCGTGGAAGCTTTCGATTTCATCGGTCGCACCCGGCTTGTCACCACGTATTGGTATCGGCACGGGTATTTTGACGGCGTGGAAAGGGAGTTCCGAGGCTTTGGCTACGTCGAACAGTGCGACGCCGAATCATTCGGCGATTCTGAAAGCCTGTTTGCCGAGCAAACCGACGCGGAGGCGGACACGCTGAAGGTTCCGCCGGTAGTCACAAAAACCTGGTATCACACGGGAGCATGGCCAAATCCGGACACAGTAATCGACCACATGGCCCATGAGTATTATTCCGCGCCCAGCGAAACCGCGCTGCTGCCGGATACCATTTTTCCCGCAAATATTTATGTGCCAGGTCCTCCACCGTCAAACGGCGCGCGTATCACATACTCGCTCACTGGCGAGGAACAGAGGGAAGCCGTGCGCGCATTAAAAGGAAGCATTTTGCGTCAGGAAATCTACTCTAACGACGGCACTGCGAAAGCCGGCATTCCTTATACTGTTTCAGAACGAAATTATACGCTGGAATGTTTCCAGCCGAGAGGGTGCAATCCTTACGGCGTTTTTTATTCCCATGCGCGAGAGACTGTGGATTATCATCACGAGCGCAACCCTTCGGACCCGCGCGTCACGCATGATGTCGTGTTGCAAGTTGATCCTTATGGCAACGTTCAGCAAAACATTCGCGTTGCGTACGGGCGGAACCTCAATTCTCCCGGTGTTGAGCTTGCGCCTGATTCTCCGCCAAATGCCCCTCCGGTTCTAGCGGTGGACGCTTCTACTTTCGCGCAACCGGAACAAGCGACTGCCTTGCTGATTCTAAAGGAAAACACGTATACGGCACCGATTGACACTTCCAACGCCTTCCGAATGCCGATGCTGTCGGAGACTTGCACATACGAATTGACCCGACCCGTGCGGCCGGACGATTCCGTGCTGTACACATTCGCCGAGCTGCAAAACCTGGTTGCGGCCGCTGTGGAAATTCCCTACGAGACTGTGCCGGATCTTACGGTGACGCAGATGCGATTGGTGGAAGATGTCCGCACGTTATACATTCAAAACGATCTCTCCGGCCCAATGCCGTTGAATCAAATGGACTCCCTTGGTTTGGCCTACCAGACCTACAAATTGGCCCTGACCGGAAACCTGGCTCAGAACGTTTATGTGACAAATAATTCCAACTCAAACAAGCCAAGCAATTCCGGATTGACAGCCATCATTTCGGGGACAGGAGGTCTGGCCGTCGACGGCGCATTTATGAATAGCGGGGGCGGTTATGTTAATAACCAGGGGGATTCCAATTGGTGGATACCGTTGGGCCAGACCATTTATTCTCCCGTTCCGGCTAACCCGCCCAATCCGTTTGTCCAGGATGCAACGTTTGCCGCCGCAAATTTCTATCTGCCGCAGGCCCATTCAGATCCGTTTGGACAGTACACCCGATTGACTTATGACCCGTACAACATCCTACTGCAGCAAACGGACGACGCCCTTGGCAATACCGCCAGCGCGCAAAACGATTATCGAGTGCTGCAGCCGACGGTCGTTACGGATCCAAATGGAAGCCAGACTGCGGTTGCGTTCGACGTGCTCGGCATGGTCGTGGGGACGGCTGTGCAAGGACACGTCACCAGTAATGGCAGCACCGAAAGCGGCGACTCATTCTCAACATTTACAATCGATTTGGCACAGACAGATATTGATGGCTTTATCAACGTTCCAAATCCAGCAACGCTGGCGCCGGGACTTCTCGGAACAGCCACGATCAGGACCATTTATGATTTGAATTCTTTTAGCGCTTCGCAATCCGCCAATCCGACCGACCCAACCCAATGGACACCCGTTTGGACCGCCACCATCGCCCGGGAAACGCATGTCAATGGCGTGCCGGCCGGCGGAGCCAGTGCTGTGCAGATTAATTTCAGCTATTCTGACGGTCTCGGTCGCGAAATTCAGAAAAAGGCTCAAGCCGAGCCAGGGCCACTTGATGTGACCAGCCCGACATCTCCAACAGTGAGTCCGCGATGGGTTGGTTCGGGTTGGATCATCTTAAACAACAAAAACAAGCCGATCCGTCAATATGAGCCGTTTTTCAGCGCCACCCAAGATTTCGAGTTTGCGAACAAAGTGGGAGTTACTTCAACCCTCTTTTACGATCCATTGGAACGCGTCGTGGCCAAGCTTCACCCAAATCAAACTTGGGAAAAAGTCGTTTTCGATGCATGGGAACAAATCACCTGGGATGTCAACGATACCGTCCTTATGGATCCAACAACAGACTCGGACGTGGGCGATCTGTTTAGCTTATTGCCGGCATCTGACTGCCTTCCTACATGGTATCAATTAAGAACAGGGGCGACCGCGCCAACCGTTTGGCCAGTTCCGGACGTGCTTCAAGCGCAACAGAGCGCGGCCGCCGAAGCCGCCGCCCACAACAACACTCCGACTGCGGCGCTGTTCGATGTCTTGGGCCGCCAATTCTTTTCAGTGGCACACAACCGCTACCAAAATGGCGGGTCGATGGTAGACGAATATTATCAGACTCGAACTGAGCTGGACATTGAGGGTAATCAGCTTTCCGTTACGGATCCGCTTGGCAGGTTGGTGATGGAGTACGACTACGACATGTTAAAGAACCGCATTCATCAAGCCAGCATGGAGGCCGGGGAGCGATGGGTGCTGCAAAATGTTGGAGGCAAACTGATTTGCAAGTGGGACAGCCGCGGCTTCATGCAAACCGTCAGCTATGATGAACTGCAGCGCCCGATCGCGCTAAATGTCACGGGCAATGGTTTGAACAACATTCTGGCCGAGAAAACCGTCTATGGCGAGAGCAAAGTGGGAGGATTACCCACGCCGGAGCAAACCAACCAAAGAGGCAGGGTCTATCAGGCATATGATGCGGCGGGACTCGTCACAAACTTGGGCATCAACCCGGTCACGCAGCAGAATGAAGGCTACGATTTCAAGGGAAATTTACTTCGCAGCAGCCGCGCCTTGCTGGCCGGGAGCACCTACCAGGCTCCCGTTGACTGGAACTCAAACCCGCCCACCGGCGAAATATTTACCGCCTCCTGCAGTTTTGACGCGTTGAACCGCGTGATACAGCAGGTTGTGCCGCACAGCAATCAACAGGGAACCGCCCTGAACATTACTCAAATCTCCTACAACAAGGCGAGTCTGCTTGAAGCGGTTGATGTGTGGCTCCAGCAAACCGCAGAGCCGGGCACCTTAATGAATCCCAGCACCGCGTCGTTTCATCCCGTCGTTAACATTGCGTATGACGCTAAAGGCCAGCGTCTGAGTGTTGATTTTGGGATTCTCGATGCCAATGGAAATTCGAACATCACTACGGCTTATCAATACGACCCGGAAACATTCCGATTGGTCAATCTGACAACAACTCGTGCGAGCGACGGCGCGTTATTTCAAGACTTGCTGTATTACTACGACCCGGTGGGAAATATTACTCATATTCAAGATGACGCCCAAGACACCATTTATTTCAGCAACAAAATCGTCAATCCCAGCGCGGATTATGTTTACGATGCCGTATACCGCCTAGTCAGCGCCACCGGACGGGAACATCTTGGTCTCACTGGAAGCAACGCCAATCCGCCAACTCCTCAGTCCTATAACGATTGGCTGAACATCAATCTGCCTCACCCCAACGATGGCAATGCGATAGGAACCTACATCGAGAACTACTCTTACGATGCCGTCGGGAACTTCAGCGAGATTCAGCACGTTGGCTCAAGCCCGGCAAGCACTGGCTGGACCCGCAAGTACGTCTATAACGAAACAAGTCAGCTTCAACCCACCCAAGTCAGCAATCGACTCACCAGCACAACAGTCGGCGGTGCCAGTCCGGGCAACACGGAAATTTACACTCAGCCAGGAAATGCCTATGATCCACACGGAAACATGCCGCAAATGCCACAGTTGCAACTCATGCAATGGGATTTTAAGGACGAATTGAAAATGACAACGCGCCGGGCGGTCAACACCTCCGACGCCGACGGCACGCAACACAACGGCGAACAGACTTATTACGTTTACGGAACGTCCGGCCAGCGCGTTTTAAAGGCCACCGTCTCGTCCACCGGCGTCCTGCTCAAACAACGCATTTATCTTGGCAGCTTCGAAATCTATCGGACCTATGGCGTCAACTCCATCGAACGACAATCCTTGCACGTCATGGATGACAGACAGCGGGTTGCCCTCGTCGAAATGTTGACTCAAGGAAGTGATGGGACGCAGCCCCAACTCATCCGTTTCCAGTTCGGAAACTATCTTGGCTCAGCCTGCCTCGAACTCGATCCTCAGGGAAGGGTAATCTCATATGAAGAATATTACCCGTATGGTGGGACCTCGTACCAGGGCGTGAATCAAGCGATATCTTCCGCCGCCAAACGCTATCGCTACACCGGAAAGGAGCGGGACGAGGAAAGCGGACTCTACTATCACGGAGCAAGGTATTACGCTCCATGGGTAGGTCGTTGGTTGAGCCCCGATCCACTTGGTCTCCAGCAAGGATTACAGCTCTACGAGTATGTGACTAGCAACCCTGTCATTAAAATGGATCCTACGGGGCTTGAGGATTCTCACGGACCAAATGATATCTGTTTGGTACCTTTACCAGGCGGGGTCGGTCCAGATGGAAGTTCCTGCGAACATTGGGGACCGGGTCCAGCTCGAGCTGCAGCACCCGCTCCAACTCCGGCACCCGCTCCAACTCCGGCACCCGCTCCAACTCCGGCACCCGCTCCAACTCCGGCACCCGCTCCAACTCCGGCACCCGCTCCAACTCCGGCACCCGCTCCGGCGCTATCTCTTAGCTCACTATTTATGAAAAAAGATGAAAGCGGCGAACAACCGGAAGATATTTCCGATGCCAAAGACGACTATTTAAAATTCGAATCAAGATTTAGACCCGGCGGCGACCTGGGCGTTTTGCCTTTGGAAGAGCAAAATACATGCGGTGGATCAATGAGTACAGATAATTGCTCATCCGCTCATGAACAAGCCGTTATGAAGATCGTCGCCGCAGCTCTCAAAGCTAGTGAAGAACATCTCAATCCTTCTGGAAGACCCGAATCAAGTCCGAAACCTTACGATATCTATAGAGAAGCTGTCTCCGCTTTTATTCACCCATTAAGAAATTACAACGCACAGGTGGCGGCATCTCTAACGTTACGTGATGTAGATCATTTTCTTACCGGAGGCGGGCAGGAATGGCAGCGCCAACTGCCGGAGCATTTTAAGGATTCGCCAGCACTGCATTGGATCACGGAACGCATAGCGCCAGGCGAGGCTCCCCCAACGTGTGGCCGGGCGGCAATTATTTCTACGAGTGTAGATTTTGGATATGATGTTCTCAAGTGGAAAGGTTATGTAACGAATTACGGAAAATATTCCGCAGCTCCGCCTGGAGGTAGGAGTTTTGCCCACAGTGGCGACGAAACGTTTCTACGCGAGAATTGCAGGTAATCATTCTACATGCGCGCACGCATACGAAGTAAGGCAATGAACTTAGATTCTAACTTATTTAATAGAGAAATCTCCAAAACGATTGCTGGCAGATTGGATCACAGGCAACCTTGGACGGAGCAACGCTCTAGAACTCAAAAGAATTATTCCCATGCTTCAGAATTCTATGCAAGCTATCGCGGATAACTGGAGATCCGGCGCCATGGATTATGGGTCACATCCCGGACTCTCAAATATGAGAAATGATGTCGACTGCCATAAACCTAAACAAATCAACATGAAAGGATAAAATGACTACGAAAGTGGATAGCTGGCCCCCTAGTGTATGGACTCAAATTAACGGATCGCCCGGCTCGACGCCGCCGCAACCGGGTTTGCTCACGTCGGTTATGACTGCGATTCGGGTCGCGAACAAAGTCTTTCCTTCGACGACCCAGGGTAACGACGATCCGGTGTCCGCAGACACAATCGACTTGAAAACGGGTATTCCAACGGTCGGAGTGACCCGACCAGTTGTATCCATCACCAGACAGTTCCAATTGGCAGACTTGCAGGTGGACAGCTCGTCGTCGCCGAATTTACCCGTGGTAATGAATCAAGTTACTCTGACTGGCCAGACATTAGCATTGATGGAAGATTCGCTGTTTTTCCAGGGGCGGAAGGCCAGGATCCCGCATGGCGTTACGGTGACAGTGCCGGCGGACCTTCAGGATGGCCTGTTGGGGATCGCCGAAGCCAATCACAAAATCCCGGTTCGTCCGCGGAGTGAGGGTGGCTATGGAACAGGCGCGTACGAAGCGGTGGTCAAGGGAATTTCCGAATTTTCCGCAAACCTCCAGGCACCGCCCTATGCGCTGATTTTGGATCCGGTAACGTTTGGCGACGCGAATTCGCCTTTGCCTGAAACGATGGTGACTCCGGCCAGCGCCATACAGGCGCTGGTTCAGGGCGGGTTCTATATGTCGCCTGGGCTGCCGCCGCGGACCGGGCTGCTGGCAGCCTTGGGAGGTGGAGGGACAAGTTTGGTTATCGGCACAGCGCCTGTGGTCGAATACACGAATACGGACGGCCGGTACTATTACTTTACCGCCCGCGAAAGCATCCAGTTCTGCAACATCGATCCCCGGTCGCTCATCGCGCTGGATTTCCAACCAGGCAGTGATAAAAGGGGGCTTAATCCCCGGACCAAAAGTCCGGCCCCCAAACAACAGACTCCCAACAAACAAAACTGATCACGTCGAGACGGACTTGCCGGAAATGAGCAAGGTCTTGCGCTCTCGAGATCTTGCGCGATGCGCGGAGTTAAATTCCGCCAGCGATGTGGAAGGACTTTTATATGAATATTACGAATTTGACCGTTGGCGCCTACGGCAGCAACGTATTTGATCTCCAACAGGCATTATCAAGCCAGGGATTCCAGATACCAACATCCGAGGCAAAGCAAGCATTTTTCGGCCCTGCGACGCGACAGGCCGTGATGGCATTTCAGGCCGCCAACGGGATTTCCAAGACCGGGCAGGTTGATGCCAGTACGGCGTCTTTTCTATCGTCCGGGACAGTTCCGCCGGCCACTACTGCAACTCCAGCAACAGAGCCTGTGCCGGCAACGGCGCCGATTGTTGCCAGGACTCAATCGACCGTCGCCACGGCTGTTACGGCAGGCACGGCCGCACAAACTGCCGTTGTGGCAATAAATCCTGTCGTCGGCCAACAAGTCCTCGCCCCCAGTGCGCCGCCGCGCAGGACGAAAACGCCGACAGGCGCCGTTAAGGCGGTGGCAAGTGCGCCCAGAGATTCGGGCCTTTCACTAAGAGGAGCCAACTTGCAAAGCTCGGTTCTTGACAATCTCACCACAGCCCCTTCTGCGGCACAGACGGCGATTAACACAACTCTTAACGCAAAGTTGAAAACACAGCTAACGCGGTTGCTTGGCGGAACGCCCGTCCTGGCGGGTTTGGTGCCAAGCCTTCCGACAGTCAATCTGGCGGCGGCCAACGGGCTCACTCTCCAATCCTTCTTAAAGCAACAGCTGACTCCGCTCATTTCCCGTAACCCAGCCGCACAAAAGACGTTTGCGGCTGAACTCGCAACGGTTTCGGATACCACCACGATTGGAGGAATGCTGGGCTTGAGCAAGTCCCTCCAGCTTCATCCTCTGTTCCAGCGTCAACTCGGCAATATTCAATTGGGCGGGCTCCTTTCGACCGATCCGGCCCTGAATTCCACTCAATTGCAAAACGACTTCATCAACGCTTATACCGCATTCACAGGTTCCATGCCGGAATTTTGGAACCAACTAAGCCAAAAACCCCAATTTAAGCAGCTCGTGCCCCGCCTCCAGTTGACCCTCCAACTGGGAGCGTTCACTTTTAACAATGTAGATTTGGTCACAGCGTTGCGAAACACTGTCAAACCCTCCCAATTCCGCGATCTCACTCAGCTAACCACGGACAAACTTGCCAAGCTCATTACTGCGAGCAAAATTCAGGTGTCGGCAAGTATCCCCGGGGCTACATCCTCGGACAAGACCACCAATTATGCGACCGCGATGATGAGCCTGTTGACAGCCGCCTTTCCAACAGATTTTATCGCCCAAGGCTTCAGAGGTTCCAGAGATACTTTGAACCAGGCAGTGGCAACCTTTCTCTCGAACTCGCAAGATTTTGATTTCGCCTCCACCAACGTCCGGACCTACGTTTCTCAGAACTCTTTGAAGGCCCTCAAGGGGATCACCCAGGATCAAAAGACCGTGATTAACCGCCTGCTGGCAGTCCAACGCGTATTCCGAGTTAATTCAGACCCGACCGTCATCCAAAAGCTGATTGGCGCCGGTTTGGATTCGGCCAGGAAAATCGCCTCGCCTTCCCAAGCGGTCTTTCTCCGCGAATACGGGGATTTGTTGGGTGGCGACGCAACTGGCTTGTTGGTTTATAACAGTGCAAAACAGATTAGCGGCACTGTTTCCAACTTTTACCGCGCCGTTCAAGAAGGACTCCAGCCGGTACCGCTCCCAGTCATTGGCGGACTTGGTGGGACCGCGACGACAGCTTTAAATCAGGTGATTCCGGATTGGCAGTCTCTTTTCGGTGCCACAAGTTATTGCGAGTGCGACGAATGCAGCGCGATGGATGGTCCGGCCGCCTATTACGTGGATGTTCTCCAATTTCTTCAAGGAGTCACTAACGCTTCCAGCGCCCAGAATAGTTCGGATTACACCCCCTTAGATGTACTGATTGGATACAACAATAACCCGAACAATTTTGACTGGACAACGAGTCCGGCAACCTTGAAACCGGCGCCGGACTCAAATCCGCCGCTCGGGCGCCGCCCGGATCTTGCCTACCTTGACTTGACCTGTGCCAACAGCGACACGCCACTGCCGTATGTGGACCTCATCAACGAGATACTTGAGGCCTATGTGTATAATGCCGGCAGTATCCCGGATTCGTCCAATAACACGCCCAGCGATGCGTTGGCTGACGTTTTAAGTCTGAATCCCGAATACACTATTCAGACAGTCTATTCCAATACGTTACCTCTTGCTGTCTATCCATTTAGTCTTCCCTATGATCGCTTTCTGGACACTGCCCGCATCTATTTGAACTTCTTAGGAAGCAGCCGCTATCAGTTAATGCAAACTTTCGGGATCTTCCCTGCAAACAGCACGGATCAGGCTGCCATGATGGCTGCGGAGTCGCTGGGCATGAGCGAACTCGAATACAGCCTTGTTACCGGGGTCGGTTTCAACCCCAGTTCGCCGCCTACAACTTACCAAGCGTTTGGTCTCTATGGATATCCATCGGCAACGGTGACCCAACCCGATTCTAGCGGCTCAAACCAAACACTTCCGTGGGAGCAATGGCTGGTGCAGGTGCCCGAGTTTCTGAAGAGAACGGGATTGGCCTACGCCGATCTTATCTCGCTTGTGGAGACTCAATATCTGAACCCGGGCCAGGCCATCAGCTTGCAAGCTTCCGCCTCCGACCCGTGCGATTTGGAGTCCACAACAATCGCTTTTCCAGATAGCGGAACGATGGATACCTTTTTCGCCGAGGTGCCGCCGTTCCTGCGCCTCTTGCAAAAGCTCGGCTGGCAGATTTGCGATTTGGATAAGGCGCTCAGCGCATTGGAGAATGGGATGGGCCGTTCGTTCGTATTGGCCGCCGCCCAATTGCAACAGCTCCAGGGGATGCTAAACATCCCAATCGATCAGATATCGACCCTTTGGTCCAATATTGATGTGGACGGTCGTGACTCGCTTTATAACCTGTTGTTCCAAAACAAGGCTGTGATCAATCCCGTCGACGCAGCCTTTCAATTGACTTACCTGGCTCCACTAGCGGATTTGCCATCCGTCCCTCCGGAAGGAATTGAGTTTATTGCGACCGCCACCATCGGCGGCACAATGACGATTGGAGATCAAATTTCGCTATCCATGACCGGTCCATCAGGGAGCATCAATCTGACTTCTTATCCAGTGGGTGCAAATGATACACCCAGTTCCATTGCAGCGACTCTTGCTTCACAAATCGACTCATTCCCGGCATTCCAATCGGCAGGAGTGTCGGCAACGGCAGCCGGGCCGACCATCACATTCTCGGTTCCAAATAATCAGAACGCCCAACATTCCTGGTTCGTAAGTTTCACGCCCGTGGTTCTAAACGGGACCGTAACGGAATCGGTGTCCTTTTTCACTGGGCTGGCCTTTACCGGCGCGATGGCCGACGAACAACGGGATGATTTTTTGGCTTGGGCAGGCACCAATGACGCCGCCATCCTGGCGGTTCAGAACCTTTACAATCAGCGTTTTTATCCAGGGACTGATGTCGCAAGCCCGCAACTGCCCATTTCCCCCGACCATATTAACACCATCCTGGCCGGCCTTCAAATCAGCTCCGCAGACTTGACTGCCATTGCGGTGGACGCCGGCCTCGCCACGGTTGGCTCGTCAGGCGCGGCAAACTGGAACCCGCAAGCCCAATTAACTCTGGCCAACCTGTCATTGCTCTACCGTTATGCTCTGCTCGCGGGCGCGCTGAACTTTTCAGTTGACGACTTGATCTCGCTCAAAACGTTAACCGGCATCAACCCCTTCCAACTAGCGGCTTCGGATCCCGTCACCAACGCGACACTCCAATTCGTGCAAGCAGCCCAAACAGTGACGGGCTCGAATTTCTCTGTCGCCCAGCTTAACTATATCTATCGCGCCCTGCCGGATATTGCCGACAATCTCCCGCCGTTACAAACCGACCAGGACCAATTAGCCGCCACCCTTTCGACGGGTTTGCAGAACATTGCCAATGCCAACGCTTTCACCTCCGATCCATCCGGTACAACCTTACGCAAAAAACTCAGCGTTTTGTTGCCAGCCAGTCAGGTTGACCTGACGATGAACTTAATTAATGGAAGCGCTTTATTTACCGCCGCCTTCACCCCGCCGTCAGGGACGACGCCATTTACTGGCTTGTCTTTTGTGGCCTCGGCAACGATCGGAGGCACTGCCACCACCAGCGATACAGTAACATTGTCGATCGCCGGAGTCTCGGTGACGTACGTTGTGGCTGCCGGCGACGACCCAAATTCAATTGCAGCGAATCTGGCGGCACTAGTTGGTGCGAATACTACGTTGAGTGCCTCTCAAATCTCGGCCACCGTTTTGGGTCCCGTTATTACTTTTTCGATACCAGCTTCCGTGAACCCTTACCCTTCTATCGAGCAGAACGTTGCGTCTGCTACTGCAGGTGGAACGCCGACCGAAACTCTGACTCTGTTCACCGGCCTCGGCTATCAAGGTCTGATGACGAGTACTGCCCTGACGGGCCTGTTGTCGCTGTCGAGCAATTCTGATTTTGTAAGTGCGGTAACCAATCTTTACAATCAAGGCCAGAATGTTCTGTCCCAAAACCTGTATTTTCTAGCGCCGCAAACGACATATGCCGCGGCTTTGAGCAGCCTCCCCGCGGGTCTTCAATTGCCTCCCGTCCCACCAGGACAGGTTTCATTTGTTTCTACTGGAACCATCGGTACTGCCATTACGGCGGGGACGCAATTGGCCCTCACCATGACCTCGTCTGGTGTGTCCGGCATGCCAGTCAACCTGTCTCCCTGTGCGGTGACCGCGTTGGACACTCCCAGTTCAATTGCGGCAAAACTGGCTGCGGCGGTCAGCGCCAACCCGACCTTGGGAGCGGCTAACATTACGGCTTCAGTTTCGGGACCGATCATCACTTTTTCTGCGGCCGCCGCAATCGTTCCGACTCCGGTCTGGAGCGTAAACCCCCCAGGTGCCGTCACGTTTTTTAACGGCCTGGTTTGTACAGCCCCTTTGTCTAACTCGGCCAGGAACGGACTGCTGGATTTATCCAACACCAACCCTGGCTTTATTGCCGCCGTAAACAGCCTTTACGACCAGGCTTGGAACCAGCCCACCCAACTCTTAACCGGCTTTTCCTCCCCGTCCGATGCCTATGAATATGCTTTGCAGAACCTGCTCTCCTACCTGCAGGTGACACAAAGCGCCGATTTGGTAAAGCAAACGATTAGCCAGTCTCTGAATCTGGACCCGGTTTTGGTTGCGCTTCTTTTGGAAGGCGATGCCACCACCGACGGTGCAGCGCTGATTCCATCGCAGACTTTGACCCAGCAGCCGCCGCAGCCTGCCGTCATTGATTTTTTTGGGGGGCTTCTCGCGAATTATTTTACCGAACCTGATTTGACCGGACTTCCTCAAACTCAGATCGATCCAGGAATAAATGTGGACGGCACCGAAGCGCCCTTCGGCAGCGCACAATGGCTCGGCCGCATCGTGCCGCCCGCCACCGATACCTATTCGTTCCAAATCAGCATTCCGACCGGGGCTCCAACAGGGAGTCAATTTCAGATTTGGGTCGACGACCAATTGATAATTGACACGGCAAACGGCGTTCAAACGTCCATCAATCTGACGGCCGGCCAGGTGTATAATTTCCAATTGAACGTTGTCAGTGTCCCGGCTGCGCCCCAATTTCAACTGCGCTGGAGCAACAGCACGACTTCCTCAAGCGCGATTCCATCCGCGGCCTTCGTCTTGGGCACCCTGAGCTTGCAGGGAGAGCTCCTGGGAAATTATTTCTCGGGGGATGACTTAACTGGCTTGCTGCGAACCCAGACTGATCCGGGGATTGGTTTGATCGGAACTGAAGCCGCTTTCAGCAGCGCCCAATGGCTGGGCCAGATAGTGGCGCCCACGACTGACACCTATTCCTTCAATTTCAATGTTCCGGGAGGCGCTCCTACGGGCAGCCAGGTTCAACTATGGATTAACAATATATTATTAATTGACACGGTCAATACGCCCAACGTCCAGATTGGCATCAACCTGACAGCGGGGCAAGCCTACGCATTTCAGTTGAATGTTGTCAACGTCCCGGCAGCGGCCCAATTTCAATTGCAGTGGAGCAACAGCACCATACCTGCCACCACAATACCCTTCTCTGCCTTCTCGACCGCCTTTATCCATGGATTGTATGCGACGCTTTCGTTGCTTTACCGGGTGGCCGCTCTCGTTAACGGCGTTTCAATGCAAGCCAGTGATGTGGCTTACTTATCAGCGCATTCCCAGGATTTTCAGGGCGCGGATCCCAATATGACTTCGAATGTTGTGCCGTTCGATTTGAGTATTCTTCCTCTGGACGGATCCGCCGTGCCCCAGACGCAAATCGATTTAAAGTCCCAAGCATTTTTCAACCAGTGGCAGCGGCTCAATAACCTTTATGCATTAAAGCGCCAAATGCCACCGGTGAACACGACGTTATTTGATGTTTTCGCAATTGCCTCCGAAAGTCCGGCCCCAGGGAATGCCGCTAACCCGGTCAGTTCACCAGTGGCCACTGCAATCCTCCAGGCCACGGGATGGAATCGCGATGACTGGAATACCCTGGCTTCCTCTACGGGGTTCGCCCTGGCGGACATCGACTTTACGAATGAAATAACCCTTGTTACTCTTGCCGCCTGCCTTTCGGCGGCAAAGCGCCTGGGCATTTCCGCCCAGCAACTTTTAGAGTGGGCCAATAATGCTCCCGACGCAAATCAAGCGCAGGACATTATAAATACAGTCAAAGCCAAATTCAATGACAGCGCTTGGCTTCAGGCCGGCAAGCCGTTGAACGACCAAATCCGCACAAATTCCAAACAAGCCCTCATCGGCTATATCCTGAACATGGCGCCGATTTTGAACCTCGGTTTAACCGACGCCGATGATCTCTACGATTATTTTCTAATTGATGTGCAGATGTGCACTTGCATGCAGACCTCCCGTATCGTGCAAGCCACGGCGGCAGCGCAGCAGTTCGTCCAACGCTGCCTGCTTAACCTGGAAAACGGCAACGCCAACACGTCGCTAAATGTGTCTCCCGCGGCTATTGACGGGGCGGAATGGGAGTCATGGCGGCAGAATTATCGCATTTGGCAGGCCGCTGTACAAATCTTTCTTTACCCGGAGAACTGGATTGATCCGACGCTTCGAGACAACCGCACGCCGTTCTTTCAAGACCTGCAAAATCAACTGCTGCAGGCAAGCGTCACTTCGGACAATGCAACCACCGCCTGCCTCAGTTACCTGCAGAGTTTGTGGCAGGTGGCCCGACTGGAAATCGTGGGGCTCTTTGTGCAGACCGACTCCACCACCGGGGCCAATATCAATCACGTTTTCGGCCGCACGTATTCCAGCCCTCATATTTATTTCTACCGCACACTCGATAATAACACGGGGGTTTGGTCCGCATGGGAAAAAGTGACAGCTGACATTAATGCCGACCAGTTGATCCCGGTGGTCTGGAACAACCGGCTTTATGTGTTCTGGCCGCATTTCAAAGAGACAAATGACCCAGCCACCAACAACTTCAGCGGTTCCTTCACCACGACCAACGGGTCAACCACCGGAAAGCCAGGCGCGGCCGAAAAACTTCTTGAAGTTACCCTCTCCTGGAGTGAGTACCGTCAAGGACAATGGACCCAGAAGGAAACAATGCCGGACTCTGAGTGCCTTACACCGTGGATCTGCGACTTTTCGAACGACTCTAACACCAACACAGCCGTAACTCCGAAACAAACTTACACGGGGGTGTTGGATACGACTCAGTTTGCTTTCTCCGCATCAGTCTCCGGGGATACGTTGACTATAAACATGTACCAGTTTCCAATGACCACGCCCACTTGCTACGTCCTTGGATCATTTACATTTTCCGGGGCCGTCATAATCACCTACCAGGCAAGTAACGCGTTTACCGACCCTGATTTTTACTCCACAGTCATGTATAACAATTTGGGGATGAGTTCCTGGCCGTATAACATGGAGGTCGCCGGCTACAATCCGTGGAATTGGGCGTCCAGCAGTTACTCCGGGGGATTTGGTCTGCCGTTTGCAAATGCCGACCCTCAGGTCGTGCTGAATTACACTCCGTTCTATCAACTGCAAAATTATCCACAGTTGGCAGGTTTCCCAGGGGTCTATGTTTTTGGCCCCCAGCAATATTCGGCTTTCTTTCTGCTGTTTCCCCAAGAACTAGCGTTTGATTTTTCCATGACGAGCGGCTCGCCTGCGTCTGTTTTATTTTATCAGGACCCGTCTCATACTTATTATCTAAATCCTGTTACAACCTATATCATTCGTCAATTGGCCCAACCCGATTTTGTGGGACCTTCCGCTGCTGCACCTCCGCCTTCGAGGTTAACCGGCCTTGCAACCGTGGGTTCCTCTCAAAATCCGGCCGCCATTGGTAATTTCTCTCCCAACCAATATTTGCCGTCTGAGCAATGGAAGTATTGGGGACAATTTCTCGTCTATGCCCAAACTCAAATCCAATTTAACGGCCACTATCATCCTTGGGTGAGCGAATTCATAAAACTACTGAATTGGAAGGATGTTCCTGGTTTGATGGATATCACCACTCAGCAATTGGGAGTTGCAACGGATCCGTCCGATCCTACCGGGACGAGTTTAAATAACTTGTTCAATTTTAATTGGTATCAGCCATTGAGCGTAGTCGCCCAGCCATATCCTGTCGAAGTTGTTGATTTCTCGCCAGGGGGAGCTTATTCCATCTACAACTGGGAATTGTTTTTTCATATCCCCCTGCTCATTGCCACTCAATTGAGCCAGAACCAACAGTTCCAGGACGCGCAAACCTGGTTCCATTACATTTTCAACCCGACCATTGATTCAGACCAGCCTACCCCCAACCGATACTGGAACTTTTTGTTCTTCAACGAAAATACACAAGACGGAGTCCTGGCAGACCTGCTAAATACATTGATGAATCCAGACTCCGCCGGCTACCAGGACGCATACAATCAGGTGACTCAATGGTGGACTAATCCCGCGGATCCCGATTTGATCGCGCGCCTTCGGCCCGTCGCTTACCAGAAAACGGTTGTGATGAAGTATCTGGATAATTTGATCGCCTGGGGGGACTACCTCTTTACGCAGAACACCCGTGAATCGATTAATGAGGCGACTCAGATTTACGTCCTCGCTGACAAAATCCTGGGGCCGGCGCCCGTCATGGTCCCGCCGCAAGGAACAGTGTTGCCGGTCGCTTTTAAGGACCTACAGTGGAATTCGCTCGATAATGCCATGGTGCAACTGGAAAATGTGTTTCCTTTCGCTCTCACTACGAATACCGCGGACAACGGCAATTCGGGTTCAGGCTCAACGGGGTATGGGGCAGCCAGCACCGGGAGTATTCCCTATTTTTGCACGCCACCTAATTCACAACTGCTGACTTATTGGGCCACGGTTGCGGATCGTCTTTATAAAATCCGCCATTGCATGAACATTCAGGGTCAGGTGCAACAGCTCCCGTTATTCGCACCGCCCATCAACCCGGGCTTGCTGGTGGAAGCCGCCGCGGCAGGCGTGGATCTCAGCAGCGCCTTGAGTGACATCAACGCCGCCGTTCCTTATTACAGGTTTACCTACATGCTGTCCAAGGCGCTCGAATTGTGCGCGGAAGTCCGTGGCTTGGGTGGATCGCTCTTGTCCGCGTTGGAAAAGAAGGACGCCGAGGCGCTGGGCCTCTTGCGTGCCGGACAGGAAGTGGCGCTACTGCAATCAGTCCTGCAAATGAAACAGGATCAACTTAAAGAGGCCAATGCCAACCTCCAGGCCTTGCAGGATTCACTTGTGGTGACTCAAGCCAAACAAACCTACTACCAAACGTTGGTGTCGGGGGGCCTTAGCGCCATGGAAACAGGCCAAGTCACCAACCTCACGAAATCCCAAAATTACAAGCAATCCAGTCAGACGGCAGGCCTGGTTGGAAGCGAACTATCCTTGATTCCTCAATTTGCGGCCGGAGGTTCTGGCGCGGGCGGAACGCCGGTGGTGACCGGAACATTTGGCGGTCAGCAGTTGTCCACCGTCGCTTCCATGGTTGCCCAGTCGTTCAGCGCCCAGGCGGAATATTACTCCTTCGCCGCGAGGCTGGCTGAATTGTCAGGCGGTTGGGCCAGGCGCGGGACTGAATGGGGTTTTCAATTACAGACGGCAGGGTTGGAGATCACCCAGATCAACGATCAAATTAATGCCGCCACCTTGCGTGCGCAGACTGCCCAGGACGATTTGAACGATCAAAATCTCCAGATTACCAACGCCCAGGCCGTTCAGGATTTCCTGGTGAGCAAATACACCAACGAGGACCTCTATAGCTGGATGATCGATCAAATTTCCGGCGTTTACTTCCAGTGTTACCAGATGGCATATGATTTGGCCAAGCGCAGCGAAGCTTGCTTTTGTTTTGAACTCGGCCTGCCCAGTTCCAACTACATTCAGTTCGGCTATTGGGACAGTCTCAAGCAGGGCCTCCTGTCTGGCGAAAAACTTTATTTGGATTTAAAACGCCTGGAAGGAGCTTATTTGGATCAGAACAAGCGGGAATACGAGATTTCCAGAAGCATTTCGCTTGTGTTACTGGATCCGATCGCCTTGATTACACTAAAAGAAACCGGCCAATGCATCATTAACCTGCCCGAGGCATTTTTTGACATGGACTATCCAGGTCACTACATGCGCCGGATCAAAAGCCTCAGCCTGACGATTCCGTGTGTCACGGGTCCCTACACCAGCGTGAACTGCACCGTGACGCTCATGCAAAGCAAAATACGATGGGACAATACAAGTTCGCAATCTTCCTATCCGGAAAATCCGGTGGCGTCCGATCCGAGGTTTTTCTACAATTTTGCCGCTTTCCAGTCAATCGCGACAAGCACCGCGCAAAATGACGCTGGCATGTTTGAGGTCAACTTTCACGACGAGCGCTATTTGCCCTTTGAAGGCGGCGGTGCCATTTCGCAATGGATGATATCCATGCCCCAGAACACCAACGACTTTGATTTCGAATCCATCACGGACGTCGTTCTAAACCTAAAATACACGGCCCGGGACGGTGGTGTGGCCCTGCAAAGCGTGGGCAGCAAGGCAGCGGTGATGCCGCCACCTTTGCTGCAACCGAGTCCGAGTTCGGCATCCCCCAGCTATCCGTCAAAGCAGCCAAACCTAGTTCGGTACTTCAGTTTGAAGCATGAATTCCCAACGGAATGGTATCAATTTCTCAATCCAGGCGCCATTGCCACCAGCCAGATAATGGTTTTACCGCTGACCAGTGAGCGGTTCCCGTTCCAATATCGGGGAAAGAAAATTAAAATCTCACAAGTGCAGTTGTTCTTGAAATTGAAGCTGCTTTACCCGCCTGCGGTGTCGTCGCAGTCAACGCCGTTAGTCGATTACATCGCTAGCCCGCCTTTGCCCATCACTCTCACCCCGGGAAACTCACCGGCTGCGACTCTGGTGAGCGCTTCGACTTATCTAGACGGCATGCCTTATGCATCGATAGTGTTGACGTCCTCTGCGCCCCTTTGGGTTCCGGTGCCAAGCCAAGCAAGTTCCTGGACGCTGACTGTTCAACAGTCGGACGTAAAAAGCCTGGCCGCTGGGTTGCAGTATTCCCCTGCCAGCGGGGGAGGACCTTTCCTGAATGCCGCGGCAATCGACGACCTCTTGTTCGTTTGTCAATATTCGGCTGGCTAACTTGGATTCTGCCCAAGTCTGCAGGCGGCACGCAAAGATTGTACGCCGAAAAACCTTCTTCTACACAAATCCAAATCAGTCTGCGCATTCTAAACACACGCACATGCATCGTCTACGGGTGATTAATGTTTCTAAGGCGGATCTACCTCATTATAAATGAACTGTAAAGATCTCTTTGATCAGTTAAAAAACGAACCGTCTAGCCTTCAGTCTAGAGCCTGTACTTAACTTTTTGCAACAATAGTCTGTACAATGTATTTACATCCCTGGCATAAACTGGGGATGAACGAAAAACGAAAAGGCTATCCGAGCGACGTCAGCGACGAAGAGTGGAGTTTTTGTGTCAACTATTTGACGCTGACGAAAGAGAGCGCCCCGCAGCGGGAATATCCCCTCCGCGCGGTCTTCAATGCCCTGCGGTATTTGGTGCGGGTGGGCGGGGCCTGGCGCATGCTGCCCAATGATCTGCCGCCCTGGCGGGTGGTTCACCAACTAACCCAGCGCTGGATTAACGTCGGGTGTTTTGCAGCGATGGCGCATGACTTGCGGGCCATTCTGCGGATGGCCTTGGATCGGCAGGCTGATCCCAGCGCGGTGATTCTGGGCAGCCGCACCGTCCAATCTACGCCGGAAAACGGAGCGCGGGCCGTCTTCGATTACATTGAAACATTTTACAACCCCAAGCGGCGCCACAGCGCTTTGGATTATCAATGCCCTGTGGACTTTGAACATCAAATGAACTAAAACTCAAATGCCCCAGCCCCCGGGGAGACCGCTAAATCGGGGGAAGCTCAGACGGATGAAAACTTGCGGCAATTGAGGGAACGGCTTGAAATAGATGTCGAGGCACTTAAGAAGAAATGCGGAAAATGAATCTCGCCAGTCGCTTTGCACCAGAGATAAATCATCATGAAAGAGTAAAGATAAACGAACGAAACCATCGTCACACCCAATTGTCGTTCAACTTGAGTAACGTGTCTCGCTGAAAGCCGGACCCTTATTACGTGAGCATCGCCATTCATGCTTTTTTAAAACATTCCCGGCTTCCAAGCGTGGAGAAGTGGAACGCCCTCAAGGCTGAAGGGTTCGATTTGGCGCTTGATACATTCTAGGTCGATTCGAGATGCAAAATCAAATCCAAAACCCAATTTGGAATATATTACGACTTCAAACCACTTTTGTCACGAGGGTTCGATTCCCTTCACCCGCTTTCGCTAAAGCTACAGCGGCCTGGCCCGCTCCAGTCATCATCAACTGCTTCCGTAAAAATGCGAGTAAATCAGTGCTCAAATTCATTTGATTTCCTCAATTTTTATACGTTCTCCGTTTGCATTGCGAATGTACGGTTTTAACTGTCATATAATTTCTCCCGGGATAGACTTCGCTTTCGTTGAATGAGTTCACCCACATTCTGGATCGCGCACAGCAAGGCGACCCGAAGGCGGCTGCGGAATTGTTACCGCTGGTCTATGGCGAACTCCGCAGAATTGCGGCGCACAAGATGGCGGCGGAAGCTCCCGGGCACACGCTCCAACCCACCGCGCTGGTGCACGAGGCGTGGTTGCGGTTGGCGGGCGATGACGGTCAGGCGCAGTTTCAGAATCGCGGACACTTCTTCAGCGCGGCTGCGGAGGCGATGCGGCGGATTTTGATCGAGCGCGCGCGGCGGCGGCTCGCGGCGAAGCGAGGCGGGGGTGTGGAACATCTGGACTTGGATGAAATGGAGATCGCCTCGCCGATGGCAGATGACTCGCTCCTTTCGCTGAACGAGGCGTTGGAAAAATTTTTCGCAGTGGACTCGCGCAAAGCCGATCTGGTCAAGCTGCGTTACTTTGTCGGGCTGAATTTCGAGGAAGCCGCGGGCGCCCTTGGCGTCGCTGTGCCGACGGCCAAACAATGGTGGGCTTACGCTCGCGCGTGGCTGGCGGTGGAGATGCGGAGGCCGCCACGTTGATTGTGCCTCCCACCGTGCGGGCAAAAATAAAATATACTTTCCCTCTTCGATTGACGCATGTAGAGGCAGATGATGGATCCAAAAAAGCCCATGTCCCCGCCCGAATCGCCCGAATCACCCGAAGCCGCCCTGTTCGCCGCGGCGCTGGAACGACCTTTGGCCGAACGGGCGGCCTTCCTGGACGGCGCGTGCCACGGCGATGCCGCGTTGCGCCAGCGGCTGGAGGCGCTGCTCGCCGCCAACAATGCAACCGATTCCCTGCCCGACCCCGCGGAATCTATTCGCACCTTCAAACTTGATCCAGCCGATGCGCCCGACCCAGTCGTCGGCCAGCGCATCGGGCGCTACAAGATTTTGGAAACGATCGGTGAAGGCGGTTGCGGCGTGGTTTATGTCGCCGAGCAAACTGAGCCGGTGCGTCGTCGCGTAGCCCTGAAAGTCATCAAGCTGGGCATGGATACGAAACAAGTCGTCGCGCGGTTCGAGGCGGAACGGCAGGCGTTGGCGATGATGGATCATCCGAACATCGCCAAGGTGCTGGACGCGGGAACGACAGAAGCGGGTCGCCCGTTTTTCGTCATGGAACTGGTGCGCGGCATTCGCATCACCGATTATTGCGACCAGGCGCAACTCACCACGAAGGAACGGCTGGGCTTATTCATAAACGTTTGTCACGCGATTCAACACGCGCATCAGAAGGGCATCATCCATCGCGACATCAAGCCGTCGAACATTCTCGTGACTCTGCACGATGGCGTGCCCGTGCCGAAGGTCATTGATTTCGGGATTGCAAAAGCGACGGAAGGTCGGTTGACGGATGCGACGGTTTACACGCAGTTGCATCAATTCATCGGCACGCCGGCTTACATGTCGCCTGAGCAGGCGGAGATGAGCGGACTGGACATCGATACGCGCAGCGACATCTACAGCCTCGGCGTTTTGCTTTACGAACTGCTGGCGGGCAGCACACCGTTTGATGCCAAAGAGCTGATGGCGTCGGGCATCGACGTCATGCGCAAGACGATTCGCGAGAAAGAACCGCAACGTCCGAGCACCAAACTGGCGACGATGCAAGGTGACGAACTCACGACGACAGCAAAGCGTCGCTCGGTCGAGACCTCCAAGCTCGCCAACTTGTTGAGCGGCGACCTGGACTGGATCGTCATGAAATGCCTGGAGAAAGACCGCGCCCGCCGTTACGACACGGCCACCGGGCTGGCATTGGACATCAAACGGCATCTGGACAACGAAACCGTCGTCGCCCGGCCGCCCAGCACGGCCTATCGTTTTCAAAAAGCGTTTCGCCGCAATAAACTTGCCTTTGCCGCGGCGGGAATTGTAGCCGCGGCGCTGCTGCTCGGGGTGATCGGCACGACGGTTGGATTTGTCCGGGCGGAGAAACAACGGCGCATCGCGGAATCGGCCCAGCAACTGGCCCAGAAAAACTTTGACCAGGCCCGCGGCGCCGTGGGCGATCTGCTGGCAATTGCCGACGATGATTTATACGACATTCCCGGGATGCAGCCGCTGCGCGTGAAACTCATGCGCGCCGCCATTAATCGCTACAAGCCATTTCTCGATCGGCCTACCGCCGATCCCGCGCCGCAGGCCGAACTGGCGCGGCAGTATGTCAAATACGCCTTCAGCCTTAAAGAAATCGGCGTGGACGACGACCAATTGTCTGAACCGGCCTACGAATCTGCATTTGACATCCAACGACGGTTGGTACGGGAACATCCGCAAGACCGGGCTTTTCGCTCGGATCTGGCTTGGACCGACATCTTTACTGTGTGGACGGGAGACCGTAGTTCTCAGAAAAGTCAACAGGCTTACACGCAATCAGCGGCAATCTTTGAAGAACTGGTTCACGAGGACCCTGCCGATCCGTTCGCCCGCTGCGATCTGGCGTGGTCGTTGTGGCAAAAAACGTGGAGCGGCAAAATTGACACAAACACAGCGGCCTGTGCGGACCGCGCGTTGGCAATCCGTGAGCAACTGGTGAAAGAGTTTCCTCAATCGGCCGAGTTCCGTCGCGACCTGGCCAATAGTCTTCATTGGCATCATATTGCAAACGATTCGAAAGATCCGGCGGTCGCGCTGGCCGAGGTTATCCGCGCCTCGGCATTGCGGGAGGAACTCCTGGCTGACATGGAACGAAATCTTTCAGTGATCTGGTCGCCCGCTCGCCCGCGCGATTCGGAAGCGCTGCTCCTGCGGCCCAGCTTCATCTGGATGAAGCGCGATCTTGCCCGCGGTTATGTTTCGGCAAGTAAGATGCAAGCCCATCTCAAGCAGTGGCCGGAGGCAAAGACGTCAGTGGATCGCGGCATCAAGATCTTAAAGGCATTGGTCGAACAAAATCCCGCAATGGGTGATTTCGCCAACGGGCTGACGAATGCCATCAACACCCGTGCGGAGGTGGAAAAACAGGCATTGGAATAGATGGAAACCAACGAACAAAACCAAGCACGCAGTTCCCGTGAACGGTGACGGCCCAATCAGGTCAAACACTGGTCTTTCGATGAGGCCTGGCTCTAAATTCGCGCTCTACTGGTTATTCGGCCTGGCTTTGCGGTTGGTCGCGGCGCTGGTCCTCGCCGTCGTTCTCTGCCTGCTGTGGGTCTACTTATTGATTCGATTGCATCTCCCGAAGATTTTGCCGACGTGGCACCTGCCTGCTCTCTTGCTGCTGGTGGGCTACACGTGGGCAGTTTATTTTCGGCTGCCTTTTTTTCGCAATCGGTCCCGACCGCAACGAATCTTCCTCTCATCCGGTTTGGCCGCGCTTTTCATATTTATGACCTATTGGGGAGGGATGGCCGCTCTCTTTGTTTTGTTAAATAAAAAGACTGACCGGCGCGTGGAAACTGTGACCCTGCCGTCTGGCGAGGTGCTGGAAAACCACACTTATTTGGAGGAAGGTTGGGGTGATGAACGATACAATGCCCTCTTCCTGAAAAATCCGGCCACCGGCGTTTCTGAGCCCATTGATGATCCCCTCGGCCACTTGAATTATGAATCCGCTCCGGGCGAACCCTCCTTGTTTCAGCGATATCCCCATCCTCAAGAATTCGTGCGCGGGGATGAAAAGGTGCTCCTTATCGGCCCATTTGCCTGCAAGCGATGGATTCAACAGAAGAAATCTTCCTGGGACCTATTTCGATTTGACACCGCCTCGCACGAAGAGGTGGATTATGTGCGCTCCTTCTGGAAACCAACCGATCCCGCGCCGGCCGCCAGAATGGCCTCCGGAACCTTTTCCCCGGGTGAAGGTCCAGAATGTTTTTTGCACTATCAATTTGACAGCCTCAATCTGGAAAACAATATTTTGACGGTTAAACTGGCCCAGCCGAACGATGAATTCCCCGATTATTTGGTTTACAGCGCCTGCGATTACAAAGGCGATCCCTCTTACAACTTTCCATGGAAATTCGACCTGGCCCGCACCCGGGCCAAAAACGGGCCGCAGTGGGTCAAGCCGATGCCCTACAGAATGGCCTTGGATTATTCGGTCGTCACTTTCCGGGGATTGCCCGGCATTCCGTTCGATGAAAAGCACGACATTGCCATGACCCGGCCCAGCGCGAAGGAAATTGCCACGGCAATTTTGGAATTATCCGACCAGGAATTGCGCTCCGCAGAATGTCAATTTACAATCGACGACACCAACCGCGTCGTGGAAAAGTTTAAAGCGATGTACGGTTTTGCGGACGCGCAGACGAACCGCTTTAACATTCTTTGGCAACCGCACGTTAACGGCGCTTTCCCGGTCTCCAGCCTGCGCCCCGGAGAATGGGTAATCGTCGGAGAATCAAGTTATGGCACCAATTGCGTTTGTGATAGATTCATCCGAATACACCGGATGGAACCGTGAGCAGTTGATCAGGAATCCAGGCCGACAATGCGACACGACGTGTCGGTTTCCACTCGTTCGCCGGAGTTTTATCGGAGTGCGTCACTTATTATCTATCGCAACGCCACCGTCTCCAAACTCCAGCCAGGTAATCTGGTTCATCGGAATAATTTGGACGTGCGAACCGCTATCGCGCACAAATCTCACCTCAAGGCACGTTGGATATAAAACGCCATACATATCCACATCTCCCCTGAATTTTTTGCCCAAGGTCGCTCGATCAACTCGACGAAGAACATAATCCCCGTCAGACGCATTCCAGCGAAGTTCTGAAATGACTCCCTCCTTGATGGGAGACGGTCCGCGATCGCAACCCGTCACGAATCCCGACAATAAAATCATGCACAGGCCCAGTGGTGTGAGTTGTTTTGCCATGCGGGACATAATTGTCTCCAGGTGAATTTTTCCAGTTTTTACTTCAGCGTTCAATTGTCAGCGCCACCATGAACGGAGCCGATCCAGTCATGGCTGAAGTATAATCAATTGACTGGATTTCCTTTTCGAGATGCGGGTTCACAAAAGCGGTGTCGAAAAGGCGGATGCTCGCACCCTGCTGCTGCGCCGCGGAATTGCTGCCGCTCCACGCTTCTACGGTGTTTGTATCGGTCGGCTGACTGATCGCCGCATGAGGCCAATCCCACCAATCCAATATCTCAATTCCCTGGCGAATATCAAAACGGGATTCCTCACCGTCGGAATAATGCAAAATCAAACCGGCAACGGCTGTGCCGGCCGGTTCGGCAAACGCTGAATCCGCGTGTAATAGATGAAGCCGCCGGCCTTTCTTTCCGACCGGAATGCCAACAATATTTTCAGGGAAGTTATAACCGCGCTTTTTCCACTCGGCGCCTTGAAGCTGAATGACTCCGTGGATTTCAAAGGGCACATGTTTCAGAATGCGTGTTCCTTCTCCCAAGGCGGCCAAATCATTGTTATTGCCATATACGGGAGTCCAGCTTTTGTCCAACCTGCCGTTGTAATAGGCGCTAATATCAATGACCGTGAATTTTCCAGCCGAAGTTGAATTGCGGTCGTGGATCACATACGCCAGCCCGCAACATAAGCCCAGCAATAATCCCGCGGCAGTCAACCAGGCTTTGGCCGCCACAAAGTGTTGAATGAATATCTCCACCGAACTTTGCGGTCCCATCGCTGTCACTTGTCTGAGCGAGAGTCCGGCGACTCTTGAAGCCGTGTCAGGCGGAACGGGCGGAAGAGCGCCGGTGCTGAGCAAACTTGACAGAGAAGAAATCGAAACTCCCATCCCGCTTCGAATCAGGATAGCGCGCAGTTTGACCAAGGCCCGGCTAACCCGCTTCTGCGTCGCATCGTCGCTGAGGCCAAGGACGCTGCCCACCGCGCGAAAACTCTGCTGTTCAAAATAGTGGAGAAGGACGGCATCGCGGTCTTTGCTGCTTAACTTTTCCATGGCAGCGTCGAGCACGGGGCTGAGCCGCTCCCAATCGAGCGTTTTCTCGTTCTCATGGAATTTCATCCGCAGAGACTCCTGTTCACGGCTGCGTCGTCGTTGCTCGGATCGAACCGCCTTGGCCGACGCAAAACGGGTCGCGTTGTACAGCCAGCCCGCCAGGACGATGTCCGAAGGCAACGAATGAGCCTTGCGAGCCAGGTCAACAAAGACAATCTGCGCCACATCCTGGGCAAGTTGCGCGTCGCCATTGAGGTGGCGCAACGCTGTCCCATAGACCAAATTGAAATGGTCCGCGACAATCTGCTTAAAGGCGTCCTCATCGCCCCGTTCTGCATATCTGCGCAGTCGTTTTGCGTCGTCATTCATCTTTACCTACACTGTTTAGCACCCTCGGGTTAGGATTTCCGACAGCAATTCCATCGACGCCCGATACAAATCACGGGGCGTTTTTCCTTTCAACCGGCGTGATTTGGAATTCGGCAAGAACCAGCGATTCGCGTGAAGGGGAGCATGTCGCTCCGTACTGTATGCGAACATCAGCATCGGCGGGATGTCTTTTTTGGCAGAGTTCAGCCTTTCTAAATTCGTCCTGAATCCGCAAAAGTTCCTTGCGTCGCCGTTCGAATGCTTCTTGATCTTGAACAGGAATAATCGCGCTGATGGAGATGCGAATCATTACGAGCCGGCCATCCCGGAAGCCGTATCTCAGAACACGATTGGTAAACCTATTGTTGTATGTCGCGGAGGCCTTGTTGGTCATCCACAAAATATCGGGTGCCGTGACGTTCCAAGGCGTTGAAGTTGGCGGGCTGTCCAATCCATAATCGCTGTTGGTCCAAACAGTCATCCCAAATGAAACGGACGCGGGGTCAAAATCAAGGGATTGCTTGGCAAATGACGCCATGGCGCCCTTCTTGAGCTTGGGAGTCATCTGGAAAAACTCACCGTCAACTAGAAAGCCAATCACCTTGTTTGTTCGATCAACGCTTTCATAGAGAGTTCGTTTCCCTTCTGGCGATTCCAGGTTCAAGGTGAGCGAGTACCAGTCGTTGGTTACCGTGGGCGCATGCGATATTTCGGTTTTGATGCAACAGGTCTTATCCTTTCCCAGGTTGAGGGAGGTTTGCTGAGCTTCGGAAACCTCAACCGCACCCAGGTCCTTGATGGTCCCCAAGTGTTGGTCAAACCACTGCCCAATGAGGCCTAATCTTTCTTGGTCCCATTTTAGCCGAAGGTTGAAGTCAGTGGTTGATTTCAAAGGCACAAAACTTTTGTCAGCGCGAAAGTAGAGCAGAGCCGTTTCGGTGTCTTCCCCGTCAATCCCATAATAGATCTCAACATAACCAAGGTCGCCGATGGCGTGCAGGTCAGTGTGGCGTTTATCGTCGGCAGGGTTGGAAGGGGCCAGGCCGGAACGCATAAACATGCTGGGCGCAAATATAGGTGTCACCAGATCGTCGGGCAGTGTGTAGCCCTTGGAAAATGGATCGGATGACTTGAAGGGCGTCGTCACGACTACCGGGCCAAAGCATTTGGCTGCGTCAGCAATCTTTAAAGGCAAAAGCCGCGTGTCGATTAAGCTGTTGTATTCTTCCGCCTGAGACCGCATGTCAACGCAACGATTCCCCAAGTTGGTAGTCTCCGGGCAGCCAGCCAGAGACCGCCGGACCTCGGGATTATCCCTCGGCGCAACAACTGATCCAATGATTTGCGCAGATGCCGGGCCGCTCAGCGCAACACATAGCGCCGCGGTTAAAACGAGCGTCTTCATAATGTTTTGATTCAGGTGATTGTTTTGCAAATGACGCAATCCCAGCCAACAAACGCAGGGCACGTCCAACTTCGCCGCCGTAACGAATTACAAATTCTACATCTCTCTCTTTTTCTCCTTCGACAAACGCGAAAACACTTCGGCAGGCACAGGGCAAGGAAACCCGTCTTCATAGGATGTTCCCTTAAACTTTGTTCCGTTCGACGTTTCTTCCTGCAGTAGCAAATAACGGTCGCCATCATAAGCCCACGTCCGAAATTCGTTCTCGATGAAAACAAACCAGCCAGGGTGCGTCTTCCATCCCTGCGGATTGGTAGAAACCGAACGGGACACGCCCTCGTCAGGGCGACGGGCAAAGTATTTGAAATCCAATGAGGTTGCTGAAACGCCGATTTCCCAAAATCCATCTGGAGATAGATAGTTGCCTTGCGTGGTAATCAGCATCGGATAAAACGCTTGCGATGTAGCTGCAACGGAAGCCGCGGTTTTCGCATTCATCTTCCGCTTCATAAGGAAGGTATCCACGTCTTGGTCTTTATGAAGGACGTAGCGCAGGGCCGTGCCGTCAACCCGATGCCATTGGGTTGATATCATTGCCGATGCGTTTACAAGTTTCCAACCATCCCGGCTAAGAGCATTCAATTTCGCTCTACCCGAAACAACCCTGAGTTCCCATAAGCGGGGCGGCATTCCAATTCGTCGTTCCTCGGTCATCACCACTTTCGGCCCCTTCCATTCCAATGTCCGGGACGGGCTGCCGCAACCATTAAAAAACATGGCGCCGGCTGTCAATGCGACTGTGATATTCCGATTCATGATTCCAGCACAAACAAACGGCGAACTCGTCTTTCCCCGTACTGTAGCACCCGCACACTGGGAATTCCGACAGCAAATCTGCACATCCAAGGTGTCTAGCCGAAAACGTAATTAGCGTAAAAGCCATGAGCCAGGCAGATTGTTTTGGGAACAACTTCTCACCATTCTGTATCACTGGGTTCTTGATAGAAAACATCCCATCCGATGGGTCACCATATGCCATAACGAAATCTGGCATTTCGAAAATGTTGGGTCGCATTGAGTTTTTCAAAATCAAAGTTAATCTGCTTTGAGCCTTCAAGACGAATGCTCAGAACAGGCGTAAAATCGCGTTGATCACCTGGTGAAAAAGACAACGACACCGGATCGAAGCACGGCCGCCGCTTTTCCACGGTATATTGCCGGGGAAGTGGTGGCCGATAGTGTGGCATTGCAATGGCCGGGGATATTTGCCCGGCGATGGCGATTCCCGCGCATTGTAGATCGCTTTCTGGTCCCTGCCACGCCGGAACCCCACATTTCCTGCAACCTTGGGGGAATTGCAGAATTTCGTGAGCGTGATATCGGAGGAGCATGGATCGCCCGCCAGATTCGAGTGGGCGATATGTTTGTCACACGTTCACGCACCCCTTACGAAGTGGATTTCCATTCGCCAGCGGGTGAGCACCTTGACAACATTTCCATTCACCTTGCGGTCGAGCCATTCCTGGCCGCGCTGGAGGCGCGTTATCCCGGCAGCGGAGGCCGGGTGGAGGTGGAGGATTATTTTGGCCGCGATCAAATATTGTTGCCCATCTGTTTGACTTGCGCGGAGCTTCTGGCGGCGCGCGTGCCGGGCAAGTCTCCTCGTGTAGCCGCGCTCACTCAACTTTTGGCAGCGCATCTCGTCGAGAAATACACCAGTTCAGTTTCGCAGAAACCGGTTTCCCGGGGCGGACTGCCGATTTACCAACTTCGGAAGGTTGAGGATTACGTCGCGGCGCATCTCGCGGAAGAAGTCTCCATTGAAGCTCTCGCCAATTTGGCGGAGTTGAGTTCATCGCACTTTGCCCACGTCTTCAAGGAAGCCACCGGCATGACTCCATTGCAGTTCATCACCCGCCAAAGGATCACCAAAGCCCAGCAGTTGATCCGTGAAACTTCGCGCAGCCTTATCGACGTCGGTCTGGAAGTGGGCTACACCAGCCCAAGCCATTTTGCGCAAGTCTTCCGCAGGGTCGTTGGCGTAACACCGACCGCATTCCGCAGTTCGCTTTGACCCGCGCAAGATTCCCGCAGGATTGCGACAGGGGCCGCAGGATTACGAGAGAAGACTACTTTCCCTTGAGGCAATGTAGGAGCGTTGACCAAATGGGGAAACGCCGGGCATAGACGAAAATCAGGAGCAACAGAGAGCAAGGCAAGTCAGCACGGCAACGTTTAATTGAAATAGAAAGGTTACAATTATGCAAAAGCGCAAACTTGGAAAAAGTGGTTTGGAAGTCTCCGCCATCGGACTTGGCTGCATGGGAATGAGCTTTTCCTATGGGCCGCCGAAGGACAAAAGGGAGATGATTTCGTTGATCCATTCCGCAGTCGAACGCGGCGTCACGTTCTTTGACACGGCGGAGGTTTATGGTCCGCTCATCAACGAGGAACTTTTGGGCGAAGCTTTGGCGCCGTATCGCAAACAGGTGGTGATTGCGACGAAGTTCGGATGGAAACCGGCGGCCACCGGTGAAGGCCGATGGAGTCTTTTGGAGAGCCGCCCAGAACACATCAAACGGGTGGTCGAAGGTTCGCTTGCGCGACTCAAAACCGACGTCATTGATTTATATTATCAACATCGCGTTGACCCGAACGTGCCCATTGAAGAGGTGGCCGGCGCGGTCAAGGAATTGGTTCAAGAAGGCAAGGTGAAACATTTCGGATTGTCCGAAGCCGGGGTGAACATGATTCGCCGCGCCCACAAAATCCTGCCGGTGGCGGCGCTGCAAAGCGAATACTCGTTGTGGTGGCGCGAGCCGGAAGCGGAAATAATCCCGATGCTGGAGGAATTGGGAATTGGATTCGTTCCGTTCAGTCCGTTGGGCAAGGGCTTTCTCACGGGCGACATCAACGAAAACACAAAATTCCACGGCACAGACTTTCGCAATACCGTTCCCCGCTTCAACGAAGAAAACCGCAAAGCCAATGGGGCGTTGGTTGGCGTGATTGAGAAATTCGCCAGGCGAAAGAAAGTCACGCCCGCGCAGGTGGCACTGGCCTGGCTGCTGACGCAAAAGCCGTGGATTGTTCCCATTCCCGGCACCACAAAACTGAATCGCCTCGAAGAAAACATTGGCGCGGTTTCCGTCGCGCTCACACCGGACGATTTGCGCGAACTCGAAAACTCAGCTTCAACGATTCCCATTCAAGGCGCACGCTATTCTGAACAGCATCAAAAACTGATTAACCGTTAAATTCCGAAAGGCGAACACATTGAAAGAACTCCTGCCATTCCCCGGTCAAGAAGTGCGCGGCGTTTCCCCAGCGCTGGAGAAATACACGCTCGATTTGATTGCCGGTAATTTATGGAAACGCCCCGACTTGTCTCCGCGTGATCGCAGCATCGTTACGTTGTCGGTATTGATTGCTCGAAACCAGACGATTGAAATGCCGCACTATTTCAACCTGGCGCTCGACAGCGGCCTAAAGCCCGCAGAACTCTCGGAGATTATTACACATCTCGCGTTTTATGCCGGCTGGTCGAACGCCTTGTCAGCGGTCGCGATTTTAAAAGGTATTTTCGCGCGGCGTGACATTGGATTGGACCAGCTTCCGCAAGCCTGCCCTGACCTTCTGCCACTCGATCAAGCCGCAGAGGAACGCCGTGCCACTGCCGTTCAAGAAAGCGCCGGGCCGATTTCTCCAGGACTCGTGCAATTCACCCGCGAGTTGTTGTTCACGAATTTGTGGCTACGCCCCGGCCTGGCGCCGCGGGATCGCAGCCTTGTCACGGTTAGCGCGCTGATCGCCAACGGACAAGCCGCGCAGATTCCGTTTCACCTGAATAAGGCGATGGATAACGGGCTGACGCGGGCGCAGGTCTCGGAATTGCTAACTCACATCGCGTTTTACGCCGGCTGGCCCAACGCCTTCTCAGCGGTGCCTGTCGTCAAGGGCGTCTTTGAGAACCGGCCCAAACCACCTTCGGAGAAACCGAAATGAGCAGACATTTGAGTCAAATAAAAGAAAAGAGGATGCGACCGGCAGATTTACCAAGCTTTAGCTGAGAAGTGTGCTGCGTTGGATGATCGCCAGTTTGGAGGATTTATAAAGCCAACTGCATCAGTTCAAAATCACAGAACTGGCCGTTCAAGCAGAGCGCGGATGGTTCGATGCCGCAGCTTACAAAACCGAATCGCTGGTGGAGGACGCGCGCGGGTTGGTTGGTCGTTGTCACTTGCAAGGTCGCGAAGCGAACGCCCGGCAAACTCCGCGCAAACGCGATACGATGCTCCATCAGGCTGCGTCCGATGGATTGGCCGCGAAACTCCGGCAAAATATAAAGACCCCAAAAGAAAACCTTATGGCTGTACTTTGGATTGAGCTTGCGGCTCAGGGCGGCGACACCGGCACACTGCTCGCCCAAAAAACACCCGAAAGGGAACACGCCCTCCGCTTCATAGGCATCCATCCGCATCTTCAATTCCGCCAAATCACATAGAGCTTCCTGTTCCGCCAGCGGACCGACGAATTGCGGGACATCGGCGAGCGCGCGGCGGCGAACCCGCTGGCAAGACTCCGCATCGGAAGATTGTAATCGTCGAACTACCATAGCAATCCCCACCCGACCATCTGGCCGTCCGCTGGTTTTGTCGACATTTTAGAGCACTTTCTCATAGCAAACGCTTGTTGGATTACCGGCGTAATGACCGAAAGCTGCAATGCGCTTGTAGCCGCATGATTCATAAAGACGTTGTGCCTCGGGTTGAAGAATGCCCGTCTCCAGGCGAATCGCTCGATACCCAAAATCAATCGCGCTCCGCTCCAACTCGGCGAGTATGCGCCTCGCAACGCTCCTGCGCCTTGCGGCGGGCGCGACATACATCCGCTTGATCTCGGCTGTGTCCTCGTCAATACGGCGAATCGCGCCACAACCGACCGGCTCTTTGTCAAGACGAGCAATGAGAAATATCGTCCGCTCTATCGCGGCCTCTGACAATGAAAATGGGCTGGGCGGCCTGCCATAACGCGCGCCCACCTCCGCGCAAAGGTCATCGATAAGCTTTCGGGCCGTCTCGCCAATAGGGTCCTCTGGGCTGATTGTCAGCATTGGTTGAGTGGTGGCCATATCGCCGCTTAACTTTAGTTGATCTTGAATGAACCTGCTCCAAACATCATCAGGTTGCCAAATCGCTCGCAAATCGCGTTCTGCCTCTGGGATAGCAACGCGCTGACACAGCACTCGATACAAAAACACGAAGGCCGAGACGCGCATATTGGCGGCGCAATGAACAAACACAGGCCGGTCACCAAGAGCCGCCATCACCCGGCAGAACGTTTGGAAATTCTCTTCAGTGGGAGCCTTGAAATCCACCGGGATATGGACATAGGCCATGCCAAGTCCGGTAACAACGCTCCCCTCGTTTGGAATGGCGTTATCGGAGGTTGGAAGAGCGAGATTGATAACCGCCTCGAACCCGCTCTCTCGAATCATCTGAAACTGCGCCTGTGCAGGCTGACCGGCAGTGCCGAGTCTATCATCCACCGCATGAAAACTATAAATCTCGGATAAATTTGCAGGAGACTCTTTCATCGGCTTCGATTTCATATTTCCTTCGTCATAAAGATACTATTGGGGTCTTCGGCATAGCTTGCAAAGGGCGCGCATTTCTTAAATCCAAATTTGGAGTAAAGCCTGTGAGCCGGTTCAAAGTATGCCATTGATCCGGTTTCTAAACTCAATCTGCCATAGCCTCGTTGCTTCGCTTCCTCTATCATGTGTCGCAGGAGCATCGTGGCGACACCTTTTCGGAGATGTGCTTTGGAAGTCCGCATGGATTTGATTTCCGCATGCCCGGCATCCAGCTCCTTCAGTGCCCCACAGCCGGCCAACTCCTGCCCGTCCCAGACGCTCCAGAAGATGATGCCGGCCTTCCGTAATCCGTCCAGGTCCAGCGCGTGCCTGCTTTCTGGCGGAGAAACTTTCGCCATGCTTTGAAGATGTTCGCGCACAAGTTCCACGATCTCCGTTCCCCTCAAATCATCAATCTTGATGTTCATCGTTTCGAGAAAACTTCAGATGCGATCACCACAGCATAGCGCGCGGGTTTTCGTTTAGGGTTATGGAACAACACCGGACCGCCGAGTTGCATGGCAAGACAATCTCCTTCCCGCAATTGGTATCGGTCCGTTCCCAGCGTGATGTCCATCGAGCCTTCGAGGACCCACACCTGTTGATGCACGTGCCTGTCGCGCTCGGTGGTTTCGAAGGTTACGCGTCCACCGGGCGGAAAATGCACCTCGACGATCTTCATCGGCTGCGGCACGCCGGGTGGCGAAACATTGCGCCGAACGTAGCTCGAGGCCGGGTCCGTCCATTGCGATTGGTCATTACGTCGGGCAACCGGCCCGCAATCTGTCCGGGTCGCGGCATTCGGCGGATCGAACAACGAAGGCAGCGTGACACCCAAACCTGCGGCGAGCTTATCCAGCACTGTTGCGGTTGGGCTGCTTTCGCCGCGCTCGATGAGTGAAATCATGGAACGGCTCACCCCGCTCTTGCGAGCCAGCGCGTCAAGGGCCAGGCCTTGCGCCGTGCGCAGTTCGCCCACGCGTTTGGCAATGCGCTGGTTCAAGTCCGAAACCGAATCTTTCATAACGGAATAAGTTTTCCATTATATTGGATGCACAGTCAAGCCTTTTTGAGATTCGGCGGAATTGACAAAGCCAGGGTGAAAAATAATCGGCCCGTTTAGTGACGTCACCAGAGTCGTGGCAAGATTCGCCAGAACAAGAACCACTTTAAACCACGCGTTTGCATCATCCCCCACGGCAAATCGAAACACGGGGATTCAACGAAGTTTACAAACGCTTCATTAGTAGATACTGCGAATTTCGGCGTAACGAGGATTCGATTCCCTTCACCCGCTTTCGCCTAAGCTACGGCGGGCTGGCCTGCTCCATTGATTATCAATGCCTTACGAATCAGTGTAGTAAAAGTGCAGTAAACTGGTTTGCCTTTTTGTGCACATTACCAAGCCTTAAGTAGACAAAAGCTGCTGCTGGCGCGATTGCATATATCCAAACGCATCTGTTGACAAAGATGTTCAACGCAGGGATTTTCTGTAGCGGTTCATATGGGTGAGTCAAACATCACAATTCAGCTTCCGGAAACGAAGATTTCTTCGGAATTCATAGGTATTCTGAACACCGTTTTTTCGAGCCACGGCTTGAAAGCCTGCACGCGCGCCACAGTCACCCCAGTGGAACTCTCAGACAGTTCGTTCGTCGAATGGAGCAACATCAGTAAAATGCTGCCTGCCATCAAAGGGTTCCTTATTCAACTATACGGAGGCACAATGCTTCCACCGAGGGCCGGATCTCCGCAATTTTCCTTAGGCATCGACTTTTTCATTGATTTCTCCACTGAAATGGTTTGCGATAAAATTTTCATGCATGCGATGGCAGGCCCTAAATCATGTTATTCTGCGGAGGAAAAAGCGGATGCACTCACCGTCCAGGATTTAACCATGCAATTGCATGAAAAATTTAGCGCCATTGATTCCTGCGCTATTGGAGAAAATGAGGAAAATCCGTGGTTTCACTTTTCAAAAGCGGAATGGAAACAGTTGCCAGACCTGCCTCTTGCCGAACCCGGTTAACCCAACACCCGCCTCATCCTGTGAGCTGCTCCACTTACATGCGCATCGAATTCGCAGACACGAAACTTTCTTCCGAATTTTTCAATGCCATGGACGAAATTTTTCGCTCTCACGGTTGGACTCCTGAAGATGAAATGAGTGTGTGTCCGCCCAAACCGGAGCTTGCTTACACAATCAAACGAAGTGATCTGTTAAATCAACTCCCCGGCCTCACAGGCGGTCGTTGGACATATGTGTCGCCAAAGGTTGAGGATCTATACGTCAGTGTCTTTACCGAAGTTTCACCGGAACAAACGAGCCAGTTCCTTATAATGGAGGCTCCGATAGAGCAACGACAGGCATACACTGAAAAAGAGAAGGCCCGAATTTTGAAGGTCGAATCCATCACCTTGCAATTGCACCAAAGATTCAATGCCTTCAATTCGGAAGGGGTATACAACGAGGATGAAATTCCTTGGTTTCACTTCTCGAAAGAGGAATGGAAAACCATCGGCGACCTTCCGGTTTGTGAAGACGATTAAAATTAAATGCGGCAACGGGGAGATGTCCGAGTTGCGCGTCGGGGACGACGACCGGTGGGCCTGCCCAGTCTGCGGAGCTCTATGGTATGGGCCGTTGCCTTGGACGGAGTGGACCGACGAATGCGGGGAGGAAGGTTTTTCGACTGGTTCAATGCAGACCTGTCCTTGTTGCAGAATTGTCTATGGCTATACCGATATGTTGGCAGAGCATAGTCCGGATGGCAGACAGCAAGAAGTATGGGAATATTTAAGAATTCGCTGGTTGAATGAAGCCGGCTGGACAGATGAAAACTTGCGGCAATTGGAGGCCGGCCTTGAGATAGATGTCGAGGCGCTTAAAAAGAAATGCGGAAAATGAATCTTGCGGTCGCTTTACACCAGAGATAAGTCATCATGAAAGAGTAAAGATAAACGAACGAAACCATCGTCACACCCAATTGTCGTTCAACTTGAGTAACGTGTCTCGCAACTGCAATTAAAATAAGAAATCGGGCAAACAATGAGCAGATAATGCTAAAAAACGGCGACGAATTTAAGCTCATTTTTGCCCACTTTTCACCATTCACAAACGAGGGTTCGATTCCCTTCACTCGCTTTAATTCAATAGTGATCCACAGCTTGGACGGCAGCGTCGGTTGCCCTCATGGTCCGTCGTAGGTTCCAATGTCGGTTCCCTTCATATCGGTGATCGTTTTTCGGACGTGATTGTTTTCCAACGTTCGCGGGCCGCTTTTGGAGACGGCTAAAAATTCGCCATCGGTGGTTTCATCGTAGATTACCCAATCATGCGTTCCGCCTTCAGCCGGAAGGCCAATAATGACATATCGTCCGGCGCTGAGTTCCCGGTCTATCGCCTCAAATAATTGAGCAAGCGGAAAATCCTTGCCGTGACCCTGGGTGAATCGCTGGTGGTAGGTGGTGCCCGCCACGATTTTGCCGTCGAAATTGTGGAAGCTGCCGTCCGCCTTTTCCTTCCACCAATCTTGTTGCTCATAATAATTGGTCCCAACGCGCCCCATAAGTTTCAAGGTCATTTCCACGGCGCTGGGAATGCACGACATCCCGTAACGTTGTTCGTGCGCGTCGATAATGCTGCGATCAAATTTGGTCAGGTGCTTTCGAGGCACCACACCGGCTTGCAATAATTCGCTCGGCGTCATGACGCGGCCCAGTTCGTCGCGTGCGGCAATGGACTTGGGGTTGCCGTTCACGGCAGAGCGATCGAACCATTCATAGGCCTTTACCAAATCCTTCGCCACACCTTCCCCATGTTGATAAGCGTAACCGAGGGAGAATTCCGCGCGCCCACCTCCCTGGTTCGCCGCCTTTTGAAACCACTGGAAAGCCACGACGTTGTCCTTGGCCACGCCCTTGCCGTTCTTGTAGCAAAGTCCCAGAACTTCCTGGCCGCTGGCGTCGCCCTTTTCCGCGGCAGCTCGCGCCCAGCGCAACGCTCGTGAATAATTCGTCAGCACCCCGCGCCCCAAATAGTAGGCGTTGGCGAGATAGGCCTCCGCAAAAATATCCTTTTGCCGCGCCGCTTTTTGAAACCATTCGGCGGCCCGCTTCGGGTCTTGACCCACTCCCTTGCCTTGACTGTAGGCGATCCCAAGGCCGATTTCGGCGTTGGCATTGCCTTGCCCAGCCAGCAAACGCAAATCTTCAATGGGATGTTCGGTCTTCTTGTCCCCGATCGGAAAGCCCAACAAACCAATAGATAACACAACGGCCCGCGCGTCGGGGTCGCCCTGCCCTTCCGCTTTTGTCAACCATTCTGCCGCCTCGGAAATATCCGGGGCCACTCCCTGCCCTCGCAGGTAACAAACGCCAAGGGCTGACTGCGCTTTGGGATAGTTTTGTTCGGCAGCTTTGTGAAACCACGTCACACCGTTGGAATAACTTTCCGATGTGCCCTGGTCCAAATAATAACTGCCCAATTCAAACTGCGCCTCGGCATTTCCAGCTTCCGCTTTGGCCTTCACGTCGGCGAAGCTCCGTTCCCGAGGCGGCCCGAAGTGACATCCCACGCTTGCAACGAGCATTAGCACAGCCAGCAACCAAATGCAGGCCCGCAATCGTCTCAACACTTCAGATGGCAAATACCGAATCATCAAAGGAATTTTCTGACTACGGAATGGCGTTGCAAGCCATTTCGCCGGGGCAAGAAAGTGTTAGGACTGGACTTGGTGCTCAACCAACGCACACGAGTCCATTACATTTTTAGCCCGCCCAACTGCCATAATAAAAACGCCCAAATGTCTGCCTGATGTCCGTACATTGACGACAGAGTTGTCTGAAAGTGTCCCTCATCATAGTTGACGCTAAACAAAATTGGCTGGCCGCTTGTTGTCGCAGCCTGAAGGCGCGCAGCCATTTTAGCGGACTGCCATGGTTCGACTCTGGGATCATTGATGCCAGTTGTCAACAGAACGGCTGGATAACTCGTCCCAACGGCAACGTGCTCGTATGGACTCATCTTGAGCAGCGCGTCGAAACCTTCCTTCGAGTGTGTGCTGCCCCACTCGGGAATATTCGCGGGTCCATTGGCCGTTACTTCGAAACGCAAGGCATCCAGGGCGCCGGCCTCGATTACCACGGCGCGAAACAAGTCCGGACATTCTGTAAGAGCGCGCCCAACAAGCACCCCGCCTGCGCTGATGCTCTGTGCGGCAAGCTTGTCGGGTGCAGTGTATCCTTCCGCAATAAGGTATTTTGCGCAGGCGATAAAGTCGGCGACGCCGTTCATTTTGTTTGAACCCTTGCCGGCCATTTGCCAAGCGGCCCCCAACTCGCCCCCACCGCGAACGTGAGCAATCGCGTAGATGCCGCCTCGCTTGAACCAGGGTTCGCGGCTGAGATCGAACCCGGGAGTTTGTGAAAACCCATACGCGCCGTAACCGAACAAAAGCGTGGGCCGGCGTCCGTCGAGTTTTAAACCTCGCCGAAAGAGAATCGTGAGAGGCACCGCTGTTCCATCCGGATTTTTTGCGGCAACCTCTTTGACGTCCAAAGGAAGCGCTTTGGCGGATTCGTCTCCTGGAATGCTGAACTTGGTTAAATCTCCTGTGGCGGGTTCAAAACGATAGTAGGCGCACGGTTCCGACCAGGAATCGAGCGCCAAAATAACTCCGTCCCTGTGAGCATCGCTGATGATTCGTGCTACCGATCCGGCCACGGGCAGTTTAATTTCCCTGGGTTGATCAAACGCATCTCGCGTGGTTCGGAACAAATGTGAGACCGTAGAGTCCTTCATGGTCAGGTAGAGTGCGTCGCGGGCAACTGCCATTGAGCCGAGCATGAGATCCCCCGGGGGAAGAAACGCTTTAGCTTCGGTTAGAATTGGGTTGGTGATTGAAAGTTCGAGCAATGCGACTTTCGGCAGGTTCTTTCGGCTGCGCAGGAACAACCGACCTCCATCCAAAGTGTAACCTTGGATTTCGTCGGCGAACCTGCAAATTCGGCGCCACGGAATCTCAGGCTCGTTGCAACTGCTCAACGGAGCGAGATAGAGCTCGCAATACGGTCCCACCCCGTTGCGCACCTCGCCTATGATAAAGCCGCTATCTCCACCGCTGCCAACCGAGCAGAAGAAATTTGGTTCGATCGGCACATTTGCGGAAAGCCCGCAGCCAAAAACGCACCTGTCTTGCTCAATCGTAGTCCCAAGATGATGAAGATGCACCCGATTGCCTGAGGTATAAAAAAACCCCCGGCTGTCGGGAAGCCAACTCCCAAAGCCCGCGTGTTCAATCGGCTGGTCAA